>Ga0070665_100001175_pt1 | contig 32088 bp, 17 predicted proteins | sample KBSS13metaG_FD_65862 | JGI IMG/M metagenome (GOLD analysis project Ga0070665, IMG submission 65862) | Switchgrass rhizosphere microbial communities from Kellogg Biological Station, Michigan, USA - KBS S1-3 metaG | ecosystem: Host-associated > Plants > Roots > Rhizosphere > Soil ... | reverse complement strand
TTCTCGCGCACCAGCCGGTCGCGGGCGTCGGCGATCTTGCGGGCCATCTCGTCGACCGCCTTGACCAGCAGGGCCAGCGCGAGCTCGCTCGGCGCGAGGTCGAGCGAGGGGGCGTCGGCGGCGATCCGCCGGGTCCCCTCGACGAGCTGCATCAGCGGCCGGGTGAAGTTGCGCGCCGCTTTATGGAATCGCCTGGCACCTTCTTGGCTGGAGCCCAGCCGAGAAGGTACCGCGGAGATCTCAGGGTTCTCCCAGGTTCCTGGGCGACCCTCTTGTGGACATGCCATGGACTGATACCCCGGGGGACCCTCGTCGCCAGGCCTATAAAGCGCCGAGGATGTTGCCTTCCGCTGGTGCCACGACGTCGGCTCCCCGATCCAATCTCTCGAGGCTGATTACCACGGCCTGCACACTCGCTGTCTACGCTTCGAAGCGCCAGGTTACCCCGACGCGACGCAAGACTCGCTTCCGGTGGGTGGCCACCCTTGCCGGGTAGGACTTGGACCTACTGGGTCCGCTACGAAGGGTTTCCGGTTCTGTCTGCTGCATTTTCCTTCCTCCCTTCCCAGGCTTGGCCTGGCGCGAGGCACCTTCTTGGGCTGGGCTGGGCTGAGTTGCTAGGCTGGGCTGAGTTGCCGTTATCCCTCTGCGGGCAGGTCTCGGGTGCGTCAAGACGGAGCTTTTTCTCCACTCGCATGGAACCTAATTTGGATTACACGCATCTTCGATTATCGCAACCAGTACCCAAGAAGCAGACCTAGGACGACATATACCCACTCGCGCGCCTTTGCATCTTGTGGCCTACGTATTAGAACGTAAAGAGCCGAGAAGAGTACACCTACGCTGAATATTAGCTTAGCCGAAATGAATAAAAATACTTGATCAAAAAGATCTCGCACATGAGGAGCATTTATGGCCAAAAGAGCCCCCACCACAACGAGAAGAGTAAAGGGTGCGAGCGTAACAACCAAATTGTAAGTTTTCTTTTCTAACACAGAAGAGGGCTCCGCCAATAACGCCTTAACCCAGAGCACTATCACAATACTAAGTATTAACCAGAGAGAGAACGGACCAGCAGAAAAAAAGAAGGCCTTACCAAGGAGGACTATTAAGGCTCCACAAAACGAAAATAAAAAATAGATCCCACACAAAGCTAGAAATCTACGTAACAACCTCCCCGGACTATCTATTGCCCGCATTATAATTAGCTGATCGAGGTTCATGCGACACCCCTATATGCCTTAGAAACACAGCCAATTCCTAAAAGAAGAATAAGGCAGAGAAGAATGAAATCTGCTGTCGCAAAAAGTTCGTCAAGTGAGAATAACCCAAGAAACGAAATTGCCTGACCTCTCCACAACAAGTTGGAAAGTCCGTGAAGGAGCCACATACCCACGAGAATTGCAGCCACTACGATGCAATGGGATATCCACTCTCCAATTGCTACAAGTGATCTTTTCCCGCTTTTCCGCAGGAGGTCTGCTACCTCTAAGTCCACTTCGGCCCCCTTCTTAGGGGTAGGAGGCGTTGAATTTGAGTCAAACATAAAATTGTGCAGTCCCCTATTCCTCTTGTGTAACGGTTGAAAGCTAAGCGGCGGTGCCAGCCGTCCGCTTGAGCGCTATGGAATACCCTGGCACCTTCTTGGCTGCACCTTCTTGGCCGGTGCAGCGCAGGGTTGGCCGCCTTTTGGGAATCGTTCGGCATTAGCATGAATCGCCATCCTTAATCAGCTTTCCGGGAACGATTTCCTGAGCCGTCAGCCTCGTGTTGCCTGCGCTCGAGGTGCTTAACTGCGACCTGCGCATGCTGAACTACGGACAGTAAGCCACGGTGTACGGCCCTTCAATGAGGGACTCGGCAGCCGTTGCAGGATCTTAATAAGGCTCATTCAGATTCTTCTCGCGTACGCTGCTGGCGGTGATCGGCTTTGGGTTCAGCGGCAACACCCGGGCGAACGCCCGGGCGTTGCTCGCTGCAACGAGAGGTTAGGCGACTGGCCCCTGCGGTTGAAGGCGCATCTATGGGCAGGGTTGTGCAGGGGTCGTAAACGTTCCACCAGAGGAGTAGTGGCCATTCGCGCCGTATCCCGGCGATTGGCGAAAGAACCAAGAGAGATAGGCAGTCTCTTGGGGATGGTAAAGGAAGCCATTGGGCATCGGAATCTCGAAGAGTGGAGAACCGGAGAAGGGGTCGCCCACCTCAAGGAAGGAGTAGCAATCCGCCACTTGGCCGATATGCCCCCAAGGTGGCGTCCTGTTGCTGACGAAGGGATCGTCGTACCACTCTGCGATTTCGTGGGATAGGACAGAAATGTCGCGAACGGTGGGATTCTCGTGAGTTGAGTCGTACTCGGCAACACCGTAGGTCTGGATTCCTTTGGAGGTAGAGAACGCGCTGTGATAGCCGAGGATACTACCGCTCTCGACGACTACAACGTTGTGGAAAAAAAACAGTGGAAATGTTGCCGGAGTTATACCGACACGCGGGAATTGAGGAAAGATCTGACTACGAAGAAAACCCTCAAGCGAAACGAGATCTATGATCCCCTTACGCCCGCAGGGTGTCGACACTGTTGGATAACCCGCCGGGAGTGTGATCGATACGGTCGGAAGCACCGAGGGAGCCAGTCTCACGCTGTAGCCGGGATTGACACGTCCTCCTCCGGTGAAGGGCCAGAACTCAATGCGGCGAACAAACTCGTAGAACTGCCGCGGGCCGTCACCATAGTCCCGTCTGGGAATTGGAAGCGTACCGGAATGATCTTGACAGGTATGGTGACGTTCTTGGCGCGCGCGGCAAAGACATCCCGCCCCACAAGAGTGAAGGTGTATTTAACACCTCCTACAAGGAGGTAGCGGCTGAAGGTAGGGAGCCCTGCTGCAGCCCGAGCCTTGGGCGCATCAAGGTCGCCCGGAATGCCAATCACTCGACCGTCGGTGCCTTCAGGCGATTTAATCTCGCCGTCAGAGCGACGTTCCCAGTGCGTTTGCTTCCAAGTGGCAGGTTCCAACGCTTGCGTGGGGAGTGTGGAAGTGCAAAGAGCGAGCGCGAGCGAAGCGACGAGTCTCATTCGTACTCCTGTGTCCGCTAATCTCAACGATTACCTAAAACTACGCGATGTTTTAAAGTCCGAACAAGTGCCACGGCCAGTGTTTCGGCCACCCAACAGTGATGTCGCCGCTTACCCTCCCCGACTCCCGCTCCGCCATCACGACACGCCCGGAGTTTGGGAGACGTTGCGGCGCGGGGTGGGCGTCTGTGCCTTATCTGACTCTACGTATTTAGCTGAAAGTAAGTCTAGCGCTGAACTGTATCCGCGTCAATGCAATATGGGTTGTCGCATAAGCAACTGAGCGGATGATGGCCATACGGCCAGTGCTTGAACGACCATTATCCGCCGACGCCCGTGTAGCACGGGCTTGCAGTTTGATCGGCCAGATCGAAACCGAAGCCGCCAACCGGAAAGCCGGGACCAGCGCCGAGCCTCTGGGAGGGGCGGCGATCCTGGGCCAGTATCCGCACCATCGTCCCCGGAACCTGAAGAAATCCCCCGCCCCCTTGTTCCACACGATCAGCCAGGCCGTGCGCCGAGAACTTTACGAAGGATACGTCTGGTTCGTCGCCGCCTTCCGGCAAGCCGCCGAGAAGCTGAAAGCCGGTGATCGCGGCGTGGCCTTCCCCACCGGGAAACCTTGCACCTTCTGGGTTGCAGACCTACCCTAAGGACAGGTCATAAAGGCAGCGCTATCCTGAACCGGCTGGAAGGCATTGCCTTGAGGATTAGTGTACGTTTTCGTCCTCCCGGTTGTGGTGTCGGTCAAGGTGATAGTCACTTGAACATTCGTGAGGCCCCCTGCATAGAACCAGAAGGCGTGATTTATGCCGCAGCCATTCAGCACCTTGAACACCATCTCGACGTTCGAGGAGGAGAAGAACCAAAAGTAACCGGAGTCGTCGGTCAGCCGCACGAGAGTGCCGCTGCCAGTTCTTCCATCAGGGGTTTTCCACTGCGCCTCGACTTTGAACCGGGAGCCCCCGAAGCACACCGCGGGCGCTTGGCAGGCGATGCCCGGATCCGGGAGAGTCGTCACACTCGTCTCATTCGAATAGCCAGAGTCCGCGCCCGTACCCCGCGCACGCACCCGGAAGGAGTAGGTGGTAGAAGGGATGAGACCGCTGATTATCGCCTGAGTGACGTTTGCCCCGACCGAGCCCGCGGTCGCATACGAGCCGAGGGGTTCCTTGGCCTCAATCTCAAAGTAGCTTTCATTCGACGAAGTATCGGCCCAGGTCAAGGCGCACTGCGTGCTCGATATGGCGGCGCCGCTCACGCCTGAGGGGGTGCCGACGTTTCCTCCGCCTCCGGTCCCTCCTCCACCACCACCACACGTTGGGTAGTAGGGCCGACAGGTGTCAGAGAGCGGAGTGCCGTCGCAACACGAGCAACCGCAGACCCCACCATGACTCGAACAGCACCCGGAACGCTTGTCGGCCATGGCGTAGGTCGAGACGGAGACAAGAAGGACAAGGAAAAGGAAAATCCGGCGCACTACAACCTCCTTGGAGAAATGGATAACCAAATTGTAAGGGTTCTGGAGCGTAGCGTCTAATCATTTCATGCGAAGCGCATGGCGGTTTGGTCTCTATGATGTACGCGACAAAACTGGGCAGTTGGTGTCATTCCCATCCGGCGTTGCATTCCTTCACCTCATAATACGCACCTACCCCGAGGGCAAATCCTTTGCCACCAAGGGCGCCAAAGCCTCTAGATGGCTGAGAAGACGATGCCTTGGTGAATATGTCAGGAGCGGCAGGAGGATGGTGAAGGTGGAACTGCGGTCGAGACTGCCGTTCGCCTAGCTGACTTGTTGGCGTTCTGGAGCAGGTTCCCCACCACCTGCGACAGGGCGGGTGGGATCGCCGCTCAGCCAGACGGGTGCTTCATCGCGGTGAATTGTACGGCGGTAGAGATAGAAATTGCGGGACTACACCGGCAGCGTCACCACCACCTCCAGCCCCCCCTCGGGCCGGTTGCGGGCGGTGATGCCGCCGCCGTGCTCCTCGGCGACGCGGCGGGCGATCGGCAGCCCGAGGCCGGTGCCGGTGTCGTGGGTCGAGAAGTAGGGGTCGAAGATGCGCGGCAGGAGCTCGGGGGGCACGCCCGGGCCGGAGTCGAGGACGGCGATGCGCGCGAAGCCGTTGTGCTGGTCCATCCGCACGGTCACCTTGCCGTCACCCCCTGTTCTGCCGACGGTGGCGCGCAGGGCGTTCTCGATCAGGTTGCGCACGGCCCGCTGCAGCAGCTTGGAGTCGAAGCGGGCGACCACCTCCGGGGTCTCGGCCTCGAACTCGACGGAGACCCCGGGCGGCGGCGCCGCGCGGTACCCCTCGACGAGGTCGGCCATGCTCGCCACCAGGTCGGCGGGCTTGGGATCGATGCGCGGGATCGAGCTGTAGGCGGAGAACTCGGAGGCGATCGAGCGCAGCTCGTCCACCTGGGTCAGGATGTTGGTGGTGCAGCGCTCGAAGACGCGGCCGAAGTGCTCGGGATCGTGCTTGTAGACCTCCATCATGTGCTCGGTCGAGAGGCGGATGGGGGTCAGCGGGTTCTTGATCTCGTGGGCGATCATGCGGGCCATCTCCGCCCAGGCGAGCAGGCGCTGGCTGCGCAGGACCTCGGTGGCGTCCTCGACGACCAGCAGCGACGAGGGCTCGCCGGCTCCCGGCAGCGGCACCCAGACCAGCGACCACTCGCGCTCCCCTCCCCCGTCCGCCGCCGCCAGCCGCACGGTGGCGCGGTCCATCTCGGAGCCGGTGGTGGCCAGGAAATCGGCCACCGGCCGCAATCGCTCCCAGCGCGCGACCGACGCCTCCAGGCTCTCCCCGACGCCGGTGCCGAGCAGCTCGGCGGCGACCCGGTTGTGCATCAGCACCCGCCGGTCGCGGTCGAGGGAGACGACGCCGGAGGTGATGTTCTCCACCATCCGCTCGCTGACCTGCTTCTCGCGCACCAGCCGGTCGCGGGCGTCGGCGATCTTGCGGGCCATCTCGTCGACCGCCTCGACCAGCAGGGCCAGCTCGAGCTCGCTCGGGGCGAGGTCGAGCGAGGGGGCGCCGGCGGCGATCCGTCGGGTCCCCTCGACGAGCTGCATCAGCGGCCGGGTGAAGTTGCGCGCCAGGCGCCGGCCGACGGCGACCAGCAGGGTGAAGAGAGCCGCCGTCACCAGCAGCCCCTGCCGGCGGAGCTGCGCGAGCTGGCGCGCCCCCTCTTCCTGCTGGGCGAGCAGCGGCATGGAGAGGAACAGCCGGTCGTTGCCGGAGGCGCCGGGGATGCGCAGCGGGGCGTACATCTCGAGGTAGGTGGTGTCCCCCACCCGGTTGAAGCGCGAGTCGAGCCCGTAGCCCAGGAGGTCCAGGCGGCGGTAGATCTCGCCGGGGATGCGCTTGGGGAGCAGGCCGGCGGTGAACAGCTCGTGGCGGCTGGAGGCGTGGATGGCGCTCCCCCAGTAGAGGTTCACCTCGTGGCGCACAATGCCGGAGAGGTAGATCAGGAGCTGGTCGCCGAAGACGGTGTCGACGCCGAAGCCGGGGGGGAGGTTGAGCAGCCGCTCGCCGAGGATCTGCTGGGCCGAGTTGAGCGCCGCCTCGCCGGCCACCCGCTGGTCGCGGTGCAGCCGCTCTTCCATCGAGCGCACCAGCACGAAGTAGAGCAGGACGAGCGGCACCAGCAGCAGGAAGGTGTAGACGATCATCAGCCGCTTGGAGTAGGAGCGCACGGTGCGCCGCGCCAGGTCGGCGAAGGTGGCGCGCGGCAGCGCCAGCAGCAGGAGCGGCGGCGCGGCGAGGGCGAGCAGCAGCAGCACCCCCAGGCTCCAGTTGCCGGTGCGCTCGAGGGCCTCGATGGTGCGCTGGAAGGGGAGGTAGATCACCTCCCACCCTTGCGGCGAGGCGCGGCCCCAGGCGTAGGCCGGCCCTTCCGGGGTGGTCAGCACCGTCCGGCGCCCCTGGGAGCGGCGCAGCTCGGCGGGGAGCGGCGGGTCCTCCTCCCAGGGGGAGAGCGCGGCGCGGCCGTCCGGTGTGTAGAGGGCGTAGAGCGCCGGCTGGGCGATCTCCTCGGTGGCGGCGACCCCCGGCCCCCCCTTGAGCAGCCCGACGTCCACCTCGCTCAGGCGCCGCCAGTCGTGCACCTCGAAGCCGGGGCGCGGCAGCAGCCAGTAGCGGACGGTCCCCCAGGGGTGGCCGGCGAAGCGCAGGGGGACGGCGCCGGAGATCAGGAACCCCTTCTCCCAGAGCGGCAGGTCGAGATCCTCCCAGCGGCCGGGGGTCATGTCGACCATCCCCTGATCGGTCAGCGGCATGCCGAAGGAGAAGGAGGAGGGGGGCGCGTTCTCCCGCTGCACCACCAGGGCCGAGAGCGAGTGGTGGCGGGCCAGCGGCGAGTCCTTCCAGAGGGCGTAGGCGAGATCCTGCCGCTCGAGGCCGACGGGCGTCCGCGGGACCACCCGTTCGAGATCGATCGCCTGGAAGTGGTCCCGGATCTCCGCCGAGACGGAGGCGACCTCGGCGCGGTTGGGCGGCGCCAGGCGGGTCAGCAGCTCGCCGCCGGCGTACTCGCGCAGCCGCAGGCGGTAGGCCGTCTCCCAGACGCCGGCGGCGGCGAAGACGGCGATCAGAACCAGACCGACGAGGGCGAGCCCCTCGCGCAGCCGCCGCTGATCGGCGTAGACGGCGGCCAGGGCGCCGCCGCCGGCGAGCAGCGGGAGCCCGAGGAGCGGCCGGTCGCAGAGGGCGGCGCCGCCGAGCAGCAGGGCGACGGCGATCCAGGCCCCGCGGTCCCCCGGCGCCTTCTCGGTCCGCCCCGGGCGCCCGGCGAGACAGAAGAGGCCGAAGGCCGCGCCGGTGAGCCCCAGGCGCAGGGCGAAGGCGTCGGTCGAGACCAGAATGCCGCCGGAGAGGTCGAGCGGTCCCCAGAGGCGCTGGAGAGCCCAGGCGGCCAGGAACAGCACCCCGACGGCAGCCACTCCCTGGATCCAGGAAGCCATCCAGGACGGCACGCGGTTCCCCCGCCAGGAGCGCGAGCCCGCGCCCAGGGCGGCGATCGCCAGGCCGGCGAGCAGCGCCCCCGCGGAGCGCGGCGGCACGGCCATCGCCGCTCCCAGCGCGATCAGGCCGCCCACCGCCAGGGGGGTGACCTGGCGCGCCGGCCGGTCGTCGGCCGGCAGGGCCGGCAGGGGTCCGCCGGCCGGGAGCGCGACGCGCAGCAGGCGCAGCAGGGCGATCGAAAGCAGGGCCAGACCGATCGCTGCCCAGGCCACGCGATCCGCCAGCTCCCAGGCGGCGGGGGGCGCGGAGGCCGATTGGCGCTCCACCACCAGCACCGGGGCGCCCCGGAGCCTCACCAGATCGGTGTCCGGCACCGCCTGGACCGGGTCGTCCACCACCGTCCATCGGGCCGGCCGCGATCCCGGGAACGGCAGGGTGTCCGTGGGGAAGCTGACGCCGGCGGCCACCCGCCACGGCCGGTGGGCGTCGCCGAGCGGCTGGAGCACCAGGAGCGTCACGGCGCTGAAGCTCGCCTGGTAGTAGAAGTCGGAGCGCGGGAGCTTCTCCGGCAATTCGTGGAGCAGCCCCTCCCCCGCCCAGGCGACCGGCACGCCGTCCGGATCGAGCAGCAGCAGGGCCCGCCGCCCCTTCCCCTCGCCGATCTCGATCCGCGACAGCCGGCTGAACGCCTCCAGGCGGGCCCGCGGCGTCTCCGCCGGGACTTTCAGGACGGCGGCGGCGGCGCCGGCCTCGGTCCGCAGGCCTTTCCAGATCTCCGCGTACTCCCGCCGCATCTCGCGGATGCGCTCCTCCCGCGCCGGGCGCTCGAGGCGGCCGGCGGCCCAGCCGGCGATCAGCGCCAGCACCGCCAGGGCGAGGATCGGACCGCCGATCCGCCGCTCGCGGGACGGGCGCAGCGACAGCCAGGCGAGGGAGAGGGCGAGCAGGACGAGGGCGGCCCAGGCGTGCGGCAGCAGCGGGGCCGCCACCATGCCGGCGGCCAGGAGGATCTCGGCCGCCGCCAGCCGCGCCGGCTCGCGCTCGCCCCTCACTTCGGGGACGTCTTGGGAAGCATCGGCAGATCCACGCCGCGCTCCCGGGCGCAGGCGATCGCCTCCGGATAGCCGGCGTCGGCGTGGCGAACGACACCCATGCCGGGATCGCCGGTGAGGACCCGCTCCAGCCGCCGCGCCGCGGCCTCGGTGCCGTCGGCCACGATCACCATGCCGGCGTGCAGCGAGTAGCCGATGCCGACGCCGCCGCCGTGGTGGACAGAGACCCAGGTGGCGCCGTTGACGGCGTTGAGCAGGGCGTTGAGGATCGGCCAGTCGCCGATCGCGTCCGAGCCGTCGAGCATCCCCTCGGTCTCGCGGTTGGGCGAGGCGACCGAGCCGCAGTCGAGGTGGTCGCGGCCGATCACGATCGGCGCCTTCACCTTCCCCGAGGCCACCAGCTCGTTGAACACCTTGCCGGCCCTGGCGCGCTCGCCGTAGCCCAGCCAACAGATGCGCGCCGGCAGTCCCTGGAAGGCGACGCGCTCGCGGGCGAGGCGGATCCAGCGGGCGAGCGCGGCGTCCTCCGGGAAGGTGGCGAGGATCGCCTCGTCGGTCGCCGCGAGGTCCTCCGGATCGCCGGAGAGCACGGCCCAGCGGAACGGCCCCTTCCCCTCGCAGAACAGCGGCCGGATGAACAGCGGCACGAAGCCGCCGATCTCGAAGGCGCGGGTCTCGCCGGCCGCCAGCGCCTGCCCGCGCAGGTTGTTGCCGTAGTCGAAGGTGACCGCCCCGCGCTCCTGGAGCGCGAGCATGGCGCGGATGTGGGCCGCCATCGAGTCCATCGAGCGCGCGATGTAGGCCTTGGGATCTGCGTCGCGCAGGCGGAGCGCCTCGGCGTAGGGCATGCCGTGAGGCACGTAGCCCTGGAGGGCGTCATGGGCGGAGGTCTGGTCGGTCAGCGCGTCGGGAACCAGGCCGGTCGCGACCAGGTGCTCAAGGAGATCGACGGCGTTGGCCTCGACGGCGATCGAGATCGCCTCGCGGCGGTCGCGGGCGGCGAGGGCCTGCTCGACGGCGGCCGGGATGCTCGGGGCCACGGTGTCGAGATAGCGGGTGGCAAGCCGGCGCTCGATGCGCGAGCGGTCGACCTCGGCCACCAGGCAGACCCCCTCGTTCATGGTGACGGCGAGCGGCTGGGCGCCGCCCATGCCGCCGAGGCCGGCGGTGACGGTGAGGCGGCCGGCGAGCGAGCCGCCGAAATGCTGGCGGGCGCACTCGGCGAGGGTCTCGTAGGTGCCCTGGAGAATTCCCTGGGTGCCGATGTAGATCCAGGAGCCGGCGGTCATCTGGCCGTACATGGTGAGGCCGAGCCCCTCCAGGCGGCGGAACTCGTCGGCGGTGGCCCAGTGGGGGACCAGCATCGAGTTGGCGATCAGCACCCGCGGGGCCTCGGCGTGGGTCTTGAACACCGCTACCGGCTTGCCCGACTGGACGAGCAGCGTCTCCTCGTCGCCCAGGCGGCGGAGGGTGTCGACGATCGCCTCGAAGCACTCCCAGTTGCGGGCCGCCTTCCCCGAACCGCCGTAGACCACCAGCTCCTCCGGCCGCTCGGCGACCTCGGGGTCGAGATTGTTCATCAGCATCCGCAGCGCGGCCTCCTGCTGCCATCCGCGGCAGGAGATCTCGGAGCCGCGGGGAGCGCGGACGGTACGGGGGCGGGCGACGGCCGGGGGAGGGGTGGCGATGGTCATGGCCTCATTCTACAATCGAGTCCATGGAACATCTCCCTCCACCTCTCCAGGAAGCCGTCCGGAAGCTCGAAGCGGGGCTGCGGGACCTCTATGGAGAGCGCTTCCGCGGCCTCCTCCTCTACGGGTCCTATGCCCGGGGAGATGCCCGCGAGGGGAGCGACGTGGACCTCCTCCTCCTGCTCGAGGACCCGGTCGACCCGGCACGGGAGATTCTCTACCTCCAAGACGTCAAATGGCCGATCTCCCTCGAGTACGACATCGTCCTCTCCGTTCTGCCCGTCAGCATGGACGTCTTCGAGAAAGCTGAATCGATATTCCTCAGGGCCGCGCGCAAGGACGCCGTTCGAGCGGCATGACTTCCAATCCTCTCCTGGAGAAGGCGAGAAGGTCCCTACAGGTTGCGGAAGAACTCCTGGACAGCGGAAATCCGGACTTCGCCGCATCGAGGGTCTACTACGCCTATCTGTATACCGCGCAAGCCCTTCTCGCCACGAAAGGCCTTGGATTCTCTCGTCATGGTCAGGTGATTGCCCAATATGGGTTCCACTTTTCCAAGACTCGAATCCTGGACCCGGTGTTCCACAAGTCGATCGACACGGCGTTTCAGCTGAGGCAACTCGGAGATTACCAAGTTGAGGTCCCGATTCAGCCGGAGACTATCGTCCATTTGACGGAAGTCTGCAGGCGATTCATCGACGCTGCCGCCAAGTACATTGAGGGCCTCTCTGAGTCATCCGCTGAATGAGCGAATCCTGATGATCAGCCCTTTCCGTTCTCTCCTCCTGGTTCTCTCACTTATATTTCTGCCCGTTTCTCCGCTCGGCCACGCCGCCACCCTCGACGAGGAGGTCAACGCCTTCCTGAACGTCGTCGCCGTCTCCGGCCGGGAGCGGCCCGCCGCCGACTTCATCGCCGGACGCCTGGGGGGGCTTCCCGCCACTCGGGACGCCCTCGGCGATGTGGTGCTCACCGTGGGCTCCGGGGAGCCGCGGCGGCTGGTAGCCTGCGCTCTGGGTGAGCCGGGGCTGATCGTCAGCGGCATCCGGGAGGATGGCTATCTACGGGTGGTTCCCGACGGCAGCCGGCCTCTCGGGGCGCTCTGGACGCAGTCGTTCGAGGGGCAGACGGTGGTGATCGGCGGCGCGCAGGGGTGGCGGGCCGGCGCGGTGGCCCTGCCGTCGATCCATCTCCAGCAGGGGGCGAGAGGGCTTCGCGAGCCGCCGTTCTCGGCGGAGGATCTCTATATCGACATCGGCGCCGAGAGCGCGGCCGAGGCCGCGGCGATGGGCATCCGGCTGATCGATCCGGTGGCGCTCCTCCGCCGCCCCTCGAAGCTGGCCGGCGGGCTGGTGGCCGCTCCCGCCGCCGCGCAGAAGGGAGCCTGCGCCGCCCTGGCGGACGCGGCGCGGCGGTATTCAGGAGGGCCGGGCACGGTCGTCTTCGCGTGGACGGTTTCCGACGGCTTGAACCGCGCCGGCCTTCAGCGCATCGCTCGCGAGCGCGGCCCCTTCCAGGAGGTGCTGCTGATGGGCGCCGGCTTCGGCTGGGAGGCCGTCGAGGGGAAGCCGCCCGCGCCGAAACCGCTCCCCGCTCCCGGCTCGGGACCGATCTCCGCCGGCAAGCTGCCCGCCGCGCTGGCCGGGACCGTAACCGCCCCTCACCTCGAGCCGGGCGGAGATCCCCAGTGGGGAGCCGCGCGCGTGGGTTCTCTGGGGCTCCCGGCCCGCTACCTGGGGACACCGGTCGAGACCATCGCCCTCCGCGACGTCCAGGCGCTCTCGGAGGCGCTGCTCGGGGCGCTGGGAGGACGTGGTGTCACGGCGGTGGCCGCTCCCCCTCTCCCTCCCCCGCCGGCGATCGTCGAGTCCGGAACCGGTCACCAGGAGGCCGCCCGTCTCCTCTCCACGCTGATCTCCCGCTACGGCGTGAGCGGGGCCGAGGCGCCGGTCCGCGAGGAGGTCTTGCGCGGCCTGCCGGCCTGGGCGAAGCCTGAGACCGACGCCAAGGGGAACGTCACGGTGACGATCGGGAGCGGCGGCGATCCCATCCTCTTCGTGGCCCACATGGACGAGGTCGGCTTCCGCGTCGAGGAGGTGCTGCCGGACGGCCGGCTCCGGCTCCAGAAACGGGGCGGGCTGATCTCCTCCGCCTGGGAGGCGCAGGCCGCCCTGGTCCACGGCGATCGCGGTCCGGTCGCCGCCGTCTTCGAGCCCCGCGCCGACTGGTGGACGGCCGGCAAGGCACCCCTCCCCGATCCCCCCACCGTCTACCTGGGGGTCGCCTCGGCGCGCGAGGCCGAGGCCCTCGGCATCCACGCGGGGAGCACGGTCACCATGCCGAAGCGGATGTTCCGCATCGGCGCCCACCGCGCCGTCGCCCGCGGCTTCGACGACCGGGTGGGCTCGACCGCCCAGATCCTCGCCCTGCGGCGGCTCGATCCGGCGAAGCTCCACCGGCGGGTGATCTTCGCCTGGTCGGTCGAGGAGGAGGTGGGCCTCAACGGCGCCCAGGCGCTCGCCGAGCGCCTTCCAAATCTCGCCGAGGTCCATGCGATCGACACCTTCGTCTCCTCCGACTCGCCGATCGAATCGGATCGCTTCGCCGGCGCCCGGCTTGGCCACGGCCCCGTGCTGCGGGCCATGGACAACGGCTATGTCGCGCCGCGCGAGACGATCGACCGCTTCCTCGGCGTGGCCCGGCGGGCGGGAGTGCCGGTCCAGGTGGGGTTCACGGGTGGAGCGACCGACGCCATGCCGTTCCTGGCGGACGGCGCGGCCCTGCTCCCCTTCTCCTGGCCGGGGCGCTACTCGCACTCACCCGTCGAGGTGGCGGACCTGCGGGACGTCGAATCGCTGGTGAAGCTGATCGTCGCCGTGGCGACGGAACCGATCCGGCCGCTCAGACCTTGATGCCGTAACGCTCCATCTTGATGGCGAGGCCGTTGCGGGAGAGGCCGAGCAGCCGCGCCGCCTGGGACTTGTTGTTGTTGGTGCGGCGCAGGGCCTCGCGGATCGCCACCTGCTCGGTGCCGCTGACCAGACGGTCGAGCTCGAGGTCGGAGGCCGCGTCGACCCGCGAGGTGGCGGCGAGCGGGCCGTTGCGCACCCGCTCGGGCAGCAAGTTGACGTCCACCGGCCGCCCGGCCGGGGCCATGTGCACGAGTTGGCGGGCGATGTTCTCGAGCTCGGCGAGATTGCCCGGATAGTCGTAGCTCAGCAGCGACGACATCGCCTTGACGGTGATCCCCTGGATACGCTTGCCGGTCTCGTGGCAGAACCGGTTGATGCAGGACTGGATCAGCAGCGGCAGGTCCTCGCGCCGCTCACGCAGGGGGGGCACCTCGATCATGAACTGCGACAGCCGGTAGGCGAGATCCACCCGGAAGCGGTCGCCGGCCACCGCCGAGTCGAGCGGCGCGCGGCTCCCCACCACCAGCCGCACGTCCACCGTGTGGGCCTCGTTGCTGCCGGCGGGCTCGACCTGCCCCGAGCGCAGGAAGCGCACCAGCCGCGACTGGAGGTCGATCGGCAGTTGCTCGATCTCGTCGAGGAACAGGGTGCCGCCGTTGGCGAGCAGGAGCTTCCCCTCGCGCCGCACGGGAGCCCCCTTGCCGGCGATCTCGGCGCCGAAGAGGTCCGCCTCGATCTGCTGCGGCTTGGCGCCGCCGCAGGTCGCCATGATGAAGGGGGCGTGGCGGCGGGGTCCGGAGAGGTGGAGCGAGCGGGCCAGCAGGTCCTTGCCCACCCCCGGCTCGCCGCAGAGCAGCACGTGGACCGGCGGATCGACCGCCGAGCGGAGCTGCTCGACGACCTGCTTCATCGCCTGCGACTCGCCGACCAGGAGGTTCGGATCGAGCGTCAGATCCTGCTGCCCCGGATGGCCCGGCAGGATCGGCTCATACCAGCCGACGTGGTGCACCAGGCCGAGCACCAGCAGGTGGCTCAAGGCGCTCAGCGAGGGGACCGGCGACCACTCCTCGGGCGAGAAGCGCGGGAAGGCGGCGGCCAGCGTGTAGGTGCGGTCGAGCGCGACGAAGGAGTGATAGAAGATCCAGGCCGGCGCCTCCCCGAGCTCGCCGAGGAACGAGCCCCCCTTTTCCGGGCTGCGGGAGGCGTCGTCGCGGTTCTTCATCACCTGGCTGAGCAGCGCCTCGCCGCTCGCCAGCCAGCCCGAGTCGGTGGTCACCACCAGCTTGAGAGAGGCCACTTCCAGCTCCCCGATCAGCAGGAAGACGGCGCCGCCGCCGAAGTCCGCCAGCACCTCGTTCAACAGCGCCTCGGAGGTGATACGGCTCTCGGCGTCGCCGAGCACCCACTCGCTGATCCGGTTCAGATGCTGGATCATCCGGCACGGAGTGATCGACGGCGGCCCGTCCGCCCTCTTCTCCTCCACCGGCGGGGCCGGGGCCTTCTCCGGCCCGGGGGCGACGTCCTCGACCAGCAGGGTCACCCCGCCCAGCCGGATCTCGTCCAGCACCTCGAGAGCCGACTCCCGCACCTTGCGGCCGCTCACCAGCAGCCCCTTGCGCGTCCCGAGATCCTCGATCCGCAGCTCGTTGCCGTCGTAGAGCAGCCGCGCGTGCTTCTGCGCCACCCCCGTGTAGGGCAGGTAGATGTCGCACTCGGGCCAGCTCCCGATGATCAGCTCGCTTCTATGGACAGGGAATCGCCGGACTCCATCCGGCGCATAGGCAACCAGTCTCAGCATCGGGGCAAGTGTACTCCAACTGCGCAGCAACCCCCTGTGCAGGGATCTTGCAGTAGAGGGGCTCTCGCTACAGGGTGAGACTCACAGAGGAACACAGCAAGGAGAATCCCATGACCATCCGTTTCGCGAAAAGTGCCCTGCTTGCCGTGCTCGTCGGCGGCATGACCGGGCTCCTGCCGGCCGCCGCTCAGCAGGCCGCGCCGGCCCCGATCCGCGTGATCGAGAAGGCGGCCGCGCTTCCCGAGAAGGGGCAGGCCGTCTTCGGCAAGACCATCAATAAGGTCTGCGACGTCAAGACGATCAGTTGCGGCCAGACCGTGAGCGGCTCGCTGTCGTCGTCCGGTGACTGCGTCCTCAACGACGGCTCCTACGTGGACTACTACGAGTTCCCGGGGACCATCGGGCAGAGCATCACGGCGACCATGCGCTCGACCAGCGTCAATTCCTACCTGGCCCTCCTCGATCCGGATGACGAGGACGTGCAGGAGAACAACAACGGCGCCGGCGGCAACGACGCGCGGATCAGCTTCCAGCTCGACCGCAACGGTAGCTGGGCGATCGCCGCCGGCAGCTTCTCCCCCCGCGAGACCGGCCCCTACACGCTCACCCTCACCTGCTCCGGACAGCAGGCCAGCACCCCCGCGGCGCCGACCAATCTGCAGGCCACGGCGGTCTCCAGCACCGAGATCGACCTCACCTGGCAGGACAACTCGAACAACGAGACCGGCTTCATCGTCGAGGCCCTCATCAACGGCAGCTTCCAGCAGATCGGCACGGTCAACGGCAACGTCACCGCGGCCCAGATCGTCAACCTGACGCCGCAGACGTCCTACACCTTCCGGATCCGCGCCAGGAACGCCAGCGGCAGCTCGGCGCCTTCCAATCAGGTGACGGCGACGACCCCTGCAGGTGGCGGTGGCGGAGGCGGCGGCGACTTCCTGACCTCGGCCGCCTTCCCGAACTTCCGCTTCCGGGTCCGCATCTTCAACACGGCCACGCCGCTCGCCGGGCACAAGGAGTCCGACTGCATCCCGGAGACGCTCTGCGTCAGCGGCGCCATCGCCGGCCGGTCGGAGGTGTTCATCCGCATCATCGGTCCGCGCCCCAACGGCTATCTCTGGCCGACGATCGTCCGCTTCACCCCGTCGCGGGTGGAGGTCGACATCCAGCAGATCAGCACCGGGATCACCAAGACCTACGTGCTGCCCGCCGTGCCGCCCGAGTCCGACGAGCTGAGCGGATTGCAGGACCGCACCGGGTTCCTGCCGTAAGGCTTTACCGTGCTTTGAACCCCTCGGACCCAGGGCGTTGCCCTGGGCTGAGGGAGCCCGGGCCTTTGGCCCTTCCCCCCAGCCGGAATTTGTTTGAGGCCCAACGGGCCGCCCTTTCTCAGCCCAGGGCAACGCCCTGGGTCCGGGGGCTTGGCCGCAGGCTGGTCTGCTATCCTCCGCGCGTGAACGACCTATTTCTCCGTACCTGCCGCGGGGAGGCGACCGAGCGGCGCCCGGTCTGGCTCATGCGCCAGGCCGGCCGCTACCTCCCCGAATACCGCGCCATCCGCCAGAAGGTGGACTTCCTCACCCTCTGCAAGACCCCCGAGCTCGCCGCCGAAGTCACCCTCCAGCCGGTCGACATCCTCGGCGTCGACGCCGCCATCCTCTTCGCCGACATCCTGCTGCCGCTGGAGGCGATGGGGGCCGAGCTGCAATTCGTGAAGGGGGACGGCCCGACCTTCCCCAGCCCCGTGCGCACCCGCGAGGACATCGCCCGCCTGCGCGAGCCCAACGTCGACGAGACCCTGGGCTACGTCTTCGACGCCATGCGCCTGGTGCGCCGCGAGCTCGACGGCCGCGTGCCCGTGCTCGGCTTCGGCGGCACCCCCTGGACACTCGCCGCCTATCTCGTCGAGGGGGGCGGCTCCAAGCACTTCGAGCACCTCCTCGCCTGGAGCTACGGCGACCCCGAGGGGCTGTCCGTGCTGCTCGACCGCGTCGCCGACGTCTCGATCGCCTACCTCCTGGGGCAGATCGCGGCCGGCGCCCAGGCCCTCCAGCTCTTCGACACCTGGGGAGGCCTGCTCGATCTCGACCGCTGGCGCATCGTGGCGTTGCCGCCGTTGCGCAAGATCGTCGACGCTCTGAAGGGGAAGGTGCCGCTGATCTACTACATCAACGGCGGCACCCACCTCCTCCCCGCCCTCGCGGAGCTGCCGGTGGACGTGCTGTCGGTCGACTGGCGGCTGCCGCTCTCCGAGGTGCGCCGGAGGCTCGGCGACGGGGCCCCCAAAATCCTTCAGGGGAACCTCGACCCGGCCGCTCTGCTCGCCCCCATCCCCGAGATCGAGCGCCGCACCGCCGCCGTGATCGAACAGGGGCGCGGCGGCGGGCACATCGTCAACCTAGGGCACGGGATTCTGCCGATGGTGCCGGTCGAGAACGCCAAGGCCTTCGTGGAGGCGGTGAAGCGGACGGCGATCTAAAGGCGATATACAATGGAATCAGGTTCAAACCCCATGGCCTGGCGTCATCAGGAGACCACGATGAAATCGAAGACTCTTCGTCTGATCCTGTCTGTCACCGGCCTCGCCCTCACCGTCTGGGCGACCCCCAGCATCTCCCGGGCCGACACCTGCCCGGCCGACTACTGCGGCACGCTGAGGGCTCAGTGTGAGGACGCCGGCGGCCATTTCACACAGACATACGTCACGATCTGCACGTCCCCCAGCAGCAAACCGGTTTTCAACTGGATCTGCGAGTCCGCCACCCACCAGTTCACGGACGGCGTGTGCTACGGCGTCTGATGCCTTAACGAAAAGGCTTCGACTCCCCCGGAGGCCTGACTCCCTCCGGGGTGACCTCCTTCGGCGTTGCAAGTGCCGCGATCTCCCGCCTGATGGACTCCAGCTCTCGGATCCGATGGAGCAGAGGCGCAACCTGCAGACCCTTGGCCCGGCGCTGCTCGATGTGTCGTTCGTGATCCCAGATCCGCTGGTTGATGACTCTCATGCAGTCGCCCATCTTCACGGCATATCTCCTTGTTGATGCCCTTCGCCAGATCCCAGGGAAAGGCTAGAGGAGACAACCGAAAGAGACAATTGGACCTAGGTAATAACTTCGGTACATCCTAGGATATATACCGGTCTCTCAAGACCGCCGCTCCCCTCACAACGGTGGTAGCCGGCGCTGCCAGATGCCGTTGCCGTGCGTCACCAGCCGCAGCAGCCGCTCGGGGGCGTACAGCAGGAGCTCCACGCTCATCACGCCCGGATAGAGCCCTTCGCTCCAGGCCTGCCAGCTCGCGCCGCCGTCGGCCGAACGGTAGACGCCGCGGTCGGTCGCCACGTAGAGGTGGCGCGAGCGCGGGTCCGCCGGATCCACCAGCAGGCCCGACGCCCAGACGTCGGGCAGCCGTCCGCCGTCGAGATCCTGCCACCGCCGGGGCGCTCCCTCCGCCATGTCGAGCTTCCAGACATGGGAGAAACCAAAACCGCCGAGGCTGAGATAGATCACCGACTCGTCCGCGGCGTGGGGATCGAAGATGATCGACATCGGATAACCCTTCTCCGGCAGATCGTAGGTGATCCGCTCCCAGGTGCGGCCCGCGTCCCTCGAGCGGAAGACGTTCATCCGGTTGTAGCGTGGCGCCGTGGCGATCACCAGGTGGTCCTCATGTTTCGGCGCCACCGCCAGGGAGAAGACCGGATTGCCGTCCAGATCGCGGCCGAGGCTGGTGGGCGCCCAGGTGACGCCCGGCGCGTCATTCGATTTGCACGCTTTCTCCGGGATCGACTCCTCCGCTTTCGAGGGCACGGCCCACTCATGGACAGGAGCCCTGTCGGAGCGGTAAACCACGTCGCGCGCGGCATAGAGCCGGTTCCGGTTCGACGGCGCGAGCACCAGAGGTGCGTTCCACGACGTGTTGTCGAGGCAGTTGGCGCTGCGCCGCAAAGGATCGACGTCGGGGATATAGCAGGGGTTCCAGGAGCCCACGGGATCGATGACCGATTTGGTTTCATCCTTCCGCCATCGTCCGAGCTGGCGATTGGTGTGAGTGGTGAAATATCCGATGCCGTTCTCGTCGTCGAAGGCCGAGAACCCCGCCTCCTGGCCCCAGCCCTGGACGATCGACCAGCCTTTCGGGCCGGTGCCAGATCCAGCTCCGGGTCCATCTCCAAAATACCGCAGGAATCCCACGCCGTAATCCTGGGGAACGCCGGCGATGAAGTCGCGCTCTTTCTGCGAAATGGAAACCCCGCGGTAGAACTGGAGCGTGTTCAATCCCTGATTGACCCGTTCGATCGTGCGCCCGCCGTCCGCCGAACGGTAGACGCCATGATCGCAGGCGAAATAGACGATCTGGGGTTCACCCGGCGCGTAGACGATGGCGTGGAAGTCGACGAAGATCAGCGAATCGTTCGTCTGCGTATAGACCGCCTGGGACAACAGCCGGTTTTCCTTCCAGACCACGAAGCTGTTCAGGGTCTTGCCGCCGTCGAAAGAGCGGTAGGGCCCGACATAGCCGACGAAGAGCTCGTCGGGCTCCAGAGGATGGACCGCCAGGGTGTTGGCGTACCACCCCTGGGTGAAGCCGCCGTCGCTGAGCGTGCTCCGCGTCTCCCACGAATCGCCGCCGTCGGCGCTGCGCAACAGGTACGACGAGGGCGCGAGCAGAGGCGTCGGAACGTAGAGGCACTTGAAGCGCTTGTTTTCCGGATACGTCGATCCGTCGGCGCCGCCATTCTCGTCGGCGCCGGGATCGATCTTGTCGTTCAAGAATGTGAGCTGAGTCAGGTTGCCGATGCTGACGTAAAGCATATCGGGATCGGAGGCCGAACGGGCCAGCTCGGCCTTGCCCTGATAGCTCACGGGCAGCCCGCGGACGATGTGGGTCCAGGTGGCTCCGCCGTCCTTCGTCTTGTAGAGACCGTGACCCGGGCTCGCGAAATTGCCGCACGCGGCCATCACCTCGCGGGGGTTTCTGGGATCGACGCTCAGCGAGGTGGCCGCGACGACCGCGAGCGAAAGCTTCCAGTCCTCCGCCGTCCCCGGCTGTCCGCCCTGCTTCGACGTATCGAGCCGGTAGACCCCCTCGGAAGTGGCGGCCCAGACCGTGAACCGGCTCGGGTCGCCGGCATCGGGAACGATCTCGAGGTCCTGCACGCCGGTCTCCTGGCCCGGCAGCCAGTCGAGGCTCTTCGACCAGGTCTTGCCGCCGTCGTTCGAGCGCAGGATGCCGATGCCGTAATTGCCGCGCGAGGTCTGGGCGTCGAAGCCCCGGGCCGTGGTCCGGCGGTAGCCGTACACCTCGCCGGTGCCGACGTAGAGGATGTCCGGGTCGCGCGGATGGATCGCGATAGCGCCGACCCCCAGGACCGGAAAGCCGGTGTCGACATAGCGCCAGCGCCAATAGGGCCGACTGTCGTCGCGCCAGTTGGCCGCGAGAGGGTTGCCGTCCCCGGAAGAGCCGGAGGAGAGCTCGCTCACCCAGAGCCCACCGCTCGCGGAGCCGGCGAACACCCGGTTGGGATTCCGAGGATCGACGGCGAGCGAGATCACGCGCCCCGCGAGCCCCTCGTTCCCAGCCACCCCGACCGGCCCCAGGGCGCGCCACCCCTCCTCGGCCCGAAGCACGCCGGGCCCCAGGAACATGACCGCGGCCAGACAGAGGATCACTCCACGCGCGCGAGCGTTCGGACCCATCGGGATTCTCCTTTTTTGACCTGCTTTGGCGGCAGGATAGCATGGACCGCGTGGCACCCTGTCCGCCATAAACACCGTTGATCGGAGGCGGTAGAGACGTTCCCAGGTCCTGAACGACACCTTTTCGGAGGCCACGGGGACCGCGGGACGTCTCTTCGAAGGGCTGGCCGCCTCATCCGCCACTCCCCGCGAGAAGGCCGCCAACCATGGTTCGGGAGGGCGGCCTCCTCCTCAACAAATAATGGCTTTGGCCTGCCCCGGCCCGGCCTTGCCCTCGTCGACGGCATGCCCTTCGGCGGAGAGCTATCCGAGGCTCAAAGCTCCTTCTCCCGCGCAGGCTCTTGGCGGTGATAAGGTTTACATGATTCTGGACGCAACGGGCTATTTTGAGGACTGATTATCAGCCATGCCAACAAGCTCTTTCTCCTGGCTGCATCTCACGGATTTCCATTACGGGCTGAAGGGGCAGGACTGCCTGTGGCCCAACTTGCGCGAGCCGTTTCTCGACAGCCTCGCCGCGCTGCATGAGCGGTGCGGCCCGTGGGACGCCGTGCTCTTTACAGGCGACCTCGTGCAGTCGGGCGAGTCCGCCCAGTTTGAGAAGATGCAGGCCGAAGTCCTGGATCCCTTGTGGGCGAGGCTCCGAGAGCTCGGATCGGGAAACGCCGTACTGCTGGCAGTGCCGGGCAATCACGATCTGTACCGTCCCAATCCCAAGGAAGACAATGCTGCGATCGATGTCCTGCTGGAAAAGGACGGCTTCCAGCGCATCGAGGCGAAGTTCTGGGATCAACCCTCGGGTGGATATCGCCGGGTGATCAACGACGCCTTCGCGGCCTACAGCCAGTGGTGGGATAAGGCTCCCCATCGGCCCGGCGGTGTAAAGGCCGGCGCCTTGCCCGGCGATTTCTCGGCGACCCTCCAGCACGGCGGGCGACGCATCGGCATCGTGGGGTTAAACACCACGTTTCTCCAACTTGCCGGCGGCGACTACGAAGGGCGGCTGGTCTGGGATGCCCGGCAGCTTCACGCGGTCTGTGAGGGTGGCGTGGACGCTTGGTCGAAGCAGCACGACGTCTGCCTGCTGCTCACCCATCAAGGACCGAATTGGCTGACGCCTGAAGCTCGAGAGCAGGGCGAATTAGAGATTGCGCCAGCCGGGCGGTTCGCGGCGCATCTCTTCGGCCATCAGCATGAGACGGACATCTCCTACATTCGCCGCGGCGGTTCCCGCGACGCAACGCGTCCTTGCCAGGCTTGCTCTGTTTTCGGCATGGATAAGTTTGGCGAACCTCCGAAGAACCAGCGAGCCCACGGCTACACCGCGGGACGCATCGAGTTCGGCGAGAAGGACGCCCACCTCCGTCTCTGGCCTCGCATCGCGACGAACAAGACGAGGCGGTGGCGGTTCATCCCCGACCAAGAACACGCCGAACTCGACAACGATGAGGGAACGCCAGCAGAGCCTGTTGCCATCCGGTCACGAGCCGGCGGTGCACCGAAGGCCACAGCTACCACAGTGGCTGTAGAGCCGGTCGAGGCAACCTCACCAGCATCCGGCTTCGTCGCTCCGCATTCCACGTTGCCAACCCGGCGGCCGTTCTTCGGACGTACGAAGGACCTGGAGAAGATCGCGAAATACCTGCTCCCGGAGGACCGCAGTTGGGGCGTCGTGCTGGATGGTCCTGGTGGTGTCGGTAAGACCGCTCTCGCTCTCGAAACGGCCCACCGGGCGCCGGCTGAGCACTTCCCGCTCAAGCTGTGGATCACGGCCAAGGTCCGCGAACTGCTCCCTGAGGGCGAACAGCCGTTACGGGACTATCGAGTGGAGGGCTACCACTCGCTACTCAATGAACTGGGCCGGGCGCTCGGCCGCGACAACATCCCGAAGGCAGTCCCAGAGGATCGACCCAACCTCGTGCGCCATGCTCTGGCCAACTACCGCGCCCTCCTGGTGCTGGACAATCTGGAGACGTTCAGTGCAGAGGAGCGCCGCCGTGTGGTCGAGTTGCTGGACAACCTTCCCTCGGCCTGTCGAGCCATCATCACCAGCCGCCGCCGCACCGATGGCTCAACAGCTGCGCACAACCTCCGCCTGGACAAGCTGGAACGTGACGCCGCCGACGAGTTGCTAGCCGAGTTGGGCCGGCGTTGGGAGCCGGTCGCCCGGCTCAGCCAAGACGAACGAGATCAACTCTATGCCGAAACCGGTGGCAATCCGTTGTTGCTGACCTGGGTGGCCGGCCAACTGGGGCGGACGACAGGCCGCTGCCGCACGGTGGCCGAGGCGATTGAGCGTTTGCAAGAGGCGCATCGTCTCCAAAAAGTGAATGAGAAAAACGATCCGCTGGACTTTGTCTTCGGCGACTTGGTCGAGACCTTCACAGAGGATGAGACGGCGGTGCTCGCCGCCTTGGTTCATTTCACCCAACCGGCTCCTATCGAGTGGTTGCTGCCGCTGACCGAGCTGAGCCCGAAGGCCGCAGAAACCGCTCTGGACGGGCTGCGTGATCGCGCATTGCTGGTGGAGGACGACCAAGCCGGCACTTGGCTGCTCCCGCCACTTGCCGCCAGCTTCCTTCGACGCATTCGCCCCGAGGCGGTTGGCGTCAGCAGCGAACGTTTGGCAGATCAGGCCTACGCCCTTGCTGTGGAGAACGGTTACCAGAAGTACGCCCTTTTCCCCGCCCTGGAGGCCGCTTGGCCGCAGATCGCCGCCGCCCTGCCGGTGCTGATCGCGGGTGACAACCGCCGCCTGCAGACGGTGTGCGGTGCATTGACCATATTTCTTGAATTCTCCGGCCGCTGGGATGACTGGCTCTCCCTCAGCACCGAGGCCGAGGCCAAGGCTGAGCGCACGGACGACTTCAATAGCGCTGGTACGCGAGCTTGGCAGGCTGGCTTCTGCCACTTCCTGCGCGGCCAGTCCGCCGAGGTTCTGGCCTGCGCCGAACGCGCTGCCGCTTACTGGCAAGCAGCCCTTGACGGCGTTGACGAGCGCGCTTCAGCTATCCGGCTGCGCGGCTTGGGCCATAAACTGGCGAGAGACTACCCCGCTGCGATTGCCGCTTTCCGGGAAGCGCTCGATCTTTGGCGCAGCTTGTCGCCGAGGAGCCTGGAAGTGGCCCTCGGCCTAAACTCCCTCGCTGGAGCGCTTGGAGATTCAGGCACGCTCAACGAGGCGGAGGCTTACTTCCGCGAGGCCCTCGCGATTGCCGAGAACCTACCCGACCCCGAGGGTGTCGCTCTTGGCACGGCCAACCTCGCCGAACTGGCTCTACATCGCGAGCAGTGGCCAGAGGCCGAACGCCTCTCCCGCAAGGCCCTGAAGTTCGCAGAGGAAGTCGGCCGTAAAGAAATGATCGCGATGAATTGTTCACAGTTGGCCAAGGCCTTGGCGCGGCAGGGACGTGGCGCCGAAGGACACCTCCACGCCAAGCGTGCGGTGGCGATCTTTACCGAGTTACGCTCGCCCCATTTGATCGAGGCCCAGACCGCGTTAGACGAGTGCCGGAGCCAGAATCAGGCGCCACCCTCCTCGACATAGAAGAACCCTCTGACACACATCTCGTCCGATCTCACAGGTCAACTACGAAAAGCACTGGAGGTGGAGGACACGCGATCCTCCATGCTCTCGGGCGTCGCGAATACCAGCGAGGAGATGTATATAATGGTAGGCTTCAATCCAGGTAGGAGGCCCAGGATTAAACAAGTCCCGCCGGGCCTCAACGCATTACCGCCCAGCTTCTCCGCATTGCCCGCGCCATTTCCGGCATAACCGGGAGCAAATTTGTGCGTCCCGCCCGCCTTGCGGAGGCAATCCAGTGCGTTTCGATGAAACGTGGAGCCCCTTGGCGGACAGCCGCCCGGGGCTTCCCAAAGCTCGCCCGGTTATTTTGTATCTCGCCCGCGCTGCCGGGTTTCTCCGCAATGCCGCGAAGCTCCGCCGCAGCCCTGCGGCGTTCCTCAGCAACGCTGCCGAGCTTCTCCGGAATGCTGCGGCGCTTCTCCGCAACGTTCCGGTGCTTCTCCGCAACCCTGCGGCGGAGCTCCGCGACGTTGCGGCGTTCCTCGGCAACGTTGCGGAGCTTCGTTTCAACCCCGCAGTGCTCCGTTTCAACCCCGCGGAGCTTCGCTGAGACGCCGCGGAGGATCGCGTTGCGGCTCCGGGGACAGGATCAGTGGTGCGTCGTGCTCGCCGGCTCCGCCGGCATCTTCCTGGTCAGGCTGTTGTAGACCGTCTCGATCCAGACGTCGGTCTTGATGAAGCCGGTCCCCCACTCCTTCCAATGATCCGGCAGCCCGGCGGACTTGATCTGCGCCAGGGTCTTCTTCGCCTTGATCTGCTTCTGGACGATGGCGGTGGTCTCGGTCAGCATGCGGTGGTAGGTCTTCAGGTCCTCGACGGTCGAGAGCGGACCGTGGCCGGGGATCACCTTGGCGTCGGCGGGGATCTGGGCGAGCACCTTGGCGACGCCGGCCGTCATCCCCTGCACGCTGCCGCCGCTATCCAGGTCGACGAACGGGAAGCGGTCCCTGAAGAAATCGTCCCCCATGTGGACTACGTTCGACTTGGTGAAGAAGATCACGCTGTCGCCGTCGGTGTGGCCGTGCGGGTAGTGGATCACCTTGATCTCCTCGCCGTTGAAGTGGACGGAGACCGAATCCTGGAAGGTGATCACCGGCAGCGCCTCGCCGGGCGAGGGGGGCACCGTCTCCCCCATGATGTGCTGCTCGGCCGAGAGCCGCTTGCGCACGTTCTCCTGGGCGATGATCGGCGCCTCGGGGCCGAAGGTGGCGTTGTTCCCCGTATGGTCGCCGTGCCAGTGGGTGTTGAGCACGAACTTGAGCTTGCCGCCGGAATTGATGCCCTTCAGGGCCGCGCGGATCTTCTCGGCCAGCGGCGCGTACTGGTCGTCCACGATCAGGATGCCGTCGCTCCCGGCGGAGACCCCGATGTTCCCCCCGGCGCCCTCCAGCATGTAGATGTTGCCGGCCGCGGGGATCACCTTGATCTCGACCTTCGAGAAGTCCTGCTGCTGCGCCGCTACTGGAGCCACCATCAGGGCCAGTCCGGCGAGCAGCCGGACGCACGTCGCTCTCATCATCAAAAAACCTCCTGGGATTGGGTTCAGCTACCGCGCGGCGACTTTAGCATGGCGCCCCCTACCCGCCCCCCCCGATCCGCAGGAACTGGCTGGTGAGCTGGCCCAGCATTCTCCCCACCTGCGGGAACTGGGTGGCGATCAGGCCCAGGATGGGGATGCCGGCGTAGGTGAGGAGCTTGGTGAGGAAGACGCGGTCGAACGTCACCTGCCCCGGCGTCGTCCCCCCGATCCGGCTGAGGGTGGGGTTGCGGTCCATCTGCAGGAAGATCCAGAGGGTGAGGGCCACCGCGATCGCCAGCGCCACCCAGCCGGCGAGCGAGACGAAATGCTTGGGCTCGAACACGTAGGCCGTGACTCCGAGCACGGCGAGCAGACCGGTGACTAGCCCGCCGATCAGGCTGTTCCGCATGTGGGCGAAGACGTAGCGCAGATAGGCCGCCACCCGCAGCGCCAGGAACTGCTTCACGCCGGGGTCGTCGATCTGGCCGCGCAGATCGAGGCAGGCCTGGGCGAAGATCCTGCCGAGCGCGTTCCGGTTTTCGATCTCCTTCACCGAGCCGCCGTCCCGCTCGTGCTCGAACATCGCCTTCAAGGGGGCGTCCAGCGAGTCCGGATATCCCGCGATGGAAACCTTTTGGGCTTCGACCAGCTCGCGCAGCTTGTGGACGGAGAGGACCAGCGTCCGGAAAGGGGGGATCTGCCAGCCGAAGGATTTGATCGGCCGCCAGTCCAGCTCCTTGGAGATGTCCTCGAAGGACTTCGCCACCGCTGGGGAGGCGTCGTCGAGCCGGTGCAGGAGCCTGAGCGTGCCGCGCCAGAGCCGGACGAAGCGGTAGAACGAGAGCGCGCTCAGCGAGAAGGCGGCGGCGAGGAAGAGGACGAAGAGGCGTCCGTAGCCGCGGGTCTCCCCGATCGGCTGGACGGTCCACCAGAGCAGGAACACCGGCGGGATGAACGCGGTCGCCGGCAGGGCCCAGATGCGGATCCCTCGCGGCAGGGTCCGGGCCATCAGGTCCCGGAACGATTCCACGATCGGCAGGGAGCCGGACAGCGCCGGATCGGCGAGCGCCTCGAGCGGACAGTCGGTGGCCAGTCGCGCCATCAGCCGCCGCCGCATCAGCTCGCTCCAGAGCCAGAAGTAGATCGCGCCGCCCACGACGCTGAGCGAGACCAGCGGCGACAGGCCGCTGGTGAGCGCCCGCGCCCGCAGGTGGAAGAACTGGATCTGGCTCCCCGGCACGCAGAGCTCCCAGATCACCAGGACGAGCAGGATGAAGGCGAGCACGCCGCCCGCGGCCCAGGCGGCTCCCGCGGCCGGGCCGATCCGCTCGCCGTGCGCCGCCCGTGCGGCGTTGCGCACCAGCAGCGCGTAGGCGAGCGCCAGGGCCACGAGATAGGCCCACTGGGCGGACAGCAGAATCACCCGCGGCGCGATGGTGAAGAACGGAGCCCAGAGCGGGATGCTGCCGACAGCCAGCAGCACGCCGGACGCCGCGGCGAGCAGCAGCGCCCCGAGCACCAGCAGGCGGCGGTTTCCCGGCGCGAGATCCAGCGCCGCCCCCTCGACCCTCTCCAGCAGCGCCGTACGGTTCAATCCGATGGCGAGCAGGTAGAGGACCACGGCGACCAGCAGGATCTGCAGATCGTCCTTGCCCGCGAAGCCGCTGCCGACCCGGCCGCTCGTCCGCGGATCGGCCGGCGGCACGGAGCCGCAGAGGCGGCTCGGCGGGTTCGGCGCCGGGCCGCTGTCGTGGTCGGACAGATGCGCGATCGGCCAGAGGGCGCCATTGCCCACGGCGGCGATCCAGCCCTGGGGCTTCGGCACGAGGTCGGCGCCCAGCAGGTAGCGCACCGCCTCGAAGACGCCCTGCTGGAACTCGCCGCTGAACTGCCGCCGCTGGGTCCCCTGACGGTCCTCCGGGGAGGCCGGGAGCCAGGGCGCTCCGTGCGTGAACAGCGGCGAGCTCGAAAAGACGAGCATGCCGTCCATCGTCTGCGCGTACTGCGGATAGGCGTAGAGGAGGTTGTTGTCGAACGTGAACAGGACGACGTCGGGAGCGAGCCTGCGGACCTCCTCGGCCAGGAAGAGCTTGTCCTTGACGTCGGTCGCCACGATGCCGACGTAGCGGATCCCCTCGCGCGCGATCGTCCCCAGCAGGTTGGACAGCCGCAGATCGTTGCTGTACGTGGTCAGCGGGCTGAAGGTGGGGATCAGGTCGCCGGTCGGCTCGCGGCCGGAAAGGTCGAGCTCCCGCACCGGCCGGTCGGTCGGAACGGCGGCGCTTTCCCGCGCCGCTTTCCGCGCCTTCTCCTCGGCCTCCAGGGCACTGCGGAGATCCGAGATGTGGCTGGGGAAGGGGATCAGCACCATGCGCTGGTGCGTTTCATCCTCTTTCTGTTCCTGCGTCTCGGTCTCGAGGAACTTCTGGCCATAGGCGGTGTCGGCCTCGGTCAGCAGGGCGACCTTGCCCAGGTCCCAGCCCATCTCGGCTCTCAGGAAATTGAAAGCCCTTTCGTGCAGCACGTCGTCCGGCAGCACGGCGCGGCAGAAGTCCACGCTCATCGCGTCGAAGACGTCTTCCAGGCCGCTCGCCGTGGTGGAGCCGGAGGCGACGCGGAACTGGAGCAGATCGCCCCGGCTCTGCCGCCAGTTGAGGAGGGCCAGCCGCAACGATTCCACGGAGCCGGAAAACGAGGGGCCGAGGATGGAGACCTTGGTCTCGAGGGAGGCCTCGTGCAGGTCGGCGGTCAGGTCGAGCGCCTCGCGGAAGGCGTCCTTCTGAATCCCCGTCCGGGAGCTCTCGACCACCAGGAAGACCAGGGCCAGGCTGTGGGGGTCGCGGCCGCGGAACAGCATGATCCCGGGCGCCTTCTGCGCGAACCTCTCCTGGGCCGCGTCGGCCGCCGTCCAGGGGAACCAGACGCGGTCGATCAGGAACTCGGACCGCGGGGGGATGGAGCGGGAGGATTCCGCCTGGGCGAACCCCTTCTGGATCGCCTCCAGCGCCTGGTCCAGGCGCGGATCGGACGGCGGCGGCACGAGCGCCACCATGAAGCGCAGATCGTAATCGGCGGCTCTCGCCGCCGTGATCACCTCTCGCAGGTTGTCGCCGCGGGGCTTCTCCAGGGCCGGCGGGAGGCCGAAGAAGTCGCGCAGCACCCGCACCGGATCGCACCAGGCATGCGGGGACATCTTCTTGCCCTGGCTCTCCTCCGGCTTGCAGTCCTCCCCCTCGAGCGAGCGGCTCGCCGCGGCGGCGCTCTCGGCGGGCGCGGCCTTCTTCTCCTCCGGCGCGGTCGCCATCCGGGCCGCCGGATAGCCGACCAGGAGGCCCAGGACGAGCAGCAGCAGAGGGGGCGTTTTCTTCACGGAAGTTTCCTGGGGACGTCGAGTCCCTGCCGCAGAATAGGCGCGAGTGATTCAGGAATGTTACGGAACATCCATCCCGGGCGCAACGCCGCCGGGGCGGTACGCCGGCTTCAGACGAGCCGGAGCTTGAGCTTCCGCAGCAGCCCGGCTTCGCGCTCGGGTGGCAGAAACTCGTCGGGCTCGCGCGCCTGCCGGTCTTCGGCGACCCAGGCGTGGACGTCGCGGATGGTCCGGGTGAGCGGGCGGAAGGTGAACCCTTCGGCGACGGCGCGGCGGTTGTCGACCAGATCGTAGCCGGACGTCTCCTCGGGGTACCAGAACGGAAGCGTGACCTCGTGCTCCTCGAGGAAACGGTCCTCCACCCAGGTGAAGGCCGCGCCGCCGCCGCTGCCCCCCGTCGAGGCGCGGCAGGCTTCCAGCATCTCCCGCATCGTCAGGGTCCCGTCGGGGCCCGCCGCGTTGAAGGTCCCCACCGCGCGGCGGTCCGCCATCCTCACCACCCAGGCGGCGAGATCGCGGGCGTCGATCAGCTCGACCGGGCGGTCCGGCCGGCCGGGGGCGAGCGCCTCGCCGTCCCGGGCCGCCCGCTCGACCCAATAGGTGAAGCGGCCGGTAGGGTCCCAGGGTCCCACGACGACGCAGGGGCGGACGATCAGCGCCCGTTCCGGAAAGGCCGCCTCGACGAACCGCTCGCACAGGACCTTGAGCCGGCCGTAACCCCCCGGCGGGACCTCGCGGGCCTCGGCGTCCCCCGGTACCGGCTCTTCGACCGCGGCGTCCTCGCGGATTCCGGGGCTCTTGAAGTCGGCGTAGACGGAGATGGTGGAGATGAAGACGTAGCGCTCGACGGCGCCGGCGAGGAGCTCCGCCGCGGCCCGGACGTCGCGCGGCAGGTAGCCGTTGACGTCGATCGCGACGTTCCAGCGCCGCCCGGCGAGAGCGGCGAGGTCCTTGCCGCGGTCGCCGTGGAGATGCTCGGCCTCGGGGAACAGGTCCGGATTCGTCCGGCCGCGATGGAACAGAGTGACCTGATGGCCGGCCGCGAGCGCGGCCTCGGTGAGGTGGCGCCCCACGAAACGGGTGCCGCCGAGGATCAGGACCCTCATTCGTACCGCAGGGCCTCGATCGGATCGAGCGCGGCCGCGCGGGCCGCCGGGTAGATCCCGGAGGCGAGGCCGACGGTCATCGCGACGCCGGTCGCCAGGAGGATCGAGGCGCTGGTGACGATGGTCTGCCAGCCGGCGTAGGCGGCGACGCCGCGGGCGAGGGCAAGGCCGGCCACGATGCCGGCGACGCCGCCGATCAGGCTGATGGCGAACGACTCGACGATGAACTGGAAGCGGATGTCGCTGCTCCTGGCCCCCACCGCCCGGCGGACGCCGATCTCGCGGGTGCGCTCGAGCACCGTCGCGAGCATGATGTTCATGATCCCGATGCCGCCGACCAGCAGGGAGATGCCGGCGATCGCGCCCATCACGACGTTGAACAGCCGCTGCGTGCGCCGGCTCTCAGCGAGCAGCGCCTCGGGCACCACCAGCTCGTAGTCTCCGGTGCCGCCGTGCAGCCGGTCGATGAGGTCGCGCATCGTCGCGGCCGTCTCCGCGCCGCTCACCCCTTCCTTCAAGCGGATGACGATCTCGTCGAGCGGCGAGGCGAGGGTCGGGTGCTCGAACTTGCGGTCGGCGGTCGACAGCGGCAGGTAGATCTCGCGGGCGGACGGACCGGCCGCCGCCTGCCCGCCCTCGCCGTCCGCCCCGGGCGTCTTGGCGCCGGCGGTGGCCGGCTGCGGCAGATCGGAGGCGAGCACGCCGACCACCTCCAGCCAGACGTCGTTGACCTTCACGAGCTGCCCCACCGCCTCGCCGTAGCCGAAGAGATCGCGCCGCACCTCCGGCCCGATGACGCAGACCTGGGCGTGGGTGCTCTCGTCGAGCGGGTCGAGGAAGCGCCCCTCAGCCACCGCGAGGTGGGCGAGATCGGCGTGCCGGGGGGTCACGCCGTAGACGGCGGCGCCGTCGCTCTTGCCCGACGGCGAGATCACCTTGTAGGGGTCGATGCGGATGCGCGGGACGACCAGGTCGACGCCCGGGATCGCCTCGGAGATCGCGGCGGCGTCGCGCTGCGAGACGCCGAGCGACTTCTGACGGATCTCTTTTAGTTCGCTGTCCTTGAAGGTCTTGGCGCGGACCAGGACGTTGCGCAGGCCGAGCCGCTCGATCGAGGCGAGCGCCTGGCGCTCGGCCCCGGCGCCGATCGACATCATGGCGATCACCGCGCCGACGCCGAAGATCATGCCGAGCATGGTCAGCGCCGAGCGCAGTTTGTGCGCCGCGAGATTGTCGAGCGCCGAGCGGAAGGCTTCCTGGGGAGTCATCCGATGGTGATCATCACGCCGCCGCCGCGCGGCGGGGC
>Ga0070665_100001174_pt1 | contig 32089 bp, 21 predicted proteins | sample KBSS13metaG_FD_65862 | JGI IMG/M metagenome (GOLD analysis project Ga0070665, IMG submission 65862) | Switchgrass rhizosphere microbial communities from Kellogg Biological Station, Michigan, USA - KBS S1-3 metaG | ecosystem: Host-associated > Plants > Roots > Rhizosphere > Soil ... | reverse complement strand
GTCAATTTACGACGACACCGGCCTGCTCGCGTACTACGCCGGCCTACCGGGTGGCGATCAGCGCGTGGCCAACCTCGAATCGCTCTACCAACGCTCCGCCCAGTTCGGCACGTTCGCCAAGCAAGGGCTCGCCCGCTTCCTGAAATTCCTGCAAAACCTCGAGCGCGACAGCGACCTCGGCCAACCCTCGCTCGATCCGGAAGGGAACGACGTCGTCCGCGTGATGACGATCCACCAGAGCAAGGGGCTGGAGTTCCCGGTGGTGATCCTGCCGAACCTGGGGCGGAAGTTTAATCAGCTCGATACGGCCGGCTCGATCCTCGCGGATCGAAGGGCGTATCTCGGGCTACACACGATCGACGAGCCGCGGCAAGTGCGATACCCGTCAATGGCGTCGCTGGTGGTGAAGGACCGCATCGCGGCCCAATCAACGGCGGAGGAGATTCGCATCCTGTACGTCGCGCTCACACGGGCACGCGAGCAACTAATCCTAATCGGCTCGACGAAGGAGGGTGCGATGGACGCCGTCACGCCGCGCTGGGCCGGCGAGAGCGGGCCGCTGCCGGTGCACACGGTGCGCGGGGCGAGTGCGTTCATTGACTGGTTGCTTCCGATTGCGGCGCAAAGCGGGCAGACCGTGTTCGAGGTTACGCCCCACTCGGCCGAGGAGATCAAGGATCTCGCCGCCACGCCGGATGGCCAGCGGCCGTCGGCTGAGGGGCTCGAGGCATTTGCCCAACTCAAACCGCTTCGCGCGAAACCGGTCGCAAACGCCGTGGCCAAGGGCGTGCTCGACCGGCTGAGTTTCGTCTACCCGCATCACGTGGCTGCCACGACCGCCGCGGCGCGGTCGGTCACCAGTTGGACGAAGGACGGACCCAAGCCCACCGCGTCGTTCGATACTGAGCCGCGCGAAACACCGTTATCGGACAATACGCTCGAGCTGCCGCGATTTCTGTCGCAGGACGTTGCACCCAAGGCAACCGATCTTGGCAACTACACGCACCTGGTGCTCGAACATTTCGATTATCAGGTGAGCGCCCCGCCGCTCGAGACGCAGATCGCGAAGCTGGTCGATCGCGCCTTACTCACCGCCTCGCAGGCGAAGCTTGTTAATCGCGATTCGATTGAGTGGTTTTTGAAGTCCGACCTCGGCCGGCGCATCCGCGACAATGCCGCCCGGTTGCGTCGCGAGTTGCCGGTCAACTTTGCGGAGACCGCACGCGATGTGATCGACCCGACTGACACCGTCATGCTCCGCGGCCGACTTGACGCGTTTTTAGATTTGGCCGACGGCGGCGTGGTGATCGACTACAAGACCGATCGCGTCGAAGGCGCCGCACTCGACGCCCGTGCGGAGTTATATCGTCCGCAACTACAGGCATATGCCAAAGCGATGGCCAGCATCACCTCACGCCCCGTGAAGGAAGCTTATCTGGTGTTTCTGCATCCGAAGAGGATCGTGCCCGCCGTGCCGTGAAATGCTTTACGAACTCATCGCCTTTGTGCATCGTTCGAGCAATTCGCCCAATCGATCCGTCGGCTGGACGGCGTAGAACAGTTCGCGATCGAACAGCCGCTCCTGAATGTCGAGGCGTTCCTTGGCAAGTTGGAACTTCCGTTCCCACGCGAGGATGGGCTCACTCTGGGCTTGCGACGTCAGCGCCCGCTGCATCGCTTGAAACTGCTGCGAGCGCTCGATCGACTTACGCGGTAGCGACTCGATCGCGGCAACCATTTCCATCTTCTTTTCGCCCAGCACGCGGTGCTTAAGCTTGTGCCCTTCCATTGCAATGCACGGCAGGCAGACACGCGACTCGTTGACGGCCGTCGGGAAAAAGAGCGTGGCCGTGGTGACGGAAAACTTCGGCGGTGTGAACCTGAAGTGGCGGGCGATGAGCTTGTCGGTCACCTGATCGTAGCGCCCGCCGCCGATGCCGTGGACGAACTGGTCGGCGATGAACAGGCGGAGGAACGTCGTCAGCATCAGCGCCCGCGGCGAGAGGCGGAGATTGTGCAGACGTAGCCAGCGAAGCAGTTCGTTCGCGGCTTCATCGGCGGGAAGTTTTGAGTTGAAGACGAACCGCACGCCGGTGGCGGAGCGCATCACACACCCTTCCATCTCGCACGCCACCTCGGCCCGTTCGCGTGCGCCGGTGGTTAGGTTGTCGAGCCAAAACGGCACTTCGCACGACCCGGCCGCGATCGCCAGGTCTGGCATCGGTCGGCCGGGGTTGGTGATGCCCGCTTCCCGCCGGTACTCGTGCAGCGACGCGTTGTAGTCGCTCGCAAAGTCACGCGAACGGGCCAGCACGTGATACACCAACGACAAATATGGAAGGCTCTGGAAGATCGGGCTCACGACCATCGCGTGGTGTCGCAATCCCAGCGACCAGTCGAGCGCGTGCATGGCGTTGACCATCGCGGCGTCGAGCGATTGAGCCTCCAGCGACAAACGCCGCATCGACGCCAGAAACTCCGGCACCTGCGAGTTGAACGGCCACTCACTGGCGGCCGCATTGAAGGATCGTGAAAGGTGCGTGAGATGCTCCGGCGAAGGCGGCCCGAGCAGGCCGCTCCATTTGGCGGTGGCGGCCGAGGTGTCGTCCGTCAACGGTTCACTGCCGCCGGGCCATTTGAGCTGCAGGTGTTTGGGCGAATCAGTGTCGACGGCAAAGTGATACGCCTGCCCGCCGGTCGCCTGGGCGGCAGCGTGAATGAGCGCATCTTTCACCCACACGCCGGGGTGGATCAATTCTGTTTGATGGCCGGTGGCAAAAAGCAGCGCGTCGTCATCGGTATGGCCAATCCACGCACGCTGCTGGCGACGCAATTCCGACAGCGGCGCGTTCTGGATCATCACATGTGATGCCCCGCTCAACGCCGAGTGGTTTTCGCGCGATTGACGCAGCAGATCCGCCGGCTCCGGCCAGATCAGCATTTCGCCGTCGCCCGAAGGGGCTTTCCAGTCGGCATAGGTGGCGGGCGATACGTCGTTCATGAAGATGTTTACTTGCTGCAACAGGCGGTGCGATCGCACGTCGGGGCGATCGGGCGAACGGGCTCGGTCCCCACGAGCTTCAGTTCCGTGCGAAGAACCGAGAGATAATGCTTCAGGCGATGATCCGCGTCGTCGAGCAGCCCGCCGAAGTGGCGCGTCGGGTCGTTGTAGATCAGGCGCACGGGAATTTCCTTCACTCGCAGGCCGGCCTTATACACTTGCGGCCAAAGCTGCATCGGAAAGGCGTAGCCGGGGATATCGAGCGTCAGCTTGCGCATCGCGCTCACGCGGTGGGCCTTAAAGCCGCAGAAGGTGTCGGTGAGCGTCCAGCCGAACAGTTCGTTGATGGTTGCGGTGAGCGTGGCGTTGATCGTCCGGCGGTCGCCGGGCGGCAGATCGTCGTCGTTCCGCTGCTCGAGGTAGCGACTGCCGCTGATGATGTCGGCGTCGTCTTTTTCGATCTCGGCAATGAACGCGGGAATCATCTCCGGTTCATGCTGCTCGTCGCAGTCCATGGTGATGACCCAGTCGTAACCGGCCTTGTCGGCGAACTTGAAGGCGTCGATCAGGCTTTGGCCGTAACCGCGGTTTTCAGGGTGTCGGATGAGTTGAATATCGCTCCGGCCGGCCAGGTACTCGCCCGTGCCGTCGGTGCTGCCGTCGTCGATGACGAGGATTTCGCGATGAAACGTCTTGATCTTATCGAGGACGGCACCTGCGTACTTGCGCTCGTTATAGACCGGAATGGCGATCAGAATGCTCAAACTACGCTCCATGTAATGCCGCAGGCTGCGCGCGGTCAATCGTAGACCGGCCGATGCCCGCGGGTCAACTTAGGGCGGCATGATAGCGACTATTGCGTTTGCAGTGCCACGGGTATCATCATTCGCGACACTTGGGCTCGGAGTACCGCGTGAAATCTGGCTATTGGGTCTGTTTATTCCTCACAATCTTCTGCCTTTCCGGTGTTGGCTGCCAAGGCATCCGCCAGCGCGCCCGGGCACGCGAGGACTACGACCGCGCCGTCCGCGCCCAAAAGATCGGCCAAACCGACCAAGCCATCACTGCATTGCAGATGGCCACCAAGGCCAATCCCAAGCTCACCCCGGCACACGAAATGCTCGGCGACATCTACCGCGACAAAGGCGACTTTGAACGTGCCAGCCAGGAATATGAAACCTGCACCACGCTCGAGCCAAAGTCGGCCCTGCACCTCTATGACCTCGGGCTGATGAACCAGCTCATGGGTCGGCTGCAGAAGGCAGCAGACAGCTATTTGAAAGCGATCAAGCTCAAACCTGCCAATGCCGATGCGAACATGAACCTGGGCATCGTGTACCTCACGCTCGGCGATCACGAGAAGTCGGTCGAACATCTCAAGCTGGCGGCCACGCAGGCGCCAACATCGCTCGAGGTGTGGATGAACCTCGGCGTGGCGCTGGATGAAAGCGGCGACCTGCCCGCGGCCGAGCAGGCCTACCGCAAGGCGATGGAACTCAAAGGCGACATGAACGGCCTGCTGCTCAACTATTCCGGGAACCTCATCCAACAGAATCGACCGGATGAAGCCGTGATCTTGCTGCAGCAGGCGATCAACGAAAAAGACAGCCCGCTGGCCGAGCGACGAATGGGCGACGCGCTCGCCGCCAAGGACTGGCTCGATGCCGCAGTTGGCCGATACGAGAAGGCCATCCGACTTGATCCGAAATACACCGGCGCTTACAACGCGCTTGGCGACACGCTCATCACGCTGTACGACCGCGGCCTGCAACTGAACGAGCCGCTCCGCAACCGCGCGGTCGCCGCGTGGAAAACGAGCCTTTCCATCCAGCCGAATCAAATGTCGGTGGTACAGCGACTGGCCAAGTGGTCACACCTTGAGGGGAACTGAGTCGTTGAACGCCCTGCAAGTCCTCTTCGATTCACCTGATTTTATCGCCGTCGCCAAACCGGCCGGGCTTGCGACGATCCCGGGTCGCGGCGAAGACGACTGCGTGCTCGAACGCCTCTCGCGCCAGACCGGCCTGCCCCGCTCCGGCATTAGCGATCCGCGACTCCGCGTGGTGCATCGGCTCGATAAGGACACCAGCGGCGTCCTCCTGTTCGCCAAGCACGTTGAGGCGCAGCGGCACGTGTCGCACCAGTTCCAGAACAACACGATTCAGAAGGAATACCTCGCATTGATTGCTGGTCGGCCGACGGAAGACAGCGGCGACATCGACGCGCCGCTTGCCGTTCATCCGACCGTGAAAACGCGCATGTGCGTCAGCAAGCACGGCCGACCGGCGCGCACACTCTGGAAGGTCGAGCAACGATTCCGCCAGGGCACTCTGCTTCGCGTATTCCCAAAAACCGGCAAGACGCACCAGATCCGCGTTCACCTGGCGAGCATCCAGCTGCCCCTCTGGATCGACCCCATCTACGGCGGCAGCGATCCGATCTTTTTGAGCAAGGTAAAACGAAACTACCGGCCGTCAGATCACGAGGAGCGCCCATTGATCGCGCGGCTTACACTACACGCCCATCGGCTGACGTTTGTCGATCGAGAGGAGCGCACCGTCACCATCGAGTGCGACGTGCCCAAAGATCTTCGGGCGACGATCAATCAATTGCTGAAGGCTTGACTAGCCATTCGAAATATCTGGATTCCCGCGCTTCGCGCGAGGCTTTGGTCCGGCGGCCCGTGCGTTCCCTGCAACTGCGCTCGACCGCTGGTTCGGCAGCGCGTCGGTAGCCATCGCGCGAGGCGTCAGTGCCACGATCGGCACCTGGCTCATCGGCGGGCGTCCGATGTATCCCATGTATCGGCGGAGAAACATCGGCCGACGGAGCAGCCGTGAAAACCCGCCTGCCCGAATCCCGCGATACGCGGCGAATAGAAAAAGCGTCGCCCCGAGCAACAGCGCCCCGCAGAGCACAATGGCTGGCGCCCGCGGAATGGGCGCTCGCATCGACAAAATCCCACCTGCGGCGGAGATGCCCCCGATGACCAAGCCCAGCAGCGGAAATTCAGTCGACGACCCGAGCAGCGGCGTCAGTGCGCCCCAGTCAGGCTGCCCAATTGAGCGGGAATGCATTCGAAGCGGAGAGTCCATTCGTACACCTTTGTTGCTCGAACATCGTCTCTATAGCAAAGGACGTGTAACCTCGGCGACAAGATCGAAAAATCCGCGAAGATTTTTCAAAAAACATCAGATTTGTTGAGTCAAGTCTGCAAACTGCGCTCGGTGAAAAAGACAAACGCGACTCGGACGGGCACTTTTTCAGCATCATGCTCGCGAGCGTGCCGATGGCCGTGCGAAGAAATTGAGCACGCACAACGACGATTCTGAAAATCTCATCAGCAGTGGATTAGGGAAAACCCGTGGGAATAGTGATCAGGTTGCTCGCGATCTACCGACTTCGCTCTAGGCCTTACCGAGCAGAACCGCGATGAGCGCTTTCTGAAAGTGCAGCCGGTTCTCGGCCTGTGGGAATACCAGTGACTGCTTGGACTCCATCGCCTGGTCGGTGATTTCCAGATCGCGATACGCCGGCAGGCAATGCAGCACCACGGCCCGCGACGGGGCGCGAGCCATCAACTCAGCGTTGATTTGGAATCCCTGGAAATCGTGGATGCGTTTTTTCTTTTCCTGCTCCTGGCCCATGCTGGTCCAAGTGTCGGTGTACACAGCGTCGGCTTCGCGAACGGCTTCGAACGGGTCGCTCGTAGTCGAGAAATCCATCCCCGGCACCTGCGACATAATGCGATCCATGTCGTCCGTCGGGAGCGCGTATGCGGGCGGTGTGGCACAGATGAATCGGATGCCGAACTTGCCACAGGCCACCGCCAGTGAGCGGGCCATGTTGTTGCCGTCGCCGATGTACGCCATCGTGAGGTCGGAGAGTTTTCCGAAGTGCTCTCGCAAGGTGAGCATGTCGCTCATGGCCTGGCACGGGTGACTGTAGTCGGTGAGTGCATTAATGACCGGCACGGCCGAGTGGACGGCGAGGTCTTTCACGTTCTGATGCGAGAACGTGCGGGCGACGATCAGGTCGCACATGCTGGCCAGCACGCGGGCGACGTCCTTGGCCGGCTCGCGCTCGCCGAGACCGACCTCGGGGCCCGTAAGTGTCAGGGCGCTCCCGGCGAGTTGGTTCATCGCGACCGTGAAGCTGACTTTCGTCCGCAGCGACGGTTTTTCGAAGATCAGCGCCGCCGTCTTGCCGACGAGCAGCGGATCGTTCCGGCCGGTGTTCTTGAGCTGCTTCTTCAGCCGGGCCGCCACGTCTAGCGTGTGCGTCAGCGTGTCTAAAGAGTGCTCGGCGATGGAAACGAAATGCTTCATCAGGTGCTCGACATTTCTTACAGCACGATTTCCGTGCCGATGCCCGACTCGGTGTAAATTTCGAGGAGCAGCGAGTGTGGGATGCGGCCGTCAATGATGTGCGCCTTCGTCACGCCGCCCTGCAACGCCTGCACGCAGGCTTCCACCTTCGGCAGCATGCCGGTACCGATCGCGCCGCTCTTTACCATGTCCTGGATCTGGTCGACCGTGAGATGGCTGATGCGGCTGTTGGGATCTTTCACGTCGGCGCGAATGCCGTGCGTATCGGAGACGACGACGAGTTTTTCTGCCTTCATTGCCGCGGCCACGGCGCCGGCGGCGGTGTCGGCGTTGATGTTCAGTTTCCCGCCGGCGTCGTCCCGGGCGATGGTGGCGATGCAGGGGATACTGTCAGCCTGTACGAGGAGTTGGAGCAGTCGCGCGTTCACGCTCTTCACGTCGCCGACCATGCCCAGGTCAATCCGTCGGCCGTCTTCGCCTTTGAGGTACGTCTTCTCGGCGAACAGCACAACAGACGACAGCGAGTGCAGACCCATCGCCTCGCAGCCCTGGCTTTGAATGAAGCTCACGATGAACTTGTTGATCTGGTTGCACAGCACTTGCTCCGCGATGGCGAGCGTGCGCTCGTCGGTGTAGCGACGTCCTTGCACCATTTGCGGCGTGAGGCCGGCTTTTTCCATTGCTTCGTTGATCGCCTTGCCGCCGCCGTGCACCAGCACAGGCTGCATGCCGACGTAGTTCATGAAGACGATATCGGTGAGGATCGCGCTGAGCGCGTGCTCGTCGTCCATGATCGAACCGCCGACTTTCACGACGATGACCTTGTCGTGAAATCGCTGAATGTAAGAAAGCGCCTCGACCAGTCCGGCGGCTTTATTGATGGCATCGTCAAACATGCGTTTCCCTGCAAAAATCGAAGGGGGAAGTGTAAGGGTGCGTTTTGCGCGTGTCAAAGTGAGCCAGCGGGTCAACATCAACCGCAAGCCGCTGTATCATTTACGGGCGAGACACTAGCGGAGAAATCTTGATGCGCAGTTCTGTGATCGCTTCAGCGGTATTGGTGATCTGCTCGGCCGGCCTTGCCAGGGCGGATGTGAAGCTGCCGGCGATCTTCGGCGATCACATGGTGCTGCAGCGTGACGCGAAGGTGCCCGTGTGGGGAACCGCGGCCGCCGGCGAGCAAATGACCGTTTCATTCGGCGACGCCAAGGCCACCGCAACGGCGGGCGAAGACGGAAAGTGGACGGCGACCCTCGATTCGCTAAAAGCCTCCGACAAGCCCGCCGATTTCACCGTCACTGGCAAGAACACCATCACACTGCATGACGTACTCGTGGGCGATGTGTGGGTTGCGGCCGGGCAGTCAAACATGGTCCTCCCTTTGTCGGGCGCGAGCAACGCCTCGACTGAAGTCCCGGCAGCGGATCATCCGACGATCCGCCTGTTCAGAGTGGGCAAAAATCCTGCGTGCGAACCGCTGACGGACTGCACGGGATCGTGGCAGCTTTGCACCCCAGCCACCGCAGCCAACTATTCGGCCGTCGGATACTTTTTCGCTCGCGACATCAATGCAGCCACGCATGCGCCCATCGGCATGATCGGGACCTATTACGGCGGCACGGCCGCACAAGCGTGGACCAGCTCCGAGAGCCTCCTGGCGATGCCAGAATTCAAGTCCACTGTAAAAACTCTCATTGCTTCTCGTGAGAAGATCCGAAAGGCCCAGGAGAAATACGTGAAGCAGGACCTGCCCGAGTGGGAAAAAGCGCACGACCAATGGATGAAAGAACACGGCGGCGCCGAGTATCTGAAGGCGATGGCAGCCTGGACCGTGGACGACAAAAAGGCACAACTTGCCAAACAGCCCTCGTCAGCAAAGCCGACCATCGCCGTGCCCGAGCCGGTCAAGCCCAAAGGGCCGGACTTGAACTCGAATACGCCTACCTCGCTTTTCAACGGCATGGTCGCGCCAATCATTCCGTACGCGATCAAGGGTGCGATCTGGTACCAGGGAGAATCCAACGCCGACAACTCGGTCTTCTACCGCACGCTTTTTCCAACAATGATCACCGACTGGCGCACGCACTGGGGCCAGGGCGACTTCCCGTTCCTCTGGGTGCAACTGCCGAACTTTAGCGGACAAGCAAAAACGCCGACGCAGCTTGTTACCGGCTGGCCGGGGGTGCGGGAGGCGCAGAGCATGACGCTCAAACTACCGAACACCGCGCAGGCCGTAACCATCGACACCAGCGACGGAAATCTCCACCCGACCACGAAGTTGAAAGTCGGCCAGCGGATGGCGATCGCCGCACGGCGACTCGCGTATGGCGAAGACATTGTTGCCGCGGGTCCGACCTACAACTCGATGAAGATCGAGGGTGGAAAAGTTCGCATTTCCTTTAAGAACCCAGGAACAGGATTGACTAACGCCACCGCGTCTTCCACTCGCCCGGCCGATCCGTTGGGGGCGGTCACGGGCTTTACCATCGCAGGGGAAAATCACACCTTCGTTTGGGCCACTGCGACCATCGACGGCGACGACGTCATTGTCTCTAGCAATGAGGTCGCGAACCCGGTTGCGGTTCGCTACGCGTGGGCCGCTAATCCTGCCTGTAATCTGTACAACAAGGAAGGATTCCCCGCATCGCCGTTCCGCACGGATGATTGGGTAGATCCGCCCAAGCCTGCAGCATCGAAGCCGGCTGCGGCAAAGTAACGGCCGCGACTTTCCGGTATATATAGTGACAGACAGTCCATCAGTTCTTCGGAGGAACCTTCAGTGCGTTTGCGACTTATCACCTCGGCGGCGTGTCTTTTCTTGTCGGCCGGCATCGTTCATGCGGACGTAAAACTCCCCGCGATCTTCGGCAGCCACATGGTGCTGCAGCGCGATCAGAAAGTGCCCGTTTGGGGCACGGCCGACGCGGGGGAAGAAGTCACCATCACCCTCGGCGACGCCAAGGCCACCGCCACCACCGGCGCCGACGGCAAGTGGTCGGCCACGCTCGACTCGCTCAAGACCAGTGAAAAGCCCTCGACCATGACCGTCGCGGGCAAGAACACGGTGACTTTCGAAGACGTTCTCGTGGGCGACGTGTGGGTCGCTTCCGGGCAATCGAACATGGAGTTCCAGCTTTCGCGGGCTAACACCGCCGGCGCGGACATCGCTAAGGCCGACCTGCCAGAAATTCGCCTGTTCCTGCTGCAGCGCAAAGTCTCCTGGCAGCCACTGTCAGACTGCACCGGCACGTGGCAGGTCTGCTCGCCCAAAACAGCCCCCGGATTTTCGGCCGTCGGGTTTTACTTCGCCCGTGAGATCAACAAAACCCAAGGCGTTCCGGTCGGCATGATCGGCACGTACTGGGGCGGCACCCCTGCACAGGCTTGGACGAGCATTGACGCCCTTGCCGGCGTGCCCGAGCTCGGCCAGTTGGCAGACGCGTTCGCAAAGCAGCAAAAGAACATGCCTGCGTCGAAAGAGAAGTACGAGAAGGAAACACTCCCGACATGGCAGGCCGCACACGACAAGTGGGCCAAGGAAGTCGGCGACGTTTACAACGAAGCGATGAAGAAATTCCAAGCCGACGCTGCCGCTGCGAAGGCCGAGAACAAACCCCTTCCGCCGAAGCCGGTTCTCGCCGCGCCCGAACCGAAAAAGCCCGGCGCGCCCGACCAGAGTCCCAATGTGCCGAGCGTCTTGTACAACGGCATGATCGCGCCGATCGTTCCGTTCGCGATCAAAGGCGCCATCTGGTACCAGGGCGAAGCCAACGCCGGGCAACCGGCTCAGTACCGCACCCTCTTCCCCACCATGATCACCGATTGGCGCACCCGGTGGGGCCAAGGCGATTTTCCGTTCGTGTGGGTGCAACTCACCAACTTCCACGCACGACTCGATGAACCCACCCAAACCGCCGGCGGATGGCCGGGTCTGCGCGAAGCGCAGGCGATGACGCTCAAGCTGCCGAACACCGGCCAAGCCGTCATCATCGACATCGGCAACCCCAACGACATCCACCCCACCGACAAGCTCGACGTCGGCCATCGCGTGGCCCTTTCGGCACGTCACATCGCCTACGGCGAGCAGATCGTCTACTCCGGCCCGACGTTGGATTCGATGAAGATCGAAGACGGCAAGGTCCGCATCAAATTCAAGAACGTGGGCGGCGGGCTCGCAATCGCCGCAGCCCCGTCGACGCAACCGAGCGTTCCACAGGCGGAGCCGGCCAGTGAGTTGAAGGGATTTGCCATCGCCGGCGACGACAAGAAATTCGTCTGGGCAACCGCCACCATCGATGGAGACAGCGTGATCGTCTCCAGCCCTGCTGTGAAAACGCCCGTGGCCGTTCGCTACGCGTGGGCGGACAATCCTGAGTGCAATTTGTACAATAAGGAAATGCTCCCCGCGTCGCCGTTCAGAACTGATGACTGGGTTGATCCGCCCAAGGCCACCACAAAGCCATAGCATGGCCGCGACGAAACTTAATTTCGTTCTGCTGGTCGGAGAAGACACCGGCCAGTACCTGGGTTGTTACGGCGATCCTCACGCCATCACGCCCAACATCGACCGCCTGGCGACCGAAGGCGCGCGATACACGCGCGCTTACTCGCACGCACCGGTCTGCTCACCCAGTCGCGGCGGATTGGTGACCGGTAAATACCCGACGGCCGTCGGCTTTCATCACCACCGGTCGTTCATGCCCAAGCCCACGCGACTGGTCACGCAGGACCTTCGTGAGGCGGGATATCACGTGTCGTGGCCCGGGAAGAAGGATTTCAATTTCGACGAAGCGCCTGAAAGCTTTACCGATCAGCAGCCGTGGTTCGAGAAGCTGCCGCCCGAACCGTTTTTCGTTTATTCGAATTTGTTTCAGACGCACGAAAGCAAGATGCGCGAGCCCGACCCGGTCTTTTTCAAGGAGACCGCGCGGGTGACGTCCCAGCAGCGGCACGATCCGGCCAAAATCGACGTGCCGCCGTACCTGCCTGATACGCCCGGCGTGCGGCAGGAAATCGCCCGGCATCACGACAACGCGACGGCCATCGACTACCAGGTGGGCGACGTGCTGGCGCTCCTGGAACGCAGCGGCGTTGCGGATCGAACGGTGGTGATTTTCCTCGCCGACCACGGCCGCGGCTTGCCCCGCGAGAAACGATGGGTCTACGAGCGAGGCATCCACGAGCCGTTGATCATTCGCGCGCCGGGGCTCATCAAACCGGGCACCGTCGTCGACGATTTGATCGGCTGGGTGGACGTGGCGCCGACGATCCTCGCGCTGGCGGGCCTGCCGATTCGGGTCGACTTGCATGGCCAGGCGTTTCTCGGTCCGAACACCCCGCCGCCGCGCGATTACGTGTTTGCCGCGCGCGATCGGCTGGACGAAACGGTCGACCGCGTGCGTGCCGTCCGATCGCGGCAGTACAAATACATTCGAAACTGCATGCCCGAGCGTCCGCACATGCAGACCAACGCGTACATGGAAGAACTGGCCACCACGAAGGACATGCGTGCGAAGTTCGCTGCCGGCAAAGCCACGCCCGCGCAGGCCACGCTCTTCGAAGCACACAAGCCGCCGGAAGAACTTTACGATCCGCAGAAGGATCCGTGGGAACTGACTGACCTCGCCGGCGATGCGGCGATGGCCGCCGTGCTGGCCGAGCACCGGAACGTGCTCGACGACTGGACCCGACGGTACGGCGATCTCGGCGAAATCGACGAGCACACGTTGGAAAGCCGTGGCCTTCTCGCGCAACGACCCAAAAAGCCCAAGCCGTCCACCTGAGTGCCGCGTTTGAAATTAACTATGTAACCGGAGCCGTTCATGAAGCAGTATGCATTGCCAGTCCGCTCGATTCCGCTCAACGATTCGTACGACGTCATCGTCATTGGCGGCGGCCCGGCGGGCTGCGCAGCAGCGGCGGCGGCGGCGCGGGAAGGCGCTAAAACACTCCTCATCGAACAAACCGGTTCGCTCGGCGGCATGGGCACCAGCGCTCTCGTGCCTGCGTGGACGCCCTTTTCCGACAAGGAAAAGCTCGTCTATCGCGGAATCGCCGAGAAGGTGTTCGTTGAAACCAAGCGCGGCATGCCGCACGTAAAACCCGACGCGATGGACTGGGTGCCGATCGACGCCGAACGACTTAAGCGCGTGTACGACGATCTCGTCACCGACGCGGGAGCCAGCGTGCTGTTCAACACCTTCTTCTCCGCGGTTGAAACCAGTGAGGAAGGCGCGGTGAAAGCGATCCTCGTCAGCAACAAGTCGGGCCTGACCGCCTATTCCGCCAAGATTTACGTCGACTGCACCGGCGATGCCGATCTGTGTGCCTGGGCCGGGGCGGAGTTTCACAAGGGCGGCGAAAAAGACCCCACGCTCATGCCCGCCACGCACTGCTTCATTCTGTCAAACGTGGACGAGTACGCCTACCGCCACAGTGAAGGACTTTACGGCGGCAATCCCAGGAGCCCCATCCATGCGATCGTTGCCTCGGGCAAGTACCCGGCCATCCCCGACGTGCACTGCTGCAACAACACCGTCGGCCCCGGCGCGGTGGGCTTTAACGCGGGGCACGTGTACCAGTTGGACGCGACCGATCCGGTCAATGTCTCGCACGGCATGATGCAGGGACGCAAGATCGCGGCCGCCTATCGCGACGCGCTGGCCGAGTTCGCGCCGGCGGCGTTTGGCAGTGCGTTCCTCGTGCAGACCGGCTCGCTGATGGGCGTTCGCGAAACCCGTCGCGTGGTGGGCGATTACGTGCTCACGCTGGAGGATTACGTCGCCCGACGCAGCTTTGAAGATGAAATATGCCGCAACAGTTACTTCATCGACGTGCACGCCAAGGTGAAAGCAGCGCTCAACGATTTGAAGCGGTTCAACGAGTGGGAAAAAACAACGATCCACTACGGTAAAGGCGAATCGCACGGCATTCCGTACCGATGCCTGACTCCCAAGGGATTGAAAAACGTTCTCGTCGCCGGCCGATGCGTATCGGTCGAACAGATCGTGCAGGGGAGCGTTCGCGTGATGCCCTGCTGCCTGGCGATGGGCGAAGCAGCGGGACTCGCCGCGGCGTTGGCGTCCAAAGGATCGGGCGATGTGCATGCGGTGGACACGCAACGGTTACGCTCGCGGTTGAAGGAGGAAGGGGCGTACTTGCCCGAGCTTCCGGCAAGCGTTGCGACGCCTGCTGGCGCGTGATCTGAAGTTTTCGCCAGTGCATCGCGCTGCAGCGGGCGAACCCGACGAAGCGATCGTTCCCTACGAACTCGGCGGGACCGCCTGCGGTTCCAAGTCAGTGGTCACCTTCGCGAGCGGCACAGCATCCGCTTCCGCCTCCTTTGTCGCCGGCGTCTGTCCGTCCAGCAGGCAGCTCACGTTGATGTCCCCCATCACGTTGATCGCGGTCCGACACCGGTCGAGGAACCAGTCCACCGGGAGCAACAACGGGATGTAGCCGATCGGCAGATTGACCGCGTTGAACACGAGGGTCATCGTCACAAGCCCCGCCTCCGGAATGCCCGCCGCCCCCACCGCGGCCACCACCGACAGCAGCACGACGAGCACCTGGTGCCCGAACGTCAGGTCCTGGCCGATCATTTGCGCGATAAACAGGGCGCACATCGCCTCGTACAGCGCGGTGCCGTCGTTGTTAAAGTTCGAGCCGACCAGCGCCCCCATGCTCGCCGACTGCGGCCGCAGCCCGACGCGGTCTTTCAGGCACTCGTACGTCACTGGCATGGCGGCCGTCGAACTGCCTGTGGAAAACGCGAGTGTGAGCGCATCGCTCGTTCCGCGGATCAACTTCACAGGACGAACCCACGAGCCAAGCCGGATTCGCACGAGGTAGTACGTCGCCTGCAATATCAGCGCGGCGATGACGGCCAGCACGAACCACGCCAATGCCTTGAACGGCGCGAACCCTTCCTTGGCGATGATCGCGCCGACCTTGGCCAGCACCGCCAGCGGCACGAGTTGGATGATCCAGTGCAGCAGGCCGATGATGATGTCGAACGCGATCGACGTACCGCGGTCGACCGAGTCGATCCGGTCGCGCGGCATCCGCCGCACCACCAGGCCCACGGCCATCGCGATGATGATCACGCCGATGGTGTTCGGCGGATCGCTGATGAACGGAGCGAACATGTTCTTGGGCACGTTGTCGAGAAACTGATTGACTACGTCGCGTTTTTCAGGCGGCGGCCCGGGATCAAGGTGCGCGTGCTTGCCGGGCCGCACGACATTCGCCACCAGCAGGCCGATGCCGATCGCGACGAGCGTGTTAAGAATCAGCAGGAACACCATTCGCCCGGCTTGGCGCCCCTTAATGTCAGCGGTGATGATCGCCCGAACCACCGCCAGCAGAATCAGCGGCGGCGCGATGAAGTTCAGCAGCCGCAAGAGCAGCTTGGCGGTTTCGTTCATCACCGTAATCGTCACGCTCACCCAGCGCGGAAGGTGATCGTGGTCCGGCGACGCGTTGAGCAAAACGACGCCGACGATCACGCCGAGGACCAGGCCGATCATGATGCGGACGTACAGCGGGATGCGGGTGTAGAGGTTGCCAGAGGCCTGGTGCGACGGGTCAGATTCCATGGGCGTAATTTCCCGAGAGACGACGAGTGAATTCCCGCGCGCATGGTATCAGTTGTGTGGGATTTAGGCGTTAGAAAATCGGGTATAGCGTATAGGTGGACGGCCCAAGCACCGGCCGGGCCAATAGTTGCGGAAAGCTCGAAAAGCGGCCGATTTGTTGCATTTTTCCGCCGACTTTCCCGATCGGCGGCGATATAAATGGGTCGGACGTTTTGCGAGAGCGAGGCGTGTTGTTTGGAGGCAGAGTGGGTTCAAGAGATCGTACCTGAGTCGCCCTTTTTTGGTCACCTTTTCGTACCTTTTCGTACCTATTCGTACCTTTTCGCACCTTATTGCACCCAGCCCGATCGGCCCAACTCGCGGCCGGGCCGAAGCTTAAGAAAATTGGAGGTCGACGTGATAGAAAATGTGATAGCCACGCGTCCTCGGCAGGATGTGCCACGGTGGTTTGACCGACGTCCCCCAACCTCTACAATCCTCCCCCTCTATGACTGACTCTTACATTCAAAATCTGTTCGCGGATCGCATCGGCGGAAAACTCTACGGCAAGGGCACGGAGATCTATAAGTTCGAAAAGATCAAACGCGCCAAGCGGGCAGCGCTCGCGGCCAATCCCGGCGCGGAGCTGATCGATATGGGCGTTGGCGAGCCCGACGAGATGGCTTTTCCGGAATCGATCGACGCGCTCACCAAGGCGGCCAAGCTGCCGGCCAATCGCGGGTACGCCGACAACGGCGGCGATGCGTTTAAGGAAGCAGCGGCACGCTGGATGAAGAACGTGTGCGGCGTGGCGGGCATTAACCCGGTCACGCAGGTCTGCCACTCCATCGGCAGCAAGGCGGCGCTCTCGATCCTACCGAACTGCTTCATCAACCCCGGCGACGTGGCGATCATGACGACCCCCGGCTATCCGGTGTTCGGCACGCACAGCAAGTACATCGGCGGTGAGGTGCTCAACCTGCCGCTGCTGGAGAAGAACGCGTTTCTGCCGGACCTGGATTCGATCCCGGCCGACAAGTTGAAGCGGGCGAAGTCGATCGTCATCAACTACCCGAACAACCCTACAGGCGCGTCGGCCACGCCGGCGTTTTTTGCCAAGGTGGTGGCGTTTGCCAAGCAGCACAACCTCATCGTGATCCACGACAGCGCGTACGCCGCGCTGGTGTTTGAAGGCAAGCCGCTGAGCTTTCTCGCAACGCCGGGCGCGATGGACGTGGGCGTAGAGCTCCACTCGATGAGCAAGGGCTTCAACATGACCGGCTGGCGGCTGGGTTTTGTCGTCGGCAATGAGCTGATCGTGAAGGCGTACGCCGACGTGAAGGACAACACTGACAGCGGGCAGTTCCTGGCGATTCAGGAAGCGTGCGCGTATTCGCTCGATCATCCGGAGATCACGGCCAAGATCGCAGAGAAGTATTCGCGTCGCATGGACGGGCTCGTCAGCGTGCTGAACAAGAACGGGCTGAACGCGAAGAAGCCCAAAGGATCGTTCTTTCTGTATGTGAAGGCCCCTAAGGCTGCGACAGGTAAGAATGGCGAACGCGTGACGTTCGAAAAGGCGGAGCACTTCAGCCAGTGGATGATCACCGAAAAGCTGATCAGCACCGTTCCGTGGGACGACGCCGGTGCATACGTGCGGTTCAGCGTGACGTTCGTGGCCAAGGACCATTCCGACGAAGCCCGCGTGCTCGGGGAAATCGACAAGCGGCTGGCGGGCAGCAAGTTCGAATTCTAAACCCTCGCGAGGTATCCTACGCACATGCGTAACGGCGATACGATTACCGCGTACATCGGACTCGGCGCAAACCAGGGCGACCGCGCCGCCAACCTCTACAACGCAGTCGCCCGTCTCTCGGCCACGCCGGGCGTGACGATCAAGCAGATGTCGACACTGATCGACACCCCTGCTGTCGGCGGCCCGGAAGGCTCGCCACCCTTTTTGAACGGTGCGATCGCGATCGAGACCACCCTTGGCTCGCACGCGCTGATGAAAGTGCTCACCGACATCGAAAAAGAACTTGGCCGCGTGCGCCGCGAAAAATGGGAGCCGCGGCTGATCGATCTCGATCTGCTTCTGTACGGAACGGAGATCATCAGCAGCGACAACCTGATCGTGCCCCATCCGCTGATGCACGAGCGCGCGTTCGTGTTGCGGCCGCTGGCGGAGATCGCGCCCAAGGTGGTGCATCCTACGCTGCAGATGAGCGTGGAAGGGTTGCTCGACAATCTGCGTGAGGCGCGATAGCCGCCATGCAGTTGATCACAACCATCGCAGAGTTTCGTGCGGCCCGAAAGCCGCTGCCGCGATTGTCGCTCGTGCCGACGATGGGCGCGCTGCACGAAGGTCATCTCTCGCTCATGCGGAAAGCGAAGCAGCACGCCCCGCACGTGGCCGTCAGTATTTTTGTCAATCCAACCCAGTTCGGTCCCAAGGAAGATTTCAGTAAGTACCCGCGGCCGCTGGAGGCGGACTTGGCTTTGTGCAAATCGGTCGGGGTGGATTTGGTCTTCGTGCCTAGCGTTGAAGAGATGTATCCGCCGGACAGTCCGAAGGTGTCGATCGACTTGCCGGACCTGACGACCGTGTTGGAAGGCGCGCACCGGCCGGGGCATTTTGCGGGAGTGTGTCAGGTCGTCGCGAAATTGTTCAACATCATTCAGCCGGACGCGGCGCTGTTCGGACGGAAGGATTTTCAGCAGTTGGCAGTGCTGACGGCGATGGTAAAAGGACTGGATTTCCCGATTGAAATGCTCGGCTGCCCCACCGTTCGCGAAGACGGCGGGCTCGCGATGAGTAGCCGCAATCGGTACCTGAGCGACGACGAACGCAGGCGGGCACTGGTCATCAGTCGATCGCTGTTTTTCGCGCGAGACCAGATCTCAACCGGCAACCGCGACGCCCGCTCGCTGGTGGCCGCCATGCGGGCAATGATCGAGAAAGAGGCAACGTCGATCGATTACGTCGCCGCCGCCGATCCGAAAACGCTTGTCCCGGTGGAACAAATCACCGGCCCCGTGGTATTTCTCATAGCGGTCCGCGTCGGAACGACCCGATTGATCGACAACCTGCAGATCGATCCTTAGCCGACGCCGCTCTTGCGGAGATACCCATGAACGTAAAACGCTGGCTGTTGGCGACGATGATCGTTTGTCAGATCACTCTCGCGGGCGCGCGGGCGGAGTCGCCCGCTACACAGGCGGCGGAACGCCGTCTGCCGATGAAGGAATATGTCGACAAGCTGCAGGCCGGCTGGATCGGGCAGATGTGCGGTGTGGGGCTCGGCGGGCCGACTGAATTCAAAAGCCTGGCGGCGATGTTTCCAGAGTCGGACGTGCCGCACTGGAGGCCCGATCGCGTCAACCAGTTCGGGCAGGACGACATATACGTCGAGATGACGTTCGTCCGCACGCTCGAACTGCACGGGTTCGACGTTTCGATCCGGCAGGCGGGGATCGACTTCGCCAACAGCAGCTATCGCCTGTGGCACGCCAACGGCGCCGGGCGCGACAACCTCCGGCTGGGCATCGCGCCGCCGGATTCGGGGCATCCTCAAAACAACATGCACGCCGACGACATCGATTACCAGATCGAGGCCGACTTCGCGGGGCTGATCTCGCCCGGCATGCCGAACTTGGGAATTGAACTCGGCGACAAATTCGGTCACCTGATGAACTACGGCGACGGCGTGTACGGCGGGCAGTTCGTCTCGGGCATGTACGCCGAGGCGTTCTTCGAGAAGGACCCGCTGAAGCTGATCGAGGCGGGCCTGCGATGCATTCCTTCGAGAAGCCAGTACCACGAGTGCATCAGCGACGTGGTGAAGTGGCACGCGGAGAATCCTGAAGACTTCGCCGCGACGTGGAAGAAGATCCACGAGAAGTATCAGCAGAATCCCGACTACCGGCGCCTCTCGTGCAGCCACGGCAAGTACAACATCCAGGCGAAGATCAACGGCGCATTCATTGTCATGGGTCTGCTGTACGGTAAGGGCGATCTGGAAGAGACGATGCGCAGCTCCATCCGCTGCGGCCAGGACAGCGACTGCAATCCCTCGAACGCGGCGGGCGTGCTATTCACTACAGTCGGACTGTCCAAGCTGCCGGCGAAGTTCACGTCAGATCTCGACAGAACTCGCAAGTTCAGCACCACGCCATATACCTACCCGGATTTGATCGCGGTCTGCGAAAAGCTCGCCCGGCTGGCGGTCGTGCGATCGGGCGGACGGATTGAAAGGGACGATGCCGGTGAAGAGGTGATGTTGATTCCGGTCGTCGCGGCCAAGCCGGGTCCGTTTGAGCAGAGTTGGGGGCCAGGGCCGACGGTGGGCAGTCAATGGACGGATGAAGATCGTGTACAATTGGCCCACGTATTGAACAAGCCGACGAATCGGCCCAAGACCAGGCCCGCCACCCTGCCGGAAACACAGCCGACAGAGTGAGCGACCTGTGGCGTGGAATCAAATTCTACGTCTGCCTGTTGTATAAATATCGCAGCTACCCGAGAGTACATTCATGCTTCAGGAACTCTTCCGCATCCCGTTCTTTCACATTCCGATCTACGGCTACGGGCTCATGCTCGTAGTGGGGTTTCTGGTCGCGACTCAACTGGCCATGATGTTGTGCCGGCACAGCGCGATCGATCCGGAAGTGATGATGACGGCGATGCTCATCATGCTGGCGACGGGCGTGGCGGGCGCCCGCATCTCGCACATTCTTGAAAACATCCATGAGTTCACCAAGGGAACGTTTGGTGAAAACGTAAGGAACATGCTCGATATCCGCAGCGGCGGACTCACCTATTACGGCGGGTTCCTTCTCGCGACACCTTGTGCGATCTGGTACGGCGTGGTGAAGAAGGTTCCGATCAAGCGAGGCATGGATATCATCGCCCCGTGCCTGATGATCGGGTTGGCGTTCGGTCGCATCGGGTGCTTTCTCAATGGCTGCTGCTACGGAGCTGAGTGCAATCTGCCGTGGGCGGTGAGCTTTCCGTATTACAGCAATGCGTACATCGACGAGTTCTACGCCCACAAACTGCAGACGCCGGTTCCGCCGAGCCTGCTCGTCCCCACGCGAGACGGCGGCGAGAAACTGCTCGAGCCGGTGCTGATGACGGACGACGCGGCCCTGCGATCCGATGCAGCGTCGGTCGGATCGAACTACCTGCACCCTACGCAGCTCTACAGTGCGTTCACTGCGTTCCTGCTTGCTGCGATGCTTTACGCGTACTACACGCTCCCGCATCCGCCTGGGCGGGTCTTTGCGCTAATGCTCATTTTCGAAGGAGCTACGCGATTCCTGTTAGAGATGATTCGCGTTGAGCCCGCTGTGTACGGCCCACTCAGTTTGAGCATGTGGATCGGGCTACTGCTCGTCGGCGGAGGCATGTTGATGTGGCTGCTCACCAGTGGGCCCGACGACGTTATGGAATATCAATCCGACGCGGCAGAGACCGTTTCAGCCTGAAAAACCCCCAACAAATAAGTGAGTAGTTGCCATTATTGGTACCGGCTAACATTGCGCGTCGCCGCGATGGGTAAATCAGCCCGTTTTTGGTAATTTGTAACTAAAGTAGGGGCGGCGATTGGACCGATTTCAAAACCAGTGCATGAAAAACCCGGATATATCGCCTAAAATGACATGGATTGGGAACGTCCGAAAATAATTTTCGAAAAATCGGTTTTTTGACGTCCATTTTGAAATCAATTCGTTATATGTACTCAGGCACGAAGCAAGAAAAGATTTTGTATCGTGCTCGCCCTGATGACCTATCAGGGCATCGCAAAAGTCGACAGTTTTGGAGCGAAGCGAACAGTCGCTAACTCTGAAACGTATGAGCCACACGCCCGCTTCGAGGTTGGCAGTTTGAAGCAGGCAAGTCGATTGGCGCGAGAAGAAAACGGAACGGGCAAGTTTCAGGTTCCGGACAATCTGCCTCGAGTTTCGGTGCGGCTGGATCCACATCGAACGTCCGTACGGTGTCCACGCGGGATTCCCCGATGCAGGGCCGACGGGTGTTAAAGGTCTGCGGTCTCTGTAACCCCGGCGGGTACAGGCCAAGGCTCTCCAGAAACTCGACCCGAACGAGGGCCATAGTCGTTTTGCGGGCGTTTCCCGTGAAATCCCACTAAACCCATGTTCGTCGGGATGGGCTAGCTCTTTGCCTCACAAGAGTTAGTGCAACCTAAAAACAATTTATAGCAGTGAACAAGCGGTTCCACCCTTTGTGGAACACGTAGTTCTGTCACTGTCACTTTTGAAAGGAGTCTACGGAGATTCTTGAAGTGATTGGAAGCCACTTCACTAATCGCGTCGACAGACCGAAGAACGCGATCCAAGCCGTCAGACGGCTTGCCGGGATGACGAAATTCACAGTCACCGGACGACATGCGTCGCAGATCGCTACTTTTCACCACACTCGCTGCCAGCGAGAAGAGAGAGGATCGAAAATGCGTAAGTTCATCAACCAGATTTTCACCCCCCAGTTGCGTAATGATGGCGGACCCGCTCGCAAGTTAGCCGCCGCCACGCGAGCCATCATGGAGCCGATCGAAGGTCGACTCATGATGTCGACTTCGCCCGCGACTGTGCTCAACCAGCAGGTTGGCACGATTACCGCTAAATTTGAAACGCAGGCTCTCCCCGATTCTGGTGAAGCCGCCAGCGCTTCGACCGTTTGGGTTAACCCGGTTGATGCCTCGCAAAGCACGATCATCGGCACCGACAAGCTCGGCGGCCTGTTCGTCTACGATCTCTCTGGAAAGCAGATCCAGGGCATTACCAACGGCTCGTACTACAAGATCGACACCCGCTCGGGCTTCACGCTCGGCGGCAAGAGCGTCTCCATCGTCGCGACCGATCGCGTCGATACCAACACGCTTACACTCTTCAGCGTCAATGATGCGACCCGTCAGCTCACCGACGTAACGGCCAGCCCGATCCGCCTCAGCATCGGCGGCAGCGTCGGTGGCGTGACGATGTACCAGAGCGCGATCAGCGGCAAGACCTACGTATTCGTCAATAACAAGACCGGCGGCGTTGAGCAGTTCGAACTCTTCGATGCAGGTTCCGGCAAGGTCGGCGCCAAGTCGGTCCGCACGTTTAATGTCGGCGGAGACGCCGAAGGCATGGTGGCTGACGACGCGAATGGCTCGCTGTACGTTTCGCAGGACGGCGTGGCGATTTGGAAATACGGCGCCGAGCCGACCGACGGCTCGGTCCGTGTTCAGATCGACAGTCGCAGCACCGGCTATGTCGGCACGGACTCTGAAAGCCTCGCCCTCTACACCACGAGCGACGGCGGCGGCTACCTGATCGCGGCTCGTCAGAACACCAATGACTACGTCGTGTACGACCGCCAGACCGGCGCCTATGTCACCAAGTTCGGCGTTAACAACGGCACCATCGACGGCGCCAGCAGCAGTGACGGCATCGCGGTTACCAGCGCCAATCTTGGCGGCGACTTTACCGGTGGCGCGTTCGTCGTCGAAGACGACGTCAACACCGGCGGCAACCAGAACTACAAAGTGGTTTCGTGGGGCGACATCGCCCGCGCTCAAGCGATTCCGCTTGCCATCGACGGGGCTCAGAACCCGGCCCAAGTCACTGATCCGGTGACAAGCACCTTCGGTGTCGACGCCCTCAACCTCTACCAGGCTAACTCCGACACCAAGCTCGTTTCGCTCACCAACGGCGCGGTCGTCAGCCTGTCTGATTTCAACGGCACGGCCCTGAACATTCGAGCGGCGGTTCATGGCAGTGTTGGTAGCGTGAAGTTCGGCGTCAACGGGAACAGCAATTACCACTACGATAATTATTCGACGTATGACATTGCAGGTACCGGCGGCGTCTGGACGCCGACAGCCGGCACGTACACCATCACGGCTACCGCTTATTCCGAACACGATACCAAAGGGACGGTAAGCGGTTCGTACACGGTCACTTTCACTGTGGTCGACGACGGCAGCACGACCGGTACCGGCGGATCGACCGCAACGGTCGCCCCGGCCAAGGTGACGAGCCTGGTCGCAACAGCTTCGGGCGCCGCAGAAATTAAGCTCACGTGGAAAGCCGGCGACACCCTTCAGGATGGGTATCGCATTGAACGGTCCACCGACGGCGGCAGCACTTATAAGCAGATCGCCATCGTGACGGGCACCAGCTACACGAATACGGCCCTGACGGTTGGTTCGACGTACACCTACCGTGTGACGGCGTTCAACACGATCGGCAGTGCGGCCGGCGTGACGGCGTCGGCTACGGCGATCAAACTCGATCTGCCAGCCTCTGATCCGACGGTGTCGGGCGATCGCCCCGACGCCACCAACACCGGCCTGCAGGACGGCACCGTCCTCAAGACGGTGACTGGATTCCGGGCGACAAACAACACCACCTATACGGGCCTGCTGATCAAGGGTCAGGTCACGCTCACCGGCATGACTAACGTGAAGTTCATCAACTGCAAGATCGATAGCGGCGGCACGGCGATGTACAACATCCGTTGCGACGGCGCGAGCGGGATTGTCGTTCAGAACTGCGAGCTCACCGGCTCCACGATGGCGGCCATCTACGGCGACGGCTTCAAGGCCGTCAGCTGCTACGTCTACAAGCACGCCGGCGACGCCTTTAAGCCGAGCAATGACGCACTCATCCAAGGCTGCTACGTCACGCAGCTCGGCTGGAACGACCCGACCGCTCACGCGGACGGCGTGCAGATCCGCAACGCCAAGAACATCAAGATCGTCGGCAACTACTTCGATATGCCGATCGACGTGACGAACACCAAGTCCAACGCGACCCTGTTCTTGCAGTTGAGCCCAGTCAACGTCGTGTTCGACGGCAACTGGATTCGCGGTGGCAACTACTCGATCCATGCGTATGTGGATAGCGGCGATCCTTCGACCGTGAAGATCATCAACAACGTCTACTACACCAAGTCGGCGCAGTTCGGTTTCGGCACGATCGGCGACGGCGTCGTGGTGACCGGCAACACGACCGAAACCGGCGCGATTGCCAAAGAAGGCACGAGGTAGAACTGTTCGTTTCAATGACTGCTGAAAGGCGATCCTTGCTTCACCGCAAGGATCGCCTTTTTTTATGACTGCGCATTCAAAAGCGCGTGGCGGGCGCCTAACGCTTTGCGCGGCCGATTCCTCATCGCTGGCGCCGACGCCTGTTAAGTTCTGCCGTCTCTGAGAGAGTTAAGGACCACACCCGGCTGCTCCGATAACTCCCAATTAAGCCCATTTTCAGCCACTTTTAGGCCTATTTTTGACCCCTTGGCCGCGCGATAGAATCCTTCCAACTTGCGCGTCTAAGTCCTTCAATTGCAAGAGTTACGCCGCCCTCGCTGAGTTTTAGAAACGTGCGAAACGGCACCGCGCCAGTCGCAACGGAAGCGAATCCACGTCTGTTATTTCCCCCACAAAACTCCCTCCAACAAATTGGGGTGACCCATTAACTCACTCTCGAAATCACGTCGACGAGAACCATGTGTGCAATCCGAGCCGTCAGACGGCTTGCCGGGATGACGAGATTTTCAGTCACCGGACGACATGCGTCGCAGATTGCATCGTTTCACCAAGCTCGCTGAGGGCGGGCGGAGAGAGGGAAAAATGCCGAAGATGCTCATCGAGAATTTCGCACCCGAAACGCGCAATGAAGGCGGCCCCGTTCGCAAGCTGGCCGCTGCCGCTCGCGCAGTCATGGAACCGTTTGAAGGCCGGATCATGCAATCCGCCTCGCCGGCCACCGTGTTGAACCAGCAGGTCAGCACCATCACCGCCAAGTTTGAAACGCAGGCGCTCAACCACGCTGGCGAAGCCGCCAGCGATCCGACCGTCTGGGTCAATCCGACCGACGCGTCGAAATCCACCATCATAGGTACCGACAAGAGCGGCGGCATCTCCGTTTACGATCTGTCGGGCAAGCAAATCCAGTACATCTCCGACGCGTCGTACTTCAAGGTCGATACCCGCTCGGGCTTTTCGCTCGGCGGCAAGAGCGTGTCGATCGTCGCGTCAGACCGCATTGAATCCAACTCCCTCGCGCTATTCACGGTCGATCCGACCACGCGTCAACTGCACGATGTGACGGCCGGCACGATCAAGCTGAGCATCGGCGGCAACGTTTCCGGCGTGACGATGTATCAGAGCGCTGAAACCGGCAAGACGTATGTTTTCGTGGGCAACAAGACCGGGGGCATCGAGCAGTTTGAACTGTCCGACAACGGCGCGGGCAAAGTCTCCGCCAAGTCTGTGCGCACGTTTAGCGTCGGTTCGACCTCACAAGGAATGGTCGCGGACGACGCTACCGGGTCGCTTTTCGTGTCGCAGGACAATGTCGCGATCTGGAAGTACGGCGCCGAGCCGACCGACGGCTCGGTCCGCGTTCAGATCGATAACCACGAAACCGGCTACGTCGGCAATAATTCTGAAAGTCTCGCGCTCTACCAGGGAAAGAACGGCTCGGGGTACCTGATCGCCGCGCGGCAGAATACGAGTGATTATGTGGTTTACGATCGCCAGACCGGCGCGTACATCACGACGTTCAAGATCGATAACGGAACGGTTGATGGCGCCAGCAGCAGCGATGGCATTGCGGTGACCAGCGCCAACCTTGGCGGCGACTTCACCGGCGGCGCGTTCGTCGTGGAAGACGACAGCAACACCGGCGCGAACCAGAATTACAAGGTTGTTTCCTGGGGTGACATCGCCCGCGCCCAATCGATCCCCCTTTCGATCGACGCGGGTCAGAATCCGGTAGAGGTGACGAACCCGACTTCGCAGGCCGCAACGACGGGTTCAACGGCGACCACGACAATCGGCGTCGATTCGCTGGATCTCTTCCAAGCCAATTCTGATACCAAGCTCGTTTCGATTAAGAACGGCTCGGTCATCAGCCTGGCGGATTTCGACGGCACGTCGTTAAACGTTCGCGCCACGACGCACGGCAAGGTCGGCAGCGTGAAGTTCGGGGTCAACAACAGCAGCAACTATCACATTGAAAACTATTCGTCGTACGATCTCTCCGGAACCGGCGGCGTTTGGACGCCGACAGCCGGCACGTACACAATCACCGCGACCGCATACTCCGAGCACCAAGCCAAGGGTACGGTCAGCGAGAGCTACTCGGTGACCTTCACGATCGTTGATGCCGGAGCATCGACCAGCACCGGCGGCGTGGTCGCCGATGCTGCACCTGCTCCTGTGAAGGGCCTCATCGCTACGGCGTCGAGCCCCGCGCAGGTTGGCCTGAACTGGACGGCCGGCGACGATCTCGCCGACGGATTCCGCATCGAGCGGTCCGCCGACGGTGGCACGACCTACAAGCAGATCGCCATCGTGACCGGCAACAGCTACATGAACACCGGCCTGACGAACGGCGTTACGTATACCTACCGGGTGACGGCGTTCAACAGCACCGGCGACGCAAGCGGCGTGACCGCTTCGGCAACCGCTGTCACGCTGGACCTGCCGACTTCGGATCCAACGGTTTCCGGCGATCGTCCCAGCGCGACCAACACCGGCGTCCAGGACGGCGTGACGCTCAAAACCGTCACCGGCTTTAAAGCGGCCAGCAACACCACCTACACTGGCCTGCGGATCACCAACCAAGTGACGCTGACCGGCATGACGAACGTGAAATTCGTCAACTGTGTCTTCGATGGCGGCGGCACCTCGATGTACAACGTTCGCTGCGACAACGCGACCAACATCACGATCCAGAACTGCGAGCTTACCGGCTCGACGATGGCGGCGGTGTGGGGCGACGGCTTCAAGTGCGTCAGCAGCTACATATACAAGCATGCGGGCGATGGCTTTAAGCCGGGATCCGACGTGCTAATCCAGGGCAACTACATCACGCAGCTGGGCTGGGGTTCGCCCGACGCCCACGCCGACGGCGTGCAGATTCGCGGCGGGAGCAATATCAAGATCGTGGGCAACTACTTTGACATGCCCAAAGACGTGGCCAACACCCGCTCGAACGCCACGCTCTTCCTCCAGCTCAGCCCGAGCAACGTAGTGTTCGACAGCAACTGGCTGCGCGGCGGCAACTACTGCATCCACGCTTACGTGGACAGCGGTGATCCTTCGACCGTGAAGATTACCAACAACATCTACTACGCCGGCTCGTCTTCGTTCGGCTTCGGCACGATCGGGTCGGGTATCGTGGTATCGGGCAACAAGACGGAAACGGGCCTTCTTGCGATTGCGAGCACGAAGTAACCTCCGCACCTGATGTACAATAGAAAAACGATCCTAACCGCAAGGATCGTTTTTCTATGCCTTGAGGTTGGTGATTTCGGCCGCGACAGCGCCCGCGATGGTGGCCAGATCGCTCGCCCCGATCGCCAGCGGCGGCATGATGACGATGACGTCGCCGAGCGGGCGGACGATCACGCCGTGCTTTCGGATCGCGGCACACACGGCAGCGCCGGTCCGCCGCTTGGAATCGAACGCCTGCCGAGTCGCACGATCGGCCACCAGTTCAATGCCGACCATGAGGCCCTTCTGGCGGATCTCGCCCACGTGCGGCAGGCTCCGCAGGGGCGCGAGCAAGGCGGCGAGCTGGTCTGCCCGCGCCTGTACGTTGGCAAGCACCTGATTCTTCTCAAACAGCTCCAGCGACGCGAGGGCCGCCGCGCACGCGAGCGGATTGCCCGTGTACGTGTGGCCGTGATAAAACGTCTTGCCCTCCCACGGATCGCCCAGAAAAGCGTCGAAGATCTTCTGCGTCGCGAAGGTAGCCGCCAACGGCAGATAGCCGCCGGTGATGCCCTTGGCGACGCACATCAGATCGGGTTCCACCGACTCGTGCTCGCAGGCGAACATCTTCCCCGTGCGTCCAAAGCCCACGGCCACCTCATCGGCGATTAAGAGCACGTCGTATTTCGTACAAAGATCGCGCACGCCGCGAAGGAATCCCGGCGGATGCACGATCATGCCCGCGGCCCCCTGCACCAGCGGCTCGATGCAAACCGCGGCGATCCGCGAGCCGTGCTCCTTGAGAATTTTTTCGAGCGACACCAGGCACTCTTTGCCCACCGCCGTCGGTTCTCCGCCACAGTCTTTCCATCGATACGCAAATGGCGTGGGGGCGAAATGCGTCTTGAACAGCATCGGGAAATACGCACGGTGAAACAGTTCCGTCCGCCCTACCGACATCGCGCCGGTCGTGTCGCCGTGGTACGCCTCCGTGAACCCGACGAATTCGTGCTTCTCCTGCCTCCCGATGTTGTACCAATACTGCGCCGCCAGCTTGAATGCGATCTCCGTCGCCGTCGCGCCGGCGTCGCTGTAGAAGACCTTCTTCAGATTCTGCGGCACGATCTTCATCAGCCGATCCGCCAGCAGAATCGCCGGCTCGCTTGCTAAGCCGAGCATCGTGGTGTGCGCGACTTTATCGAGCTGGGAACGAATCGCCGCGTCGATCTCGGGCACGCGATGCCCATGCACGTTGCACCAAAGCGAGCTCACGCCATCGAGATAGCGTTTGCCGTCGCTGTCGATCAGGTACATGCCCTCCGCCGCAGTGATCACGAGCGGATCGTCGGCGAGCCAGAGCTTCATCGGAGCGAAGGGGTGCCAGATGTGCTGCTTATCGAGTTGCTGAAGTTGCTGAGTGTTCATTGAATGCGTACCGCGTCGCCGACTTTGATTTTGAGCCGATCCGCCGCCGAGCCGTCGCGCACGGCAATTTCGAGCAGGCCGCTGCTGCCGATGAGCGCCAGCGGCTTGCCGGGGGCGACGTCGTGATACGTCCGCCGCAGCTTGCCGACGGACTTGCCGCGGATGCGGACGGTTTTGACCTGCAGGTTCTTGATCCGATCGTACAGCAGGTTGGTCGTCGCGTTGCCGAAGTGGTCCACGTGAATCACCTGCCCGCCTGGCGCGTCGGCCTCCGCCGGGGCCATGTCGAACAGCACCGGATCGTCGATCGGCCGAGCGAGCGACTTCACATCCGCGCCTCCAGCCAACCACGCCGCCACCGGAGCGAAAATATCGCGGCCATGGAACACGTCGCTCGCTTTCGCCGGCCGCCAGGTGATCTCATGCGCCTGTCCGCCGCCGTGGCGTCGCCAACTCCACGTGATCAGGCCGTTATCAGGGCAGACGATGTACTGCTTCGCGAGCTCGACAACCAGCAAGCGGCGATCGGTCCCTACGCCCGGATCAACCACCGCCAGATGCACCGTGCCTGCCGGAAAGCCGTCGATCGCGCGTTCGAGCGTAATCGATCCGCACTGCACGTCATGCCGAGGCACGTGGTGCGTGATATCGATCAGCCGCGTCGCCGGGCAGTCGCGGATGAGCACGGCCTTCATCGACGCCACGTACGCGTCGCGCGTGCCGAAGTCTGTGAGCAACGTCACCGTCGGCCGATGCAATAGCACGGAGCGGCCTCGGGAAGGATTCGCCATGCGGTAAGCGTAAATCCGATGGCCCCTCGCGGTCAAACACCGGCTATGGTTTGCCTCCTGCACAGGCTACAATATGGCCTGATGAACACCGTACGTGAGTCAACACCATTGGAACAGATGATCCGCCAGCAGATCATCGATCGCGGCATTCGCGACGAGCGCGTGTTGACGGCCCTGCGGCGCGTCCCGCGCGAGCGATTCGTGCTCGACGATCAAAAGCCCTACGCCTACGCTGATAAAGCCCTCCCCATCGGCCACGGCCAAACCATCAGCCAGCCGTACATGGTCGCGTTGATGACCCAGCGGCTCGACGTGCAGCCCGAACACCGAGTGCTGGAAATCGGCACCGGCAGCGGCTACCAGACGGCTGTACTCTCGCACCTCGCCAAAGACGTCTACACCATCGAGCGGCTCAAGCCGTTGCTCGATGGCGCCTTCCACCGCCTGCTCGACCTCGGCATCCGTAACGTCAAGTTCCGCTTCGGCGACGGCACCGAAGGCTGGCCCGACCAGGCGCCGTTCGACCGCATCCTCGTCGCCGCCGGCGCGCCGGAACTGCCGCGGGCCCTGCTCCTCAGCCACCTGAAAGAGGGCGGCCTTGCGATGATTCCCATCGGCCCGCGCGAAGAACAGACGCTCCTCGGCGTCCGCAAGCGCGACAACGATCTGCTGACCGCAGAGATCATTCCCTGCAAGTTCGTCCCGCTCATCGGCAAGGCCGGTTGGCCGACGGATGTGCCGACGCAGGATTAAGCGTCTCCATTTGATCGCCGGCGGAAATCGGCTTACAACGTCGCACATCGCCGACACTCAAACCAATCTCTCAACCCCCGTCACCGCGATTGAAGGCGTCGGCCCGACGCGAGCCAAGGCGCTCGGCGAACTCGGCGTCGCCACCGTCGGCGACCTGCTCGAGTACTTCCCGCGAACGTACCAATACGAGTCTGCCGAGAAAGCCATCTCCGCACTCGTGCACGACCAGATCCAGTTCGCCCGCGGCGAAGTCGTCGCAGTCGACTACATCTCACACGGCCGCCCGCGGTTTGAAGCGACCATCGACGACGGCACCGGCCAGCTCTCGCTCGTCTGGTTCGGCGGCGCGTGGCTACGCAATCGTATTCATCCCGGAAACGCGATTCGCGTGCAGGGCAACGTCAAGCGCTTTCGCAACCTGCCGCAGATGGCGCAGCCCAAATGGGAGCTCGTGGAGGCCGACACCGCGAGCGTCGCCGAGGCCAAGTTCCGCGCGATCTATCCGGCCACGCTCAAGCTGCCGAGCGAAGCGATCGAAAAGCTGGTGCGAGCCGCCCTACCGCCACTGTTCAAGGAGATTGAAGAATTCTTCTCTCCCGAACTACTGAAGGGTCGCGACCTGATCGGCCGGGCTGCGGCGTACCAGCAGATCCACCTGCCAACGAACCTCTCGCAGGCGCAGGCCGCGCGAAAACGCCTCATGTACGACGAGCTGATGCTCATGCAGCTCGGGCTCGGCATCAGCAAGCGTCTGCGGCAAGGCCGACTTAGCGCCCCGGTGCTGCGGCTCGACAAAACGCTCGACGAGCGCATCCGCAGCCGATTCCCGTTCACGTTCACGCAAGCCCAGCAAAACGCCGTGTGGGAGATCGCCAAAGACCTGCAAAGCGGCCAGCCGATGAACCGCCTACTGCAAGGCGACGTCGGCAGCGGCAAGACGGCCGTCGCGCTGTATTCGATGCTCGTCGCCGTCGCCAACCGCATGCAG
>Ga0070665_100001173_pt1 | contig 32094 bp, 31 predicted proteins | sample KBSS13metaG_FD_65862 | JGI IMG/M metagenome (GOLD analysis project Ga0070665, IMG submission 65862) | Switchgrass rhizosphere microbial communities from Kellogg Biological Station, Michigan, USA - KBS S1-3 metaG | ecosystem: Host-associated > Plants > Roots > Rhizosphere > Soil ... | reverse complement strand
ACCACGACCCAGACGTGGCACCGGCTCAGTTGTCCGGCGGCTGCGACTTGATCATCTCGGCGTACCAGTCGAACGACGCCTTGGGCGTGCGCACCTGGGTGTCGTAGTCGACGTACACGAGTCCGAAGCGCTGGGTATAGCCCTCGGCCCACTCGAAGTTGTCCAGCAACGACCACGTGTAGTAGCCGCGCACGTCGACCCCGGCGCGCACGGCGACGGCGACGGCACGGAGATGGGCGTCGAGGTAGTCGATGCGTTCCTGGTCGTCGACGACGCCGTTCGCGTCGGGGGCCGTGCCGTAGGAGCAGCCCGACTCGGTGATGATGATCGGCGGGAGGGCGGCGCGGTAGCGCGCCCGCAGGGTGATCAGCCACTCGCGCAGGGCGTCGGGGACGACCGGCCAGCCGAAGTCGGTGGTCGGGTAGCCGACGATCTCCAGCGGCTCGAACGGCATCGGCGCGTCCTCGTCGGCCGCCGCGATGCGCATCGGGTTGTAGTAGTTGACGCCGTAGAAGTCGAGCGGCTGGCGGATCGTGGCCATGTCGCCGGCCTTCACGACCGGCGCGACGAGGGGGGCCAGGTCGAAGGGGTAGCGGCCGAAGAGCATCGGCTCGGAGAACATCCCGTTCCAGAGCGCGTCGAAGAGCTTCGAGGCGCCGACGTCGGCCTCGTCCTCGCTGGCCGGCCACATCGGCGCGTGGTTGTTGGCGCAGCCGATGCTCGCGGCGCCCGCGGCCCGCAGCGCGATCGCGGCCCGTCCGTGTGCGAGCAGCAGGTGGTGGGCGACCGGCAGCGCGTCGAACGTCAGCGCCTTGCCCGGGGCGTGGATCCCGTTCCCGTAGCCCATCATCGTGACGACGTTCGGCTCGTTGATCGGGATCCAGTGCTCGATCCGGTCCGACAGTCGCTCCCCGAGCAGTGCGGCGTATTCCGCGAACCGGTCGACGGTGTCGCGGTTGAGCCAGCCGCCGGCGTCCTCCAGCTCCTGCGGGAGGTCCCAGTGGTAGAGCGTCGCCATCGGCTGGATGTCGCGCGCGAGCAGACCGTCGACGAGCCGCTCGTAGAAGTCGAGGCCGGCCGGGTTCGGGTGACCCGAGCCGGTCGGGAGGACGCGCGGCCACGAGATCGAGAACCGGTAGCCGCCCAGCCCCAGCCGCTGCATGAGGTCCAGGTCCTCGTCGAGACGGTGGTAGTGGTCGCACGCCACGTCGCCGTTCGAGCCGTCCGCGATCTTCCCGGGCTCGTGGGCGAAGGTGTCCCAGATGCTCGGACCCTTGCCGTCCTCGGAGGCCCCTCCCTCGATCTGGTACGACGCGGTGCTGGCGCCGAACCGGAAGCCCGGTGGGAGAACGGGGTGAGCCACGGGGATCATTGTGTCCGTGACCGTCGTGGTTCGAAGGGGAATGGACCGGTTCGTGACTCGCGAGCCGGGGCGTCAGACCCGTCACTCCTTCTCGTTCGGGTCCTCCTACGATCCCGAGCGCATCTCGTTCGGTCCGCTGATCGCGCTCAACGACGACCTCCTGGGCGCCGGGCGAGGGTACGACGCCCACGAGCACGCGGATGTCGTCCTGGTGACCTGGGTGGTCTCGGGCGCGTTGGCCCACGAGGACGAAAGCGGTTGCGTGGCCCAGCCTGCGGGTGAGCTCGCGATCACTCGGGCCGGCACCGGCATCACCCACAGCGAGCGCGCCGCGGACTCCGCCACCCGCTTCGTCCAGGCCTGGCTGCGCCCGCCAGAGCCGGGCGGCGAGCCCGCGCGGAGCACGTCGACGCCCGACCTCAGCAGTGGCGACCTGGTCGTCGTCGCCGACGAGTCCGAGCTCGGGGTGCCGGGGGCGGCGTACCGGATCGCGGACCTCGCGGCCGGCGCGACCCTGACCCTGCCCGACGCGCCGCGACGCTACGTCTTCGTCGCGACCGGCGCCCTGACCCGCTCCTCCCTGGCCGAGCCCCTCGCTGCCGGCGACGCCTTCGAGATCACCGGCGACCACGAGATGACGGTCACTGCGGCCGTCCCCACCCAGCTCCTGATGTGGTCCTTCAGCGACTGACGCCCATCGGGACCAGCACCCCGGGGTTGAGGATCCCGTCGGGGTCGATCGCGTCCTTGACGGCCCGGAGCACGGCCAGCCCGACCGGTCCGACCTCGTCCTCCAGCCAGGGCTGGTGATCGGTGCCCACGGCGTGGTGGTGGGTGATCGTGGCGTGGGCGGCGACGATCGCGTCCATCGCCGCGGACTTCGCGGCCGCCCACCGACCGAGCACGTCGTCACCCTCGGCCGCGGCGACCGTGAAGTAGAGCGAGGCCCCCGTCTCGTAGACGTGCGAGATGTGGCAGAGCACCATCGCCGGCTCACCCAGCGACTCGGTCAACGCCGTCGACACCGCGTCGTACGTCGAGCGCAGCTGCGACCAGTACGCCGCGGTCTCGAGCGTCTCGACCAGCACGCCGGCGTCCAGCATCGAGTCGCGGAGGTACGGCGCGTCGAACCGGCCGGCCGACCACCTCCGGCCCGGCTCCTCGCCCACCGAGGAGCCACCGAGGTCGGTCAGCACCGCCGTCACTGCGGACCGGCGGGCCGCCACCCCGGCCGACGAGCCCTCGAAGCCGACGATCATCAGGCAGCCGCCCGCGGACGACCCCCCGATCGAGTCGGGGTCGGCGAGGTTGAGCGCCGTCTCGTTCTCGTCCGAGAGCCGGAGCACCGTGGGCAGGACCTGGGCCTGCGCCAGCGTGCGCATCGCGTCCGCGCCCGCGTCGAACGACGGCCAGTGCCAGCCCTCGTAGACGGTCTCCGCCGGAAGCGCCCGGACCCGGACGGTGACCGCGGTGATCACGCCGTACGCCCCCTCCGAGCCCAGGAAGACCTGGCGGAGGTCCGGACCGGCCGCGCTCGCGGGCGCGTGCCCGAGCTCGACTTCTCCGACCGGGGTGGCGACGGACAGTCCGACGACGAGAGCGTCGAAGCGGCCGTACCCGGCCGACGACTGACCGCTGGACCGGGTGGCCGCGAAGCCCCCGATCGTCGCGAACTCGAAGGACTGCGGGAAGTGCCCCAGGGTCAGCCCGTGCTCCGCCAGCAGGGCCTCGGCCTCGGGGCCGCGCAGGCCCGGCTCCATCGTCGCCGTCATCGAGACCGGGTCGACCGCGAGCAGACGCTTCATCCGCACCAGGTCGAGGCTGAGGACCCCGGCGTATCCCTCGCGGCGGGCGACCAGCCCGCCGACCACCGACGTGCCGCCCCCGAACGGCACGACCGCGATCCGGTGCCGGGCCGCCACCTCGAGCACCGCCTGCACCTGGTCGTGGTCGCCAGGACGGACCACGGCGTCGGGGGCATCGGTGAGATCACCACGTCGGGCCCGGACCAGGTCGGGCGTGGACTTGCCCCGCGTACGGAGCCGGCGCGTCACGTCGTCGGTCAGCACCTGCTCGGGGCCGACCGCGGCACCCAGGTCGGCCAGGGCCCCGGGGGACAAGACGGACGCCGGCAGGGTGACCGGCGCGTCGTCGGAGACGGACCGGTCGGCCACCGGGAAGACCAGCTCGACCAGGCCGCGGGCGGTGTCGGGAAGGGCGGCCGCGCGGGCCGGGTCACCCCACCGGGTCGGATGCATCTCGAGGCTCATGTGTTACAGTGTGACATATGGCGTCACTTCGTCACAACACCGAGCCGCACGGGGCGTACCTCGACGCCGCACGCGCCTGCATCCTCGATGTCGGCTGGCGGCGTACGACGCTCACCGAGGTCGCGCGCCGGGCCGGCGTGAGCCGGATGACGATCTACCGCGCCTGGCCCGACATGTCCGCCGTCCTCGGTGACCTGATGACCCGCGAGTGGGGAGACGTCGTCGCCCGTGCGGTGACCGACGCCGACGCCGCACTCGGCGACACTGCGAGCGCGGCGGACCGGATCGTGGCCGAGGTCGTCGCAACCTCCCGCGCCCTGCGGGACAACGAGCTGTTCGTGCGCATCGTCGAGCTCGACGCCGAGCTCCTGCTCCCCTACCTGCTCACCCGGCGCGGCCGCAGCCAGGAGGCGATCGCCGAGCTCACGGCCGGACGCCTTCGCGAAGGACAACGGGACGGCAGCGTCCGCGAGGGTGACCCGGTCGCCATCGCGAGGGCCCTCCTGCTCGCCGGCCACGGGTTCGTGCTGAGCGCCCACACGATGGTCGACGACGAGGTCGGCGAGGACGACCTCGACCGCGAGCTCGAGCACCTCGTGCGCACGATGATCCGCAGCGAGGCCACCCGGTGACCGGCATCCGGGCCGGCCTGGCCGACGCACCAGGTGAGGTCGACGTCCTCGTCGTGGGCCTCGGCGTCACCGGGGTGGGCTGCGCGCTCGACGCCGTCTCCCGCGGGCTCTCGGTGCTGGCGGTCGACGCCCACGACCTCGCCTTCGGTACGTCGCGCTGGTCGAGCAAGCTGGTGCACGGCGGCCTGCGCTACCTCGCCAACGGACAGGTCGGGGTCGCCCACGAGAGCGCCGTCGAGCGCGGGATCCTGATGGAGGTCACCGCTCCCCACCTGACCCATGCCCTCCCGATGCTGCTCCCGCTCGACGTGTCCACGAGGCGGCGTGAGGCGGCGTTCCTGCGCATCGGGATCGGCGCCGGCGACCTGCTCCGGGTCGCGGTCCGCACATCGTCCGAGACGCTCCCCCGACCGCGGCGCCTCTCGGCCACCGAGAGCCACCACCTCGCGCCCGTCCTGGGCTCCGGAGTTCGCGGGGGCATCCTCTCCTGGGACGGCCAGCTCGAGGACGACGCACGACTGGTCACCACGATCGCGCGGACCGCGGCCGGTCTCGGCGCCGAGGTGCGCACCCGCACGCGGGCGATCACGGTGCACGGACGCGGCGCGACACTGCGCGACGAGCTCACCGGCGAGACGCACGTCGTCGCCGCGCGGTCCGTGATCAACGCCGCCGGTGTCTGGGCCGGCGACCTGGTCGACGACGTCGAGCTCCGGCCCAGCCGCGGCACCCATCTGGTGCTCCGCGCGCTCCCGGGGCTCCGCGTCGCGCTCACGCTGCCCGTGCCGGGCGAACGCAACCGCTTCCTCAACGTCGTCCCGCAGCAGGAGGGGCTGGTGTACGTCGGGCTGACCGACGTCCCCGTCGAGGGCGAGGCGCCGGACGTCCCGGAGCCGACCGAGGCCGAGATCGACTTCCTCGTCGAGACCACGTCCGCAGCACTCGCCCACCCGCTGAGCCGCGTCGACGTCGTCGGGGCGTACGCCGGACTCCGGCCGCTGCTGCGGGCCGACGGTCGCACCTCCGACCTGTCGCGCCGACACGCGGTGCTGACCTCGTCGACCGGCGTCGTGACCGTCGTCGGCGGCAAGCTCACGACATATCGCCGGATGGCACAGGACGCCGTCGACGCCGCCGTCGCTCGAGCCGGCCTCGTCGCCGGACCGTGCAGCACCGCCCGACTTCCGTTGGCCGGCGCGGCTCCTCGCACCGAGCTGGCCAGGCTCGCCGCTGCCTCGCGGGCACCTCGACTGGTCCGGCGCTTCGGGACGGACGCCGGTCTCGTCCTCGCCTCGGCGCGCGAGGTCTCGGGCCTGACCGACGACGAGCTCCTCGCTCCGGTGGCGGAAGGAGTCGGCGTGACGCTGGCCGAGCTGGTCTTCGGGGTGACCCACGAGGGCGCCTGCGACGTCGCCGACCTGCTCGACCGGCGTACCCGGATCGGGCTGGTGCCGAGCGACCGCAGCCTCGCGGTGCCGGCTGCCCACCGGGCCCTCACGCTGGCGAAGGCAACGGTTCGTTAAATCGGTCCTTCGGCCCTATCCCCGGGCCCCGCCAGGCCCTACCTTCTATACATGCTCGAGCCCAGGGGGGCGGACTCAAGCATGTTCGATTCTGCTGCGGACGACTCCGCCCGTGTTGTGAACCATGCCCGCGACGCTTTGTCGCAGGGCAGTATCGCCGACGCCATGAGCGCGGTGGACCGTGCGCGCCACGACGACGGTCTTGACGACTCCGCACGCGTCTCGCTCGCGCTCACCGGAGTCCTGGCCAAGCTGGCGCGCGGTGACCTGCGCGGGGCAGCGACGTACTCCCGCGACCTCACGAACCTGATGCGTGTCCGCGGAGTCATCGGCGCGACCGCGTCGTTCGGCCTCGGCGAGTTCGCGGCGGCGCGCGGTCAGTCCGACCAGGCCGAGTCCTACTACGAACGCGCCGGCGAGGAGCTCGCGGCCGTCAAGAGCCACCTCTGGTTGCCGTGGCGCAGCGGGCTCGCCCGCGTCATCGCGGGGCGCGGTGAGATCGCCTCGGCCACGGCGTTGGTCGAGGAGGAGCTCGCCGACGCGCGCACCCTCGACGAGTCGTACGCCGTCGCCTACGCCCTCCGGACGCAGGCCGCGATCGCGCCGACCGGCGACCGGGTGGCCCTGCTGGACGAGGCGCTGGAGGTGCTGCACGGCACCGGCGCCGCGCGGCTCGACGCCCAGATCCGGACCGACCTCGCCGCCTGGATCCTGCTGCTCCAGCCGCACGACTCGAGCCGGGCGATCGACCTGCTCCGGAGCGCCGAGAAGTACGCGCGCCAGGAGGAGCTCAGCCCGTTGCTGTCCCGCATCCGCTGGCTGCTCGAGCGCCTCGGCGAGGCACCCGACGGCGAGCTGCCGGGCCGGCTCGCCGAGCTCAGTGCCGCCGAACGCCGCGTGGCGCAGCTGGTCGTGGTCGGCAAGCGCAACCGCGAGATCGCGGCCGAGCTGGGCGTGAGCGTGAAGTCCGTGGAGTGGCACGTCTCCCACATCCTGCGGAAGCTCTCGATCAGCTCGCGCACCCAGCTCGCCGACGCGCTCGCCCAGCCCCGCGCACCCCGCTGACCCGGACGTCGCGCCGCGTCAGACCGGGATCGCGACGTACGTCGTGTCGAGGTACTCCTCGATGCCCTCGAAGCCGCCCTCACGCCCGAAGCCGCTGGCCTTCACACCGCCGAACGGCGCGGCCGGGTTGGAGACGAGGCCGGTGTTCACGCCGACCATCCCGAACTGCAGGGCCTCCGCGACCTTGATCGTGCGGTCGAGGTCGCGGGTGTAGACGTACGACGCGAGGCCGTACTCGGTCGCGTTGGCCAGGGCGATCGCCTCCGCGTCGGAGGTGAACGTGGTGATCGGCGCGACCGGTCCGAAGATCTCCTCCCGGACGATCCGTGCCTGGGCCGGGACCCCCAGCAGCACGGTCGGGGAGTAGAAGTGGCCGGGGCCGTCGGGTGCTCCGCCACCGGTGACCAGCTCGGCGCCGTCCTGGACCGCGTCGGTGACGAGCTGTCCGACCGACTCGACGGCGTCGGCGTTGATCAGCGGCCCGACGTCGGTGCCGGGGGTCTGGCCGCGCCCGGTGGTGAGCGCGCCCATCCGGGCGCCGAGGAGATCGGCGAACTCGCGGGCCACCGACTCGTGGACCAGGAACCGGTTGGCGGCCGTGCAGGCCTCGCCCATGTTCCGCATCTTCGCGATCATCGCGCCGTCGACGGCAGCAGCCACGTCGGCGTCCTCGAAGACGATGAAGGGCGCGTTGCCTCCGAGCTCCATCGAGATCCGCTGGAGGGCGTCGGCCGACTGGCGGACGATCACCTTGCCGACCGGGGTCGAGCCGGTGAAGCTCACCTTGCGCAGGCGCTCGTCGGCCATCAGCGTGGCACTGAGGGCCTTGGAGTTGTGCGTGGTGACGACGTTGAGCACACCCGCTGGCAGCCCGGCCTCGGCGAGCACGTTCGCCAGCGCGAGCATGGTCAACGGCGTGAGCTCGGCCGGCTTGACGATCATCGTGCAGCCGGCCGCGATGGCCGGCCCGATCTTCCGGGTGCCCATCGCGAGCGGGAAGTTCCACGGCGTGATGAACAGGCACGGACCGACCGGCTTGCGGATGGTCAGCAGGCGCGAACCACCGGCGGGTGCCTGCATCCAGCGGCCGTGGATCCGCACGGCCTCCTCGGAGAACCACCGGAAGAACTCCGCGCCGTAGGTGACCTCGCCCTTGGCCTCGGCCAGGGTCTTGCCCATCTCGAGGCTGATCAGCTCGGCGAAGTCGTCGGCCTGGTCCATGATCGCCTCGAACGAGCGGCGCAGGATCTCACCGCGCTCGCGCGGAGCGGCCCCGGCCCACTCGGCCTGGGCAGCGACGGCCGCGTCGAGGGCGGCCATCGCGTCGTCGGTGTTGCCGTCGGCCACATCGGTGATCACCGACTCGTCGGCCGGGTCGTGCACCTCGAACCTCGAGCCGGTCGCCGAGTCGCGCCACTGGCCACCGATGAACAGGCCGCGCGAGCCGGTTTTCGCCAAGAGGTCTAGTCCAGTCATGGAATCAGCCTGTCACTGGGTCGAGTTTGTCGAAAGTGTTCACGCGGCCGTCACGACTCTGACACCCTGTGATTTGTCGGCCTGGGGGCTAGCACCCGGACGATATCGAGCCCCTCGCTGACCCCATGCTGCGAGGGGCTCGCTCACGTCTTGACGCCGCCACCCGCCTAGGTAGCCACGACCTACGCGGGTGGATCTAGGCGTCGGCGATCGCGAACGTGGGAGATCTTGCCGATGCCCACGGCGGGGTCCGACAGCCAGTGTGAGTCATCGCGGGCCGGACAGTCCGGCCCCCGAGGAGGAGCACCGATCATGAGTACATCGACCGTCCCGAACCCCATCCGCATCGCGGTGGCCACGACCGTCCTGGCGGTGGTCGCCGTGGGAGGCGCCGTCGGCCTGCGAGAGCTCGGCCGGCCGGACCAGACGACGATCCGCGAGGCACCGACGTCGCACCTGAAGGTCGGCCTCCACGACTTCGAGTCGGGCCCGACCACGAGCGGCGGCAAGGTGATGGTCGGGCCGTGATGATCCCGATCCCCATGAGCTCACGTCGTCGCGGGCCGTCCGCTGGTCGCGTGCGACCAGCGGACGGACCACCCGATGACGCCGGGTGACCCGGTCCCCTTGAACTCCGGTCCCGACAGGAGTTGTTTGGACCCCATCGATTCCGACGCGGCGGTCGGGCGGCCGCCGGACGGGTACACACCTGGAGGCAGTGATGGCGGACAAGGCGGGCGGACGTAGACCAGCGGGCCAAGATCTCGGGGCGAGCAGTCCCGACCGGATCCGGAACGTGGTCCTGGTCGGCCCCGGTGGATCCGGGAAGACCACCCTGGTCGAGACTCTGCTCGCCTCCGCCGGAGCCGTCCCCCGCGCCGGGACCGTCCAGGAAGGCTCCACCGTCTGCGACTTCGAGGACTCCGAGAAGGCGCACGAGCGCTCCATCTCGCTGGCCATCGCGCCGGTGGTCCACCGCGAGACCAAGATCAACTTCGTCGACACCCCCGGGTACGCCGACTTCGTCGGTGAGGTGCGGGCCGGGCTGCGTGCCGCCGACTGCGCGCTGTTCGTGATCGCCGCCAGCGAGGTCGTCGACGACGCCACCACCTCGCTCTGGCGGGAGTGCGCCGAGGTCGGCATGCCGCGGGCCGTCGTGATCACCAAGCTCGACCAGGCGCGCGCCGACTACGACGGGGTGCTCGCGGCCGCGCAGGCGGCGTTCGGCGACAAGGTGCTCCCGCTCTACGTCCCGGTCCGCGACGGCGCCGAGGTGACCGGGCTGGTCGACCTGCTGACCGGCGACGGCGAGCACGACGACCTCCGCGGCGCGCTGATCGAGGGGATCATCGAGGAGTCCGAGGACGAGACCCTGATGGACCGCTACCTCGAGGGTGAGGACATCTCCCACGACTCGCTGACCGAGGACCTGGAGAAGGCCGTCGCGCGGGCGAGCTTCCACCCCGTCGTACCGGTCTGCTCGATGAGCGGGGTCGGGTGCGCCGAGCTGCTCGACCTGGCCGTCGACGGGTTCCCGTCCCCGCAGGAGCACCCCTCGCCCGAGGTGTTCACGCCGGCGGGCAAGGAGGCCGGCACGATCGTCGGCGACCCGCTGGGCACGCTGGTCGCCGAGGTCGTGAAGACCTCCAGCGACCAGTACGTCGGGCGGGTCAGCCTGGTCCGCGTCTTCTCGGGGACCCTCACCGCCGACGACCCGGTCCACGTGTCCGGCCACTTCACGTCGTTCTTCTCCGACTCGGGCCACGAGGACCACGACGAGGACGAGAAGATCGGCTCGCTGGCCTACCCGTTCGGCGGGCTGCACGTGCCGGCGACCGCAGTCGTCGCGGGTGACCTCTGCGCCATCGGCAAGCTGAGCCGGGCCGAGACCGGCGACACCCTGTCCGCGATCGGCGAGCCGCGGGTGCTCAAGCCGTGGTCCATGCCCGAGCCCCTGCTCCCGGTGGCGATCGTGGCCAAGAGCAAGGCCGACGAGGACAAGCTCTCGCAGGCGCTGGGCCGTCTCGCCGCCGAGGACCCCAGCGTCCGCGTCGAGAACAACGCCGAGACCCACCAGCTCGTGCTCTGGACCATGGGTGAGGCACACGCCGACGTCCTGATCTCGCGCCTTGCCGAGCGCTACGCCGTCCACGTCGAGACCGTGCCGTTCCTGGTGTCGCTCCGCGAGACGTTCGGCGGTACGGGCAAGGGCCTCGGCCGGCACGTGAAGCAGTCGGGTGGCCACGGGCAGTACGCCGTCTGCCACATCGAGGTCGAGCCGCTGCCGGAGGGTGGCGGCTTCGAGTTCGTCGACAAGGTGGTCGGCGGCTCCGTGCCCCGTCAGTTCATCCCGTCGGTCGAGAAGGGGGTGCGCGCCCAGATGGAGAAGGGCGTGCGCGCCGGCTACCCGATGGTCGACCTGCGGGTGACGCTGACCGACGGCAAGGCGCACGCCGTGGACTCCTCCGACATGGCCTTCCAGATGGCCGGCTCGCTCGCGCTGCGCGAGGCGGCCACCGCGACCTCGGTGACGCTGCTGGAGCCCTACGACGTGGTCGCGGTCGTCATCCCGGACGAGCACATCGGCGCGACCATGAGCGACCTGTCGTCGCGCCGGGCCCGCCTGCTGGGCACGGACAAGGTGGGCGACGACCGGACCGTGGTCAACGCCGAGGTGCCCCAGACCGAGCTGGTCCGGTACGCCGTCGACCTCCGCTCGTCCACCCACGGAGCCGGCTCCTTCACCCGCTCCTTCGGCCACTACGAACCCATGCCCGAGGACGTCGCCCGATCGGTGACGTCGCGCAACGGGTAGGTCGGACAGGGATCCCCGGCTGACCGGGGATCCCTGCGGTTGGCAGGGGTTGCAACACCTACAAAGCGCAGGGAACGCCCTCCGGGCGTGACGGATGGGGCGAGCACGCCCGGCGCATCGTCACCGAGCCAGCGTCCCCCGCAGGAACTGCTCGAGCAGCGGCCCCGCGACCCCGGCCCCGGTCTGGCCGACGTCGACGAACGCGCAGACCGCGAGGTCGCCGTACCCGGCGATCATCCAAGCGTGCGTCAGCCGCTTGCCACCGCGGTCGAACTCGGCGGTCCCCGTCTTCGCGATCACCGGCGGTCCGGGGACGTCGCGCAGCCCCACGCCCGTGCCGTTCAGCACGACACCCCGCAGCATCTGCTTGAGCGTCGCGTCCTGCGACCCCGTCAACGGCTCGGGCGAGGTCTTCGCCGGGTCGACCGACGTGACCAGCTGGGGCACCACGGTGTGACCGGCCACCACCGAGGCCATCACCGTCGCCATCGTCATCGGCGAGGCGAGGATCTGGCCCTGTCCGATCATGTCGGCCGCCTTGGTGGTCTCCGACGCCGGCGGCACGACGTTGCCGAAGTACGCCGGGAAGCCGAGGTCGTGGTCGACCCCCATCCCGAGCGTGGCGGCGGCGTCGACCAGGTCGTGGGAGCCGAGCTTCGTGCGCTCGTTGATGTACGCCGTGTTGCACGAGTTCGCCAGCGCCGAGGCCAGTGTGATCCGGCCGTTGGCGCCCGGGGGATAGAAGCTGTCGTTGGTGAACACCTTGCCGTCGACGTTCACGCTGGTGGGGCAGTCGACCGGCGACGAGGGCGTGACCCCTTGCTTGAGCAACGCTAGCGAGCCGACCGTCTTGAACGTCGAACCCGGCGCGAACCGTCCGTACGTCGCGTCGTTGTAGCCGTTGTTCCCGGGGCCGTTCGCGGCGGCCAGGATCGCGCCGGTCGACGGTCTGATCGCGACCAGGGCACTGGCCGGGCCGACGGTGCTCAGGATGTGCTCGGCCAGCAGCTGCAGCCGCGGCTCGAGCGTGAGCACGAGGGGCTTGCCGTCGACCGCCTTCGACTTGAAGAGCTGCCGTTCGTCACCGCCCTTCGACTCAGCGGTGACGACGACGCCCGCGGTGCCGCGCAGCTGCTCGTCGTACCGCGCCTCGAGACCGGACAGCCCCGCCTCGTCGCCCGCGGCGTAGACGCCGGGGTTGTCCTTGAGGATCTCCGCGGTCACCGGACCTACCGTGCCGAGGATCGGTGCCGCGAACTCCTTGGTGATGCCGAGCGGGACCTGGTCGGCGATGGCGTCGACGCCCTTGATGTGGACGTACTGCGACGACACGGCCGACGGCACCTCGTCCTGACGGAACGCGATCGCCTGCACGAACGCCTTCGGCCCGGCGGCCCTGACCTGCTTGACGTACGGCGCCACGCCGATCCCGACCAGCTGTGCCAGGCGACGCGCGGCGTCCACCGCCTGGGGCACCGGCACCTTGGCCCGGTCCACCCCGAACCGCACCACCGGCCGGTCGGTCACCAGGCCCACTCCGTGGGGGCCGAGGATGTCGCCGCGCTTCGCACCGATCACGCTCGTGTGCACGGTGTCGCCGGCCCGGAGGTCCGGTTGCACGACGGCGCTCGACCAGTCGATCAGCCAGGTCGATCCGGACGCCTTCATCGGCACCTGGCTGGTGTAGCTCCACCCCGACCCGAGGGGCCAGGTCCAGTGCAGGGTCGCGGTCGCCCCCGCGTCACCCTTCGTCGCCACCGACGCCACGCTCACCTGTGGCTTCACCTCGCCCAGCGGGGCCACCGTGGCGGCGTACTCCCGCTGCACGTCACCGCTGGTCGCGTCGACGAAGCCGACTCCGGACAGGTCTCCGGAGGCGAGTCCGGCGGCCAGGGCCGCGGCCGTCGGGGCGGGAGACGGCCCCTGGTCACCACCGCCGCAACCGGCCACCGTCAGCACCAGGATCGCGGGTACGACGAGCAGCAGCCGGCGGGTCCCCATGGCCGCCATCCTGTCAAACGGGTGGATCAGCTCCGCGGCGCGGCGTCCTCGACCCGCACGCAGCAGCGGTCGTCCCCGGGGTCGAGCCGGGCCGCCGTGTGGGCACAGCCGAGACCGTCGAGGACGCCCCCGACGTAGTCACGGTTGACCCCGCACACCAGCGCCGTGTGCTCGCGCGCCAGCGCGTCGAACGGGCAGTTGCGCAGCACCAGGCCGTCGTCGACGAGGGTCGGCTCGAACCCACGCCCGGCCAGCACCCCGGCCGACCGGTCCAGCTCGCCGCCGGTGCCGTCGTACGCCGTGCCGTCGCGGCGGCCGGCCGCCCGGGCCTCCTCCGCCAGTGTCTCGAGCAGCGGATCACCCTCCAGGGACCGCTCGACGGCGGCCGCGAACACCCGGCCCACGAGGTCGTACCCACGCTCGGGCAGCGACACCGCGACCTCGGTGTCGGATCGACGGTAGACCTTGGCCGGCCGGCCGGCGCCCGGGCCGGTGCGTCCGCTCAGCCGCCGGTGGTCGACGGCGAGCAGCCCTTCCTCGACCAGCTTGTCGAGGTGGAACCGGGCGGTGTGGGTCGGCACCTCGGCCACCCGCGCGGCCTCCTCGCGCCCGACGCCGTCGTCGCGACCGGTGACGATCTCGTAGAGACGCCGGCGGACCGGGTCGGCGAGCGCACCGATCGCGGAGAACGCCGAACCCCCGGAGGGCTGCGCCGCCATCGTCACCTCTTCTCCTTGACGCGCCGGATTCTAACGGACATTCTAGTCACCCTTAGAACTTCCGGTCCACAAGGAGAGTCCCATGGCCGAGGCGGTCGCCCTCAAGGTCGACGAGCAGAGCGACCGGCCGCGCTGGCGCCCGCGGATCACCCACGAGCGCGCTCCGGTCGATCTCGACCGCGCCGAACGGGCGGCCACCGAGATGCTCGCCGCGCTCGGGCTGCCGATCGACTCCGAGGACATGTTCGACACGCCACGCCGCCTCGTCCATGCCTACGCCGAGATGCTGACGCCGCCGGAGTTCGACTCGACGACGTTCGGCAACGCCGCGGGGTACGACGAGCTGGTGCTGGTGTCGGACATCCCGGTCCACTCGCTGTGCGAGCACCACCTGCTGCCGTTCACCGGCGTCGCCCACGTCGGCTACCTGCCCGGATCTCGCATCCTGGGCCTGTCCAAGTTCGCCCGTACCGTGGAGTTCTTCGCCCGCCGGGCCCAGACACAGGAGCGACTGACCATGGAGATCGCCGAGCACCTCACCGAGCGTCTCGAGCCCCAGGGCGTGGGCGTCGTGATCGAGGCCGAGCACACCTGCATGAGCCTGCGCGGCGCCCGCGCCGAGGGTGCCCGCACCGTGACCGCCGCCCTCCGCGGCCGACTCCGCGACGACCCGAAGACCCGGGCCGAGTTCCTCTCGCTCACCCGCGACCGGACGGCCGCCCGATGAGCGCCCCGATCGTCCTGGTCGGCGGCGGCCTGGCCACCGGCACGGCGGTCCGCGAGCTCCGCGACCAGGGATACGTCGGCGACCTGGTCGTGCTCGCGGGCGAGCCCCACCCGCCGTACGAACGCCCGCCGCTGTCCAAGGGCTACCTGCTCGGCAACGAGCCCGCCGAGAAGGCGATGGTCAACGACGAGGGTTGGTACGCCGAGCACGACGTCGACCTGCGCACCGGGGTGACCGTCGACTCCATCGACCCCGATGCCCGCACGCTGTCGGCCGGGGGCGAGGAGCTCACCTGGTCCGGCCTCCTGCTCGCGACGGGCGCCGCTCCGCGCCGGCTGGCGCTGGCCGACGACTCGGGCGCGCCGGTGCACTACCTGCGCACCCTCGACGACTCGACCGCGCTCAAGGCACGGCTGACCTCCGGGGCCCGGATCGGGATCATCGGCGGCGGCTGGATCGGGCTCGAGGTCGCCAGCGCCGCCCGGCAGGCCGGCGCCGAGGTCGTCGTCCTGGAGGCGTTGGAGCAGCCCCTGCTGAACGTCGTCGGCCCCGAGGTCGGCGCCCTCTTCGCACAGCTCCACCGCGAGAAGGGTGTCGACGTGCGCACCGGTGTCCGCCTCGAGGAGATCACCGCCGGCTCGGACGAGGTCACCCTCGGGCTGGCCGGCGGAGAGAGGCTGAGCGTCGACCGTCTCGTCGTCGGGATCGGCGTCGCCCCGGTCGCCGACCTCGCGAGCAGCGCGGGGATCGCCGTCGACAACGGCATCCTCGTCGACGCCGGCCTCCGGACGTCGGCTGCGGGGGTGTTCGCGGCGGGCGACGTCGCGAACGTCGACCACCCGGTCCTCGGTCACCGCGTCCGGGTCGAGCACTGGGACACCGCGATCAAGCATGGCGTGGTCGCCGCTGCCAACCTGCTCGGCGGCCACGCCGTCGCCGACGACCTGCCCTACTTCTTCACCGACCAGTACGCCCTCGGCCTGGAGTACGTCGGACATCCCGGGCCCGACGGGTTCGACCGCGTCGTCATCACCGGTGACTCCGACGGGCCGGTCGAGGGCCGCACGTTCCGGGTCTGGTGGCTGCGGGGCGACCAGGTCGTTGCCGGCATGCACGTCAACGATTGGGACGCGATCGGCCGCGTCCGCGAGCTGGTCGGCACCCGTGCCGACGACGCCGCGTTGCGGTCGTGACGTCGGTTTCGTGACGGCTGTGGAGCGACCTCCTCAGCCACCGATCGCCGGCAGCTTCTCCAGCGCGGCCCCGACCGCGTCCTTCAGCACGGCGTCGTCCCAGGTGTGGTCGACGAGGTCACCGCGCAGGTAGGCGTCGTACGCCGCGAGATCGAGGTGGCCGTGCCCGCACAGCGCCGTGAGGATCACCTTCTCCTCACCGCTCTCCTTGCACGCCAGCGCCTCCTCGACCGCCGCCGCCAGCGCGTGCGTCGGCTCCGGCGCCGGGAGGATACCCTCGGTGCGCGCGAACAGCACCCCCGCCGCGAAGCACTCGGACTGCTTCTTGGCGACCGCTTCGAGCTCTCCGGTCGCGTACAGGTGCGAGATCAGCGGGCTCATCCCGTGATAGCGCAGCCCACCCGCGTGGATCGGGTCCGGGATGAAGTCGTGGCCGAGCGTGTGCATCTTCATCAACGGCGTCATCCCGAGGGTGTCGCCGAAGTCGTAGGCGTAGGTCCCCTGGGTCAGCGACGGGCACGACGCCGGCTCGACGGCGCGGATCGTCGGCGACATCCGGCCGGCCCACTTCTCGCGCATGAACGGGAAGGCGAGGCCCCCGAAGTTCGACCCGCCACCCGTGCACCCGACGAGCAGGTCGGGCGTCTCGCCGACCATCGCGAGCTGCAGCAGCGCCTCCTCGCCGATCACTGTCTGGTGCATGAGCACGTGGTTGAGCACGCTGCCGAGCGCGTAGTTGGTGGTCGGGTCGCCGGCCGCCATCTCCACCGCCTCGCTGATCGCGATGCCGAGGCTGCCGGTGCTGTCCGGGTCCTGGGCGAGGATCGTGCGGCCGGCGTTCGTGAGGTCGCTCGGGCTCGGATGGACGGTGGCGCCGAAGGTCTCCATCATCGTGCGGCGGTAGGGCTTCTGGTCGTACGACGCCCGCACCTGCCACACCTCGCACTCCAGGTCGTACTGCGCGCAGGCGAACGCCAGTGCCGTGCCCCACTGGCCGGCGCCGGTCTCGGTGGTCAGCTTCTTGATCCCGGCCTTCGCGTTGTAGAAGGCCTGCGGCACGGCGGTGTTCGGCTTGTGGGAGCCGGCCGGGCTCACGCCCTCGTACTTGTAGTAGATGCGCGCCGGCGTGCCGAGCGCCTTCTCGAGCCGGTGGGCGCGGAACAGCGGCGAGGGCCGCCACAGCCGGTAGACGTCGAGGACCTCGCCGGGGATCTCGACGTACTGGTCGCCCGAGACCTCCTGGAGGATCAGGTCCATCGGGAAGAGCGGCGCCAAGTCCTCGGGCCCGACCGGCTGGCCGGTGCCGGGATGCAGCACGGGTGGCGGCGGCGTCGGCAGGTCGTGCAGGACGTTGTACCAGCGGGTCGGCTGTTGGCTCTCGGAGAGTCGGATCTGGTGCGGGGTCTGGGACGACGAGGGCATGGCTCAGCCTGGCACCGGCGGCAGCAGTCGGTCGAGCCCGTGGACCCGTCCACCGCACTGTGATCCAGGCCACACGGAGTAGGGGGAATGAAACGGACCGAAGTACGTTTTACCCAGCAGTGGTTGAAACTTCAATCCTGGAAGGGACCCCTGAACACCATGACCAACTCTCCGTTCGACCCCGCCACCACCGTCATCGAGGACATCACCGGTGACTACACGCTGGACGCGGCGCACAGCCGCCTCGGTTTCAGCGCCCGGCACGCGATGGTGACCACCGTCCGCGGCGCCTTCAAGGACTTCGAGGGCACGGCTCACGTCGACACCGCCTCCCCGGCCAACAGCAAGGTCGAGCTGAGCATCAAGGCCGACAGCATCGACACCGGCGTCGAGGACCGCAACGCGCACCTGCGCTCGGCGGACTTCTTCGAGGTCGAGAAGCACCCCGAGATCACCTTCACCTCGACCAACGTCGAGCGCGACGGCGACGACTGGACGATCACCGGCGACCTGACCATCAAGGGCAACACCAAGCCGATCAGCGTCGAGTTCGAGTCCACCGGCTCGGCCCGCGACCCCTTCGGCAACCTGCGCATCGGCTTCGAGGGCCACACCACCCTCTCGCGCAAGGACTGGGGCCTGACCTGGAACGCCGCGCTCGAGACCGGCGGGTTCCTGGTGTCGGACAAGATCAAGCTCGACTTCGACATCTCCGCCATCGCCAAGTAAGCGCTGACCCGGCAGAAACGGCAGGCGCGAAGGCGCTGACCCGGCAGAAACGGCACGGCTGACAACGCCGACCCGGCAGAAGTGACTGAACTCCTCTGCCGGGTCGGCGTCATTTCGCGTGCACCTGGGGCCGGGTCGGCGTCTTCTGGTGGGCCTCTTCTGCCGGGTCAGCGTTAACTGACGTGCGCGGGGCGGTGGGTCGGTGATCTGATACGGCGCCATGAGCGCGCTGACCCTGCCCGACGGGCTGACCTCCCGGATCCTCACCATGGACGACGCCCGGGCGGTGTTCGACGTGCACGCGGCGCAGGAGCTGGAGGACATCGGTCGGGTCGAGATCGAGCTCGCCGACATCGTCAGCGACTGGAGCCGGCCCAGCTGGGACATCGCGACGCACACGATCGGGATCCTCGACGGCGCCCGGCTGGTCGCCTACGGCGAGATCACCAGCCGCGACCGCGGCGACGCGGGCGTGCATCCGGACTACCGCCGGCGCGGCATCGGTACGGCGATCGCCCGCTGGATGCAGCACACGTCCACAGAGCTCGGCGGGACGGGCTACGGCAGCCCGGTGCCCGAAGGTTCCGCCGGTGACCGGCTGCTGGAGAAGCTCGGGTACCGGATCCGGTGGACCAGCTGGGTCCTCACCCTGCCGGAGGGCCGTCAGATCGAGCACCGCGCCCTACCCGAGGGTTATGCGATCCGCACGGCGCGTCCCGACGAGTACCCCGCCGTCCATGACGTCAAGGAGGACGCGTTCCTCGAGTGGTCCGTGCGCGACCGGGAGCCGTACGACGACTTCCATGCCTCGACGATCCGCCGCCCGGGCTTCGAGCCCTGGAACATCCGGGTCGTCACCGACCCGGACGAGACGATCGTCGGGTTCGCTCTCGTGATCGTGGCCGGCGACCCGCCGACGGAGGCCTACATCGACCAGCTCGCCGTCCGGAAGGACCAGCGCCACCGGGGCCTAGCCCAGGCGCTCCTCGTGGACGCCTTCGCGCTCGGTCGTGAGCACGGGGCACCCCGTTCCGGTCTGTCGACCGACTCACGGACGGGAGCGCTGACCCTCTACCAGAAGGTCGGCATGGAGGTCACCGACGTCTGGGTGAACCGCGCGATCGGTGTCTGACCCGAGGGCGACGGCGTAGGGCGTCACACGATCGCCCGGTGACGGGCGTACGCCGTGGTGCCAGCGCCAGGTCAACAGCACGTCAGTGCCAGCCGGCCTGGTAGGGACCGTGTCCCCAGGGCCCGGAGCGACCGCGCCAGCGCCGCCGACGGACGAACCGGCGGACGAGCACCACGTAGACGATCGCGGCGACCACCAGGAACAGCGGGTGGTGGAAGCCCCACCAGATCAGCACGATCGCGACCAGCACCTTGAACGGGAACGGGATGTGCGGCAGCTCCAGCCGCCGACCCCGGTCCGGTCGCGGGGACCGCTCCGGGCGTGCCGGTCTCGGGCGCTCCTGCTGCGGCCGAGGCAGGTCGCGGAACGCCGGCGCCAGGTCGGCGGCCGTGCGAGCCGCCCAGATCTGCTCGAGCCGCTCGGTGTGCTCGTCGGCGGTGATCCGCCCGAGTGCGAAGTGCTCGCCGAGCTCGCGGGCCGCCGTCTCGCGGTCGGTGTCGCCGATCCGGAGTCGGTCGTTCACCACTCCTCCTCGGGCTGCCGGTCGCCGAGGTCGTCGACGTCACCGGGGTGGTCGGCCAGGATCTGGTAGAGCGCGCGCCGCGCCTCGACCAGCACGCCGATGGCGGCACGTCGCTGGTCGTCGGTGCCGGTCGTGATGATCTGCCAGACCGCGTTCATCACGCGCCCGAGCTCGGGCTTGAGCGCCGCGAAGTCGGGACCGGAGTCGGCGTCGCCGCGGGCCGGGCGCTCCTCACGCTCACGGGTGAACGGCGCCCAGACCTCCGCGATCTCGTCCTCGTGCTCGGCGAGGTAGGCACGACCGGACTCGGTGAGCTGGACGGTACGTCGACCCCGCTCGTCGTCTCCCTCGATCAGGCCCTCGTCCTCGAGCTGCGCGATGGTCGGGTAGACCGACCCGGGGCTCGGCCGCCAGGCACCGTTGGTCTTCTCGGAGATCTCCTGGATCACCTGGTAGCCGTTCAGGGGCTGGTCGGCGAGCACGGCCAGGATGGCCACCCGCACGTCGCCACGGCGTACGCGCGGACCACGTCCGGCCTCCTGCTGTGCCAGCCCGAACAGCCCGGTGAGCCAGGGTGGCGGACCCGATCGCCGGTTCGACGGATCCCACTGCCATCGTCCGCCGCGCCCCCCGGGCCCACCGTGGCCCCCGTTCCAGCCACCGTGCCCGCGCCCGTGCTGCTGGAACATCGACTCGAACTCGCGTCCCCAGTCCCGCCCCATCGTGTCGTCTCCTCATCGTTCGTCCCGGTCACGCTCACTCGACGATGCTTCGCCGACTGTTCGCGATATATCGCGACAGTACGCGACGGGGAGCCGACGGACAAGGGGCTCCTCGACCGCGGCGTCAGGCGCCCTTAGGTTGTCGCCATGACCGACTGGGGTGAGGTGTACCGGGCCAACATCGAGGCCGTGACGGCGCTCGCGGAAGGGCTCTCGACCGAGGAGCTCTCGCGGCAGGTGCCGGCCACCCCCGACTGGACGGTGCACGACGTCCTCGCCCATCTCGCGGGCGGTCCGACCGATGCCCTGAGCGACCGGATGGACGGGGCGCCCGGACCGGAATGGACCCAACGGCACGTGGACGAGCGGGCGGCACGCACCACCGACGAGCTCGTCACCGAGGTGCGCGGGAGCGTGGACGCCGTGGTCGGGACCCTCGAGGGCAACGACCGGCCAGGGCTGGTCTGGAACGTCGCGGTGCACCACGCCGACCTCCACGAGGCACTGGGCAAGGCAGCACCGCCCGAGCCGATGTGGCGCCCGGTGCTCGAGGCGATGCGACCCTCGCTGGGTGAGCACGCAGGGGCGATGGCCGGCGTCTCGGACTACGAGCTGTTCCGCGCCTTCTTCTCTCGCCGATCCCGCGGTCAGACTGCCGACTGGAACACCGGCCTGGACCAGGAGACGCTCGACGGGTTCAGCATCTTCGGTCCCCGGGACGACGACCAGCCGCTTCCGGGCTGAGTCGTCCTCAGCCGGTGTTGCGCATCCCGGCCGCGATGCCGTTGATCGTCAGCAGCAGTGCGCGTTCGAGAGCGGGATCGTCCTCGCCCCGTCGGTAGCGACCGAGCAGCTCGATCTGCAGGTGGTGGAGGGGTTCGAGGTAGTTCTCGCGGATCTCCAGGGTGGTGCGGAGCGTCGGCTCACGGTCGAGCAGCGCGTCGTCACCGGTCACGGCCAGCAGGCGCTCGACGGTCAGGTCGTACTCGGCGCGGATGTCGTCGAGCAGAGGCCGCAGCGGGTCGGGGGCGAGCGCGACGTACCGGGCGGCGATGTCGAGATCGGTCTTGACCAGGGTCATCGAGACGTTGCCGAGGAAGGTCCGGAAGAACGGCCAGTCGGCGTACATCTCGCGCAGCGCGTCGAGGTCTCCGCCCTCTCCCGGCAACGCTGCGAGGCCGCTGCCGACGCCGTACCAACCGGGCACGATCTGGCGCGACTGCGTCCAGCCGAAGACCCAGGGGATGGCCCGCAGGTCGTCGATGCCGGCATCGGCTCCCGGGCGCCGCGCCGGCCGTGACCCGATGTGCAGCGCGCCGAGCAGGTCGACCGGCGTGGCCGTGAGGAAGTACTCCGCGAGGCCGTGCGTCTCGACCAGCGCCCGGTAGCGGACATGGGCGGCGTCGGAGATCCGGTCCATCGCGGCGTCCCAGCGCCGGGCCTGGTCCGGCGTACGCCGGTCGGTGCGGTGCAGCACGCTCGCCTCGACCGTGGCGGCGAGGGCGAGCTCGAGGTTCTGCCGGGCGAGGGCCGGGAGGGCGTACTTGTCGCTGATCACCTCGCCCTGCTCGGTGATCTTGACCTCGCCGTCGACGGTGCCGGACGGCAGCGCCATGATCGCGTCGTACGTCGGACCGCCGCCGCGCCCGACCGAGCCGCCCCGGCCGTGGAAGAACCGCAGGCGTACGCCGTACCGCCGGGCGACGTCGCGGGCGCGGCGCTGCGCGAGCTGGATCTGCCACTGCGACGTGGTGATCCCCCCGGCCTTGTTGGAGTCGGAGTAGCCGAGCATCAGCTCCTGCACGTCGCCACGGAGCCGCAGCAGCTCGCGGTACGACGCGTCGGCGAAGAGCGCGTCGAGGATGGACTCGGTCTGCTCCAGCTCGTCGACCGTCTCCAGCAGCGGCACGAAGCCGATCCGTGCGACGCCGGAGCCGAGGTCGACCAGACCCGCCTCGCGGGCGAGCACGACAGCGGCGAGCACGTCGTCGGCGTCGTGGGTCATCGACACGATGTAGCTCTCCACCGAGCGCGGCCCCAGCTCGTCGAGGGCCCAGCGGATCGCCTGGAACGTGTCGGCGGTGACCGTCGCCTCGTCGTCGAGCGGAAGCGGGCTGCGCGCCAGCGGTCGACGACTCGCCAGCTCCTCGCTGAGCACCTTGGTGCGGGTGGGTCGGTCGAGCTCGGCGTACGGCGTCGCCAGCTCGCCGACGCGGTCGAGCAGCTGACCCACGGCGTCGTGGTGCTTCGCCGAGTGCTCCCGGACGTCGAGCGTGGCCAGGGTCAGACCGGTGGCGGCGACGGTGCGGACTAGGCGCTCGAGCTCACCGCCCGCGACGACGGCGCCCTGGTGCTCCAGCACGGAGCTGTGCAGCAGCAGGAGGTCGTCGAGGAGCTCGGTGTCGTCGGCGTAGTCACGTCCCGCGGCGTGCCGGTCACCGCTCACGACGCGCTCCTCGGTCAGGCCGAGACGCACGTGGAGGCAGGTGAGGTAGAGCCGGTAGGGCTCCTCGGCGTTGAGCCGGCGGTAGCGCGGCTCGACCTCGGGCAGCCGTGGCAGCTGCTCGCCGAGCCGTTCGCGCAGGGCGTCGGAGACCGCCCCGACCCGGTTGCTCACCGAGAGGTCGCGCCGGAGGCGGTCGACCAGCGTGCGGAGGAGCCGGATCCCGTGGACGGCTTGCAACGTGAGGACCGCACGGGTCGTGGCCGGCGTGACGTGCGGGTTGCCGTCGCGGTCGCCGCCGACCCAGCTGCCGAACCGCAACGGCCGGACGTCGGGCGGGAGGTCGACACCGATCGCCTCCAGCCGGTCGCGGAGCTCCTCGAGGACGTCGGTGAGCGCGCCGCCCGAGAGACCCTCCAGGTAGTAGACGACGTTGCGCGCCTCGTCGGTCGGTGTCGGAGGCTCGACCCGGATCTCGTCGGTGAGCCAGAGCAGCTCGACGGCCTCCTCGAGGCGACGCGTCCGGCGCGAGGTGTCCGGCTCCTCGAGGAGTGCGGCGACCCGGCGCAGCTTGTCGATCGTGGAACGCCGGGCGACCTCGGTCGGGTGCGCGGTGAACACCGGCCGGAGTCCGACGTGGCTCATGATCTCGGCGATCTCGCCCGGGTCGACGCCGGCGTCCGCGATCCGCCCGACGGCCTGCTCGATCCAGCCGCCCTCCTGCTCACGCAGCCGGGTCAACGTGCGCCCGCGGTGGACCTGCTCGGTGATGTTGGCCAGGTGGAAGTACGCCGTGAACGCGCGCACCAGCCGGGTGACGGTCGCCAGGTCGAAGTCGGGCAGCTCGTCGAGCCGGTCCTCCTTGGCGTGGGCGCGGACGTGCTCGACCAGCTCGAGCAGCTCCGGACCCTCGGTCCGCGCCAGGGTCTCGCCGAGGATCGAGGTGACGCGTCGGATGTCGCGGCGCAGCGCGCGGTCCGGCGTACCTGTGTCCTCGGCCATGGCCCCATCGTCGACGACGTGGGACTCGCCTGGGCACGGCGCTCACGGGCCGAACGCCGAGATACCCCACCCGGGTACACTGTGTGACATGGACGACCCCGGCTACCTCAACAACAAGGACGATGTCCTCAAGCGGCTGCGCCGCATCGAGGGACAGGCCCGCGGGCTGCAGCGGATGGTGGAGCAGGACCAGTACTGCATCGACATCCTGACCCAGGTCTCCGCGATGACCAAGGCGCTCCAGGCCGTCGCCCTGAACCTGCTCGACGACCATCTCGCGCACTGCGTCAAGGACGCCGTCGCCACCGGCGAGGGCGGCGACGAGAAGCTGACCGAGGCCTCGGCCGCGATCGCCCGGCTCGTGCGTTCCTGAGCCGACGCGGGTCGACGGACGAGCACGTCAGCCGGCTTCGACGTACTCCTTGACCTGGTCGAGCATCGTCTGCCAGTTGGTCGAGAACTGCTCGGCCTGCTCGGCGGAGTCGTTGCCGTCCTGGTCGAGGGTGAGCTTCGTGGTCTCGCCCTGGCCCTCGAGCCGGTAGTCGAGCGTGTGGTAGTTCTCCGGGACGTCGTCCTCGCCGGAGAGCGGGCTGAAGTGGGTCATCCGGAGTCGCTGCCCCTCGACGACCTCGAGGATCTCGCCCTTGTCCTGGTACGGCTGTCCGTCGTACTCCCCGCTCCAGGTGATCGGGCTGCCTTCCTCCCAGTCGGTGTCCACCGTCGAGCCGAACATGAACGTCGAGATCGCCTCCGGGTCGGTCAGCGCGTCCCACACCTGCTGCGGCGAGGCCGAGATCTCGGTCTCGGCATGGGCGACGTGGTCGGTCATCTGCTCCCCCTCCGTCGGGTGTCACAGGTCCCGTACCCCCGCTGCACCACCATCCAAACGTCAGGCACCGAGGTGACGCACCAGGTTGCTGGAGAACCGGCTCCCCATCGCCGCGACCACCCCGCGCATCGCCGTCCGCACCGCGGGTCCGGCGGCCCGCGGGAACGGCAGGTCGACGGTGATCCCGAGGTCGATCCTCAGGTCGGTGGCGAACGACGCCTCCGCGAGCCGGTAGCGCCCGCTCACGCCGGCCTTCTCGTCGGTCCGCTCCGGGTCGTGCTCGAAGACGATCGTGCCGGGCTCGTCGAAGGTCATCACCTCGGTGAAGGAGGGGGCGACGACCGCGCCGAGCAGCGGGATCCGGGTCAGGTGCCAGGTCCAACGGTCGCCGTCGGCGTCGATGCGCCGTAGGTACGGCGTCAGGTGCGGCAGCAGGTCGGGATCGGTGAGGGCGCGCCAGACGTCGGCGCGGTCGGCGGCGACCCGGGCGGCCGAGGTGTTGCGAACGGTGAACTCGGCCATCGGGCGAGTGTGCCAGGGGCCCGATCGCCCACGTCGGGGTGAGGTCAGGGATCCGCCCGGTTGGGTGGGGCCTGCCGGAGGGGCAGGATGGGACCCTCAGACACCTGGAGGTGCCATGACCGAGAACCCGCAGGACCGACCGTCCGAGAAGCCGCCGCTGGCGGACACGATCAAGGCCAAGATGGAGGAGTACGAGGTCGACCGTCACCTCAACGACCTCGCCACCACGCTGGAGGGCGCCGTACGACAGGGCGTGGCCAAGGCCGGCGAGCTGGCCCACGAGCACAAGGGCGACATCGAGCGGCTGCTCGACAAGGCCGCGGACGCCGTCGACCGGCGAACCGACGGCAAGCACGCCGAGCGGATCAGCCAGGTCCGCGGGTCGCTGGAGCGCGGCGTCGAGAAGATCGCCGACCAGCGCAGCGGCGGTACGCCGGACGAGCCGGATGCCGACGTACCCCCGAGCAACGGGTGACCGCGACGTGTCGCTGAGACCGGCCGACGACCGCGTGCCGGCGACGGTGGCACGCGCCGACGAGGGAGTCGTGGGGCGCCTGGTGCAGGTGCTGCTCGACGCCGGCATCGACGGGCTGGGCCCGTTGAAGTCGGCGCGCGAGCTGGCCGACCTGGCGCGCCGCGACACCCGCACGCCCGAGGGCGCGGAGAAGAAGATCGTCCGGTCGCACGTCGTGAAGGGCGGCGTGGGGGGCTTCGTCACCAGCGTCGGCGGCTTCGTGACGATGCCGCTCGCGTTGCCGGCCAACGTCATGGAGTTCTACGTCGGGGCCACCCGCATGGTCGCCGCCATCGCCACCCTCCGGGGGTACGACGTGAACGACCCGCGGGTGCGCACGGCCGTGCTGCTGACCCTGATCGGCTCCGACGCCGACGAGGTCCTGGCCAAGGCCGGGCTCACCGGCGGGACCGGGAAGATGGTCGGCCTGGTCGGCCAGCAGCTGCCCCCTGCCGCGTTGCTGATCCTGAACAAGGCCATCGGCTTCCGGCTGCTGCGGGGCTTCGGGGAGAAGGCGTTCGCCCGGCTCGGCCGCGGCATCCCCTTGGCCGGTGGCGTCGTCGGCGGCGGCATCGACATCTGGATGATGAAGCGGATCGCCGACCACGCCCTCGAGGAGTTCCCCCGAGCTGACCCGGCAGAAGGGCACGTCGTACGGCGCTGACCCGGCAGAAGCGCACCGTTGCACGTCGACTCGGCTGGACAGGACCGTGCACTTCTGCCGGGTCAGCGCATCTGGGCGTGCACTTCTGCCGGGTCAGCGCGTTCAGGCGCCGGCTTGGGCGATCTCCATCGGTTCGCTGACGGGGTCGTCGGAGAGCAGCACCCGGCGGGCGATGGTGCGCAGGTCGGCGCGGCCCTGCTCGTCGAGGGGCGCGCCGTTCGCCTCCTCGACCTGCGAGGTGAGCCACTCCCACAGCTCGCGGACGAACGCCGTGAAGCGCTCACGCCCGCGTTCGCTGAGCTGCACCCGACCACCCGCCTCGTCGACCAGGCCGTGCCGGACGGCGTCGTCGACGGCCGGCCGGATCAGCGCCATCGGCACCCGGTGGGCCGCCGCGATGGTGATCGGGTCGGCCGGACCGTGCTCGCGCAGCTGCTGGATCGCGACCTGCCGCAGCGTCCACACCTGGACCGCATCGAGACCCGCCCGGGACGAGTCGAGCAGCGCCGCCGCGGCTTCGGGCAGCCGGGTCCGCAGGATCCGCACGACCTGACCCTCGAGCTGCTCCTGCGACGTGCGCTGGTCGGGCATCGCGAAGCCGTGCCCCAGATCGGTCGCGCCCGGCTGGGTCAGCCCGCGCATCGGCACCTGCTTGAGCACCAGCGCGACGACGAGGGCCAGCAGCGCGACGGGGACCGCCGAGGCGAAGACGTGCTGCAGCGACTCGGCGTACGCATGGACGACGGTGGCGTGCTGCTCGGCCGGCAGGGTCTTGACGGCCTCGGGCGTAGTGACCAGCCGAGGGTCGGCGCCGCTCGCGACGACGGCGTCGGCCAGCTTGGGCTTGAGCTGGTGGGCGTAGATCGTGCCGAAGACCGCGGCGCCGAACGCGCTGCCGATGGTCCGGAAGAAGGTGACCCCGGAGGTGGCGACGCCGAGGTCGCGGTAGTCCACGGTGTTCTGGACGATGATCGTGAGCACCTGCATCGCCAGGCCGATGCCGACGCCGAGCACCAGCATCGCGAGCGACGACGTCAGCGTCGACGAGTGCTCGTCGAGGCGGGCGAGCAGCACCATCCCGCCCGCCATCACGACCGCACCGGCGATCGGGAAGAGCCGGTAGCGGCCGGTCCTGCTGACCAGGGTGCCCGCCCCCACCGAGGCCACGATCAGCCCCAGCACCATCGGCAGGGTGCGCAGGCCGGAGACGGTCGCGCTGACGCCGTCGCAGTACTGCAGCCACGTCGGCAGGAACGTCATCGTGCCGAGCAGGGCGAAGCCGACGATGAAGCTGAGGACCGAGCTGACGGTGAAGACGTTCCCCCGGAAGAGCCGGAGCGGCAGGATCGGCTCGGCTGCCCGGTGCTCGGCGTACACGAAGACTCCGAGACAGAGCACCGCCCCGACGATCAGGCCGATGATGGTCGCGGACGCCCAGGCGTACTGGATGCCGCCCCAGCTCGTCGCCAGGATCAGGCCGGCGGACCCCAGTGAGATGAACACGATCCCGAGCGCGTCGAACACAGGCTTCGCGGGCGCCGGGACCGACGGCAGGAGCCGGACCGCCAGCGGCAGGATCACGAACGCGACCGGCACGTTGACGTAGAAGACCCACTGCCACGACAGGTTGTCGGTGAAGTAGCCGCCGATCAGCGGGCCGAGGACGGTCGTCCCGCCGAAGACGGCGCCGACCGCGCCCTGGTACTTCCCGCGATCTCGCAGCGGGATGATGTCGGCGATCATCGCCGTCGCCGTGACCGTGAGCCCGCCACCGCCGATGCCCTGGATCGCCCGCGAGCCGATCAGCCAGGTCATGTTCTGCGACAGCCCGGCCAGCGCGGACGCCGCCGTGAAGATCACGATGCTGCCGACGAAGATCCACTTCCGGCCCAGCAGGTCGCCGAACTTGCCGCCCAGGATGGTCGCGATCGTCTGCGTGAGGAGGTACGCCGTCACCACCCAGCTCATGTGCTCGGCGCCGCCGAGATCGCCGACGATCGTGGGCAGGGCCGTCGACACGATCGTGGAGTCGAGAGCCGACAGCAACATCCCGCCGAGGATCACCGCGAACGCGACGTTGCGGGCAGTCGGCCCGAGAACGGGAGGCTCGTCGGCGGCGTCGAGGTCGTCGACCACCTCGGCCTGACTCATGGGCTCACCCTAGGACTGCGTGAGTACGTCGCGCACCGCCTGCGCGACGGCGTCCGCGCCGCGCCGGCTGAGCACGATCGTGTAGTGGTTGACGTCCGGCACGAGGCGGGCGTCGAGGTCGGGCCACCGCGCGGCGTACGTGTCGACGGTCGCCTGCGGGTAGAGCCCCGGCGGGTCGTCGGCGAAGCCCCGCGACGCGTGCAGGAACACCCGCGGTGGCATCGGCTCGTCGACCGCTTCGAGGAACGTCGTCCCCTGCACCATGTCGATCTGGTCCACCTCGACCGCCTCGGGATCGGCCGAGGGTCGGCCCGGCGCCTCGGGGAGGTCGTAGTCGGCGTACTCCTCCGCCTCCGGCGTCCAGTCCCGGGCGAACGCCGGATGGCTGCGGAACCAGTCGCGGTAGCCCTCCCTGGTGTACGTCGACAGCAGGCGCTGCTTGATCGGCTGGAGCCCGGCCAGGGTCGCCGCCTCGTCGGCCGCCGGGAACGGCAGCCCGCCGTCGACCAGGACGAGCCCGCGCACGAGGTCGGGCCGGCGAGCCGCGAGCACGACCGCCACGAATCCGCCCATCGAGTGCCCGGCCACGACGACGGGAGCCCCACCCATCGCCTCGACCACGGCGGCGCAGTCCTCTGCGTGCTGGGCGAGCCCGACCGGTCCGGGGAGGTCGCGGGACCGCCCGCGGCCGCGCAGGTCGGGCGCGAAGACCGGGTTGCCGAGCGTCTCGGCGAGGAAGGGCCAGGACCGAGACGAGGACGTGATGCCGTGGATGGCGAGGACCGCGGCACCCGCGCCGGACCACGCCGCGACCCGCAGGGAGCCGCCGGAGACCGGGACGTCGAGAGCGTCAGGCATCGGGAGTCCTCCGCGCGATCTCGGCCATGCCTCCAGGTCTATCACCGGTCACGGGAACCCGGTCGACAGCGCGGGCGTGCGTCGGGTGGGGTGGTGGGCATGGTGCAGATGCACGACGACGAGATCGACCTCGACGAGGCGCTCGTCGGCCGCCTTCTCGCGACGTTGTCACCGGCGTACGACGGGCTGCCGCTGCGCCGCCTGGCCGCGTCGGGCTCGACCAACGCGCTGTTCCGGCTGGGTGAGGACCTGCTCGTCCGCGTGCCGCGTCAGCCCGGCGGGACCGAGACCATCGAGAAGGAGCAGCGCTGGCTGCCCTACGTCGCGCCGCGGATGCCGGTCGCCGTGCCCGAGATCTTGGCGGTCGGCGCACCGGGGCACGGTTACCCGGAGAAGTGGTCGGTGGTGCGCTACCTCGAGGGCGACCAGCCGGTCCTGCCGCAGGCGGGCGAGGCCCCGCGACACGGGCTGGCCGGTGGCCTCGCCGGTGTGGTGCGCGCACTGCGTGACCTCCCCGTGCCCGAGGAGGCGCGGCGCGACCAGGCGTTGGAGTGGTACCGCGGACGACCGCTGGCGGCGATGGACGACGACATGCGGGGGTTCCTGCGAGACTGCCGCGACCTCCCCGACCTCGACCTCGACCTCGACGCCGTGGAGCGGGCGTGGGCCGAGACGATGCGGATGCCCGAGGTCGGCCGCCTGGTCGAGCCACAGTGGTACCACGGCGACCTCAACGCGGAGAACCTCCTGGTCCGCGGCGAGCGGCTGGTCGCGGTGCTCGACTTCGGCGGCCTCTCGGTCGGCGACCCCACCAACGACATGGCGGTCGCCTGGCAGCTCCTCGATCCTCCGGCTCGGGAGACCTTCCGTCGCGAGGTCGATGCCGACGACGTCAGCTGGCGTCTCGCCCGCGGGTGGGCACTGGTGCTGGCGATGATGGGGCCGCCGTACTACTGGGACACCATGCGCGAGCGGTGCCTGCGTGGTGTCCACACCGTACGGGCCGTCCTCGACGACCTGACCCGGACCTGAGCGGCTCCGGCTCGACGTGCCTCAGCGGGAGTTGGACCAGACCAGCAGCATGAGGACCACGATCACCAACCCGCACCCGAGCAGGGCAAACCGGTAGAGCCGGAAACCGTGGGCGCGCAGCTCCTCCTCGCGGGCGCGGTCTCCCCTCCGATGCGCACGCCGGATCGCGAGCCACAGGTTGACCCGGTAGGCCACGAAGCCCAGCGCCCCGAGCACGGCGACGATCCGGTAGAGCATGCCGGGAGCATCGCACGCACCAGGCGGTCCGGACGCGTCACCTCCTCGACGTCGTACGCCGGGTGGCCGGACGCGTGCGTCCCGTCGCGGGCAGCAGTCGGTCGACCGCCCGGTCGACCAGGCGCAGCCATCGGTCACCGCCGGGGTCGTTGCTCACCTGCTCGGAGGCGAGTCCGGTCAGGAGTGCGGTCCAGAGGTCGATGTCGGACGGGTCGCGTACGCCGGCGTCGCGCAGCACGCCGACCAAGGCATCGAGTGCGGCGCCGGCCAGCTCCATCGACTCCGCCGACGGCTCGAACCCCGGGGCGGTGAACTGGAACAACAGCTGGAAGCGGGACGCGTCCTCGGCCGCGAACGCCACGAACGTCCGCGCCGCCACGCGCACCACCTCGAGCGGGTCGTCGGGTCGTGCGGTGGTCTCGATCCCGGCGAGGAGGGCGCGGTAGCCGTCGGCGAACATCAGGTCCCACAGCGCGTTCTTGGACCCGGCGTACACGTACAACGAGGGTGCGCGCATCCCGACAGCGGCACCGAGGTCGCGCAGCGTCCACCCGGTCAGCCCGTGGTCACGAGAGAGCTCCCAGGCGGAGTCGAGGATCCGGCGCACCGTCTCCTCGCGCCGCTGTGCCCGCGTGGTCGCCGGCATCGCACCCCATTTCCTAACAATGTTAGGAAAGTATCGACGACGTCGGGCTGCTGACGCAAACTCCTAACAACGTTAGGAGAACGGAGTCTGATCTTGACCACCACTCACGACCACCCCACCGGCGCTCCCCTGGTCTCACCCGGCTCCGGCCGCGTCCTGATGGACGGCCCGCTCGGCGCCGTCCTGCTCGCCGGCACGGCGGACACCCACGGGGCCGTCTCGTTGGTCGTCCACCCGATCGCACCACGCACCCTCGGCTCGCCCGTGCACACCCACACCCACGAGGACGAGTGGACCTACGTGCTCGAGTCGCGCGGCGTCGCCCACGCGTTCTGGAACGCCACCGACGGGCCGGCCCGCCTGCTCGAGGTGATCACACGCGGAGGGTTCGAGACCTACTTCGAGGGTCTCGGGCGGATCCTCGCCGACCCCGAGCCGGATCTCGCGGCGCTGGCCGCGGCTGAGTGCTCCAGCGCCGCGGAGGTCAGGGGAGCAGCGCGAGCTTGCCGCCGGGGTGCTTCCCCTGCAGCACCCGGGCGGCGGTCAGCGCCTCGTCCAGCGGGTAGGTCGCCGCGACCGGCACCTTCAGACGTCCGGCACCGGCCAGCGCGATGATGTCGGCACGCACGGAGTCGCGATAGGCCCTGCTGGCCGGCTTCCACCCGGCGGTCCGGTGGTAGCCGTAGGCGACGGCATGGGCTTCCGGACCGGCGATGGACACCACGCGCGATCGGTTGGGCACCAGGGCCAAGGAGACCGCCAGCGCCTCGTCGGTGCCGATGCAGTCGAGGGCCGCATCCACGCCTCTCGGAGCCGCGGATCCGACCCGTCCCTCGAGCCCGGCTCCGTACTGGATCGGCTCGCCGCCGTACCGTCGTACGACG
>Ga0070665_100001172_pt1 | contig 32156 bp, 30 predicted proteins | sample KBSS13metaG_FD_65862 | JGI IMG/M metagenome (GOLD analysis project Ga0070665, IMG submission 65862) | Switchgrass rhizosphere microbial communities from Kellogg Biological Station, Michigan, USA - KBS S1-3 metaG | ecosystem: Host-associated > Plants > Roots > Rhizosphere > Soil ... | reverse complement strand
GTCCCGCCCACCAGGGTTAGCCGAGATCACAAGCCGGTGGGATAAGTCTCCGGGTTTTCGCCGGCGGCCCACGGGCTGGTCAGCTCGAGCGGCTCCAATGCCCGCGTCCGGTCGACGTGGATGATCGCGTCGAACTGCTCGCCTGGGCGGACGTGGTAGTAGTGACTTTGCGGTTCCGTGGCGGGCAGGTAGATGACCCCAATAGCCCGACTCAGCCGAACAACGTCGAGCGGTTCGGCCGCAGCCCGGCTGATCATCGGCGACACGAGGAATTCAGGCCTTTGCGTCTCGTGGAACAGCTCTTCCACGCTTCCGTTCAAGGCGGGTCTGACGTTCTTGCGTTCAGCGATTCCACCCCATTCGGTTGCCGCGGTCACGCTCCCTGAAAATGTGGTGAAGCCGATCAATCGGGCATCGTCGCTGTAGCGTTCGCGCACCAACTGTCCCAGCGTGAGCTGGCCGTCAGTGCCGACCTCGGTTGCTCGCGCGTCTCCCACGTGAGAGTTGTGCGCCCAGACCACGATTCGGGCCGGCTCCTGTCGTCCTTGCCTGTCGAGATGAGCAAGCAACGCGCTCAGTGTTTGGGCCATGTGTTGGTCGCGAAGATTCCACGACGTGACTCGGCCGCTGAACATTGCGCGGTAGTACACCTCCGCATTGCGCACGGTCTGCGCATTCTGCTGGGCGTAGAACTGCTCGTCTTCGGCAACCAGTCCGTCGCGACGGGCATATTCCAGCGCGCTGCGCTGCATCTCGACCAATTGTTCGACTGCCTGACGCTCGCAGGACAGCCCCGCACCGAATGCCGCGGCGAATCCGTACGCTTGACCGTCGTCGGCCGACGTGTGGTCGAAGCACGCATAGCGTTCCCGCGCTCGCGCCGCGGCTACCGGGTCGACGTTCTCGAGGTAGGAGATGACTTCCTGCATGGATCGATGCAGGCTGTACAAATCCAAACCGTAGAAGCCAGTTTGGCGCTCACCGCGCACTCGTCGATGTTCGTTGTGCGCGCACAGCCAATCCACGAAATCCCGCACGACGACGTTGCGCCACATCCACGCAGGGAATCGTTCGAATCCACTCAACGCCTCGGTCGCGGATCGGTCTGCGCCGAGTCCGCGCACATATCGGTTGACTCGATAGGCGTCAGGCCAGTCCGCTTCGGCGGCGACGGCGCAGAACCCTTTCTCCTCAATGAGCCACTTCGTGATTTCTGCGCGTGCTTGGTAGAACTCGTGTGTCCCGTGCGAACTTTCGCCGATCAACACGATTCGCGCGTCGCCGATGATTTCCTCGAGCGCTTCCCTAGGCGGCACGCCACCGGGCGCGTCGACAGCTGTCCGATCGATGATCTCTGCGGCTGTCTCGGCGATTCGAATCCTCGCAGTACCCATACCGGTAGTCGGGGTACCCAGAAGCTCACGAACCTCTTCGTCGCGGACCTGGCGGAAATCCCAGAACGAATCCCCCACCGCGAGGAATGGCGTGGGCATCGATGCACAGACCACATCGTCGACGATGCCTGCCAATTCCCGACAGGTTGACTCAGGCGCGGCTGGGACCGCGACCACAATCTCGGCTGGATCCTGCTCTCGTAGGGCTTGAATCGCGGCGAGCATGCTGGCTCCGGTGGCGAGGCCGTCGTCGACCAAGATGACCGTCTTCCCCGCGACGTCGACGGGTGAGCGGCCACCGCGGTATGCAGCCTCGCGCCTGACCAGTTCGCGTCCTTCTCGTTCGGCGACATCCCGAAGTTGTTGCGGTGTAACGCGCAATGTGCGCAGGACGTCGTCGTTGACTACGACTCGGCCACCACTGGCCAGGGCTCCTACGGCGAACTCCTCGTGGCCGGGGGCACCGAGCTTGCGGACGACGAATGCATCCAACGGGGCGGCAAGGGCTGCGGCCACTTCCCATGCGACCGGGATGCCGCCGCGCGGCAGCCCCAACACGACGACGCCTTCGCGTCCGCGATACGCGCTCAGCAGAGTTGCAAGAACCCTGCCTGCTTCCCGACGGTTGCGAAACATCTGCCGTGGGGAGTTCCTGATCAGCCCCCGGGCGCTGGTCATTGCTCCGCCCCGATCGATAGCCCGACGCCATTCCAGCGCCGAAATGTCACAGGTTCGTCGGTGACGTTCTCGATCTCATCCTCGGTCACCGCCATCACTTGTTGCGCAGCATCGAATAGCGCTCGGGCGGCTGCCAGTTCATCACCGATCGCCGCGAAGTAGCGGTCTGACGGGTTCAGCTTCGCTACGCCAACGCCCACGACTTCCTGGTCGCGCCAATGTAACCGTGCCGTCGCCCGCGTCTCGGCGCCATGCTCGTCGATAGAAACGGTGACCGTCCACATCTTGTGGACATGCTGAGCGCGGTTGTCATTCATCGCATTTCCTGTGTTTCCGTGAGTGGATTGGGATGTGGAGAGGTGGTCCCGGACCCCTCGATCCGGGACCAAGCCATAAGAGAAGTTTTCTCATCGCGTCTCCTCGGTCCAGGTTGAGCTTCCACTCTGAATCCGACTCCTTGCGGCGGCGGGCCGGTAGGGACCGAAGTCCTGCGACAGAGAGTCGTTCGTCGACGGCGGGAAAGAGGGACCACTGGCCCTATCGATACCGCCGCCACAAGCGGATCGTTGCGGCATGACGACAAGGATCATCCGCGTGGCGGCGGCCGCGGCTTTGCTCTGTGCGGCACGGCGGTACTACCGCAATTGGGGCACGACGAAGGAAGAGTGCCGCGCTAACCTGCCCGGCGACGAACTTGTCGGCCGTCCCGTCGATCAAACGACAGAAGGCGTGTGGATCAACGCGTCTGCCAGCACGGTGTGGCCGTGGCTGGTGCAGATGGGCCAGGACCGCGGCGGGCTGTACAGCTACCAGACACTGGAAAACCTTGTGGGACTGCGTTATCACAACGCCGACTGCGTCCACCCGGAATGGCAGAGCGTTGCACGCGGCGACAAGATTCGGCTGGTGCCGAAAGGCTGGATGGGCCTCCGCCAAGGATTTTCGATGTACGTCGTTGACGCGGTCGAAGGCCAGTGCATCGTGTTGAGTGCGGCACCCGCGGGCCAGCCCTCAGAGGTGGTCTGGTCGTTCCACCTCGTTAAACACTGGGAAGATCGATGCCGACTGCTGATCCGAACACGGGCACAGCTGCGTCATCCCGGTGAGGTGCTGTTCACAGAAGTCGCCGGACCCGCGAGGGCCCTGCTGACGAGGGGCACCCTGCTCGGCATCAAACGGCGAGCAGAAGCACAGGTGCAGGGCGAGGCCGCCGCTGCCGAGGCGCGCGGCCGCCTCCACCGCGTCGTGTAGCCGACGCCTAAACGACCGTAAATTCGCGGTCGGGCTCGGAGCCAAACATAAATCGTCGGCCCGAAATCCTCAACGGACGGATTCGTACGTAATGCTGCTTGACGGTCGCCGTCCATGGCAGTAGCTGTCCTCGTTCCGCCTCGTCAATCTCCTCATCGGTATGGAGGATGCGCGCGGTCCCCTTGACGATCACGCTCCAACCTTCAGTCACACCGTGATCGTCGGCCTCGAACAACACCTGGTTGTTGATGGCAGCGCTGACCAGCTTGGTGCCTTCGGCGGTGCGGAATAACACCGTGCGGTGCTGAACTACGAAGTTCACCGGAAAGATTGCCGGCTCGCCATCGACGCTCGTGACGAGCCGCCCCAATGCGACGCTCGACAGCAGTTGCCAGCATTCGGTCTCCGAGAGGATGGAGATTGGCTGCGATTCTATGGACATGGAATCGACGCTAGTGAGTTCGCGGACCCAGCAATACGGCCGGAAGTCCCTCGAATCAAGAACCATCGGACACTTGGGACGCCGTAGGGACCTTTGGCATGAGCAATGAGACCGAAGGGCCGTGCATCGTGCCCTGGAAAGGAGCACGATGGGCCGATGAGCAGTGCGGTGATCGACACCGCGGGACTACAGCAACTCGTATCCACGCTGATCGACCGTGGCTACCGGGTGATTGGTCCCACGCTGTCGGATAACGCGATCGTGCTGGGCGAGCTCACGTCGGCTGACGAGCTTCCCGTGGGCTGGGGTGTCGACGTCGGCCCCGGTCACTATCGGCTGCGCCGCCGCGACGACGCAGCCGCATTCGGCCACTCGGCCGGTCCGCAGTCGTGGAAGGAGTTCCTGCACCCTCCGCGGCAACGATTGTGGTCCTCGGACGGCGTGGCGCAGGAGGATGCCCCGCGCTATGCCTTTCTGGGTGTACGTGCCTGCGATCTCGCCGCCATCGCGGTGCTCAACGGTGTTCTCGGCAAGGGCGCTCATCCCGACGGGGGCTTCGTCGACCGGCTGGCGCGCATATTCGTGGTCGCGGTCAACTGCACCGAGCCCGGGGGCCTGTGCTTCTGTGCGTCCATGGGAACCGGGCCGGAGGTAGGCCCGGGTTATGACCTGGCCCTGACCGAGCGCATCGACGACGAGGGCCGCTGGTACGTGGTCGACGTCGGCAGCGACGTCGGTACTCAAGTGCTTGCAGCGCTGCCGCATCGCGAGGCCCGCGGTGCTGAAATTGATTCAGCTCGAGCCGATGTCGCGGAGGCGGCCCACCACATGGGCCGGAGCATGCCCACAGGTGACTTGCGCGAGCTGTTGATCGAGTCCCGTGAGTCGCCACATTGGGACGAGGTCGCCAGTCGGTGCCTGACATGTGGCAACTGCACCATGGCCTGCCCCACCTGCTTCTGCACCAGCGTTGACGACGTCACCGATCTCACAGGCGAGCATGCCGAGCGGTGGATGAATTGGGCCTCGTGCTTCGAGTTCGATTTCACGTTCGTACACGAAGGCAGCGTCCGACAATCGGGCCCGTCACGTTATCGACACTGGATCACCCACAAGCTCGGCAGCTGGCACGACCAGTTCGGCAGCTCCGGCTGCGTGGGATGCGGACGGTGTATTGCCTGGTGTCCCACCGGAATTGACATCACCGAGGAGATGAACCTCCTGGCCACCCTGGCGGAGCACCGCGATGACTGACACCGCGACGTGGCCCGGCCCGGCGCACGCAGCGATGACCCCAGTGCCATACCAGGTCCGCAGTCGCGTTGTGGAGAACCAAGATTCGTCGACACTACAGCTCGAACCGCTACGCGATCCCCTGCAGGCACCGCTGCCCGGCGAGTTCATGATGATGTACGCGTTCGGGATCGGAGAGGTCGCCATCTCCGTCAGTGGCGTTCCGTCCGGCTCCGACAGCACTATCACCCACACCATCCGGTCGGTGGGCGCGGTGAGCCGCGCTCTGCACGATGCGGAACCGGGCACCGTGATCGGGATGCGCGGTCCATTCGGCACGAACTGGGGTCTGCGTGAAGCTGTGGGCCGCGACCTCGTGATCGTCGCCGGCGGAGTCGGGCTGGCGCCGCTTCGGCCAGTGGTGCTCGGCGCGTTGGCCGCCCGCGACTCCTATGGCAGCGTGACGCTGATCGCAGGTGCTCGTTCGCGCGACGACTTCTTGTTCAGCGAGGAGCTGGCCGAGTGGGCGCGGGACACATCGATCGCGGTGCACATGACAGTCGACGTGCCTGTTCAGGGCTGGCCCGGGGAGGTCGGCTTCGTCACAGAACCGCTGCGCCGACTGCCGCTACGGCCTCAGAACACCACCGCGCTCCTATGCGGTCCCGAGCCGATGATGCAAAACGGCGCCATCGAGCTTCTGCGAAAGGGGTTGGCCGCCAGCGATATCCGTGTCTCCCTCGAACGCAACATGCAGTGCGGAATCGGCTGGTGCGGACACTGTCAGTTGGGTCCGCTATTGCTCTGTCGAGATGGGCCGGTCGTCGGCTATGACGCCGCCGAGCCCTTACTTGCGGTCAAGGAGCTGTAGATGAGCACACCGACGTTGGCCGTGTGGAAGTTCGCCTCGTGCGACGGATGTCAGCTGACCTTGCTCGACTGCGAGGACGAACTGCTTACGATCGCCGGACAGGTGCAGATCGCGACATTCCTCGAAGCGTCCAGCGCGATCGTGGGCGGACCGTATGACGTGTCGCTGGTCGAGGGCTCGATCACCACCGCTGCCGACGAGCGCCGAATCAAGGAAATACGTGAGCAATCGAGAACCTTGGTGACCATCGGCGCGTGCGCCACCGCTGGCGGCATCCAGGCTCTCCGCAACTTCGCCGATGTCGACGAGTTCGTGTCGGTCGTTTACGCCAAGCCCGAGTACATCGACACCTTGGCGACCTCAACGCCGGCAGCCGCACACGTGAAAGTCGATTATCAACTGCAAGGCTGCCCTATCGACCGGGGGCAATTGCTCGAAACCCTCTCCGCCCTCTTGGTTGGCCGTAAACCCCGGCTACCGGCCAAGACGGTGTGTACCGAATGCAAATTGCGCGGCGTGACGTGTGTCGTTGTGGCAGAAGGTATCCCCTGCCTGGGTCCGGTAACACACGCCGGATGCGGCGCACTATGCCCCTCGTATCACCGCGGCTGCTACGGCTGCTTCGGTCCTGCTGCGACGCCCAACACCGCGGCATTGATCCCGGTGTTGCGCCGCGACGGAATCCCCGCCGCCGGAGTCGAGCGGGTGTTCTCGACGTTCAACGTCGCGAATTTCGCCGCAGAGCGGAACGACACGTGAATCCCGAAACCCGCACGATCTCGGTGGGTGCGTTGACACGCGTCGAAGGTGAAGGTGCGCTCCATGTCACGTTGAGTGGCGGCGTTGTCGAAAGCGTCGAGCTCAACATCTACGAGCCGCCGCGATTCTTCGAAGCCTTCCTTCGCGGTCGGGCTTACACTGAGCCGCCGGACCTCACCGCGCGGGTCTGCGGCATCTGCCCGGTCGCCTATCAGATCAGTGCATCCAATGCGATCGAAGATGCCTGCGGCGTAACCGTCCCTGAGGAACTAGTGGCCTTGCGCAGACTGCTGTACTGCGGTGAGTGGATCCACAGCCACGCGTTGCACATCTTTCTCTTGCATACGCCGGATTTCCTTGGATATCCCGATGGCATCAGCCTGGCCAAGGACCGTCCGGATCTGATTGAACGCGGTCTTGCCATCAAGAAGACCGGCAACCGGTTGATGGAACAGATCGGCGGCCGGGCAATCCATCCGATCAACGTGCGGCTCGGCGGCTTCTATTCGGTGCCCCGCAAGCGCGATCTTGATCCGCTCGCCGAGATGCTGCGCCGTTCGCTCGACGAAGCACTCGACGTGCTGCAGTTGGTGGCGCAGTTCGAGTTCCCGGATGCCGAATCCGACCATGAGCTGCTGTCGTTAACAGCCGGCGAGCGGTATCCCATCGAGAACGGCACAATCAAGCGCAGCGCCGGAAAGCCTTTCAATGTTGCTGATTTCAGCGCGCATATCGTCGAGACCCAGGTCAAACACTCGACCGCCTTGCACGCCACCTTGGATGGTCAGCGCTACCTGACAGGTCCGTTGGCGAGGTATTCACTGAACTCAGCTGCGCTGTCCCCGATCGCTCGCGAAGCTGCCACTGCGGCGGGACTGGGCACGCAGTGTCGGAATCCGTTCCGCAGCATTCTCGTCCGCGCCGTCGAAGTCATCTACGCGATCGAGGAATCACTCCGCATCATCGCCGAATACGAGCGCCCCGCGCGGCCCTTCGTCGACGTGCCGGCCCGCGCAGGCATCGGTCACGGCGTCAGCGAGGCCCCGCGCGGCCTGCTCTACCATCGGTACGAAATCGGCGACGACAACCTGATCCGGTCAGCGACGATCGTTCCGCCAACTTCGCAGAATCAGGCCGCGATCGAGCACGAGATGGCTGAACTGGTTGCAGCCAATCTGGCAGTCGACGACGCGACTCTGACGTCTCTGTGCGAGAAGGCGATCCGTAATCACGACCCCTGCATCTCGTGCTCAGCGCATTTCCTGACCCTGACCGTCGATCGCAAATGAGCGGCGCAGCGCTCGTCATTGGCGTTGGCAACGAATTCCGCCGTGACGACGGAGTGGGACTCGTCGTCGCAACTGCAATCTCGGACAGAGCGCTGCCGGGTGTTCGCGTCATGACGGCCATCGGCGAACCCGGGTCGATACTCGAGGCCTGGACCGGCGTGCCGGTGGCAATCGCAGTGGACGCGGCCATGGGCAAGGGTGGCACGCCAGGCAGGATCCGCCGCTGGACGCCAGACGTGGATGCCGAAACCGTGATCGTGAGCTCGCATGCGCTTGGGATTCCCCAGACCTACGCCTTGGGCCAGGCCCTCGGTCAGATTCCCAGCAAGTTGGTCGTTTTCACGGTCGACGTCGACGACGTGGGCTACGGCGTCGGACTCACAGCAGCCGTCGCCAACGCCGTCCCCGTGGTGGCCGAGGCCATCGTTTCTGAACTGAGGGACTAGCGACTCGGAGTCACGCGGCTAGATGGCGCGCCAGGTCCGATAATGCCCGGGCCACCGCCAGCTGACTGCCTACACCGGCGAAGCCGTGCTCGGCTGGACTCAGCGCGACCAGCCCGACACCCACCGATTCATGTTCACCATATTGCAACCGCGCCGTCGCTCGTGTCTGGCCCTCGCGTTCGTGAACTGAAATGGTTACAGTCCAGTCCGTTTCGACGGGTGAAGATGTGCTGAGTGACATTGGGCCTCCCGACATTGGGGTGTGTACCGTCAGCTGCTGATCTCAAATCCGACCATGCATCGAAACAGGATGGCAGGGCTGAAGGTCCCCAACGCCTGGAGTCGTTCGTTGATGGCCATGACACTGGCACCGTTAAGTCGAATTGCTCCCGGGCTGGGGACCAATGGCTCCTTTGTCGGTGGGAAAGGGGCGCTAGCTTCGAATCCATTGATGAGTGGAGCCGACCATGACGATGCAACTACCCGGAATCAAGGTCATCCGCGATGCGGTCGAGTTAGCTTGCCGCGCGCCGTCCTTGCACAACAGCCAGCCATGGCGATGGGTTGTCGACGGATCAACCCTTCATCTCTTCGCCGATGTGGGCCGGCTGATGTCGGCCGCAGACCCCCTTGGCCGCGAGATCATCCTGAGCTGTGGGGCCGCCCTCGACCATTTGGTAGCCGCCATGGCTGCCGCCGGTTGGTACACGGCGGTGAGACGGTTTCCCGATCAATACGAACCCTTCCACGTGGCAGCGATGGACTTTCGTCCGTCCCCAAGTAATACCAACGCCGTCGGCATGGTCCGAGCCGACGCAATTCGGGGGCGCCGCACCGACCGCCGGCCGTTCGGGCCACCGGACGACTGGATGCGGCTCGAGGTCCTACTGCGGCAGGCGATGATCCCGTATCAGGTCATGTTTGACGTGGTACTCGACGACGCACGCCCCCGGTTGGCAGAAGCATCCCGGCTCACCGAAGAGATACGAAAAAACGATCCGACCTATGACGCCGAGTTGAGCTGGTGGACATCGTCTTTTGTCCGCGATGAAGGTATTCCGCAAAGCGCTCTGGTCTCAGCCACCGAGGCGGCGCGCATCGACGTGGCTCGCGAATTCCCGACCACAGCAGCGATAGGCGAACAGGCGAATGGTGAAGACGTAGATCGAGCCAAGATCGTGGTGTTGTCCACGCATCATGAGGATGCCAGGCTAGACGTTCTCCGTTGCGGCGAAGCATTGTCGAGCCTACTGCTCGAGTGCACGGCCGCGGGCCTGGCGACGTGCACGTTGACTCACATGACCGAACTTGCTCCAAGCAGGGAGATCGTCCGCCAGCTCACGGGTCAGCACGGCCTGCCACAGGTGCTGGTCAGGGTCGGCAAGACACCAACGAGAACGTCGGGCTCAATCGCCGAGACTCCACGTCGGCCCCTGAACGATGTCCTCGAGATACGCAACTAGACGTAAGTCGCTACGCGTAGGGGGGACTTACGCCCCTATCCGCAGGTTCGACGCAAATGATCAGATCGAGGGGGATCTCGTCTCAATGAACGAGCGACTCCCGTTGGAGGTACACCGATGAACTCGGCACGACAGGTTGACGCCAGAACTCGGATGTTCTCCCGAGTGCTCGGACCGTATCTCGTCATCGTGACGATCTCCGCCCTGACGCGAGGCTCGCAGATGTCGACTTTGATTCACGACTTCGGTTCAAACTCTGTGTGGCCCTGGGTATCCGGCGCATTCGTCCTGCTGGGCGGGCTCGTGGTCGTTACCATGCACCAGAATTGGCGAGGGGCCCCGGCAACTATCGTGTCATTGGTCGGCTGGTTGACCGTGCTGAAGGGAACCGCTCTTCTGACGTTTCCGGGCCGTTACCTTTCTGCGGCCGAAGTGGTAATCGACAGCGGCGGCTGGTGGTGGCGTGTGGTCATGATGATTTCGACGCTGGCCGGGTTGTATCTGACGTATGTGGGCTGGGCTCCGATACGGCGCAAGTCGACCGGGACGACGGCCACCCCGACTGCCGATCTACCACGCGCGGCTTAGACGTAATCAGCGCTGCACCGGTGTGATGGCGCGGGGCCTGACGTCAGGGCGTCGTGGCGCGGTGCGGGATGCGACACGCACATCGACGGTGAAGTACTCCACGTCAGGTGTCTCTTGATCGACTATCTCGCGTAGCCGAAGAAAAACCGCATCGAGGGCCTCCAACGGATCAACATCCACGGGAATAACGGAGATCCCCACATCCATCCAATGGCCCCCGTAGCGGGTCAGGCCATGAGCAAACCCCGGCAGGTCAACATGATCTGCCGGGTCCCACGACACCACCTCCACTGCTTTGTCGGCCATGCTGTGTGCCGCATGAAAACCGTTCGACTCCATGATAATTCGCCCTCCCTGCATTTCCTGAACTGATTGGTCTATATGCGCTAAGTGTTGTGGTTGGTCCGACCGTCGTTTTCGGCCAGATCGGCCAGCGCGCGGTCCCAGGCGGCGTGTCGCAGGTGGTTCAAACAAGCGCGCAACAGTGCGTAGGCCGCAGTGGCACCGCCGGCTATCGCTATCCACAAGCCAAGAGCAGCCATCACCGCCCCGGCAGCAGCATCTTCGTCCCCCCGCGGCGGAGGGGCGAATTCGCCGGCCGCGTCGACCCAGACCGAGGTCTGATCCCCGACCTTCATTCGGCTTCGGGTGCTCGCGACGCCGGTGTGGATTTTTCCCGCGAATTCCCAACGCACCTCTGACACATACGAGAATTGGTACGGCAACGCTGTAACTGCGCTGTCGTGTGTCGCTTTCGCCTCCACTAAATGGCGAGCCATCCGTTCGTCAGCGAACACATGGATCTGGTTGTCGTAGACGGCTGTACCCAGTGCCCCGGCAACGGGGACGGCGAGAATTGCCAACAGAAGAGTTAGAAGCATGGCGAAGGCTTCGAAGCGGTCGCTGGTGCGCACCAGGCCATTGCGAACGAGCAGGCGCCGCACCCAACTCCCCAGCGTCAGGGTAAAGGTTTGCATGTCGCCTCCTCGATCCCGACAGGCGCTCGGCGCCCGACTGATGTCGATGGTTGTCGGCACAGGACGCTCCGCGCAGGGGCCAAGGTCCCAGGATCTGAGGCCCAATGGTCGCTGCGAGGGGACCAATGGGCTCATCGCGAGTGCGCGTCTCGCAATTAAGGTTCGACAGGTAGCCGCCGACCGCCTTGGCTACGCCATACGGAGGACACCATGGCCGAGCCAGCCACTTCAGCCGACACGATCACCGCCGAACAAGTAACCGCCATCGTCGAGCTGGCATGCCGAGCACCGTCGCTGCACAACAGTCAACCTTGGCGATGGGCATTCGACACCGGCACTCTGCGCTTGTTCGCCGATCACTCGCGGGTCGGGGTGCACACGGACAGCACCGGCCGGGAGGTGATTCTCAGCTGTGGCGCAGCACTCGATCATCTGCAGGTTGCGGCGGCCGCCGCAGGGTGGGTTACCAGCGTCGAGAGATATCCCGACCCCCGCAATCACGATCATCTCGCATCAGCCATCTTCCGCCGGTCAGACTACATAGACGACCACGTACGCACTCTGGCCGAAGCGATCGCCCACCGGCGCACCGATCGGCTGGCGTTCGCCGCACCAGAACCGTGGGAGGAGATCGAACGGCAACTGCGCGCGTTGCTGCGCGGCACTGCCACTCATCTAGACGTCGTCGACGACGACGGAAGATCCATCCTCGCCGACGCGTCACGGCGCAGCGAAGAACACCGCCGCGGCGATGCCTCCTACCGATATGAGTTGCTCTGGTGGACTGGGCGTTCCAGTTCTGAGGGCGGCGTTCCATCGAGTGCGCTGCCCTCGGCCGCGGAGGCGTCGCACGTCGACATCGCACGTGAGTTCCCTGCCTACGACAGCGGCGACCGGCGACCCCAAGTCGACCGCGATCATTCGAAAATCGTTGTGCTGTCGACCTACGACGACAGCCGGGAGAACACGCTTCGATGCGGCGAGGCGCTCTCGCGTGTGCTGTTGTTATGCACCGCGGCGGGTTTTGCGACCTGCACATTGACCCACATGATCGAGCTACACGAGAGCCGCGAGATCGTGCGTCGTCTTACACGTCGGCGCGCTGAACCGCAGCTGCTGATCCGCGTCGGCCGTGCCCCTGACGCCAGCCCGTCGCCGGATCACACCCGCAGGCGTCCGATCGCTGACGTGCTGCAGCTCTCCTGACCGGCGCTTCGGGCCGCCGGGACTTCCGGCGAATGATCAAGGACCAAAGACTCCTCATCGCCCGAAGCCACCCCCATAGCGTCGAACACAGGAGGCTGCACCAGCGGTCTCGCACCAACTGAGCTGGGAGACAACGATGTCGGAAACACTTGTCCCACCGCCCCCCACCACTCGCCCTGTTGTTCCCAAAGCAGGTCTGGGGCTGGCGGCGCTGACGGCCATCGTCGTCGGATCGATGATCGGCAGCGGTATCTTCGCGCTGCCCTCACAGATGGCCGCAAGCGCCGCCCCCGGTCCGCTATTGATCGGGTGGGTGGTCACAGGCGTCGGCATGCTGATGCTGGCCTTCGTCTTTCAGACACTGGCTTCGCGTAAGCCTGGGGTCGACGGCGGCGTGTACGGCTATGCCCGTGCCGGTTTCGGTAACTACATCGGCTTCACATCGGCGTTCGGATACTGGATGTCCGCATGGGTGGGCAACGTCGCCTACCTGGTTTTGCTGTTTTCGACGTTGGGATACTTCTTCCCTCAGTTCGAGGGCGGTGCAACGGTGCCCGCGATCATCGGCGCCTCGATCGTGCTGTGGGTTGTGCACGCGATGACACTGCGAGGCATCCAAACCGCCGCGTTCGTGAACGTCGTCGTGACGATCGCCAAGGTCGTGCCAATCATCGTCTTCATCGCGATCGCGGCCGTCGGGTTCAAGGCGGGACTGTTCACCGCCGACTTCTGGGGAAAGACAACGCAGATCGACGGAGCACCCCTGGGCGACACCATGAGTCAGGTCAAGAACATGATGCTGGTTACGGTGTGGGTTTTCATCGGTATCGAGGGCGCTTCGATCTACTCCCAGCGGGCGGGCAGGCGCAGCGACGTCGGTCGGGCCACAGTGCTGGGGTTCGGGGGTGTGCTGGCCCTGCTGCTTCTGGTCAACCTGCTGTCGTATGGCCTGATGGCTCAGGCGAAGCTGGCCGGCGTGCCTGACCCGTCCATGGCGGGTGTGCTCGAGAACGAGGTCGGAAGCTGGGGCGCGGCGTTCATCTCGATAGGCCTAGTCGTATCTCTGCTCGGTGCGCTGATCGCGTGGGTGATGTTGTGTGTCGAGATCCTGCGCCTGCCCGCCAATGAACAGGTGATGCCGAAAGCACTTGCCCGCGAGAACAAGCACGGTGCGCCGGCAACTGCGCTGTGGCTGACAAACCTGTGTGTGCAGGCGCTTCTACTGTGGACCCTGGCCAACGAGAGCACCTACACCAACCTGGTCTACCTTGCGACGTCACTCATCCTGCTCCCCTACCTGTGGTCGGCGGCTTATCAGGTGTTGTTGGCAGTGCGCGGTGAGACGTACGAATCGGGGCGCGGCAGGACTCGTGATCTGGTCATCGGCGTGGTCGCGTTGGGGTATGCGGTGTGGCTGGTCTACGCCGGAGGCTGGCAGTACCTGCTGATCGCGGCCCTGTTCTACCTGGCGGGTACCGGCCTGTTCATCTGGGCCCGTCGGGAGAACCGGTTGCCCGTGTTCAGCAAGTCCGAACTCGTCGTGGTCACCGTGGTCGCCCTGACATCGGTAGCGGCGGTCGTGCTGATGGCCACCGGCAATCTGGCCGTGCTGTGAGCGATCCGAAAACCATGAGCGAGAATGCATCCCGACTAGGAGTCTGGTCGGAGGCGGGCCGGTTGCGGCGAGTCATGGTGTGTGCGCCGGGACTCGCCCACCAACGCCTGACACCGGAGAATTGCAATGAGCTGCTGTTCGACGACGTCATCTGGCTGCAGCAAGCCCGACGCGATCATTTCGATTTCGTCGCCAAGATGGTCGATCGCGGAGTGGAAGTCCTCGAACTGCAGGACCTACTCGCCGAGGTCGTGGCCATGCCAGAGGGGCGTCAATGGCTGCTGGACCGCAAGGTCACCGACGACTTGGTCGGATCGGGGCTGACCCACGAGATACGGGCATGGTTGGGCGAGTTACCTGCCGAACGACTTGCGGAGTTCCTCATCGGCGGCGTGGCCTACCAGGATGTGCCCAACGACGTCGGCGGCAGCTTCCTGTCGGCGTTTCGTGAGCTCGATCCGGCAGGTTTCGTGCTGCGGCCGCTTCCGAATACACAATTCATGCGCGACAACTCGTCGTGGATTTTCCACGGTGTCACGCTGAACCCGATGTACTGGCCCGCCCGCAGGCAGGAGACCCTGCTCACTACAGCCGTTTACAAGTTCCATCCCGCTTTCGCCGACGAGAAGTTCGATATCTGGCTCGGCGACGCCGAGGGCGTCGCGCGTGACCATGGAGCTGCCACCCTGGAGGGTGGAGACGTGATGCCGATTGGCAAAGGCACCGTGGTGATCGGCATGGGCGAACGCTCGTCGCATCAGGCCATCAGCCAGGTGGCACGCAGTTTGTTCGCGGCCGGCGCCGCCGAACGGGTGATCATCGCCAGCCTGCCTAAGTCGCGTGCGGCAATGCATTTGGACACCGTGTTCACATTCTGCGACTACGACCTTGTCACCGAATATGCACCGATCGTCGACGGCATCGTGCCGTTCAGCCTGCGGCCGGACGACAGCGCCCCATCAGGCCTTGATATCCGCCGCGAGCCAAAGGGGCTCGTCCCGACGATCGGCGAAGCTGTCGGCGTCGACTTCCGGGTTGTCGCGACCGCTGGCGATATCTACGGCATCCAACGAGAGCAGTGGGACGACGGAAACAATGTGGTGGCACTCGAACCCGGCGTTGTCATCGGCTACGACCGAAACATCCTGACCAACACGGCATTACGCAAAGCCGGAGTCGAGGTCGTCACCATCACCGCCAGTGAACTCGGCCGAGGCCGAGGTGGTGGCCGCTGCATGACGTGCCCGATCCAGCGAGATCCGCTCTACACCTGAGGAACAGAAACAAGATGGCACTCAACGTTCGAAACAGAAGTCTGCTCAGCCTGGTCCATCACAGCGATCGCGACCTGCTTTACCTGCTCGACCTATCCCGAGATCTCAAGCGTGCAAAATACTCCGGACTCCAGCGACAGAGCCTGGCGGGCAAGAACATCGCGCTCATCTTCGAAAAGACGTCCACCCGCACCCGGTGTGCATTCGAAGTCGCCGCACACGACGAGGGCGCCCACGTGACATACATCGACCCAGCATCATCACAGATCGGGCACAAGGAGTCGATGAAGGACACCGCACGGGTACTCGGCCGGATGTATGACGCGATCGAGTACCGCGGCGCCGGCCAGGACGTCGTTGAGGAGCTCGCCGAATACGCGGGCGTGCCAGTGTTCAACGGTCTCACCGATGAATTTCACCCAACACAGATGCTGGCCGATGTGCTCACGATGACCGAACATTGCCCAAAGCCGCTGACGGACATCACGTTCGCGTTCGTCGGCGACGGCCGCAACAATGTGGCGAACTCCTTACTGCTGATCGGCGCGAAGCTCGGCATGGACGTCCGGATCGGCGCACCGCAAGACCTATGGCCCAGCGATGACCATGTGACCATGTGCCGTGAGTTCGCAGCGGCATCGGGAGCCAGCCTCACGGTCACCGATGATCCGCACAAGGCGGTGAGCGGTGTCGACTTCATCTACACCGATATCTGGGTGTCGATGGGTGAACCGATCGAGACCTGGGGCGAGCGCATTGAGCAGCTGCTCCCCTACCAGGTGAATTCCGAATTGCTCGCGATGACCGGCAATCCGAGAGTGAAATTCATGCACTGCCTGCCGGCGTTCCACAATTCCGAAACGAAGGTCGGCGCCATGATCGCGGCGCAGTATCCGAATCTTGCCAACGGCATCGAGGTGACCGAGGACGTCTTCGAGAGTCCTGCCAACATCTCCTTCGATCAGGCGGAGAACCGCATGCACACCATCAAAGCTGTCCTCGTGGCAGCGCTCGGCTGACCGTCATGCGGATCGTGATCGCCCTGGGCGGCAATGCATTACTGCGGCGTGGACAGCCGATGACAGCCGAAAACCAGCGAGCCAACATTCGCTTGGCGGCAGAGCGAATCGCCGACGCGTCGCACGGAAACGAAGTCGTGATCGCTCACGGAAACGGCCCCCAAGTTGGGCTGCTCGCGCTACAAGCAGCGGCATACCACGATGTCGCGCCCTATCCGCTCGACGTGCTCGGCGCCCAGACAGAGGCGATGATCGGTTACGTCATCGAACAGGAACTGGGCAACCTGCTGCCCCCAGAGCAACAGCTCGCGACAGTCCTGACCATGATCGAGGTGGACCGCGACGACCCGGCGTTCGGTCATCCCACCAAGCCGATCGGCCCGGTCTACGACTGGGAAACCGCGGAGCGACTCAAGGCCACCAGCGGCTGGGTGATCGCCGCTGACGGAGACAAGTTCCGACGAGTCGTCGCCAGCCCAAAACCCAAACGGATCTTCGAGATAGGGCCCATCCGAAGCCTGGTGGACCACGGCACAATCGTGATCTGCGCCGGCGGGGGCGGCATCCCGACGATGTACGACGAACACGGCCACCTGCGCGGCGTCGAGGCCGTCATCGACAAGGACCTCGCCGCCGCCCTTTTGGCCGAGCAACTCGAAGCCGACCTATTGGTCATCGCCACCGATGTCGACGCCGTCTACACCGACTGGGGAAAACCCAATCAGGCGCGGCTCGCCAAGGTGACTCCCGATGAGCTCGTCAGTCTCGAGCTCCCCGCAGGCTCAATGGGTCCCAAAGTCCAAGCCGCGTGCGGCTTTGCGCGGGTTACAGGCAACGAAGCCGTCATCGGCTCGCTGGCCGACATCGCCGACATCGTTCTTGGCAACGCCGGCACTCGTGTGAAGAGTTGACTGCCGCCAGTCGCTAATGCCGACGGGCGATGATCACCGGTACGCGCGCTTCCTGCGCAATCGCAGTGCTGACCGAACCGAGCAGCATGCCCGCGAACCCGCCTCGGCCATGGCTGCCGAGAACGACGAGCTGAGCGCGCTCGGATTGGGTGAGGATATGGCGGACTGGTCGTTCGAATTCCACCACACGGTGGACCGTGACCTCGGGATACCGTTCCTGCCACCCAGCTAGGCTTTCGGCGAGGGCCTTTTCGGCAGCGGTTTGCACAACCGAGGCATCGATACCGAAGACGGTGGACATATCGGCATCGTTCCAAACATGTAGCGCCACCAAATCAGCACCGCGCGCGGAGGCCTCGTCGAAGGCGATTTCGATCGCCAACTCCGACGCCCGCGAGCCGTCAATGCCCACGAGTACCGGACGATACGGCTGTTGCGACTGCGGGCTCTCGTCGTGGACAACGGCGACGGGGCCATGAGCGTGGTGAATCAAGCCAGTGCTGACCGATCCGAGCAGGCGGCGATGTTTCCCGGTTCGCCCGTGGCACCCGACCACAACCATCTGGGCTTCCTTGGACAGGTCGACGAGCGTCGGCACCGGCCCTCCGAAAAACAGTTCGCTGGTGAACTCTGGATGATCGCCGCCCTGCGAGATTTCCTCGGCGACTTTGATCGCGTCTGCAACGACGTTGCGGGCGTCGTTCTCTTGAATCTCGAGTACTTCCTGCGGGACGCGCCCGGCAGGCCACATCAGCGTCGACGACGCGGCCGGCAATGAGGGCGCGACATGAACAACTGCCAGTGGGACGTGGCGTATCGCCGCCTCGCGGGCGGCCCATCGGAGAGCGGTGTGTGACGACGGAGAGCCGTCGACGCCTACAACAATGCCGTTATGTGAGATCTGATCCGACATTTCCTGAGCCTCCTCAGCGATTGAGAACTATCGATGACATTAGGAGCCCGTCTGCGGCCGTGACTGGAGGCATTGGTCCCGAACGGGCGGCCAAACGACCCTCGCCGCGTGGGACACTCACTATCAGGTTGCCAACCTCAGCACGTCGTCGAAGCCCGCGACCAAGCAGTCGTAGAAGACGTCGAAGTCTGGGATCGCGCCGGTATCTGCATTGATCCCTAGTGCGCAGGTGTCAACATAGGACAGCAGGGTTACGTTCAAAGCCGCTCCGATGGTCGGCGAGAAGGCATACTGCATTCGCACTTTCGCTCCGGCCAGGTATACCGGCGTCGGTAGCCCTGGGACATCGCTGGCCACGAAATCGACGTTCCGCAAGGCCGAACCGACGTACCAGCGCGGTGCGAGGTTGAGTGCGCCCGCGATGAATTGGGTATAGGCCAGCGATTTCTCGTTGCGCTGCATTGTTGTCTGCTCGTGAATGAGGCGGATGCTTTGTGCGGGATCGGCAATGTCTGCGGGTACTTCGAATCGCATCAAAGTCGCCCGGTTACCGCCAACCGGATCGGTCGGGGTTCGAATGCTGATCGGCATCGTCACGACGAGCCCGGCAGCATGTGCGCCGTGCTTGTCGTGGTATCGCCTTAAGCCTCCCGCGACCCCTGCGATGAAAGCGTCGTTCAGGGAGCCCACCGGATTCAGGCCGCAACGGCCACGTCGACGGAGAGAAGGTCCGCGATGGCGTGCGCTGACGTCCAGTCGCCGTCACGCACGGTCCGGGCCAGGTCTTGAACCAAGGGGCTGTGGACACCAAGCTCTGCCAGCCAGGCAGACACCGTGCACGCAATCCCGTCGCTGGAGACGCGCACTGTGCGTCCTTGGTGGAGGCAGTCCGTGAGCTGGTAGGTCGTGGTCAACTGTCGACGCTGCACCAGGCCGATCAGTGGTCTCATCGCTGCCTCCTCGTCGAGTCGTACCTCCTGATCAGACCAGCCAGGCTGGTCGGCTGCGTAGGGGCGAAGGAACGGTCCCGCCGCTGCATTTGTGCCATGTTTCATTGTTTCCAATGGCTGCCCGGGGTCCCTCAATGCTGAGGTCAAACGGACGTCGGCGTTGGGACCAACGGCCCCTGCTTTTTGGAGGCCGATGGCCATAACGTCGCAACATGTCTACTCCGATCGACCGTCCTGGCATTGTGGTCGGCGTCGATGGCTCTTCCTCTTCGAAGGCTGCCATCGATTGGGCCGCACGCGATGCAGTGCTGCGCAACGTCTCGCTCACCCTGGTTCATGTCGCTAGCGGTCTCGGTCAGGCCTGGCCGCAGACGCCGCCGCCGGTCGGGCTCGGTGAATGGCAACAGCGTCACTGCCGCGAGATCCTCGCCGATGCAGTCAGGATCGCCGAGAACGCGACGCGGGAAGCGCACGCAATACCGATCAAGACCGAAACGTATTACTCGGCCATCATTCCCACGCTCGTTGACATGTCGAAAGGCGCCGACATGGTGGTGGTGGGTTGTCGTGGCGCAGGGGCATTCGGGCCTTTACTGGGCTCGGTCAGTTCTGGCCTGGCGAACCACGCCCACTGTCCGGTCGCGGTCATCCACGACGACGTGCCGCCGCCGGCGCCACCCCCGGCACCGGGTCACGTCCTCGTCGGCATCGACGGCTCGCCGGTCTCGGAGTTGGCCACCGCGATCGCGTTCGACGAAGCGTCGCGCCGGCATGTGAATCTGATTGCGCTGCACGCATGGAGCGACACCGCATTGGAGTTTCCCGATATCGATTGGGCGATGATTGAAGCCTCCGAGGACGAGGTCTTGGCCGAGCGGCTGGCAGGGTGGCAGGAGCGCTACCCAGACGTGATGGTTCATCGCGATGTCGTTTGCGACAGGCCGGCGCGACAGCTCGTCGAGCGGTCGGAAGCCGCGCAACTCGTCGTGGTGGGCAGTCACGGTCGCGGTGGGTATGCCGGAATGCTCCTTGGGTCGGTCAGCTCGGCGGTGGTTCAATCTGTCCGGGCGCCGGTGATCGTGGCACGCGCACAGTGAGCTACTTGAAACTCAAGGCTGCCCGACCTTCCCGGTCACCGTCTCATCCCCTGACAGGTCAGCGGCGTCGGTGAACCGGATCGTGCGGCCTGGGGCGAGTTGCTCTACCCGGCCGCGGCATTCGATCATCACGGGTGGAAGATCACGAGGGTCGACGCTGACCTCGGCACCCTTACCACTGACCCGGACGTGTACATGGTGACCTCGATAGTGAATCGGAAAGCCCAAAGCGCCAAGCGCTTCCGGCCAATGCGGGGACAAGACTAAGCGATCGCCTCGGGTTTCAAGACCGGTGAAGCACCGCTGCACGAGGTCGACGCTGCCGGCCATGGCGGCGAGATGGATGCCCTCGGAGGTCGTGCCGCCTTGGATGTCGGCGACGTCGGACTTGAGTACCTGCTGGAAGAACTCAAGCGCTCGATCACGATTCGAGCGCGCTAGAACCCACGTATGAACGACGCCGCTCAGCGTCGATCCGTGAGATGTTCGGGCCAGGTAGTAATCGACCATCTTTGGAATCTGCTCTGTCCCGAACCGGTAATCGAGGCGCTCGAGCAACTCGCGCAATTCGTCCGACGAAAGCAAGTACAGGAGCATCAACACGTCGGCTTGCTTGGATGCCTTGTATCGGTTGACGTCGTCGTGTTCGGCTTCGAGGATGCGGTCAAGGCGCTGGATGTTGCCGTACCGCTTTCGGTAGGTGTCCCAATCGAGTTCGGCCAGTCGGCTGTAACCCTCGAACTGACTGATGACGCCGTCGTGGAACGGCACAAACATCCGATGGCTGACGTGATGCCACTGCGCCAACTCCTCGTCGGTCAATCCCAACCTTTCGCGCAGATCGAGCCGATTCGGCAGGGGCATGAGTTCAAAGGCCTCCATCGCACGCAGGATCACCCACACCGCCATCACGTTCGTGTACGCGTTGTTGTCGACGCCTTCGTAGGGCCTGTCGGGATAGCCCGAGTGGAACTCGTCAGGCCCAATGACGCCGTTGATGCAGTAACGGTCCCGCGCCCGGTCGTACGTCGCCCTGCTGACCCAGAACCGTGCGATCTCCGCGAGCATCTCAGTGCCGTAATCGATCAGGTACGCGAGGTCCCCCGTGACCTGATAGAACTGCCACACGTTGTAGGCGACGGCAATCCCGATGTGGTGCGCGCGGTTACTGGGGTCTGGATTCCACCGACCCGAGCGCGGATTCAAATGCAGCTCTGGGCTTTCCTCCCGTCCGTCAGTGCCGGATTGCCAGGGGAACATCGCGCCCGCGTAGCCGGCCAGCTTGGCCGCTCGTTTCGCCTCGACCAGCCTGCGGTACCGGTACCGCAGTAATGCCCGGGTGACAGTGGGCAGGCGGAGATTGAGCACCGGGAAGATGAACAGCTCGTCCCAGAAGATGTGGCCGCGATACGCCTCTCCGTGCAGTCCGCGCGCGGGCACACCGATGTCGAGGTCCTCGCTGTTGTACGAGACCGTCTGCAACAGGTGAAGCAGGTGCAGCCGCAAGATCCGTAATTCGTCGGCGTGGTCTTCGAACTCGATCGACAACCGCTCCCACAAGTGAGACCACTCGAGCTTGTGCGCATCACGTATTTCGGCGAACCGACCCTGTCGGCCGAGCCTTCGCTCGGCGCCGGCAGCGGGCTCCGATGTTGCCACGTCGCGACCCGTTACCACAGCGATGATCTTCTCCACCGACAGCGATTCCCCTGCCGTCAGCTCGGTGAGGATTTCATGGCCGATTTCCAACTCGTCGTCAACGAGACGGTATGTCGCGCCTAGTTCCACGTCGTTGTGCCACAACGTCGTTCGTGCTGCCACCGCAACGGGGATTCGTGACTGGGTCGTCTCGGCCGTCAGCAGCACCGAGTTCTCCGAAAGCACGCGAGTAGTGACGGATCCCCAGTGCGTGCTTGCCAATTCTCGGTAGCGTTCGACGCCGGCATTTCGCACATTACCGTCGATTGTCGAGCGGACTTCGATTGTTCCCGACCAGTCTTCAGCGACGATCGTCGTTTCGAGCGCGGCGATGTGCGCCTGGTCCATCGCCACGAATCGGTGCTGAACGACCGAGGTGGTCCGACCCGCGTCGTCACAGAAGCGCAACTCACGAGTGAGTACCGCCCCGCGTAGGTCCAGCGTCTGGCGGTAGCACAGCAACGTGACGGCGTCGACGTCGAACCAGTCACCGCCGTCGATGCGGAACGTCAGCGGAAGCCAATTGGGAAGGTTCACCAGACTCTCGTGCCCTGTCTTCTTCCCGTCGATGATGTCATCGAGTCTGTTGTAGACACCGGCGGCATATGTTGCCGGGTAATGAACTTGACCCGCTTTCGCCTCTGGCGCGGCACCCCGCGTGGCGAAGTACCCGTTGCCGAGCGTGCAGAGCGCCTCCCGAAGCTTTTCCGCGTGCGGATCGTAACCCTCGAACCTGAAAGTCCATGCCTCGTCGGAGGTTTGCCGCTGGTATGCCAGCCAGTTGCCGCCCCGGCGCAGGAACTCACATACCTCGGTCGGATTGTTGACGCAGAATTGCGCCGCGGTGGGACGGTCACCATCCTCGTCGTGGCGCACGACGATTCCGATGCCGTTGAATCGAATTGCGTCGAAGGCATCTTCGTCGGTGAGATCATCGCCAACGTAGATCGGCAACGGACGGCCCTTTTGGTGAATCTTGTCGCGGATCCACTGCAGTGCTGTGCCTTTGTCCCAGTCGATATCTGGACGTAATTCGACGACTTTCCGCCCGCCGGTCACGCGCAGGCCGTGACGCCGGCCATGCCGGTGGGTGGCGGCGATGATCTCGCCGGCATTCTCGGGCGCAGCGTTGCGGTAGTGCACCGCAACGGCATAGCGTTTGTGCTCGACGTGTGCTCCCGGTATGTGCTTCAGCTCGTCGCGCAATTGTGTTGCCGCGGTTTCGAGGACGGGCACCGCCGCGGATGCAGCGTCGTTGTGGTGATGACTGCCGTCGGGCCCCACGAGTTCGAATCCATGGCTGCCGGCGTACCACAAGCCGGGCAGGCCGACCCGATCGCGGATGTCCGCCAAATCGCGTCCGCTTAGTATCGCCACAGGGCAATGCGCGGCGAGATTCTCCAGGGCCTTCGCGGCGCCAGGAACCAGCGTGGCGACGTCTGGATCCGAGACGATCTCGGACAGAGTGCCGTCGAAATCCAGGCATAGGAACGGCTCCCGGCCCGCCACCACGCCAATCAGTTGGCCATACGAGTCAAGTGCGTTCGGTAGGTGTGATGCGCGTACGTCACCGGTTCGTACCGCGACATCGGCGAGGTCGGCCACCACGATGTCGGCACCGCAGCGCAGGAGTGCGTCAGGGTGTCCGGCGCGGTCCACGCCGATCACCAATGTGAATCCTCCATTGCGTCCGGCCTCGACGCCGGCCTCGGCATCGTCGACAACAACGGTGCGCCCCGGAACCGCACCCAGCCTGCTGGTGGCTTCGAGCAGGCTGGCCGGGTCCGGTTTGCCGGGCAGCGCAAGAGCGTCGGCGACCACGCCGTCGACGCGCACGGCGAAAAGATCTGCCAGTCCTGCCGCCTTGAGGATCTGCTCGCAGTTGCGGCTCGCTGAATAGACGGCGGTGGCAACCCCGGCGTCGGTCAGTTTGCGTACCAGCGCGGCAGTCGACTCGAATACGGGCACTCCGTGCTCGGTTCGCTGCAGGAAGAGCTGTTGTTTGCGGTTACCGAGTCCGTACACAGTATCTTCGTCTGTGTCGGACGGGTCTCCCGGTGGCAGCGAAATTCCCCGTGAGGCAAGGAAGTCCACCACACCGTCGTAACGTGGCTTGCCATCCACGAAGTGCCTGTAGTCCTCATTGGTGAACACCGAATGGTTCTCATGGCGGCGCGCGGGGCGGCGTTCGAGAAACTCCTTGAACATCGCGGTCCACGCCGCCGCATGAATCGACGCGGTGTCGGTGACCACACCGTCCAGGTCGAAGATGACGGCATCATGTAAGCGCGGGTCAATCGTGACCGACGTGCTCATCGGACCAACGCTTCCTCGACGACGCGGTCACCGGCGACCTCAACAGGCGCTTCGGCGACCTCGAAAAGGCGTTCTGCATCGGCCCGCGTGCACGGCTGCGTGCCGGGTGTCATCAGCATCGCGGCACCGACGGCGATGCCGTACCGTATCGCCTTGCTCAGTGACCAATCTCGGCTCAAGCCAACCGCGATGGCTGCGACCATCGCATCGCCGGCGCCCACACCGCTGAGCGCACGCATTGGGATGGCAGGAAACCGCAGGCTCCCCTGTGAAGTGGCAAGCAGTGCTCCGGCGGATCCGAGCGACACCACAACAACCTGCGCTTGTCCGCAGTCGATGATTTCGTGGGCGGCATCCAACTGTTCGGATTCGGTGACGAGTTCGCGCCCGGCATGTTCGCGTAGTTCGCGCACACTGGCCTTGAGTAGATGGACGCCCGAGGTGATGTGCTTGAGGCCGCCGCCAGAGGTGTCCAGAATCAGCTTAACGCCGAGATCACGACAGATCAGCGCAACCTGCTGGTAGAAGTTCACCGGCACGCCCGGCGGCAGGCTGCCGCTTGCGACCACGAATCGGGCTGAGGCTGCGGCGCGTCGAAGCTCGCCGAGGCATTGCTGTTGTTCACCGAACGCGAGATTCGGTCCTGGAAGCACAAACCGGTATTGCACGCCGGTGCTGGTCTCGTTGACAGTGAAGCTCTCCCGTGTCGGAGCAGCAATCTTGACGGGGCGAATCGGCACCCCGCCGTCGACGAGAAGTTGCGTCAGCACGTCACCGGTCGGCCCGCCCGCGGGGTACACCGCCGTCACCGGCTCCCCCAATACATGGCCGATCTTCGCCACATTGATGCCGCCGCCACCAGCGTCGTAGCGAGCAGTCCCGCATCGGATCTTGTCAGTCGGGCGTACCACATCGGCATTGGTGCTGATGTCGAGCGCAGGGTTCATCGTCAAGGTGACGATCGTTGCTCCGGCCGTCTGCTGCATGATGTTGATCCGACTACGCGAGCGCGGTCGACGGTAGGGACAGAAGTCCCACGTCCGAACGTAGGGACTTAATGCCCTGGGCATTGGTGACCTTCAGCGGGTCGGCTGTGGTCCTCGGACGCTACGCCGCCTGAGCATCGTGCAAAAAGCTGGACTCATGAGAAGCGACACGTATATCCGTGACATCTCGACGCTGCGAATCACCGATGCCGAGGAAGCTGGCGGCAAGGGCGCGAACATGGGCGAAATGGTCGCGGCGAAGCTGCCCGTCCCGCCCGGCTTCGTTCTGCTGCGGGATTGCTACCGCGATTCGATGCGAGCGGGCGGTGTCGACGGAGAGCTGAGCGCACTTCACCGGGAGGCCCGAGACAACGTCGCAGACACCACACGTCTCACCGAGCTGTGCGAGAGGATGCAGGGTCTGGTGCACAAGGCCGGCGTCACCGATACCGTTCGTGAGCTGATCCTCACCGCGTATCACGCCCTCGGGTCCGACGCTGTCGTGGCCGTGCGGTCCTCGGCGACCGGTGAGGACGGCAGCGATGCGTCTTTCGCCGGCATGAACGCCACCATCACGAACGTCAGCGGCGATGACGGGCTGCTCGACGCGGTGCTTCGGTGCTGGATGTCGCTGTTCAGCCCGCGGGTCATCACTTATCGCGCCAGTCGAGACTTCACCGCCGACCCCGCGATGGCAGTCGTCATCCAGCTGATGGTCAACTCGGAGAAGGCCGGCGTCGCGTTCACCGCCGACCCGAGCAACGGCGCGCGGGACCGGGTAGTCATCGAAGGCGCATTCGGCCTCGGCGAGGTCGTGGTGTCCGGAGAGGTCGAGCCCGACACCTACATCATTTCGAAGGAGACCCTGGAAGTACTCGATGTTCGGTTGGGGCACAAGGCGTTCAAGATCATCCGTGGCGCCGACGGACACGACCAGCCTGTCGACCTCGACGACGTGCAGGCCGATGCGCGGGTGCTCGATGACGACGAGATTCGACGCATCGCCGAACTGGCGGTCGCGACCGAGCAGCACAACGGGTGCCCGCAGGATACGGAGTGGGCGATCTCGGAGGGCACCACGTATCTGGTTCAGGCGCGGCCGATCACGACCCTGCGACATACGACGGCTCCGTCGTCCGACAAGCACGCGGTACTGGCACGTGGACTCGCCGCGGCGCCCGGCACGGCGTCGGGCAAGGTCCGTGTGCTGCAGAGCCCCGACGAGGGAAACCGGTTGTTGGAGGGTGAGATCCTGGTCGCTCAGATGACGAACCCGGATTGGCTGCCCACCATCCGCCGCGCCGCCGCGCTGGTGACCAACACCGGCGGGATGACGTGCCATGCCGCAATCGTGGCTCGCGAGTTGGGCGTCCCGTGCGTCGTTGGAACACGCAGCGCCACTGAGGATTTGCACGACGGCACGACCGTTACTGTCGACGGCGCCCACGGTCGCGTCCTTGCGGGCGTTGTTGAATCCGCACCGACGGTGGCCGTGACAGAACGACAGGCATCCTTTGAGCCGCAGCCGGAGGTAACGGGCACCAAGGTCTACGTGAACCTGGCGATGGTAGACACCGCGGAAACCGTGGCGGCCCAGGGACCGGATGGCGTCGGCCTGCTACGCGCCGAATTCATGCTGACCGAAGCGCTGGGTGGGCGTCATCCTCGTGACTTGATCGCGCACGGTGAGCAGAGCAAGCTCGTCGAGGGAATGGTCGCGTCGGTGGGCCGGATCGGCGCGGCCTTCGCTCCCCGCCCCGTCATCTACCGCGCAACAGACTTCCGCACCAACGAGTTTCGTGGTTTGGTGGGCGGCGAGGCATACGAGCCTGTCGAACACAACCCGATGATCGGCTATCGTGGCTGCTACCGATACATCAAAGAACCTGACTTGTTCGCCCTCGAACTGCAAGCCCTGGCCCGGGTGCGCGAACAATCGCCGAACGTGCACGTGATGATCCCGTTTGTGCGGACCCGATGGGAACTCGAGGAATGTCTGTCGTTGATCGACGCGAGTCCGCTGGGCCGCCAACGCGGACTGCATCGCTGGGTGATGGCCGAAGTGCCATCGGTGGTGCATTGGCTGCCGGAGTACATCGGTATGGGTATCGACGGCGTCTCAATCGGTAGCAACGATCTGACGCAACTGGTGCTCGGCGTCGATCGCGATTCCGACATCTGCGCCGAGCTTTTCGACGAATCCGACCCCGCCGTGCTCGACGCTATCGGCCAGATCATCAGCACCGCGCGGAAATTCGGTATCACGTCATCGCTGTGTGGGCAGGCACCGTCGACCAAACCGGCCTTCGCCGAACATCTGGTCCGGATGGGCATCACGTCGGTCTCGGTGAACCCTGATGCGCTCGGGGCCGCCCGGCGCACCATCGCCGCCGCCGAACGGCGCGTGCTGCTGGAATCAGCACGGTAGTCCCACAGCACAAACTGTTATGCCGGAGACAGTAATCGTCGCCCAGTAACCTTCTCACTGCGAACGCGGACGAAATGGCCGCGTTTGCCGTCAAACCAGGGCTGCAAGAACGTGCCCGACAGTTCAACCACTTCGTCGATATCGGTGATCCGCTCCGCATGCCCGACGACGGTAACGGTCCATCCCAACCGCAGGTCCGGCTCCAGGTCGTCGGCCTGGAATGCCACTACATAGTTGCGGGTGGCGGCCTCCAGCTTCGCCCCACCCGCGACACGGATCGCCACAGCGCCGTCGTGCAACCGAAAGTTCACGGGGTGCACGGCGGGCAGAGCGTTCTCAGTGAATACGAGACGGCCCACGCACACACTGCCCAGAAGCTGCAAGCACTCCTCGTGGTCAAGGACCTCAAGATGTTCTCGATCCAGCATCCTGCTTCCGTTGGTCGTCGACGCGTTCGAGCCTTCGAGCATGCACGGGGCTACCGCCACGTCCCAGGGCCAAAGGTCCCTGTTTCGCTTTCAACCACCACCGCCTGGTGATCGAGGGACGATCGACGGGTCGTGTCGGGACTTTCGCCCCTATAGCGGTCGGCCCGCCCCAGAAACCATGAAGTCACCACACCCAATTTGAGAGGGCATGCGATGGCGCGGACCGGCAAAGTCGACTTGATGCAGCGCGAACTCAACGCCATCGCATGGGAGTTTTTGAATTCCAAGTTCACCGGACAGACCTATCGGGGTTGGCCGATCGATCGTCGGCTGAGCGCCTACCTCATGCACCGCGGGCTGACAGCGGTCGCCAACGACGGCGGCGTCTGTAACGTCCTACTGGATCGCATCATGACCAATATGGGTCACGCGCTCCGCAGCGGAATCCTAAGTTCGAATGGAGCCAGAGCATGATGCACCGTGAAATCTACCGGGACACATCGTCACGCGTGGTGATCGATGTGGCGATCGGAGTCCTGGTTGGCCTCCGTCGCTGCTCTGAACGTCAGGCATTCAACGAACTCGCCGCGGCCGTACGGGAGACCGGTGTGGGGCTGGGAAGCGTCTCCCGCGCGCTCGTCACCCGGGCGAGCGGCGCTGCGCAGGCATTCGATCCGAGATTGGATGGCATCATCGGCCGGTGGGATGAGTTGCTCGCCGACCGAAACGCTTTCGCCGAACTCGTTTAGCGAACATGTCGGTCACGGCCGCCACGTCGCCGGCCGCCCCCACGGCGCCGACCGGTTCGCTCGGGGAAGTGTTACGGACGCTCGACACCTCTGTTGAAGGGCTCACCAGCACCGAGGCAGCGTCACGTCTGGCGCGCGTCGGCCCGAATTCCGTTCGTACCCATAGGGTCAGCGCTGCTGCCGTGTTACTGCGCCAACTCAACAACGCGGTGCTCGGCCTGCTGGCGGTGACGGCGGTCTTGTCGTTCTTCCTTGGCGATAACACGCAGGCCGTCATCATCTGCCTCATCTTGTCGGTCAGCGTCGGACTGAGTTTTGTCAACGAGTACCGCGCCGAACGCGCAACGGCGGCTCTTCACTCGCGTGTTCACCACAACGCGCTGGTGCACCGCGACGGACAGTTGACCAAAGTCGACGTCAACACGCTGGTGCCAGGCGATGTCATCGAGCTCGAGCTGGGCCAGCTGGTCCCTGCCGACGCTCGTTTGATCGATGTCAATGGTCTCGAGTGCAACGAGAGCATCCTGACCGGTGAGTCCACCGCGACAGAGAAATCGGCCGAACCCGCACCGGGTGATGTTGCCCTTGCCGACGCAGACAACTTGGCATTCATGGGCACCGTGGTCAGTGCCGGCGAGGCGACCGCCGTCGTCTACGCGACCGGCGCCAATGCCGAGTTCGGCCGTATCGCCGCCGGATTGGGTGAGCGCCAACCGGAGACCGAGTTTCAGACCGGGCTTCGCCGCTTCTCGTATCTGCTGCTGCGCGTAGCCCTCACCCTGACAGTCGTCATCATCGCCATCAACCTGCTGTTGCGAAGGCCCGTCATCGATTCCGCGTTGTTCGGCCTGGCCATCGCAGTGGGCATCACCCCTCAGCTTCTTCCTGCGGTCGTGAGCGCCAGCCTGGCCGCGGGCTCACGGCGGCTCGCGCGGCTCAAGGTGCTGGTGAAGCGGCTGGTGTGCATCGAGGACCTAGGCGACATCGACATCTTGATCACCGACAAAACCGGCACCTTGACTGAGGGACAGATCAAGCTGATCGATGCGATCGATGCTGCCGGTCACCACTCGGAGTCGGTGCTCCGATGCGGCCTGCTGGCAAGCGACGTTGACCTGGCAATGGGCGGGACGAGCGCCAACGAGATGGACGCGGCACTATGGGAGGGTCGAGGAGGTATCGAGGGCGTTACCCGCGTCGCGATGTTGCCGTTCGACCACACCCGCAGGGCCACCTCCGTGCTCGTTGACCAGTCCGGCGGCAGATCGCTGATTGTCAAGGGCGCACCCGAGCAAGTGATGGCCCGCTGCACAGGGCTGCCCGGCGGTGCCCGGCGCACGCTTGCAACGTTATTCGCCGACGGCAGGCGGGTCGTCGCCGTGGCCAGCAGGCGGGCGGCCGGTCTGACGGACCTCACGGCCAGCGATGAATGTGGGCTGACACTCGACGGCTTCCTGGTGTTCGCTGACAACCCGAAGAAGGCAGCACGCGATTCGCTTGCCCAGCTTGCCGCCCTGGGTATTGAGGTCAAGGTCGCCACCGGGGACAACCCGACGGTCGCCGAAAAGGTCTGCAATGACATAGGTTTGGTTTCGAAAGGAACCTTAACCGGCACTGAGCTGGAGCGAATGGACGACGCGGAACTCGAAGCCGCGGCACGTGATCGGACGATTTTCGCGCGGATCTCGCCTGAGCAGAAGGCGCGGTTGATCTCCTCCCTGCGCCGGACCGGCCGATCGGTCGGCTTTCTCGGCGACGGGGTGAACGATGCACTGGCACTGCATTCGGCAGACGTTGGAATCTCGGTCGACACCGCGACAGATGTGGCGAAAGATGCCGCCGACGTCGTGCTGCTCGAGAAGGACCTTGGTGTTCTCGCAATGGGTGTCGCCGAAGGCCGACGCATCTTCGCCAACACCATCAAGTACGTATTGATGGGCACTTCAAGCAATTTCGGCAACATGTTCAGCGCGGCTGCGGCGTCAGCGGTTCTCACCTTCCTGCCGATGCTGCCCAGCCAGATCCTGCTGAACAACCTGCTGTATGACAGCTCCCAGCTGTCGATTCCGACCGACCGCGTCGACGACGAACAGCTCCACGCCCCCTCCCATTGGAACATCGCGTTCATTCGACGCTTCATGCTGACCTTCGGCCCGATCAGTTCACTGTTCGACTTTCTCACCTTCGGTCTGATGCTCGGCGTGCTGCACGCAGGTCCGGTGGAATTTCGTACCGGGTGGTTCGTGGAATCGCTTGCCACCCAGACGCTGATCATCTTCGCGATCCGAACGCGACGGGTGCCGTTCCTTCGGAGCAGACCGGGTGCCACGCTGACGATAGCCACCTTCGGGGTTGTCGCGGTCGGCATCGCACTGACGGTGTCACCGCTGTCCCACCGGCTAGGGTTCACACCGCTGCCGTGGCAGTTCTTTGCTGCACTTGCGGGCTTCACGGTCGTATACCTGCTGCTGGTGGAGGTGACCAAGACGGTGTTTTATGCCGAACCGATGCGTGTGGCAGGCCAGCCGCATCGCACCCGAGGACACGAGCATCGCGTCCACCGCCGCGCGGCGCGGTTCAGCCATCCTGGCCACCTGCCATCGCCTACCTGAGGAGTGAAATGCCTGAACCCGTTCACTGGCGATCGATGGCGGAGCCCGCGCTCGTCGCGCTCACGGTCAGTGCGCTAGCTGCCGGTGGGATCGCCTGGCTCGCCGGATGGCATGCGGTAGCCGACTGGTGCTGGATAGCCGGCACGTTGGTAGCGCTGGTGCCCGCCGTGCTCTGGGTATTAGCGGCTCTGCGGCATCGCCGGGCGGGGGTGGATCTGATCGCGGTCCTGTCTCTCGTCGGGACCCTGCTCGTCGGCGAGTACATCGCCGGTGCACTGATCGCGGTGATGCTCGCGGGTGGGCGTGCGCTGGAAGCTGCGGCCGAACGCCGCGCCACTCACGATCTGCGCGCGTTGCTCGAGCACGCACCCCGGTTTGCACGCCGGCGCGTCGGCTCAGACGTGAGCGTCATACCTCTCGATGAGGTCGCCGTAGGCGATCTCTTGGTCGTCGGCCCTGGAGAGGTGGTGCCCGTCGACGGGCGCATCACCGACTCTCTTGCAGTCTTGGACGAATCGGTGCTCACTGGCGAACCGCTGCAGGTGGAGCGCGCCACCGGGGAG
>Ga0070665_100001170_pt1 | contig 32187 bp, 32 predicted proteins | sample KBSS13metaG_FD_65862 | JGI IMG/M metagenome (GOLD analysis project Ga0070665, IMG submission 65862) | Switchgrass rhizosphere microbial communities from Kellogg Biological Station, Michigan, USA - KBS S1-3 metaG | ecosystem: Host-associated > Plants > Roots > Rhizosphere > Soil ... | reverse complement strand
CCCCTGTCCACCGACCTGACTTCGACGGTGAAGAACGAGCTGCCCGATATGGGCAGCCCGGAAGCGGCCATCATTTCGCACTCGGAAGAGCGCCAGCTCGGCTACATGATCGTGCAGGAGCTGCGCGATCAGAACGCCCTGCTCGATGACCCTGAGATCAACGAGTACGTGAACGCGGTCGGCGACCGCCTGGCCGCACAGAGCCCCGACGGCGCCCAAGGCTTCCAGTTCTTCGTCGTGAAGGACTCGGTCATCAACGCGTTCGCAGTCCCCGGCGGCTTCGTGTTCATCAACTACGGCCTGATCCTTGCCACCAACAGCGAGTCCGAGCTGGCGAGCGTGTTGGGACATGAAATCGCGCACGTCACGCAGCACCACATCGCCCGCGCCATCCGCGCCCAAAGCCAACAGTCGATGACCACGATGGCCGCCATGCTCGCGGCTATCCTGATCGGAGCGCTCGGCCATGGCGGTGGGCAGGTCGTCGAGGGAGGCATCGCGGCCGCCCAGGGCATCGCCGCCCAGCAACAGATCAACTTCACCCGCGACGAAGAGGCGGAAGCCGATCGTGTCGGCATCGGCTATCTCGCCGGTGCGGGGTTCGATACGAACGCCATGGGCGACTTCTTCGAAGTCCTCAGCCGCCAGGAAGGTCTCGCCGCGACCTACATCCCGCAGATGCTCGTCGACCACCCGGTTACGACGGATCGTATCGCCGAGGCACGCCAGCGCGCCGCGCAGTTTCCGCCTCGCAAAGCCAAGGACGCCCTGAGCTACTCGCTGGTGCGGGAGCGCGTTCGCGTGTTGACCGCCCCCGGTGACACGGATATCGAGAAGGTATACGCGGCCCGCCTGGCCAGGGGCCAGAACGACATGGCCACCCGCTACGGCGAGGCCCTGGCGCTCATGGCCGATAACAAGCCGGTCGAGGCCGAGAAGATCCTGTTCGAGCTCACCAAGGAGCACGAAGGGGTCACCATGCTTCACTCGGCGCTGGGACAGGCCGAAGTGAAGGCCGGCCAGACGAACGACGCCCTGGGCACGTTCAAGCGTGCCGTGAAACTCTTTCCCCGCAACGTCCCCATTACGGTGCGCTACGCAGAGTCACTCGTAGCCGCGGGGAACGCGAAAGAAGCGCACGCCGTGCTGCTCGACCTGTTCAACAACGTACCGCCGACCCCGGAGCAGATCCGGCTGACCGCCAACACGGCGAGCGCGGCGGGCGACACGGGCGATGCCTACTACTATATGGGCGAGTACCAGATCGCTGGCGGCAACCTGCAGTTGGCCGCGATGCAGTATCAACTCGCCCTGTCCTCTCCCAACCTGACGCAGATCCAGCGGCAGCGCTACCAGGCGCGCCTGGACGAGGTACGCGAGTACCTCGCGATGGCGAAATTACGAAAAACAAGTATTACGGGACCGTAGCGGGCTGCGGTAGTCAATCCCCCGTCCGACAGGGTTGCAAAGTCATTGCAGGCGGCCAAAGCTGCGCAGCTTGGCCCTTGATAGGTAAAAAAAGACTCGCGCATGCATACAACAATCCGGGTTTCCGCGCTGTCCCTCGTGGTGCTCACCCTGTTGGGTTGTGCCGCTGCACCTGCCAAGAAAGACCCTCGCGACCCGTGGGAGCGGATGAACCGCACCACCTACAAGTTCAATAACGCGCTCGACAAGGCCGTGCTGCGCCCGGTCGCGCACGGCTACCAGAAGGCCACGCCGCAGTTCGTCAGGACCGGTGTCAGCAACTTCGTCGACAACCTGACCTACCCGATCGTCATTGTGAACGACCTGCTGCAGGCGCGGTTCACCTGGTTCGCTCGCGACACGGGCCGGCTGCTGATCAACACCACCCTGGGGATCGGTGGCCTGCTCGACCCGGCAACCCCGGCGGGGCTGGAAAAGCGGAGCAACGACTTTGGCCTCACCTTCGGGCGTTGGGGTATCCCCAAAGGTCCGTATTTCGAGATTCCGCTCCTGGGACCTTCGGACGTTCGGGACGGCTTGGGCCGCATCCCGGATTCGTACTTGAGCCCGCAGAATTACGTCAACAACACGGCGGTCAAGTACAGCGTCTGGTTCGTCGAGCTGCTGGACGCACGTTACCGGCTACTGCCGACCGACCCGTTGATTGACGCCGCGTATGACCCGTACCTGTTCAGGAAGAATGCCTACCTGCAGCGCCGCGACTACCTGCTGACCAGGGGCACCGATGTGCCCAGCAGTAACGAGAGCGACGCCGACAAGCTGTTGGATGAGGCGACCAAGGAAGAGGAATCGGAGCAGGCGACTCCGCCGGCTCCCGGTGAGCTCAAGCCCGACCAGCCGAAGCCGGACGAGCCGAAGCCGGATCAGACACCGCCGCCGAGGTAAGGCGCGTGCCGCCCGGTCGAGCGGGATGTCATCGCGAGATGGCGGCCGCGGCGACCGCCCCGTCGCGGCCGCGCGCCTCAGCCGGCACCGCAGTTCGCCGGATCAGACTCCCTTCTGCAATAACTCCTCGACCTCGCTGATCCGGGCGATGGCGAGGAGCTCGTCCGGCAGATTCACGTAGCGTAGCGAGCGGCCGTCTCGCTTCGCGAGCGCCAGCCAGTCCAACAACACACTGAGCCCGGCGCTATCCGACCGGGTGATACCGCTGCAATCGACTTCGCAGGCCCGGGCGCCACACTTCTGGAATTTCTCCAGGCCCTCCGACCGCGCACGCCGCGCGGTCGCGAAAGTCAGGGAGCCGCGCACATGCGCGCGTCCATCCGTCCCGGCGGCGATCTCGAACACGGTTGATGCCGAATCCCGACCCGCCGCCACGGACACGGAGCTCATGACGTCTTCTTGACCGTCTTGTTGATGTCGCTCGGCTTCTCGCCCTTCTCCAGGCGGGTGATGACGGCGTCCAATCCCTGCTGGTCGATCTGGGCACCGAAGTCGTCGTGATAGCTCTTCACGTAGCTGATTCCATCGATCACGACGTCGATTGCCTTCCAGCCCTGGGGTGTCTTGCGCATCTGGTAGTTGACCGAGACGTTATCGCCGCTATCCCGCTTGATCTGGGTACGCACCGTGGCGCGATCGGCATTGGCGTCGACGTTGGTCGGGAAAATCTTCAACTTGTCGGCCGTGAAGTCGACCAGGGCCGCGCCGTAGTTGTTCAGGAGCGAATGATAGAAAGCATCCACGAAGCGCTTACGCTGCTCGGGCGTGGCAGTCCGCCAGTGCAGCCCGAGCACGGCCCGCGCCGAGGTCTCGACATCGAAGTTCGGCAGCAGGTACTTGTCGACGAGCGCACTGACCTTGGCGGGATCCTTCTTGTACATCGCCCGGTTCGCGTCCAGGTCCTTGAGCATGCCCTCGGCGGATGCTTTCACCACGTCGGACGGCCCCGGTTGATTCTGACCCTGAGCGGCAGCGGCCGGTGCCTGCGCATAGGCCGAGCCTACGCAGGCCAACATGACGGCGCTCAGCATGACAGCGGCGACACGCCGCGGGAAAATGCTCATTTCTTGGACTCCTCTTTCTTCGGCTCATCCGCTGATTTCTTCGGCTCATCCGCTGAGCTCTGCTCGGCGGGTTTACTGGCGAAGCTCGCGAACAGCTTGTTGACGAGATTCTCGAGCACGATCGCGGACTGAGTCTGGTCGATGTGGCTACCGTTCTTCAAGAACGTGTCCGAGCCGCCCGGGCTCAGGCCGATGTATTTGCCGCCGAGCAGACCCTGTGTGTTGATACTGGCGAAGCTGTCGTCCGGGATCTTGTCGTACTGCTTGTCGAGGCGCATGCCAACCACCGCCTTGTAGGTGTTCGAGTCGAAGCGGATCGAGTCCACCTCGCCCATATTCACCCCGGACATGGTAACGGGCGCGCCGACTTTCAGATCCCCGATGTTGTCGAAATCGGCGGTGACGTGGTACCCCGACTTCGCGCCGCTGATTTTCAGGCCGCTCTGCGGCAACTGCATGGCCAGGAAGAACAGGGCCGCGAAACCCAACAGGACGAACAGTCCGGTGCCGATCTCGAGAGTACGATTCGATTGCATGACGATCCTCTTGTGAACGCGACGCCTTACCTGTTCAAGAACGCCGCGGTCAGAATCAAATCCAGGAGCAGCGTGAGCACGGAAGACGCCACCACGGTGCGCGTCGTCGCAAGTCCGACTCCCGCTGCGGTAGGCTCCGCATGGTAGCCTTCGTGTACCGCGATGAGACTGCAGATCACTCCGAAAACGACACTTTTGACGATCCCTTCCGTGACATCGCGCAACGCGAGGGAGGACTGCATCTGCGACCAGAACGATCCCTTGTCCACTCCCATCAGGTCCACCCCGACGAGCTGGGCGCCGTAGAGACCGACGATGTTGAAGATCGCGGCCAGTAACGGCATGGCGACGAGGCCGCCCATGAAGCGCGGCGCGGCCACGTAACGCAGGGGATCGACTGCCATGATCTCCATCGCGACCAGCTGGTCGGTGGCGCGCATCAGGCCGATCTCGGAAGTCAGGGCCGTGCCGGCACGGCCGGCAAACAATAACGCAGTAATGACCGGCCCCAGCTCCTTCAACAAGCCGATGGCGGCGGCACTGCCGAGCGCGTCCTCCGAGCCGAACCGTTGCAACAGCGTGAAACCCTGCAGGCCGAGCACCATGCCGACGAAGAGGCCGGCCAGCATGATGATGATCAGTGAGCGCGCGCCCGTGTTGTAGACCTGGTAGGCGATGAGGCGCGGACGGGCGAAGGCCGGGACACATTGGCCGAGGATCTGCACCAGGAAAATCGCGGCCGCGCCGAACTTTCTCACGCCTTCCAGCAGGAAGCCGCGATGGTTACCCTTGCTCAACGTGCCTCCGACTCCAACAACTGCGTGGTGTAGTCGCTCGCGGGATAGTGAAAGCGAACCGGACCGTCGGCACTTCCCGTCATGAACTGACGGACCGCCGGCAGCTCGCTGTTCAACAGCTCCTGCGGTTTGCCACCGGCTGCCACATGCCCGGCTTCCAACAGATAGCTATCGTCGGCGATCGAGGCGAGCTCGTGAACATCATGCGATACGACGATGCTGGTGATACCCAGCGCCGTGTTCATCTGTTTGATCAGGCGCTGGATGACACCCATGGAGATGGGATCCAGGCCGACAAAAGGCTCATCGTAAATGAGGAGTTCCGGATCCATCACGATGGCGCGCGCGAGCGCCACGCGCCGTGCCATGCCTCCCGAGAGCTCGGAGGGCATCAACCCGGCGGCACCCCGCAAGCCCACCGCCTCCAGCTTCGTGAGCACCAGAATCCGGATCAGAGACTCGGGCAGATCGGTGTGCTCGCGCACCGGGAAGGCGACGTTCTCGAAGACGCTCATATCCGTCAGCAGCGCGCCGTTCTGAAACAACATACCCATGCGCCCGCGCACGTCGTAGATCTCGCTCTGCCTGAGCTGCGCGAGTTCCTTGCCGAACACGACCACCTGGCCACGATCAGCCTGGATCTGCGCGGTGATCAGCTTCAGCAGCGTCGTTTTGCCGGTACCGCTGGGACCCATGATGGCGGTGATGCGTCCGCGCCGGGCGCGCAGGTCCACGCCCGTGAAAATAGGACGACCATCGACGGCGTAATGCACGTCGCGCACGGCGACCACCACGTCATCTTCCGATGACGTGGGTTGGGCGATTTCAGAGCTCAGTGGGCTTGCCTCAAGCAGCCTGCTTTTCCAGGTCGGAAGAGTAGCGCCCGGTCGTCGCCAGTCCGTTGAGCTTGGCGCGTTTTGCGAACTCTTTCTGCCCCGCGGAGAAATTCGCCGCGGCACCACCCCAGGCTTTGAGCGCGGTGTCCTGCAGCGCCCGGCCGTAACTGAACGTCAGGTTCCAGGGAAGCGGGCCCAATTTATTCATCAGAGAAAGATGGAGTGTCGCTTCCTCCGACGATTGGCCACCCGAGAGGAAGGCGATACCAGGCACCGCCGGGGGCACATGACGCTTCAGGCAGCGCACGGTCGACTCGGCCACGACTTCGGGCGAAGCGCGGTTCGAGGCCTTCTTGCCGGAGATGACCATGTTGGGCTTGAGAACCATGCCTTCGAGATAGATGCGATGGTCGGCAAGGGCGCCGAACACCGCCTGCAACGTCCGGTCCGTCACCTCCTCACACCGCTCGATGGAGTGGCCGCCGTCCATGAGCACTTCGGGCTCGACGATCGGGACGATGTTGTTCTCCTGGGCGAGTGCGGCATAGCGCGCCAGCGCGCGTGCGTTCTCCTCAATGGCGAACTGCGTCGGGATGCCGTCGCCGATATCGATAACGGCGCGCCACTTGGCAAAGCGCGCACCCAGCTTGTAGTACTCGACAAAGCGCTCGCGCAGGCCGTCCAGGCCTTCGGTGATGGTCTCATTCGGGAAGCCGGCGAGCGGCTTCGCGCCCGTGTCGACCTTGATCCCGGGGATGATCCCGAGCTTCGCCAGGTAATCGGGGAATGGAGTGCCGTCCTTGTGTTTCTGACGGATGGTCTCATCGTAAAGAATGACGCCACTGATGGAGTCGGCCGCGCCCGGCGCGGTGAACAGCATCTCGCGATACAGGCGTCGGTGCTCCTCGGTGGACTCGAGCTTGATGGCATCGAAACGCTTCTTGATCGTGCCCGTGCTTTCGTCGGCCGCCAGGATGCCTTTGTTCTTCGCGACCATCGCGTTGGCGATGCGTGCGAGCTCGGTACGGTTCATCGTCAGGGTCCTCCAGCTGTTGGGGCGGCTTACGAGCACTTAATGTGCCCGTCCCGCGACCCGTCGTTTCATGGGCGTTTTCGAGCCGCGAAGGATACCAAACTAAGGCTGCGAAGGCCGCGCTTGGTTCCCTCGACGTTCCACCGGCCCCGCACTGGACACCCCTTGGTTTCCGGGGCCAATCAGTACTAAAATAGTCCTAGTTTAGCGGCCCACCCACCCCCATACCTTAGCCATGCTCCGCATAAGCCGCCTCACCGACTACGCTACCGTCGTTCTGGCCACCCTCGCCCAGGAGCCCGAACGGGTGCAGACCGCCACCGCCCTCGCCGACCGGACGCGGATAGCCCTGCCGACGGTGAGCAAGCTGCTGAAGCAGCTCCAGCGGGCGAACCTGGTGACCTCCACCCGGGGCCTGCATGGCGGCTACCAGCTGGCACGCCCGGCCGCCTTGATCAGCGCAGCGGCGATCCTGGATGCGCTCGAGGGGCCGGTGGCCTTGACCGACTGCGCGGCCGGCGAAGGCCACTGCGACATCGAGGGCAACTGCCGCACCGGCCGCGTCTGGCAGCGCTTGAATCTGGCTATTCGCCGCTCATTACAGGATGTGAGCCTGGCGCAGCTCGCGGGTATCGACTCGTCGCAGGTCCGGCTGCCGACGCTCGAGCGCGAGGTGAAGCTGCCCATGCCCCGCTTGCCCGCGCGTTGACCTACTGAAGTGATTTTTTGCAATCCATCATGAGTGAATCCGCCAAACAGTTAGAAAGTCTGATCGCACGCGGCTACCAGCATGGCTTCGTGACCGAGATCGAGTCCGACACGGTCGCGCCCGGCCTGGACGAAGACGTCGTACGGTTCATCTCCCGGAAAAAGAACGAGCCCGCGTTCCTGACGGAATGGCGGCTGAAGGCGCTGCGCGCCTGGCAGAAGATGAGCGAGCCCAACTGGGCCCACGTCAAAATCGCCCCGATCGACTACCAGGCGATTTCGTACTACTCCGCGCCTCGGGCGAAGACGGATGGCCCGAAGAGTCTCGAAGAGGTCGACCCGAAGCTGCTGGAAACCTACGCGAAGCTCGGCGTGCCTCTGCATGAGCGGGCGCGCCTAGCGGGTGTCGCGGTCGATGCGGTGTTCGACAGCGTCTCTGTCGCAACGACGTTCAAGGAGCGGTTGTCCGCTGCGGGCGTAATCTTCTGCCCCTTCTCCGAGGCCGTCCAGAAGTACCCGGAGTTGGTCGAGCAGTATCTCGGCACTGTCGTACCGCAGTCGGACAACTTCTTCGCAGCTCTCAACTCGGCGGTGTTCACCGACGGGTCGTTCGTGTACGTGCCCAAGGGCGTGCGCTGCCCGATGGAGCTATCGACTTACTTCCGGATCAATGCCGCGAAGACGGGGCAGTTCGAGCGGACGCTCATCATCGCGGATGTCGGCAGCCATGTCAGCTACCTCGAAGGCTGCACGGCCCCGATGCGCGACGAGAACCAACTTCACGCGGCGGTCGTTGAGCTCGTGGCGCTCGATGACGCCTACATCAAGTACTCGACGGTGCAGAACTGGTATCCCGGCGATGCCAACGGCGTCGGCGGCATCTACAACTTCGTCACCAAGCGTGGCGAGTGCCGCGGCCGCAACTCACATATCTCGTGGACGCAGGTCGAGACAGGCTCGGCCATCACCTGGAAGTACCCGAGCTGCGTGCTCCGGGGTGAAGGCTCCATCGGGGAGTTTTACTCGGTCGCCACCGTCAACAACTACCAGCAGGCCGACACGGGCACCAAGATGATCCACATCGGGCCCAACACCCGCAGCACGATCGTCTCGAAGGGTATCTCGGCCGGACACGGCCAGAACACCTACCGCGGCCTGGTGAAGATGCTGCCCAGCGCGCATGGCGCGCGCAACTTCACGCAATGCGATTCCCTGCTGATGGGCGGGAAGTGCGGCGCGCATACCTTCCCCTACGTCGAGGTGAAAAATCCGTCGGCGACGGTGGAGCACGAGGCGAGCACCTCGAAGATCAGCGACGACCAACTGTTTTACTGCCTGCAAAGAGGCATTTCCCAAGAGGATGCGGTGAATATGATCGTGAGCGGCTTCTGCAAGTCGGTGTTCAAGGAGCTGCCGATGGAGTTCGCGGTCGAAGCACAGAACCTGCTGGCCGTGAGCCTCGAAGGGGCGGTGGGCTGACATGCTGAAGATTGACAACCTGCACGTGAGCGTCGACGGCAAGAAGATCCTCAACGGGCTCAGCCTCGAGGTCAACAAGGGGGCCGTCCACGCCATCATGGGTCCGAATGGCTCCGGCAAGAGCACCCTCGCCTACGCCCTCGCCGGCCGGCCCGGTTATGAGATCACCGGCGGCAAGGTGATCTTCGAGGGCAAGGACCTCCTGGCGATGGCCCCTGAGGAGCGCGCGCACGAGGGAATGTTCCTCGGCTTCCAGTACCCGGTTGAGATACCGGGCGTGAACAACGTGTACCTGTTGAAAGCGGCCGTCAACGCGGCGCGCAAGCACCGCGGGCTGCCCGAAGTCGACGCGTTCGAGTTCCTCACGCTCGTGCGCGAGAAGATGAAAGTCATGCACATGGAGGAGAGCTTTCTCTCCCGTGGCGTGAACGAAGGCTTCTCGGGCGGCGAGAAAAAGCGCAACGAGATCCTGCAGATGCTCATGCTCGAGCCGCGGCTCGCCATATTGGACGAGACCGACTCGGGGCTCGACATCGATGCGCTCAAAGTCGTGGCCAACGGCGTCAACACGCTGCGCTCGCCGGAGCGGTCGATCGTGTTGGTCACGCACTACCAGCGACTCCTCGACTACATCGTTCCGGATTTTGTCCACGTCCTGGTGCGTGGGCGTATCGCCCGCAGCGGCGATAAGACCCTGGCGCTCGAGCTCGAGCGGCGGGGGTACGACTGGATCATCGAAGAGGCAGCGTAATGGCCTCCGCGCTCGCAACACGCATCGCCGCAGAGCACGCGGCGGCCGCCGCATCACTCCCCACCGAGGTGGTGAGCCGGGAGCGGCGTCGCAGTGCGATCGAAACCCTCGCGACCGAAGGCCTGCCGACGTCCCGCGATGAGAATTGGAAGTACGCGAATCTGCGGCCGTTGGAGAAAGTGCGATTCGCGCCACCCGCTATCGGTGTTCCTGCCGGACCCGGGCCCGGGGCTCAGCCCAGCCTGAAGGTGGCCGACTTGCCGGCCGGGATCGAGGGGTACGCGCGCTATACGTTTGTCGATGGAGTGTTTGCGCCGGCATTGTCGACGCCCGTCCCGCGGGCCGGGATTGCGGTGACGACATTGCGTGCCGGGCCGGTTGCCGAGGCGGCTGGTTCACGATCGGGCGGTGCGGCGGCGGCCTCGGCACCGGGCTCGCGCGCTCCGTCGTCGGCTGGCACGGACGCGGCGCACGCATCGGCGTCCGCTCGCGCGGGCAGCCCTGTCCTCTCATCGATTCGACCTGGCGATGCGCAGCGGCTCAAGGACGCGCGCTTTGCGCTTCTCAACGACGCCTTCGCCACCGACGGAGCCTCGATCCGCGTGTCGGCGGGAACCGACTGCCCGACCTGCATCGAGCTCGTGTTTGTCGCGACTGTCGAGTCGCAGACCGCCTCCTCCTACCCCCGCGTCGAGCTCCACATCGAGCAGGACGCGCGCCTCGGGCTCATAGAACGGCATGTCAGCATTGGCAGCGGAGCCAACTTCGTGAACGCCTCGGTCAAGGTCGACATCGGCCGCGGCGCGACCGTGAACCATTACCGGGTGCAGGAATCCGGCGCGAAAGCCGTCTGGTTCGACACTCTATCCGCCGTTCTCGCCCAGGACGCGAGCTACAAGCTACACGGGGTGAACGTCGGCGGCCTCTCCTCGCGATCGACGATCAACGTCCTGCTCGCCGGCGAACGGGCTGACGCCGCTGTCTCCGTGGCCTCCCTTGGCGATCGGCAGCAGATACAGGACGCATTTGTGCGGGTCGAGCACTTGGCACCTCGGGCAAAATCCGTACAGACCTTCCGTGGAATCTCCGCCGGTCGCGCGCGGGTCGCTTTCAACGGCATGATCGTTGTCCGCGAAGGTGCCCAGGGGACGGACTCACAGCAGTCGTTGCGCGGCCTGCTCGCCGGACCTGAAGCGGAAATCGATGTTCGCCCACAGCTCCAGATCGACACGGACGACGTGCGTTGCGCCCACGGGGCGACCGCCGGAAAGCTCGATGAGGACATGTTGTTTTACCTGCTGTCACGCGGCATCGACGCGGCGACGGCGCAGCGCCTGCTGAAGTGGGCGTTTCTCGAAGATGTGGTGGCCCGGATCGAGGTCCCCGAGCTGCGGCGGCAAATCGAGCGCAGCCTCGCGGGGCAGATGCAAGAGGCTGCTGAGTTGCAGGAGTTGTTGTAATGGCGGCCATCGCACCCAAAGCCAAGCTCGACTCGCAAGCCGGAGCGCCCGCTCTGGATGTCGAGCGTGTGCGTAAAGACTTTCCCATCCTCGAGCGCACCATCAACGGCAAACCGTTGATCTATCTCGACAGTGCCGCCTCGTCACAAAGGCCGCGCGCCGTACTGCGCGCCGTCGAGGAATACGAGACGACTTCTCACGCCAACGTGCATCGAGGCGTGCACGCTCTGAGTCAGGCTGCGACAGAAGCCTACGAAGGCGCCCGGGAACGCATCAGGCGCTTTATCAACGCGCGCTCGACGCGCGAAATCATTTTCGTCCGCGGCACGACCGAGGGCATCAATCTCGTCGCGCAGTCTTATGCACGCCCCCGGTTCAAGCCGGGTGATGAGATCCTGATCACGGGTCTCGAGCATCACGCCAACATCGTGCCGTGGCAGATGGTGTGCGAGCAGACCGGCTGCACCTTGAAGGTGGCGCCGATCGATCGCCGTGGCGAGCTGATATTCGACGAGTTCCTGAAGCTGCTCTCGCCGCGCACCAAGCTGGTCGCGGTGGCCCACGTCTCGAACGCCCTCGGCACCATACTCCCGGTCAAGCGCATCATCGACGCAGCACATGCCCAGGGTGCCGTCGTGTTGGTGGATGGCGCGCAGGCGATACCGCATTCGCGGGTCGATGTCCGCGCACTCGGTGCAGACTTCTATACCTTCTCGAGTCACAAGATTTATGGGCCCACCGGGGTCGGCATTCTTTACGGCCGGGAGGAGTTACTGGCTGCCATGCCCCCGTGGCAGGGCGGCGGCGACATGATCCTCACGGTGTCGTTCGAAAAGACGACCTACAACGAGCTGCCCTATAAGTTCGAAGCCGGCACTCCCAATATCTCCGGCGCCGTGGGCCTGGCTGCCGCCATGGACTACGTGGAGGGGCTGGGGATCGAGGCCATTGCCGCGCACGAGCACCGCCTCCTCGAGCTCGCCACCGCGGAGCTCGAGAGCATTCCGGGCATCGAGATCATCGGTACCGCGGCCGACAAGGCCGCCGTGCTGTCGTTCACCTTGAAGGGCGTTCATCCCCATGACCTCGGCACGATCCTCGACACGGAAGGTGTTGCCGTGCGCACGGGGCATCATTGCGCCCAACCTGTCATGACCTTCTTCGGAATCCCCGCCACGGCGCGAGCGTCAATCGGTGTATACAACACCGAGCGGGACGTCGCAGCGCTCGTCGCGGGGATCAACAAGGTCCGCGAGGTATTTGGCTGATGGACCTGAAAGAGCTCTATCGCGACGTGATCCTCGATCACAACAAGCGGCCGCGCAATTTCGGCAAGCTCGATTCCGCCGATGCGCACGCGGACGGGCACAATCCGTTGTGCGGCGATCGCTTGTCCGTGTTCGTGAAGATGAACGGCGACCGAGTGGAGGATCTGCGCTTCGAGGGCAAAGGCTGCGCCATTTCCACGGCCTCGGCTTCCCTCATGACGGAAGCCGTCAAGGGCAAGGACAAGGCCACGATCGGCGCGTTGTTCGAGAAGGTGCACAACCTCCTGACACAACAGGACGCGCCGGCCGGCGCGGAGCTCGGCAAACTCGCCGCGCTCTCCGGGGTGCGCGAATTTCCGTCCCGCGTGAAGTGTGCGAGCTTGTGCTGGCATACGCTGAACGCCGCGCTCGACCGCAGCGCGAGCACTGTTTCCACGGAGTAATTGAGTCGATGCGTACGCACGAGAACGAGCCCTTCGTCGTAAACCGCGAGGTGCGCGCGGTGATGGTCCCGGCCGGTGTCGAAGTGAACTTAAAGCCGGGCCAGGCCGGTTATATCACCCAGGCGCTCGGGGGCAGTTTCACGCTGTACCTCGAGGGCAACCTCTTGCGCCTCTCCGGGGAGGATGCCGACGCCATTGGCAAGGAGGCCGTGAAGGCCCCGGAGTTGCCACCGAATGCCACCGAGGAGGACGTGCGCAAGCTCGCCTGGGAGCAGATGCGAACTTGTTACGATCCCGAGATCCCCATCAACATCGTCGAGCTCGGTCTCGTGTACGGTTGCGAGGTGAAGTCCAACGAGGACGGCACTCGGACGGTGGAGATCGAGATCACTCTCACAGCGCCTGGATGCGGCATGGGTGATGTGCTGGTGGACGACGTCAAAGACAAAGTCCAGCGCATCCCAACGGTTCGCGAGGCGCGCGTCGAGCTGACCTTCGACCCGCCCTGGAACCAGAGCATGATGTCGGAAGCCGCGCGCCTGCAGACCGGGATGTTCTAACGTAAATGACCTCACAGTGGATCGACATCGGCGGGAACGACTCCGTCCAGGAGACGGCACCCTTCTCCGCCGAAGTCGACGGCATCCCCATCGTTGTCGTACGCTGCGGGACTGAGCTATACGCAGTAGAAGACCGTTGCACGCACGACGGCGAGCCCCTGGGGGAGGCAGAAGTGGAATCCTGTCAGATCATTTGCCCGCGACACGGGGCGCACTTTTGCCTCCGCACGGGCGAAGCTCTAACCCCTCCGGCTTACGAACCGCTCCGCACCTATAAAGTGCGGGTCGCAGAGGGGCGCGTCCTGGTGGAGTCGCCGACGTGAAACGCCTGACACTGATGCGGCACGGTGACGCGCAGTGGAAGGATCCCGAAGTTGCTGACTTTGCCCGCCCGCTCAACCGGCGCGGCAGCAGCGAGTCCGAGGCCATGGGGCGCCGCTTAGGGGAACTGATCCTGATTCCCGAGCTGATCATTGCGAGCCCGGCACGCCGCGCGCAACAAACAGCGGAGCTCGTTGCCCGGGAGCTCGCTCTCCTGCCGCGTAGCATTCGCTTTGAGGAAGCGCTCTATCTAGCTGGGGCACAAGAGATTTTGCGCCTGGCTCGAACCATCGGCCCGCGCGTCCCGCACCTGCTGATCATCGGACACAACCCGGGGATTTCAGAGCTCGCGAACCTGCTGGCGCCGAGCGCCGATGTGGGCGGACTGGCCACCGCCGCGTTCTGCACGCTGACTTTCGACACCGATCAGTGGTCGGGGGTCGGTCCGTCGCTGGTGCGGGAGGTTGTCAATGAAGCGCCTCCGTCCCGGCTGTTCAGCCTGTTCGCGTAGGAGCCCTGCCGGGCTCCTAGCATTCCGGAACGTTGACCGCGAGACCGCCTTGCGAGGTCTCCTTGTAGATCGTCGACATGTCGGCGCCGGTCTGGCGCATGGTCGAGATCACCTGGTCCAGGGACACCTTGTGCGTGCCGTCGCCCCGCATGGCCAGCCGGGCGGCGTTGATCGCCTTGACCGAGCCCATGGCGTTGCGCTCGATGCACGGGATCTGCACCAGGCCCGCCACCGGATCGCAGGTCAAACCAAGGTTATGTTCCATACCGATTTCGGCGGCGTTCTCGACCTGCCCGTTTGAGCCATGTAACGCGGCCACCAGGCCGGCGGCGGCCATGGAGCACGCCACCCCCACCTCGCCCATGCAACCCATCTCGGCGCCGGAGATCGAGGCGTTTTTCTTGTAGAGCATGCCGATCGCCGCGGCAGTCAAAAGGAACCGCACGACGCCTTCGTCGCTCGAGTCCTTGTAAAAGCGCCGATAGAAATGCAGTACCGCCGGCACGATTCCGGCCGCGCCGTTGGTGGGTGCCGTCACGACGCGCCCGCCGGAGGCGTTTTCTTCATTCACGGCCAGCGCATAGGCGTTGACCCAGTCCATGACATCGAGTGGCTTATCACCGGTGCTCTCCGTCAACATCCGATAGAGCTTGGGCGCGCGGCGGCGCACCTTCAGCACCCCGGGCAGCACGCCCGTTTGGCGGAATCCGCGCTCGACACAGGCCTGCATGACATGCCAGATGTGGAGGAGCTTCTCGCGCACCTGCGCGTCGGTATTCCAGGTCCGCTCATTCGCAAGGACCAACTCAAATAACTCGAGACCGTTCTCCCGGCACAGCGTCAACAGCTCGGCACCGGAGTTGAAAGGATACGGCGGCGGCTTATGCGCGCTCGTCTCGTGCGACTCGGCCTCATCACCCCGCACGACGAAGCCGCCACCGATGGAGTAGTAATCCTCCTCGCGCAGCTTCTGGTTCCCAGCCGCGAGCGCCGTGAAGCGCATGCCGTTGGAATGACGTGGCAACCGCTCGTGATACATGAAGAGCAGTTGCATCGGCTCATCGAAGGCGATCTCGTGCTTGCCGAGAAGTTGGATCCGTCCGGTAGAGCGGATACGTTGCAACAGCGGATCGATACTATCGGGGTCGACGGTCTCGGGATCGGAGCCTTCCAACCCCGCCAACACCGCACGGTCGGTGCCGTGCCCGGCACCGGTCAGCGCCAGCGAGCCATACAGCCTCACCGCGATCTGCTCGACTTGCGCCAGCAATCCGTCTCGCTCGAGTCCGAGAGCGAACTCACGCGCGGCCCGCATAGGGCCCATGGTATGCGAGCTGGACGGACCGATGCCGACCTTGAAAATGTCGAAAACGCTCAAACTCATGGAAGCAGTCTCTGCCCGAAATCCTCAATCATCATGTATGGCGGCGACAGGCCTGACGTTCAATTGCGACCCCGCAGGCGCCTCAGGGCCTGCCGGTCGTGCTTGTCGGGGCGCTCGTCGGGTCGCGGCGTCAGTGCCGAGGCGACTTTCATCCGTTGCGCGAATTCGGCCCGGCGCGCCTCACTCGCCGGGCTTTCCACATAACACCGTGCGGCTTCGGTCGCAGGCCCGCGCCGCAAGGGAATGGCAGCTACCGTGCACTCGAATTCGACAGAACCCCTGACGAACGTGACGACATCTCCCACCTTGACTTCCCGCGAGGGTTTCACGCGGTCGTCATTGAGATGCACCCTGCCACCGGTGACAGCCTGCGCCGCCAGGGAGCGGGATTTGAACAGGCGCACGCCGAACAGCCAGCGGTCGATGCGCGCGGTCCCGGGGCCGTCTTCGGTACGATCTTCGGACATGGGACGAGTATAATTGATCGCATGACAGAACATTTTCTCGAGCGCTTACGCGCTGATTTGCAAGGACTCAGAACCCAGGGGTTGTACAAGGGTGAGCGCGTGCTCGCCGGCCCGCAGGGCGGCGTTGTGCGCACCGGCGACCAGGACGTCGTCAATTTGTGCGCGAACAACTACCTTGGACTCGCGAACCATCCCTCCATCCGTGAGGCCGCGCACCGCGCCATCGACCGCTTCGGCTACGGCATGGCCTCGGTGCGTTTCATTTGTGGCACACAAAGTGTTCACAAACAGCTCGAGGAGCGCCTGAGCCGGTTCCTGGGCAAAGAAGACACGATTCTCTACTCCTCCTGCTTCGACGCGAATGGCGGGCTGTTCGAGACCCTGCTCGACGAGAGTGACGCGGTGATCTCTGATGCGCTCAACCACGCCAGTATCATCGACGGCATCCGCCTCTGCAAAGCCCAACGCTATCGCTACGCCAACAATGACATGGCGGAGCTCGAGAACTGTCTGAAGCAAGCCTCCGGTGCGCGTACCCGGCTCATCGCCACCGACGGCGTGTTCTCGATGGACGGAATCATCGCGAATCTGCCTGCCATCTGCGATCTCGCCGATCGCTATGACGCGCTGGTGATGGTGGACGACTCGCACTCGACGGGATTCATGGGCGCGACCGGCCGCGGCACACCCGAGCACTGCGGCGTCGCCGATCGCATCGACATCGTGACGAGCACGTTGGGCAAAGCGTTGGGCGGGGCCAGCGGCGGCTTCATTTCGGCGCGCAAGGAGATCGTCGAGTGGCTGCGGCAGCGCTCACGCCCCTACCTTTTTTCCAACAGCATTCCGCCGGTCGTCGCCGGCGTCACGCTGCGGGTGCTCGACCTGCTCGATCATTCACCCGAGCTGCGCGCGCGCCTGTTTGAAAACGCGCAGCACTTCCGGGCCGGGTTGGCCGCTGCCGGTTTCACTCTCAAGCCCGGCGAGCATCCCATCATCCCGGTGATGCTCGGCGATGCCGCGCTGGCGGGCCGCATGGCCGACCAGTTATTGCAACGCGGCATCTACGTCATCGGTTTCTCCTTCCCGGTCGTTCCGAAAGGCCAGGCGCGCATCCGTACACAGATGTCGGCCGCCCTCACCCGCGAGCAACTCGATCGAGCCATCGCCGCATTCACCACTGTCGGTCGCGAGCTGAAAGTCATTCAGTAACTCGCACCGGAGATCAGCATCAGCATGAAAGCACTGGTTAAGAAAGAAGCCGCTCCCGGCATCTGGCTCGACGACGTTCCGGAGCCCAAGGTCGGACCCAACGACGTGCTCATCGAGATCGACAAGACGGCGATCTGCGGCACCGACATGCACATCTACAAGTGGGACGCCTGGGCGCAGAAGACCATTCCCGTACCCATGGCGGTGGGCCACGAATACTGCGGCCGGATCGTCGATCTCGGCTCCGAAGTGCGCGGACTCAAGACGGGCGACCGGGTCTCCGGTGAGGGTCACATCACCTGCGGCTATTGTCGGAACTGCCGCGCCGGCCGCCGCCACCTGTGCCGGAACACGGTGGGAGTCGGTGTCAACCGACCGGGGGCGTTTGCCGAGTACCTCTCGATCCCGGCGGACAACACTTTCAAGTTGCCCGACTCCATCCGCGACGACATTGCCTCCATCCTCGACCCGTTTGGCAATGCAACCCACACTGCCCTCGCCTTCAACATGGTGGGCGAGGACGTGCTGATTACGGGCGCCGGCCCGATCGGCATCATGGCGATCGCCATTGCGCGTTTTGTCGGGGCGCGGCATGTCGTCATCACCGATGTCAATGACTACCGCCTCGACCTCGCGCGCAAGATGGGGGCGACGCGTGCCATCAACGTGACACGCGAGTCGTTGGACCAGACGATGCAGGATCTCAACATGCAGGAGGGCTTCGACGTCGGACTGGAGATGTCCGGCAGCCCCCAGGCGTTGCGTGAGATGCTGCGCACCATGCACCACGGCGGCTCGGTCGCGATTCTCGGGATTCCGCCCGATGACACGGCGATCGACTGGAACCAGGTGATCTTCAAGGGCCTGACGATCAAGGGGATCTACGGGCGCGAGATGTTCGAGACCTGGTACAAGATGTCGGCGCTGCTGCAGAGCGGGCTCAACATCGACCCCATCATCACGCATCACTTTCCCGTGCAGGAGTACCTACAGGGGTTTGAGACCATGGGGTCGGGCAAGTCCGGGAAGGTTATTTTGGATTGGTCGACCCTGTAGGGTCGACCAATCCGGCTGAAAGCGCCGCAGGCGACTTTCGGCAAATAAGATCAGTCAGCGGTGCAGAAGCAGTAGGCGTAGATCTTGTTGGGCTCGGTGAAGCGGCTCAGACGCTCCACCTCGCGGGCCAGCGGGTCGAACCTGTGCGCCACGCGTACCAACACCGCGGTCTTGTCGTCCACTCCGGCGGACAGCAACGCCTTCACCGCGCGGGTCTTCATCTGGAGCACCAGCTCCTGCGCCCAGGACAACTCGGGCTCGACGAACTCGAGCTCGTACTCGGTCAGCTTCGCGTGGCGCGCGGCCGAGCGGACCGCGTCGTCGAACGAGCCGAGCTGATCAACCAACCCGAGGCGCTTCGCATCCGCCCCCGCCCAGACGCGCCCTTGCGCGATGGCATCGATCTGGTCGCGAGTCTTCTTCCGCCCCATCGACACACGCGAGAGAAACTCTTCATAGCCGCGACTGATCTGCGACTGCAGCAGCGCGCGCGAGTCATCACTCATCGGACGATCGATCCGCAACTGCCCCGCCAGCGGCGTCGTGCCGACACCGTCGACGGTGACGCCGACTTTGCCGAGCGTCTTATCGATCGTTGGGATGATGGCGAAAATGCCGATCGACCCGGTGAGCGTAGCCGGGCTCGCCCAGATCTCATCGGCGGGCGCCGAGATGTAGTAACCGCCGGAGGCCGCCAGCGTGCTCATGGACACGATCACGGGCTTGCCCGCATTACGCATCGCCAGCAGCTCGCGATAAATTTCCTCGGAAGCCATCACGCTCCCGCCCGGGCTATTGACCCGAAGTACGACGGCGCGGATGTTGCGATCGAGACGCGCCTGGCGGATGAGGTGTGCTGTTGACTCGCCGCCCACGGTTCCCGGCGGCTGCTCGCCATCCAGAATCTCACCGGCCGCGACGATAACGCCGACGCGCGGCTTGCCGTCCGCGCGCACTTTCATGTCCGCATGCGCGACACGGGCGTAATCCGACGCGCTGACCGACTTGAACGATCCGGTCGTGTCGTCCTGGCCGACGATGTCGGTGATCCGCTTTTCAAAGTCGATGCGCGACTTGATGCCCGTGATGAGGTGGGCATCGAGCGCAACCTGCGGAGCATTGCCGGCAGCCGCCGGCACAGTCTTCGACAGCGTGTTGACGTACTTGGTCAGCGCATCCGACGGGAGCTTGCGCGCCCGGGTGATCGCTTCCTGGTAGCTGGACCAGAGCGCGCTCAAGTAGGCGTTGCTCTCCTGCTTGTCCTCGGGAGACATGTCCGTGCGGGTGTATTCCTCGACGGCGCTCTTGTAGGCACCCACGCGGAACACGTTGATGTCGACGCCCAGCTTGTCGAGCGCCTCCTTGAAGAACATGCGGTAGCGGGCGTAGCCGTCAATGAGCACGAAGCCCATCGGGTCCAGGTAGATTTCGTCCGCCTGGGCGGCGAGGTAGTAGCGCTCCTGGGTCATCTCGTTGCCGTACGCGATGACTTTCTTACCGGTGGCGCGAAACTCGTGAATGGCCCGGGCGAGCTCTTCCAGCGTGGGTTGGCCCGCGCCGTCGAGTTTGTCGAGATCGAGAGCCACCACCGGAATGCGCTTGTCCTTGGCGGCGGCGCGGATGGCGTCAGTCAGATCCCAGAGCAGCGTTTCCGCGTGGCCCTGACCACGGGCTTGCTGCACAGCGCGCTGGAGCGGGTCGCCGCTCGACTGCTCGACGATCTCGCCCTCGGGGGCCACGAGCAGTGCCGCTTTCAGCGGCACTGTCGGAACCGAGCCCCGCAGGGCGCCAATGACGAAGCCGAAAACAACCAACAGCACGACGAGGTGCAGGAACCTGCGCAGCACATCCAGGCCGCGCCACAGCCCGTAAAGAATCGAACGCAGGAAGTTCATGACCTATTGTCGCTAAAAAAGGAGCCCCGGGGACCCAAATGGGCCAGCCTTTTTCGTGTTGTTACAGCTTCTCCTCGATCCTGGCCGCCTTGCCGGACAGGTCGCGCAGGTAGTACAGCTTGGCGCGGCGGACGTTACCGCGGCGCTTGATCGAGATTTCGCTGATCGACGGGCTGTAGGTCTGGAAGACGCGTTCGACGCCCTCGCCGTGGGAAATCTTGCGCACGGTGAACGAGGAGTTGAGTCCGCGGTTGCTGATGGCGATGACAACGCCTTCGTACGCCTGGACACGCTCACGGTCGCCTTCGACGACCTTCACCTGCACGACCACGGTGTCGCCCGGCTTGAAGTCCGGGACCTTGCGGGTCATGCGCTCTTTTTCAATCGTTTGAACAATGTTCATAAGTCTTCAATCCTCAATCTTTGGTCTCCGGCGCCGGCGCCGAAAACTCAACCAATAAGTCCGGTCGCCGCTGCCTGGTGCGGGCAACCGCCTGTTCCTGGCGCCAGCGACGGATGTCGGCATGATTCCCCGACATCAGCACCGGCGGCACCGCCAGGCCCTCGAACAACTCCGGCCGCGTGTAGTGCGGCCAGTCCAGCAGCCCCGCGACGAACGATTCCTCGACGTTCGAGCGCTCATCGCCCAGGGCTCCCGGTAGCAATCGCGCCACCGCGTCGATCACGACCAGCGCTGGCAGCTCACCGCCGGAGAGCACGTAGTCACCGATCGACACTTCCCGGTCGATACCCAGCTCGACCACCCTCTCGTCCAGGCCCTCGTAGCGGCCCGCTACCAGCAGGAACCCGGGCAAACCCGCGAGCTCCCGCGCCATCGTCTGTCCCAGCGGCGCGCCCTGCGCCGAGAGATATATCCTCGGACTGCCCTGCGGCAGGCGCGCATGCGCCGCGCGGATCGCAGCCAACATCGGCTCGGGTTTCAGCACCATCCCCGGGCCACCACCGTACGGCCGGTCATCGACCGTCCGATGCACATCGGTCGTATGCGCGCGCGGATCCTCTGTTCCAACATCCAACAGGCCGCGCTCGATCGCCCGTCCGACGATCCCGTATTCGAGTGCTCCCGAGATCATCCCCGGGAACAGCGTGACGACTTCAATCTTCATCGAGCGGCTTTGCAGCCTGCACAGGCCAGTCCACCAGGATCAGACCCGCCGCGAGATCCACCTTGCTCAGGTGCCGTGGGACCGCGGGTATCCAGTACTCGCACTCCCCCTGCACTACCATCATCGGACTCGCCGGCGTGTCCACGAAGTAACCCACCTTGCCGAGCTCCGCGCCCTGCAGGTTGCGCACCGGCAGACCCAGCAGGTCCGCCTGGTAATACTCGCGCTCACCGGTCGGGGGCAAGTCGGCCCGCGTCACCTCGATCACGGCCCCCCGCAGCCTCGCGGCTCCGTCGCGATCCTCGATGCCCTCGAGCCGCGCTACGAGCCGATCCGAGTGGGGGTGGCCTTCGACCACACGCTTGGTAATGCGCTCACCCGAGCCGAGACGCAACACCCACTGTCCGTAATCCAGGATCCCGTCGAGCGGATCCGTGTAGGAATCGATGTGGACCCAACCTTTGACGCCCCACGGGGCGCCTATGCGGCCCAACTCGACCCAACGTTCGTTCAGGCAGTGGCCTGCTTCCGGTAATCCGAGACGAGATGACGTACGCGCTCGGAAGGCTGCGCGCCCTTACCCAACCAGTAGTCGATGCGCGGCAGGTCGAGACGCAGCTTGGTCTCACTCTTGCGCGCGATAGGATTGAAGAATCCGACGTGCTCCAGGCTCAAACCGCCCTGGCGCTTGCGGCTGTCGGTGACGACGACGTGATAGAAGGGCTGATTCGTTCCACCGCGCCTCGTCAGGCGAATCGTTACCATACTCGTACTCTCATCCGTAGGGGGGTTCGCCCGGAAGTGGGCGCCCCAAAAAAAGAGCGCGGATTCTACGCAACGCAGGTCCGGAAAGCCAATTTTTTCATGCACTTCCGGTCGGGCCGCGCAGGCTCGGCGGGCGGCGGGAAAGCCGGGGGCTCGCCGGGCCCGGCCCCGCTCAGCGGGCGCCGGGGAATCCGGGGGGCATCTGGCCCTTGAGGGCGCTCAGCATGCGCTGCAGGCGGCCTCCCTTCATGCTCTTCATGACCCGCTGCATCTCCATGAATTGCTTGAGAAGGCGGTTCACGTCCTGGACCTGGGTGCCGGAGCCGGCCGCGATCCGGCGCCGCCGGGAGCCGTCGATGATGCCGGGGTGGCGGCGTTCCTTGCGCGTCATGGAATTGATGATCGCGATCTGGCGCCGCAGGTCCCGGTCGCTCTGCTCCGGGTTGACCTGCCCCTTCTGGGTCGCGGCGGCTGGAAGCTTGTCCATGAGGGCGCTCACGCCCCCCATCTTCTGCAGCTGCTCGAGCTGGCTCTTGAGGTCGGCCATGTCGAAGCCCTTCCCTTTCACCACCTTCTGGGCGAGGCGCTGGGCTTCCTGGTGATCGACCTGCCGATGGACCTGCTCCACCAGGCTTACGACGTCGCCCATGCCGAGGACCCGGGACGCCATGCGCTCTGGGTCGAACGGCTCGAGGGCCTCCGTTTTCTCGCCCACGCCGATGAAGACGATGGGCTTTCCGGTGATGTGCCGAACCGATAGCGCCGCGCCGCCCCGGGCGTCGCCATCCGCCTTGGTCAAAATGACCCCGGTGAGGTCGAGCGCCGCCCCGAAGGCCCGCGCCGCGTTCACGGCGTCCTGGCCAGCCATGGAATCGACCACGAAGAGACGCTCAGTCGAGTTGACGACGGCATCGATCTCCTTGACCTCAGCCATCAGACTCTCATCGACGTGCAAGCGTCCTGCGGTATCGACGATCAGCACATCGAACACACCGCGCTTCGCTTGCTCGAGGGCCGCGCGCGCGATGTTCGCCGGTGCATCTGACGAGCTCGAAGGGAAAAACTGCGCCTGCACCTGTTCGGCGAGACGCTGGAGCTGAAGTATCGCGGCGGGGCGCCGAACGTCCGTGCTGACCAGCAAAACACGCTTCTTTTCGCGTTCGATCAGCCAACGCGCCAGCTTGGCCGCGGTGGTTGTTTTGCCCGCGCCCTGCAGGCCAGCCAGGAGGACGACGATCGGCGGCTGCGCACGGAGATTGAAGCCGGCTCGCGGGCCGCCCATGAGCTCGACGAGCTCTTTGTGAAGAATGCCGATGAAGGCCTGTCCTGGCGTGAGGCTCGAGGCAACTTCCGCGCCAACTGCCTTGGACTTGACCCCGTCGATGAAGGTTTTCACCACAGGCAGAGCGACGTCCGCCTCCAGCAGCGCCACCCTCACCTCGCGCAAGGTCTCGGTGATGTTCTCGTCGGTGATTCGGCCCTTGCCGCGCAGGTTTTCGATACTGCGGGCCAGGCGAGCGGTCAGGTTATCGAACATGAGGGGGTCCGCTGGGGAGGCAGACTTAATTATAGGGGCAATGCGCTGGGCTTTAAGCCACTGATGCCGCTCGCGAGCGCACAAAGTGCGCGCAACGAGCCTGAACCCCGCGACGGACACCCTCAAGCGCGCAACGAGCCGAACTTCGCGACAGACGCCTCTATCCCTATCCCCTATGCTAGGGGGCCAAAAGGTGACTGAGGACGCTGCCTTGGACGACGCCCCTACGACGACGCTGTTATTAGCGCTGCTGGCTCTGCTGGTCATCATTGCCTTCTCCTCGGGTACCGAGGTGGCCATGCTGTCCCTCAACCGCTATCGCATCCGGCACAGGGCACAATCGGGGCACGCCACGGCGAAGATACTCGAGCGGCTCCTGCTGAAGCCGGACGACTGGCTCGGCGCTAACCTCGTCATTCTGGCTGCCGCCAGCGTATTTGCGTCGGCAACGGCAACCATCGTCGCGCAACGCACGGGGCACGTGTGGGCCGTGCCTGCCACTGGCTTCCTGCTCACCGTCATCGTGATCGTGTTTTGTGAGCTTGCGCCAAAGATCTTCGCAGCGACCCACCCCGAGCGGGTCGCGTTGGGCGCCGCCCGTATTTACACCGTGCTCGTACTCGTGGCGCGACCTGTTCTGTGGTTCACCAACAAGATGGCCTATGGGTTTCTGCGCATGTTTGGCGTGGGTCGGTCGTCGCGCGCCAGTCACGCGTTGAGCTCTGACGAGCTCCGTACGGTCGTAGCTGAAGCTGGACCGATGATCCCGCCCCGTCACCGACAGATGCTGTTGTCGATTCTGGACCTCGGGCAGATCACGGTGAACGACATCATGATTCCCCGGCAGGAGATCTCTGGCATCGACGTGCAGGAGAACTGGGACGACATCCTCGACCAGCTCCGCCAGACGCCTCACACGCGCCTACCCGTCTACGACGGCGAGTTGGACAACCTCGTTGGCATTCTCCATATGAAGCGTGTCGCCCACGAGCTGGCCCGCGGCACGTTGACCCGGGATCGTCTCGTTGAGATTGCGCGTAATCGCGAGCCTTACTTCGTCCCTGAGGAGACGTCGCTCAACGTGCAGCTCTCCCACTTCCAGCGCAATCGACGCCGCCTGGCGTTCGTGGTGAACGAATACGGGGACATCGAGGGGTTGGTCACGCTCGAAGACATTCTCGAAGAGATCGTTGGCGAGTTCACGAGCGATCCCGCCAGCATTGCGCACAAGGACATCCACATCGAGAGTCCCGGCGTCTACATCGTGAATGCCAGCGCAACGATCCGCGCCCTCAATCGTGCACTGCAATGGCAGCTTCCGACCGACGGCCCCAAGACGCTCAACGGACTCCTGCTGGAACAGCTCGAGATGATTCCCGATCCCGGCACCGCCCTGAAGGTCGGGCCCTACCAGTTCGAGATTCTGCAGATTGCGGAAAATACGATCAAGACGGTCCGGGTACGGACGGAGGCCGCCGCCACCCAAGCGGTCACGGCTTCCTGAACGCCGCTTCCAACGCCTCGCCAACACGACCGACTGACACGACGTCGAGACCCTGAAGCGGTTTGCGGGGCGCATTGTCTTTCGGAACGATCGCCAGTTTGAACCCCTGCTTCTGCGCTTCCTTCAAACGTTCCTCGCCGTACGCCACCGGCCGGACCTCACCCGTCAAGCCGATCTCCCCGAACGAGATGAGGGAGTTGGGCACCGTCCGATCGGACAGGCTCGACGCCAAGGCAATCACCACGGGCAAATCCCACGCCGTCTCACCTATCTCGATACCGCCCACGACGTTGACGAACACGTCGTGCTCCTGCAGAGACACGGCCGCGTGACGATTGAGGACGGCCAACAGCATGGCGACCCGGTTGGAGTCGACGCCCTGTGCGACTCGCCGGGGCGCTCCGAAGCGCATGCGATCGACCAGTGCCTGCAGCTCGATCAGGAGCGGGCGGCCCCCCTCACGGGTCACGGTCACGATGCTGCCGGCCGCCGGCTCGGGTGCCCGGGATAGAAAAATGGCGGAAGGATTGCGGACCTCTTTCAGGCCACCCTCCGTCATGGCGAAAAAACCGAGCTCGTTGACCGCGCCGAAGCGGTTCTTGGTGGCGCGGACGATGCGATAGCGGCTGCCGGCCTCACTCTCGAAATACAGAACGGTATCGACCAGGTGCTCGAGCATCCGGGGTCCGGCGATCATGCCCTCTTTCGTGACATGACCAATGATGACGACGGCCGTCGCCGTCGATTTGGCAAAGCGGACGAGCTCCGCGGTGGACTCGCGCAACTGGGCAACACCGCCGGCGCTACCCACCGCTGCCGCCGTCTGCACCGTTTGAATCGAGTCAACGACCAGCAACGCGACTTTGCTTTCAGAAGCTAACCCGGTGATGGCCTGCAGGTCACTTTCGGACACGCACCTCAAGGACGTCGCGCTCACACCCAGACGCTGGGCACGCAGGCCCACCTGGGAAACCGACTCTTCGCCGCTGGCATAGAGCACCCCACGCGATGCCGCCACGTGCGCGGCAACTTGCAGCAGCAGAGTGGACTTGCCGATGCCCGGGTCACCCCCGAGAAGTGTTACGGAGCCCGGCACGATGCCGCCCCCGAACACCCGGTCGAGCTCCTCCTGCCCGCAAGACAGCCGGCCGGGAGCCTCGGCCAAGGTCGAATCCAGGGACCGGGGGGTCGCCGCGGCGATGGGCGCCGCCCGGGTCCGTGGGGCGATGCCGGCCTCGAGTGTGTTCCATTCGTCACAATGGGGACATTGCCCCTGCCACTTGGGGGTGTCCTTGCCACAGTGGCTACAAATAAATACTGGACTCGTGCGAGCCATCTATGCGTTGGGGAGTCAGTTTGGCTAGGATTCGCGCCCGGGATGAGTCGAATGACAGGTTTGTGACCAGCCACTCGGACTGCACTGCGGACAATGCTAGCTTATGCCGGCTCGAATCGGGGACGGGAAAGTGACGCGAATCACATTTGACGGGCCGCAGACAGGTCAGGACTCAGCATGAGCTTGAGAAACAAGCTCCGCTGCGTCGGTTTGACCGACACCGGCAAGGTCCGCGAGCACAACGAGGACACCATTGCAGTCGATCCAGACATCGGCCTGCTCGTTCTCGCCGATGGCATGGGCGGATACAACGCCGGCGAGGTCGCCAGCGGTATCGCCGTGAAGACCATCGTGAACCTGGTCAAAGAGCAGGTGGAGCGCGAAGACCTCAATGTCCAGGACCGCGAGGCCGGACTCTCCCGCCCGACCATCATTCTGCGCGACGCCATCGTCCGCGCGAACAAGATCATCTACCAGACGGCCCGCACCCAGCCTCAATGCGAGGGCATGGGCACCACGGTCGTGGCCGCTCTGTTCTTTGACAACAGGATTACGATCGCCCACGTTGGCGACTCCCGGCTCTACCGCCAACGCGCGGGGGCCGAAAAGCTGGAACAAGTCACCATGGACCACTCGCTACTGCAGGAGCTGGTCGACCGAGGTTTCTATTCCGCCGAAGAAGCGCAGCGCGCAGCCAACAAGAACTATGTGACCCGCGCGCTGGGCGTCGAGCCCAACGTTGACGTGGAGATCCAGGAAGTCCCCGTATCCAAAGGTGAGGTCTTCATCCTCTGCTCGGACGGCCTGTCCGACATGGTCGAGGACGAAGATATTCATTTAACGATAAACACCTTTAGTGCTAATCTGGATACAGTCGCCAAGCAACTGATTCAATTGGCGAATGACAACGGGGGCCGGGACAACGTGTCGGTCGTCATGGCACACGTCCTCGACGCATTCCCGGCCCGCACGAAGATTTTCGACAAGATCCTGGGCTGGTTCGGCTGACACTGACACGAGACAAGGTGAAGCATGGCAAGGTTGGTCTTGAGCCTGGATGGCCAGGTGATGGCGGAATACAACATGAACAAGGAGCGGTACACCATTGGCCGCCTCCCTGACAATGACATCCGCATCGACAACGCTGCCGTCAGCGGACACCACTCGCTGATCATCAACATCCTCAACGACTCGTTCCTCGAGGATCTGAACAGCACCAACGGCACCTACGTCAACGGCAAGCTCATCAAGAAGCACGCTCTGCAACATGGCGACGTGATCACCGTCGGCCATCACCAGTTGCGTTTCGTCGAGGACGACGAAGCCCAGGACGAGTTCGAAAAGACGATGGTGATCCAACCCTCGGCCCGCCCGGTCGAGAAGGTTCGCAGCGCCGCCGAGGTGGCCGACAAGGTTTCTCCGTCCCTGTCCGCGACCGCCAAGAATCGTGCGTTGAACGCCGACGGCGCCGCTGCCTTGAAGAAGGCCAAACTCCAGGTGCTCTCGGGCGCCTTCGCCGGACGCGAGCTCGAGCTCAACAAAGCTCTCACGACGCTGGGCCGGCCCGGCGTGCAGGTTGCCGCCATCACGCGGCGTGCCGAGGGCTACTTCATCGTCCACGTCGACAGCGGCAAGAGCGAAGACTTCCCGCTCGTCAACGGCGCGCCGATCGGCGCGCAGGCGACGCGGCTGAATGACAACGACGTGATTCAGCTCGCCGGCGTGAAGATGGGCTTCTTCGTTAGCTAGGAGCCTGTCGGACTTAAGATCGCCGTAGCGAGGGCGACCCCCATCGAGCTGATTTCGGCGATCGTTTCGCGCGCATAGCAGGGACTATGTAAGCGAAAGGATCGCCGAAAGCAGCCGATGGGGGGCGGCCGCAGTAGGCGATCTTAAGTCCGACAGGCTCCTGGCTCGTCAGTTAACCGTGGGGCGACACCAGTCGCCCCACGATCGTATCCAACTGTCTGTGATTGAAGCCCGCGGGCGTGCTCGCGGGCGTTCCCTCCAACTGGCGCGACATCTCGCCCATCGATCCGGCCGACAACGTCCAGCCCAGCGGCAAGTGATACGCGCCGTTGCACAGCCTGAAGTGGAACACCGAATTGTCGGTAACCGGATCGTTCGGTGAGGTCGGCAGTTTGCCCCGGGCGAACATCCTTCTCACCGCCGTCCGCGACGCCTCGCCACGCGATTCCCTCGTGTTGAGAAGTGAGAGCAGCGGAGCGCGGATCTCGCCGTAGTGCGAATAAGGGCTCGCGTACCTCAGTGCATCGGGGCAAGCGTCATCGCTCCGCAGTGACTCGAGGCCTGGATCGTTACTGATGTGGATGAGCTTCACCGGGCAGTCGGGACTTCCGTACCCGAACTGCCCCGAGCACGCGGGCGCATACACCTGGCGTAGCACTGCCAGCAACTCCGCGATCGTCGCCGTGCCCGAATTCTCAAAGTAACCGCCGTCGACCAGCTGTCGGGTCGGCGATTTGCCGGATCGCAACGTCGCGGCATCCATCAGGCTACCGGCCGGGCTGACGTACGTGAAGCGCGCGCTATTATGGACTACAGCGCTCAGTGGGGCGGAAGCGGGCATCAGGCCCGTCGACCAGCTGGCCGCATTGGCGATGTCGAAGTCCTGGCCCCGGCCGCGGATGTAGGCCAGGGGTTGTTGGATGAAGGCGTGGCCCGACTGCACTTCCGTCGAGTTCAGGAACAGCAGCGGCACGCGTTGGGTGTTCGCCCAGAGCTCTTTCCAGGGCCTGGCGAATTCAGAGCACACAGGTTGCTCGGCGGTCGCCGGTGAGCCGCCCGCAGAGAGGCGCTTGCGGCAGGCTGCATTCCAGCCGAGCTCGAAGCGGGTCTCCAGGCGCTCGCCGCGATCGACAAAGGCCGGGCGCACCCAGAAACGCTGCAGGAAGTCGGTCAGGAACATCGTCTCGAGGGTCGGACCGAGATAGTCGGTCGTCGACACGTCGCTCACCAACGTGTCGATGTCCTTGAGCTGGATGACACCGTCGCGCTCGCCCTTGACGATGGCGGCAAACCAGGCCAGCCCGAGACTGCCACCGGAGACGCCGCTCCCCAACAACATGTGTTTGGAGAACTCCCCGTTCGAGCGGACCTCGAGCCTGGAGAGGACCCACAGCGTCCAGACGGCTGCGCGGATGCCGCCGCCCTCGGACGATACGAGGTAGACCGGCCCCTCGGACCCGACGCCTTGGCCAGCATTCCAGGCTTTTGCATAGTCCACCAGGGAGCCGGCGATGGGCGCGCCGCGCTCGACGAGCTTGATTTCCGGCGAGCTGTAGGAATGCATCGTGGGATACAGCCGGATACGGTGGTTGTCGTTCCAACCGAGGTATTGCAACACGATGGTGACGATGAACAGTGTGGTCAGCAGTGGAAACTGCCAGCACGCCGCGCGGATGGTCAGGTAGGTCCCGGTAATCGTCAGGAAAGTGGCGCACATCAACACAATGCCGAGCGGCCCGATGGTGGCCATCGTCCCGGGTAGTTCCGCCGCCAACACGAGCGCCAGAATGTTGGCCACGATAATTGCGGCATACACCCAGCGGACCGACCTGGGCAATTGCCTCCAGCGCGTTACACGGGGGTCACCGGACGGTTTGTCGGCGAGGGCTGTTACTTTGTTGCTCAGCACGCGCCGGGCCACAGTGCGTCGCACGATGAAGAATGCGAACAGCAGCGCCGCTTCGATGACAAACAGAATGGGCGCGGCCGGCCCCCACCAACCATCGGAGCTGTGCACCGACGGATCGCGTAGGGCGCTCGCGGTACCTGCCGCCATCAACAAGGGTATGACGGCCCCCAACACCCGGGGCAACCATTCACGTAACCATTCGGCGCGTGGATCCGCCAGGGTCGGAATGGTGGGGATGTTGAAACGGTAGACGGTACGGGCGGTGTGCCAGACCGCGAAGCCGAGACAGGCTGACATGCCGAGGGCCCCCACCCGCACGACCGTCGCGGAGCTCGGGAGCACCAGGAGCAGGAACAACTCCCAGATCTGGTCCACCCAGAATGTCATGACCACGCCGAACAGAATGATGAGCAGCGGAATACGAATGGCCTTGGCGTGGTCGACGAACAGGCCAACCCTGACCCCGCGCTCGCCCGGCTTCTGGACGTACTGCTGCTGCGTGGACTGGGCATCCATCGCTTTCCCCCGTTTATTCTGGTCTCCGGTGGACCTTGCGGTCTTTATTCTGCGGAGGCCCGATCACGCCTCGGCTACGGATTCTTCTCGCGCGCCTTTTCCTCGGCGATGGTAAAAATTGTTTCAGGAATGGCTTCCAGGCGCTCCCGCGCAATGGCCTGGCCGCTCAGGTCGGACAACCCGTACGTTCCCTCCTTGATCTTCTCGAGGGCGCGATTGACCCGCTCCAGGCGGGCGACGTCGCGAACGACCAGGTTACCCTCGAGCTCGAGCATGGCGAGGCGCTGCGCGTCGTCCTCATACTCGCGCGAGCCGCTATTGGCGCTCTCGCTCCTGACATTGCGCTCATCGGACTCATCGGCCCGGGCGGCCGTCATGAGTGTGTCGCGCAGGCGATTGAGGTGGTGGCGTTGCTTTTCGATAAAGGCCGTATCGAGCGGTGATTTCGCGGTCACGGGTGCTCCGGCGACGGTCAGGGTTTGGAGGTATGCTCCACACTAGCAGTTTCGTGGCAGGGTGGACACTATGTTAAAGGACAGTGGCGATACCGAACTGCCTGAGTCGCCGCCGGATGAGACGAGCAAGGCGGCCTCGATATGGCTCGCACGGATCAACCGGGGCCTGCACCCCGACGAGGTCGCCGAGCTGCGCACCTGGTTGAAAGTAGCCAAACATCGCCCTGTCATTCTAGACATGGCGCGGCTGTACCACGGGCCCGATGTCGTCGCGGTCTTGTCCGAGCTGTTCCCGACCGGGCCGGAGCCGATGAAATCGGAGGCCCTCAGGGATTTCGCGCAGGCGGCCTTGATCGCGGGCCTCATCGCCGGACTGGCTTTCATCGCCGTCACGGGCCAACAGCCCTGGTCGAGTATCCGCGGCCAATGGGATGCCCGGAACCATCACGTCTGTGCTGCGCCGACCTCGGAAACGATCACCGGTACGCGCGGAATGTATGCCACCGCGGTTGGCGGACGGCGCGAGCTGACGCTTCCGGATCACAGCACAGTCACACTAAACACCAACACGTGCATGGGAGTCGCCTACGCACCCAGTGCGCGCACCATTCTGCTTCCTTACGGCGAAGCGACGTTCCATGTCACGTCGGATCCGCGAAGGCCCTTCCGTGTGCGGGCCGGGCAAAACCGCCTGTTTGAAGCAATAGGCACTGACTTCGATGTGCGCGTGCTGTCTCCCGACCACGTCGAGCTCACGGTGACCGAGGGTAACGTGAAGGTGCTCTACAGGCAGCGGGATACCCTCGATGAGACTCCGGCAGAATTGCGACTACAGGATCACAGGACGCTCGATGACACGACGGTGTCGGCTCTACACACCGCGTTGGTCGAGCCGGGAATGCAGTTCGTACGCAAGCTCGAGGCCAACGACCTGCACGCCCTGTTGGCCTGGCAGCAGGGTCTTATCCTGTTCGACGGTGCGACGTTGAGCGAGGCGCTGGCGGAGGTCGATCGTTATACGACGACGCAGTTCGTGCTGACGGACCAGCGGTTGCGGAACATCCGCATCGGGGGGCAG
>Ga0070665_100001168_pt1 | contig 32297 bp, 27 predicted proteins | sample KBSS13metaG_FD_65862 | JGI IMG/M metagenome (GOLD analysis project Ga0070665, IMG submission 65862) | Switchgrass rhizosphere microbial communities from Kellogg Biological Station, Michigan, USA - KBS S1-3 metaG | ecosystem: Host-associated > Plants > Roots > Rhizosphere > Soil ... | reverse complement strand
GGGCCGGGCGCAATCGCGTTGACGCGAATCCTCGCTTGCGCAAGCTCCAACGCCGTTGCTTTCGTTAGTCCCACGACACCATGTTTGCTCGCGGTATAGACGGCGACATTGGCGATGCCGGTGACGCCGGCGCTCGAGGAAGTATTGACGATGGCGCCGCCGCCGTGCGCCAACATGTGCGGGATCTCGTATTTGAGCCCTAACCAGATGCCCTTCAGGTTGACGCTGATGATCCGATCGAAATCGGCTTCAGTCAGGTCCTGCACCGGCCCGAAACGGCCCTCGATCCCAGCGTTGTTCACCGCCGCGTGAATGCGACCAAACCGCTCAGCGGCGGCGCTCACGACCGCTTGCACCTCGCTTTCGCGGGTGACGTCCGCCTCCATGAACACGGCTTCAGCACCTTGGCTGCGCGCCTCGGCTTCGACCTCCTCACCTTCCGCGGCACCCAGGCCAGAAATAAAGACATTCGCCCCCGCCGAGGCAAACGCTATTGCGGCAGATCGCCCGATACCGGCTGTGCCACCGAAAACGAGCGCGGTCTTTCCCGCAAACGAAAGTAAAGGATCTGCCACTGGCTTGAGCTCATCTTTAGTAAACGATACTACCCACCGAGGTACCACCGCAGACAAACAATGTCTGCCCGGTCACGAACCCCGCCTCGGGTGCGACAAAGAATAGCACGGCCCGAGCGACATCCTCCGGTCGCCCGAGCCGCTTCACCGGGATGGACTCAACGATGTGCGGTAGCTTCGGACTATCGACCGGAATGATCTCGTGAAACATCTCGGTCGCCTCGATGGGACCGGGAGCGACGACGTTGACCGTGATCCCGTGAGCACCGAGCTCGAGCGCCCACGTACGAGCCAGACCCAGCATCCCCGCCTTGGTGGAGGCGTACGCGGTCCGCTTTGCAAGACCCAACACGGCGCGCGTCGAAACCAACACGACGCGACCATAATGCCTCTGCTTCATTGTGGGCAGGCACGCCTGCATCAGCGACAGCGCCGCGGTCAGATGCAGATTCGTCAGCGCCTGCAGATCATCGACCGTCACATCCTCGAGCGGCTTCTCGCGAATCGCGCCAGCGTTGTGGATGAGGGTCGTGATGGGAAAGCGGCTCGCGACTTCATGCGCGGCCTCGCGGGTCGCCAGGTTGTCTGCAAGATCGACCTGCACCTCGTGCAGGCCGTGCACGGGCCTTTCGCCAGCGCGCCGCGCCAGCGAAACGACCTGGTAGCCCTGCTCGAGCAGCGACTTGCAGATCGCTGCCCCGATACCAGAACTTCCGCCAGTCACCAGGGCGTACTTGTCACTCGGCATGTCTTCCAATTAATACGACCTCCTGAAGCAGGACAAGTCCAACGGTTGCTTCGGCCATCTGGCGGTCCGTTATCCGCTCATGTTCCACTCCCCCGGAGGTTGTTGTACCACCTTGTGTACCAATTCTGAGCCACTTCGCCCGGGTAAACATCCTCGACGCCATCTTGCAGCGCCTTCACTATGGCGCGGGCCAAGGCGACCGGGGCCACTTTGGGCGGGAGAAGCTCCCGATTGCGCTCGTCGTCGATGGGGCCAGGAAATATGTTGAGCACCCGGATTCCTGCCGGCTGTAGCTCCGTACGGAGCGACTGCGCGAAGGAATAGGCTGCCGCCTGCGACGCCGAAAGCGCACTTCTTCCAGGCGCCACTGACAGCGCGTCAATCGACAGTAGGTTGACCCATGCCATCATCGGCGTGCCGACCGCCGGTTCGGCGGCGTTGGAATCGCCACCAGCAGCGCCCGTCGCGGTCGCTCGCATTAGCGGGCCGAAGGCTCGCGCTAGCCGCACCAACCCGAAGTGGCTGATGTCCATCTCAGCGTGCGCGGACTCAACACCTACCCCCGCTGCCACTTTGTCGAGCGACTCAGCGGTGTTGATCAGAATGTCGACCTGCGACGCGATTCGAACCGCTGCAGCCCTGACTGACTCGTCACTGGTCACGTCGAGGTCGACCGACTTCACCTGACTGCTGGATCCAAGCGGACCCTTCGACCCATCCGCTGCCCGCGCAGCCTCCGTACCCACCGCGGCTCCCGCGGTCCCGACAGCCTCCGCGACCACCGCACCCACCGCGGCCGCGTTGCGCCCGGCCCACACGATGGCGGCGCCAACCTCGACCAGCGCGCGAACCAACTCGACACCAACCGCGCTGCCCGCGTCCGTCACAAGCACTCTGCGACCGCGAGGGTCGCAACTCATTTCCCGGAGGAGCCGGCTCGATGTCACGCCGCCCGCTCCCACTTCCGCGGATGCAACCAACACGGCTTGCCCCGCCCTATCGAGCCGCGCGGCAACCTTAACCCGCGCGGGCGCCGACGCGACGTCATCGTCGAGGAAGACAACCGCCGTGGGCCCTACATCGAGCCGAACGAGACCTAACCGAATTGGGAGGCGCGCGCGAAAAAACTCATCATGACTGTGGCGCAGTGTCGTTGCAGAGAGCAAGTCTCCGCCGCCCGCCTGTAAGCGCCAGTCGAGCGCCGAGGAAAGGCACCGATGACACGCCTCCCGAGGCGGATACTGCACCGCGCCGCACTGAAGGCACACCTGGAGCTCAAAGCGCCCGACGACCGCCGCCGCCCTCAAACCGAGCGCCACCTGACTGCGGGACGAAGGGGGTAGCGCGATCATCCGCGCGCCCGCGCGGCAGCCGCCACTTGCGCCAGTCCGCAGGCTGCTGCCCAGCGCGTCGCACGCGCCAGCTCGCAACCCGCAGCCCAACGCGCCGCATGCACCAGCTTGCAACCCGCAACCCAACGCGCCGCGTGCAGCAATGCCAAGGCGAGCCGCATGACGCTCATACGCTCGGACCAGAGCCGCGCGTCACCGCAGGGTCGGGTCTCACCTCAGGGTCGCCTCTCGCCGCACGGCCGCCGGTCGCCGCGGCGCCCGCAGCTAAAATCGCGGCGCCACAACAAAGGCCGCGATCGTAGTTGATCATGCCAAAGCCGCTGACCAAAGCTGTGCGTGCGTTGGGCACGCGGGCACCGAGCGCAGTGCCCGTCAGCTGCCGCACGGCCTCGGTGAGGCCTAGATAACCTCCGGCGGCACCGGCCTGGCCAACCGAGAGTTGGCCACCTGAAGTGTTGAGCGGAAAATCCCCATCCGTGGTGAAAGAATGACTACGGACAAACTCGGGACCGTCGCCCTTGGCACAAAAACCGAGGTCCTCGATCTGCATGACACTGATCACGGGATAGTCGTCATAGGTCTGCAGAATGTCGATGTCATCGTGACGCATGCCAGCCTGCCCGAACAACTCGTCCCGATCGAGCGCCCACCCACCCCGACTCTGTATCGGGTCATCTGGAAACGAATTGTGCCGCTCCGAGGTCGCCAGGACGCTGACAAACCCCAACCCCAGATCCAACGCCCGTTGGCGTCGCATAACCAGAAACGCCTCCGCCCCCGCGCACGGCATGACGCAGTCAAACAGATGCAACGGCTCCGCCACCGGACGCGCGTCCATGTACTCCTGCAAGGTGAGCGGCTTCTTGAACAGCGCATGGGGAAACGACAGCGCGTTATCGCGCTGCGCGACACAAAGCTTGCCGAAATCCTCCCGGCGAGCCCCACAGGTCCGCATGTAATGCCCGGTCAAAAATGCAAAACTCGCGTTGGGCCCGCCGGCGCCATAGGGATAGACTGCATCCCGCGCAAAACGGCTGAAGTTTCCGATCGTGGTGCGGAACGTATCGGCCTGGTTGGTGTCAGCCGCGACACAAGCGATTACCGAGGCATCTCCTGACTGCACAGCGCGCAACGCGCGACGCAAGGCAACGATCCCCGACGCCCCACCCATCGGTATGTTATCGAGCCAACGTAGCGACAACCCAAGATGTTGGGTTACGCCCACGGCCGTGTCAGGGGCGAGAGTAAAACTCGAAAGACACAACCCATCGAGATCGGCCTTCGCCAAACCGCTCCCAGCCAGCAGTCCCTCCAACGCCCGCGCGATGAACCAATGCGCACCATGAGGAGAGTGGCGAACATACGGAACCGTCACCGGTACCGCGACAACCACATCATCGTATCCGTTACGCCGTAACGTCATGACGCCGCCGTAGTCCGTTTCTTCAGCGAACGAAGGTCAACGCACGCTGCACTGGCGAGCAACCCCCGCCCGAGCTCCTTGAGTTGCGCCCTCTGGATCTTCTCGGTTGGAGTAAGCGGCAACCGTTCACACAAGGCGACGTATCCGGGCGCTTTGAAATAGGCCAGTCGTCCGAGACAGAACTGAACGAGCTCGCGAGCATAGCCCTCGCGCTCGGGCTCAGTGACCACCCCGCGTGGCACGACACAGGCCATCACCTCGTCACCGCGGATTTCGTCGGGGACCGCGATGACGCCGACGCTGGTGACCTTGGGATGTTGCAACAGAACACCTTCGACCTCGACGGCGGAAATGTTCTCGCCGCTGCGCCGAATGACATTCTTCTTCCGGTCGACGAAATGAAAATCGCCGTCCGCATCGATCGAAACCACATCACCCGTATGGAAATAGCCCGCCTGCCAGGCGGCCGCGGTTGCCTCCGGATTCTTGAGATACTCCCGGAAGAACCCGAACCGCGGCGAGTCCCCCGCACAGCGCACCAACAGCTCGCCAGGCTCGCCGACCGCCACGTCCTGGCCGGACTCATTCACCACGCGCCAGGCCACCCGCGAATCCGCCTTTCCGAAGCAGGAGGTCCCGACCTTGCGGGGCTCGCGATTCGCAATGACCACCGCCCCGGCGCCCGTCTCGGTCATGGCCCACGCCTCGAGCAACGGAAATCCGAAGCGCTCCTCGAAGGCCGCGTGCAAGCGCGCACTGACGCCAGCACCGAACCCGAACCGCACCGAGTGCATTCTATCGCTCTCGTCCGCAGCCGCCCCGAGCAACATGGCGGGCATCACCCCCAGGTAGTGAACAATCGTCGCCCGCGACTCGCGGACGCTGTTCCACCAGGTACCCGGATGAAATCGATCCAGCGGCACGACGCAGCCGCCCGTAAGCAACATGACCATCGTGGAGAAGGCCATGGCGTTCATATGGCTCATGGGCAAGGGCGTGATGAGGCGCTCCTTGCCAGCAGCGACACTGCAAAGCCCGCCGGCCTGGGCATACCAACTGCCCGCCCAGAGGAAGTACTCGTTCGGCAGCACACAACCCTTGGGCCGCCCCGTCGTGCCCGAGGTGTACAGCAAGGCGCATTCGGTATCCGCGCCCGGGATGGCGTGCGCAGCGAGGGTAACATTGGCGCCGGTGGTGGGGTGCGCGCCGCGAGTGGCGTGCGCGGGCACGGCCGAAGTGACGCGCGCCCCTGCGGCGACGTCGGCGCCCGAAATGCCATCCGCGTCGCCTGCGGTCGGCGGCCGCACAGCGGCGACCACCTCCAGCAGCACCAAATCCGGCGTAGTGACCACGAGCCGCCGCTCCGCGTCAACCCCCGCGAGGCGCAGCTCCTCCACCCGCTCCTCTGGCACCACCGCCACACAAATCTCGGAGTGCCCAACAAGGTACTCCAGCTCCGCACTGCGCCACTCCGGGTTGATGGGAACGACCGACACCCCCAACGCATTGAGCGCCAGCCAATGAAAGAAAAACGCGGGCCGGTTCTCCAACATGAGCCCCACCCTCCGCCCGACCCCCAGGCCCGCCGCCCGGTACCGGCGCTCGAGCTCCGCCACCTCGAGCACCGCATCCGCATAGGTATACGAGCGCGCCTCGATGGAATACTTCGCGGCCGTTTGTGCCAGCACACACAGGAAATCGTTGTCCGGATACCGCCCGGCAGTCCGGCGAAACGCCCCGTAAACCGTACCGTCGTCGATCATGGCTACAACAGCAGCTGAATCGAGGGAAACGCCGCATCGCAATTGACCAGCTCGATCTTCTTCAACCGCATGCGTAGCGCACCCTCAACCCGCATCAGGTGGTGATAGGTCACGCCTGCCAGGACCAACTGCTGATCCAACCGCGTCTCGACATACATGAACGGCGTGCGCAATACATAGTGATTCGCAGCCGAATCGCACACTTCCACCAAGGGGGCCTGCAACACGTGCTGGCAAAAGCTCGGCGGCTGCTGCGAGAACGCATTCGGATGCTTCAACCTCTCGATCCGCACCTTCAGGAGCAACTTGTCCTCGGAGAACAACGAAGTGAAGGTCTCGCCTTCAGGCTGCCCACGGGTGAGCGGCATCCAGTACCGCACGTCGTCAGTCAACAACTCGTACCATTCGTCGAAGCGCTTCTCATCCAACAGCCGCGCCTCGTGATACACAAAGCTCACGAGCGACTCCCAGTCGGAGGCAGTCATGCTCAACCCTCCCCCGATCCCGCCATACCCAGCGTCATGAACTCCGCCCAGGCGCGAAACTGCCCGCGCATGGGCACCTCGTTCGTCGCCCCGAACGTTCCGGTAATATCCTGCGCTTCGGCCGCCGAATGATTGCGGTGCAGACTCACCCACTCATTGCTCGCGGAAGCCAGCCCCTCCTGGATCGAGCGATAGCAATGCAGATCATCGTGACCGACCATGGAGGTCGGCGCATTGATGAGCCGGCTGTAGGTCGTGGTGCGTGCCAACAGCTCATCCGGCGCCCCGACGAGTCGGAAGGTCCAGCTCTCAATGAGCGTCTTGTCGACCGCCAGCGGCCGCGCCACCCGGATAGCCTGGATCGCGCCCTTGATGGTGAGGTTGGGATAGTACACCGTGTTATGTCGGACCTCGCCCAGAATCCGCTGCGCGCGCTCGGCCCCGTAAGCCTCCGTCATGCGCTTCTCATAATCACCGATGTGCGCGTACTTGGAATGAATCGAGAAGTTCACGCCCGTATAGCTGTGCCCGTTGGCGTAAACCTTCACTCCCATCTTCTCGAAGAATTCGTAGTTGTTCACGAAGGGCACGAACTGCTCGATGACCATGGGGGCCGGCCCCTCGCTGCCGGAAGACTCCCAGGTCTTCTTGGCCGTTCCGGCGGAAGACTCGTGCGCCACCATCGGATGCATCGCATCGTTGAGGTTCTCGACGAACATCTTCCAGTTACAGTCGTGCAGGTACCGCAAGACACCGCCGGCCACCTCGAGCCGGCCCTCGGGTGACCGCTCCACCATGTTGTCGATGGAGGTCAGCGACTCGCCGAAATACTCCTCGAAGGCCGGACCTGCGGCTGCCAACCGCGCGAACACGAAACCGCGGTAGTTCACAGACCGCAACTCGCCCAGTCCCTGCGCCGCCGCCGAACGCTCGAAAGCGGTACCCTCGTAGCCGCTCTTCAAAGGGACCGAGCGCAATGTGCCGTCGAGCCGATAAGTCCACCCGTGGTAAGGACAGCGCAAAACCCCGCCGACACACTTTCCGTGTACCGCGCTGGCGAGGCGCGTGCCTTTGTGCGCGCAGCGGTTGGGCAGCACGCGCACCACCCCATCACTGCCGCGAATCATGATGACAGGCTCACGAGCCAACACCGCCGTGTAGAAATCCCCGGGGTTGGGGACCTGGCTGTCATGGCCGACATAGAGCCAGGTATGACGCCAGAGCTGCGCCATCTCCAGGTCGAACAGCTCCGGATCGAGATAAAGGTCCCGATGAATCTCATCCGGACGCACCAGGGCCCGGATCGCCCGCGGATCGTTCCTGTAACGGCTCATGACAGCACCCGACGCTCTCGACTTGGCCTGACAATTACTTCAAGCCTAAACCAATTCCCGCACCCGAAGCCAGCGCCATCGAGCGCGCCTTCGCATAGCGTACATCAGCGTCGCATGGTGTTGCCTTCAGGACACCTCGAGAGCCTGCTGACCGGCGCGCTCGCCCTCCTCGGCGGCCGTCTCCCACATCTGCGCCCCACTCAACTCCGAGTGCCCGAAGGTCAGACGACCGAAGCGCTTGCGGAGCACCTCTTTGGGCGCGGGCTTGCCGTCCTTGCCAAAAAAGAAGCCCGGCGGATCGACGACATAGGCATGGCCCCAACGGTTGGTGATGATGCCGGCAATATCCCGCCGGGCGTCAAACCCGTAGTCGCCGAAGAGCTTGGTGAACTGCGCGCGCACCGCCGATTCGATCTGCGCGTAGCTCATGTTGAACAGCTCCATGCGCGCCAGCGTGCACTGCTGTGGAAACGGCACGCCCGGCAATGGAAACGGGTTGTACAGGGTCAGCACCGTGGGCTTGGCTGGATCGAGCGGCTGCGTCATCTGCCCGGGAATCTCCAGGTTGCGGCGTAGACTGAGCCACCACCCGAAGCCGTCGAACCACCGTGCCGAGGCAATGCCGAGTTTCTCCAGGAACTTCCAGTTCCTGACCGCCACGTTGACCGTGAGCATGGGTGCATGATGAAAATGGTTCATCGCCTCACGATATTCCGGCGAGATGTCCCGACAGATGTGACGGTTGGCGTGTTGTTGACCACAAAGGATGGCGACCTTGGCATGCGCCCGGTAGAGCTTCCCGCCGCGCGCATACGTCACCACCACTCCCTTCGCGGATCCCGGCGAGCCCTCGTGCATGACCGCCACGACCGTCGACGACAGTCTCATCCGAACGGGCGCGTTCGGCTTGTCGAGTTGGTCCCACTGCACCGGGCCGTTGAGGATATCCGCCATCCGGTACTCACCCGCCAGCGCCGCCGGGATGATCTTCTTCAGGAAGTGGCGCGCGGTTCCCGCGTGCCCGCCAGGGAAACTCGCGAGATACACCTCGTCGGTCGGATCCACTCCGCCGGTAGCATACCGGTAGTAGCCGACGACGCCCGGCTGCAGGAAGTTGTAGGCCGAGTAAGCTGAGATCACGTCGGCACCCAACCCACATCCCATCGCGCAAGTCACCGGATTCAGGTATCTCAACACTTCCGGCAGGTCGCCCGGGTCGACACCCGCGACGTCAGTCAGAAACTGCTGATAGGTCATGCTATCGAGCCACGGCTCCCAGTCGGCGCGGCGCGGCGGCGTACGGAACAGCTCCAGGTCCACGAGGGCTTTCCTGGCGGACTCCGCGATCGGCGCATGCCGGAAGCCATCGCGCCAGGGGTTGCGAACCCAACCCTTGCCCTCGTAGTAAAAACCCGTGTCGGAGCGCTCCCAAGCCACGTGCATGGGTGACCACGCATCCTCGGGCACCAGGATGTCCCGACTCAAGCCGGTGGCCTTCTGATAGATGAACTCATCCGGGAAGCCCAGGTCCGTGGCGAAATGGGTCCACATCCCGGCGTCCTTGGCCTTGTTGAACGGCACCACGATACCCGTGGCGCCCTGCGGGGCGGTCAGATGATAGCCGTCGACCTCGAACTCGTTCTGCTTGGCCTCGCCTCCGAAGATGGGATGCTGGTCGAGCATCAACACAGTCGCATCGGGCCGTCCCTTGCGATACGCCCAACAGGCCGATAAGCCGGCCGTACCGCAACCGACGACGATCGCATCGAGGCGCTCGCCTGTATCAGTGGCCGCCCGCAGCGCCTTATCGAACTCCTGGTTGCGGATGCCCCCATGCGCCGCATTCACGACTTCGTGCGTGTTGCCATTCGAGCGCGCGTAATCGCCGATTCCCCCGGGACCGGTCCACTCGGGTCCAAGGCCCGTCATGCGCGCCGCAACCGTCTGTGCCCGGGCACTGCGAATCGCCGCAGGAGAGCCCATACCTAACAGCGCCGTTCCAGCACCCACCAGCGAGCCACCCACGAAGTCGCGGCGTGTAAAGCCCTCGCTCATAGAGGCTCCTTGAAACCGCCGTTGACGAACACGTCGCCTTTGCAAACCCAGTGGCCGCCCTCCTTCGACCATAGGAACAGCACCCGTACCAGCGGTGGCGGGTATTCCTTCGCCTTTTCCGGGCGGACGGTGGCGTAGAAGTTGGTCCAGTCCCAGCCCGCATTGCCATTCACCACCGTCCGCACCGACTCGATGCGCACCGAAGTCACATCCTTGACGTATTTCCGGTAGGTCTCGCGAAACTGCGCACGTCCGACCGTGGTGGCCGGCTCCCCTTCCCCGATAGAGATGGCGTCCGGGGCATAAAACTTCGTCACGATGGTCTCGGCGTCCCCAGCCGCCCACGCCCGCTCCTTGAGGTCGTACAACTGGCGGATCTCCTTCTTGAACGCGGCGAGCTCGGGGTCGGAAGCGGCCATCGAAGGAGGGCTCACAGCCAGGGCAAACCCGAGGACGACGAGGGCCAGGTGCGTAACCATACAGTTCACCTGCATAACCAAGTCAGTTGACTTGTCAGGAGACTGTAGGCCCCCGCGCCGCCCCTCGTCAAGAACACCCGAAAAGCCCTACACTCGCGCCATGCGCTTTTCGATCCGCTCGCCCGGCCACCGCCCCTTCGATGAGAACTCGAGCTCACTCAAGATCGTCAAAGCGGCCAAGCAGGTGTTTCTGCGCGAGACGGACTCCGGGTTCAGCATCCGTAGCGTGGCGAAGGAAGCGGGCTTGAGTATGGGGGCGGTCCAGCATTTCTACCCCACCCGCGACAAACTGCTGGCCGCGATGCTCGAGCTCGTCGTGAACGAATACGAAGCGGCCTACGAGCGGGTATTCACCGAATTGCCGTTCAATGGCGAGGCGCGCCTGTTCGGTGTCATCGAATACCTGGCACTGGACATCACGCGCGCCGAAACCCGGCAGTTCTTCTTCGGACTCTGGGCGCTCGGCTGTCGCAACAAGTTCACGGCGGCCTTCATCGAGGAGATGTACTCGCACCATCGGCGCCAGCTCGCGGCGCTCATCGGCGCCGCCCGGCCCGCCTTCAGCGAGGAGAAGTGTTTCGAGATCGCCATGCAGGTGGCTGCCCTGATCGATGGCCTGATGATCTTCACGGCACCCGGCACCCGACACTTCGCCTCGCGCCCGGCGCTGGGAAAAGCGGTCAAGGCTTCTGTGAAGAAACTCCTGACAGCTGCCGAATGAGCGTCGCGCGAGTCTCCTGCACCGCCACGAGCGGTGTGCGGCGGTAGCTCGCCACTTCCTTGCCGGTAAACGGCGTGACGGCAGTGGCCGCGGCCGACCGCCTCAGGCTGAGATTCTGAATCATCCAATTCAACAGCTCGGCGAGCTCGGCATCCGACAAGGTCGACTGCGCCGCTCCGGGCACCTGCACCAGAAACCTCCGCCCGGCGGGCGAGCCGGCAAACGGCACCAGGGTTTCCTTCACCGACGGCACCCGCCCGGGCTCACCCGAGCCATCAGGAGTGTGGCAACCCATGCATTGCAGCATATAGTTGATCCGCGGCTCGTAAGCCTGCGCCACCTGGCAGCAGGCACACAAAGCCATGACCACCAACACAGCGCGGCGCACCGCTGCCAACACCCTACTTCGCTACAGCGACGATGCGCGCCGTGGAGCAGTGATACGGTATGTTGGCCTTGCTGCTGCCCGAGCACCAGTTGTAGTCGTTCGACTCGAAAGGCTCGTAAACCGGGGTGTCGCGCTCGTTTCGATTGCACAGGCAGCGGCCGCAAGTACTCTTGCCGCAGCAGTCGTTATAGGACACGACGTAATCGCGTCCATCAGCCGGGTTGTGGCAGGTGCCGACCCACGTCACTGCCGACTGCTCGGTCCCGGGCGGGCAGGTATTTTGCGAGCCGCCACAACACCCGCACAAATAGCCATCGATCGCGCAATGCCGCCAGTACTCGCAACTCGTAGGATCCTGCGAGTTGTCAGGTTTCGCCGCAGTCGCAGCCGCGCCAGGGCCGGGCTTGGCCGCCGGCTGGGCACCCCGTGCCACCGGTAATAGCGGCAACGCTCCAGCCCCCCCGAGGAGAATGGCCCCGAGCGAGCCCAGAAACCCACGCCGGGACGTGCGCCTCGCCACCGCCCGCGTGGAGCTCTCCGCCAAGGAATCAAACCATCTCATTCGCTTCACCCGCGCGCCATGACTACGGAGTAACGAGTATCGTTGGGGTCGTGCCGACGTGCTCCACAGAGCGCAGATACTCCCCGCTCGTGGCATCGTAAATATCGAGAGTCGAGCTCTCGATGAAAGCCGAGAACAACAGGGGCTTCGGATCGTGAGTCACCTGGATCGCCCCCGAGTCGTTCTTCATCGCGATCCGCTGCAGACGGGTGTGGTTGGCAAGGTCATACACCCACACCTCCTTACCCGGATCCTTGTGCGTCTCGGGACCCCCGCGGTGCATGATCGAATACAACCGGTTGAGGCCGGCATGCGCCGCGAGCTGTTGCAAGCCACCCGGCCGCCACTGCTGGGCCTGGTCCGCCGCGCCCAACAGGGGCCACTTGGCACCCAGCGTCAACCCACCGTCCTGCGTGATCTGCACCGGGTACATCATCCCGCCGTAGCTCACGAACTGCCAGGTGTTGCCGACCCTGACCCCCTTCTCGGTCACCGGGTCCTTGGCAACATCGAACATGTGGGCGGTACGATCTCGCGAGACCGCCTGTCCGCCGCCGTCCAGGTGCACATTCAGCAGCGAGCCGTCGGCGCAGATACTGAAAAAAGACCGGGCCCCGGTCGGGTAGACCAGCGCGCAACCGGCCGTCTCGATCTCGCCGACGAGCTTGCGGCTGCTCGCGTCGACGACGGTGACAGACTGCGCCGGCGTGAAGTTGTAGACGAGCAGAAAGCGACCGTCGTCAGTCAGCTCGGCATCCCCCATCATGGGCATGTTCGAGGATCGCTTGGGCGGAATAATGATCTCGCCGACCGGCGCAAGATGCGCAGGGTCGTACATCGTGACGACGTCCGTGCGCGTCCCACGCGTGCCCCGGGAGAAGTAGGTCTCCGGGGAAAAGATCGTCTTACCGTCCTTGGAAATCACCAGGCGGGCGAAGCCGAAGCCGGTGCTGAGCATCCCGAGGAAGCGCCCGCTATCGCCATCGACGAGCAACGCCTGCCCGTCCGCCATGTGCGGGAAAACGAAGTCATTGACCCACACCCAGTGGGGTGAAGCCGCCGGGAGGGTCGCAACGACACCCTGGGGGTCGGCCGGCAGAGGCGGGGGAGCGCCCTTCGCCACTCCGAAGCCCAACGCAAGTGCGACAAGGAGTCCTCGCAGGCACGCGGTCGCTTTGATCATTCTTGATAGCCGTAGCCGCAGCACGTGTAGGCGGTCAGTCTGCCAGCGGTGCGCACCGCGCTGCAACGCTTTGCAAATCCCGCTTGGCCGGAATGGCCTGGCGTTTTAAGCTCATCGCCCGGGGGCAGTGCGCGGAGAGCCTGATGCCGATGCTGGCCAAAATTGATCAGAACACGGTCGACGCACAAGTCGTGCGGCATCTGCCCAACACGCAGAATGTATCCACGGCAGACAGCCTGGACGAGGCCTGCGACGTCGTCGGACGAAACATCTACCCGCATCGGTTGCGACTCGCCACGCCGTCCGGGCCGAGCGTCATGTGTCTCACCTCGGCCCTGAACCTGGGAGAGTGTGCCCTCGGGTACGTGCAGTATGGTCACGATGTCATCATCGAGTCGGGGGTGATCACCGAATACCTGTTGGTGAAGTCGACCATCGGCGGCCACGGCCGCGTGACCTGCGGCGACCATTCCGTCATTTCCACACCTCACTCCATCATCATGACTTCGATGACGGCGCGGACGGATATCCTGATGACCGCGCAATGCCGGCACCTCACGGCGCGCATCTGCCGCGAGGCCCTCGAGGCGCGCATTGCCGAGAAACTCGGCCGCCGTCTCACCGAGCCGTTGCGCTTCGACCTGGAGGTCGCCTCCAACTCCGACTTCGGCCGCGGCTGGCACCAGCTGCTCGCCCACATCTGCGACCTGTCGGCGAGCGCGCCGACGGTGCTCGCCTCGGAGGACGTCCGCCGCCAGTACTCGCGCACCATGATCGAAATGTTGGTTCACTCGGCCCCTCACAACTACTCCCGGGCACTTGCCGAAAACCTGGCCCAACCGATCCCCTGGCACGTGCGCCGGGCCCGCGACTACGTCCACAACCACATCGCCGACATCCGCTCGGTCGCCGATATCGCCGCCTCGATCGGCATTACCACTAGAACACTCCAGAGCGGCTTTCGCAAAGCCTTCGGCATGACACCGGCCGAATACATCCGTCGCACCCGCATCGAAGCGCTGCACCAGGCACTGCTCGCGGCCGACGGCGGACAGAGCGTGACCGACCTCATGCAGGCCGTCGGCATCGTGAATTCCGGCCGCTACGCGCACTACTACCGCCAACTCATCGGCGAGATGCCGTCGGTCACCTTGAAGCGGAACATGTAGTCATGACCGGTCCCCCCATCCGGGGACCCCACCTCGCGTTGCTCCTCCGCAACGTCGCTCCGCCTGCGCGGCGAGCGATTATTTTCCGATCCTGTACGAGCGTTTCGCGTAGCGGGTCGCGTGCCTGCCAACGACGGCTCTACGATGGCTCGACCTACGGGGAGATCACAAGATGCGTCGATTTGTAACGCGCCAACCTGCCTGGGCCGGGAAGATTCGTCGGCCAGCCCTCCTGGCCATCGCCACCCTGCTCGCCCTTCCCTGCACCTGGGCACAGGAAGTCGCCGAGGAAACCGGCGACAAGCTCAGCGAGATCATTGTCACCGCGCAACGGCGCGAGCAGAACCTGCAGGATGTCGGCACCTCCGTCACGGCATTCGACGGCGCCGCTCTCCAACAGCTCGGCCTCAAGAACGTCACTGACGTCGCCAGCCAGGTGCCGGGCCTGCAATACAACCAGTACGGCGCCACGGTCACTATCTACAACCTGCGCGGCGTCTCGCAAAACGACTTCAGCGACCACCAGGAAGCCCCTGTCGCCGTCTACTCCGACGATGCCTACATCGCCTCCACCGGGGCCCTGGCGGGCTCATTGTTCGATCTGCAGCGGGTCGAGGTGCTACGGGGCCCCCAGGGCACACTGTTCGGGCGCAACGCCACGGGCGGCCTCATCCAGTATGTCAGCGCGTCCCCAACCGATCACCCGGACGGCTACCTCCAGATCACCGGCGGTAACTTCGGTACGATCGAGAGCGAGGGCGCCATCAGCGGCCCCCTGACCGACAGGCTATCCGCCCGATTCTCCTTCTCGACAGCGGACCACAACGGCTACATCACCAACCGCGTCGGCCCGGACGTCAACGACCAGAAGCAGTACGCGGCGCGCCTGCAGTTTCTGTTGAAGGTGAACGACAACGACGAGATCCGCCTCAAGCTGCATGCGCTCAACAACGATCACGAGATCGCGGGCAACTATTCATGGGCGGCGGCGGTACCGGATGAGACCGGTCGCGGGATGTTCGCTCCGCCCGGGACCCCGGACCTGGGCGGCTATGTCAACCCGAGCACCAGCCCCTTCAACCAGGCCGAGAACCGCGCGGGCCTGTTCAACCGGACCGTATGGGGCGCCAACCTGCGCTCGACCTGGCACCTCCCGGGCAATGTGACCCTCGTCTCCGTAACCGACTACCTGAAGATGCAGAAGCGCTACGGCGAAGACTCGGACATGTCGCCGAACTTCATCTTCAACTACGACACCGGCGCGCACTACCAACAATTCTCGCAGGAGCTGCGCCTGAACGGCGCCGTGGGCGGCTTCCGCTGGATCGCGGGACTGTACTATCTCAACTACTTCACGCGGAATTTCGAATACACCCACCTGCCGGACTTCATCTTCGGCATCCCGGTCGGCGACGGACGTGCAGCCCTTGCTCTCAACACCAGCTCACCCTCGGTGTTCGGCCAGGTCGAGTACGACTTCAGCGAGCACTTCACCGGGATCCTGGGCGCCCGCTATACCGCCGACGACAAGACCTACACCTACAACTACATCTGCGTCCAATGCCCGCAGACGTTGAGTTACTCGCCGGCGACTTTCCCGGATGCCGCCAAGAACTACAACATCCCGACCGGCAAGGTGGAGCTCGACTACAAGCCGGTGCGCGATATGCTCATCTATGGCAGCGTGAACCGCGGGGCGAAAGGCGGCGGTTGGTCCGCACCGAGCTCGGGCGGCGTGGACCCCGCCGCGTTACCTTATAGGCAGGAGAAGCTCACCAGCTACGAGGTCGGCTTCAAATCGACGTTCCTGGACGGCGCCGCCCGCCTGAACGGCGCGATCTTCTACTACGACTACAAGGACTACCAGGGCTTCTTCCTCGACGTCGCGACCCAGGTCGTGCAGAACATCAACGCCAAGGTCAAAGGCGGCGAGCTCGAGTTTGCGGTCGTTCCCATGCACGGGCTCAACTTGCAGCTCGGCGTGTCACACCTCGAGACCGACGCGTACAACGTCCCGACGCCGGCGGGCGACCAGTTCACCACCTACCTGCCCCAAGCGCCACGCTGGAGCTTCAACGCGGTGGCTCACTACCAATGGCCGATGTTGGGGGGGCAGATGTCCGCCGAGGTGGATGCCAAGTGGAACGGCAACCAGTACCTGGAGCTGGTCAACAATCCGGACGACTACGAGCGCGCCTACATGGTCACCAACGCCCGGCTGGGCTTCATGACGGGCGACGGTCATTGGGATTTCACGGCTTACGTGAACAACCTCGCCGACCGTTATTATCGGATCTACAACCTGGATATCGCGGGGTTCCTCGGAATCGACCAGAGCGTGTACGGACCGCCGCGCACGTTCGGGGCGACCGTCCGCTATCAATGGGGCCCCTGATCAAGCGGAGAGCAAACGCAATGACGACCTTCAGCCTGACCATCGACGGCAAGCCTGCGACCACGACGGCGACCTTCGACGTCATCAATCCCGCGGACGAGACAGTAGTCGCGGCCTGTCCCCAGGGAAACACCCAACTGCTCGACGCCGCCGTCGCTGCCGCACGCCGCGCGTTTCCAAAATGGTCGGCGTTGCCCGATACCGAGCGGGTCGCGAAACTCAACGCGGTGGCCGACCTGATCGAGAAGCATCACAAAGAGTTGGCCGAGCTCGTCATCCAGGAGCAAGGCAAAACCCTGAGCGGCCCGGGAGCGAACCTGGAGTTGGGCGGCGCGGCGGCGTGGACCCGGGTCACAGCCAGCCTGTCGTTGCCCGAGCAGGTCATTCAAGACGACAAGTCAGCCAGGATTGTCGTGAACCGCAAGCCCGTAGGTGTCGTGGGATCGATCACGCCCTGGAACTGGCCACTGTTGATCGCCGTATGGCACGTCATGCCAGCCATCCGCGTCGGCTGTACCGTAGTCATAAAGCCCTCCCCCTTCACGCCGTTGTCGACGCTGCGGCTGGTGGAGCTGATGAACCAGATCCTCCCGCCGGGAGTGATCAACGCCGTCACCGGCGGCCCCGAAGTCGGCACTCACCTGGCCACGCACCCGGGAATCGACAAGATCGTGTTTACCGGGTCCGTCGCGACGGGCAAGAAGGTCATGGGTAACGCATCCCAGACCCTCAAGCGCATGACGCTGGAGTTGGGCGGCAACGATGCCGGCATCATTCTGCCGGGAACCGACATCGACCCGTTGCTCGAAAAACTGTTCTGGGGTTGCTTCATCAACGCCGGACAAACCTGCGCGGCGTTGAAACGACTCTACGTTCATGAGGACCAGTACGAGGAAGTCGTACGTAAGTTCGCCGACTACTGCGCCAAAATTCCCGTCGGCAACGGCCTCGACCCGAGCAACCTGATCGGGCCCGTCGCCAACCGGATGCAGTTGGACAAGGTCATGGACTACGTCGATGACGCCCGGGCACAGGGCGCCCGCATCGTGCTCGGCGGCAAAAAGACTCCGGGGGCGGGCTACTTCTACCCCATCACGGTCATTGCGGACACCACCGACGAAATGCGCGTCGTCAAGGAAGAGCAGTTCGGGCCGGTCATTCCCATTGTGAAGTACAAGAATGTCGAGGATGCGCTCGAGCGTGCCAACGCGTTGGAAGTCGGCCTCGGCGGTTCCGTGTGGGGCAATGACGCCCAAGAGGCCGCGCGCCTGGCGGCACGTCTCGAGTGCGGAACCGCCTGGGTGAACCAACACGGCGCGCTGCATCCCATGGCGCCCTTCGGCGGAGTCAAGAGCTCCGGCATCGGCGTGGAATTCAACGTCGACGGGCTGAAGGAATACACCACGGTGCAGGTGCTGAACGTCGCACTATAACAGGATACCTATGCCATCCAACCGGCCCGAAGCGCGCCTGCGCCTGGTCGCAGCCATTCTCGTCGGCGTCATCGGCCCGGAGGTGTTCATCGTCCAGCCGGGCTTCGTCCAAGGACTGGTGCAGAACCTGGGCTTCGACGACCAGGGTGCCGGCTACGTGGCCTCGATAGAGGTGTGGGGCATCACGACCACCACCCTGGTCATGACTTTCTTCTCGCACCGCTTCAACTGGCGCAAGGTCATCACCGGCTCCCTGCTCGTGGTCGCGCTGGCGAACGCGGCTTGCATCGTGGCGCACTCGAAGGAAGCTTTCGTCGCCCTGCGGTTTCTGGCCGGAGCCGGTGCGGGTAGCCTCATCTCCCTGAGCTTCACCACGGTCGGCCTGACGGAGAACCCCGACCGCAATTTCGGCTACCTCATCATGTGGGTGCTGTTATATGGCGCGGTTGTGCTCTATTTCATGCCAACGGCTTACGCCTACTCTGGAATGACTGGCGCGCTCCTGTTCTTCGCGGTCTTCCCGCTCGTCGCCCTGCCGTTCGTCAAAGCTTTTCCGGAAAGCGGCGAGGCGGCGGCCACCGTCGAGGCCGATGCGGTCAACCTGTCGGCCTCCCTGAAATCCCTGGCACTGCTGGCGATGTTTGCCTACTTCGTCGCCCAGGGAGTGGCCTGGGCGTACCTGTTTCTCATCGGCACCGCCGGCGGTCTCACCGAGCAACAGGTGGCCACGGGCCTGACACTGTCACAGGTCGCCGGCGTGGCCGGAGCCCTGCTTCCCGCCCTCATCGGTCACCGCTTCGGTCGCTGGCGTCCGCTGACGATAGGCATCGTGGGTGGCGCCCTCTGCCTGGTGTTCCTCATCGGACACCAGCAGGCCCTGTCTTTTGCGTTCTGGGTCTGTGTCTACAACTTCTTCTGGAACATGACGCACCCGTTCCTGTTGGGCTCGATGGCGAGCTTCGACAGGCGGGGGCGCGTCGTCGTTCTCGCCGTGGCCGCGCAGATGTTGGGGCTTGCGGTCGGGCCTGCCATCGGCGCGACGGTGATCGCGCCGGGGCAATACGCGAGCGTCAACTACATTGCGATTGCCATGTTTGCCTTGAGCTGGGTGTGCATCCTGCCCCCGGTCCTGATTCAACAACAGCGCGCCCGGGCGCGCGATCTCTCGTGGAGTACGTCATGATCGGGAACCTCCAGGGTAAAGTGGCCATCGTCACCGGCGCCGGCCAGGGGATCGGTGAAGGGATCGCGCGCCGCTTCGCGCAGGCCGGCGCCAAAATCCTCATCGCCACGCGCACGGCAAAGAACGGACAGGCGGTGGCGGACTCGATCGTCAAACAAGGTGGCGTCGCCAGCCTCCTCCAGACCGACGTAGGGAATCACGCGGAGGCGAAACGGGCCGTGGAGCACGCGGTCGAGAAATACGGTCGGCTCGACATCGTGGTGCACAACGCCGCCGTCTACCCGGTGATCCCGATCGAGCAGCTCTCCGACGAGGACCTCGATCGCACCCTGTCCGTCAACTTGAAGGCTGGTTTCTGGCTCATCCAGGCAGCCTTGCCCCATCTGCGCAAACAAGGCGGTGGCCGGATCCTGTTCACCTCTTCCGTGACTGGCCCGAACGTCGCCATGCCGGGCACGGCCCACTACGCGGCGTCGAAGAGCGGTATGAACGGCCTCATCCGCACGGCCGCCCTCGAATTCGCCCGCGAAGGCATCACGGTGAATGGCGTGGAGCCTGGCTATATCCTGACACCCGCCATGGCGGCACTCGGTAGCGAGGCCGAAATCGCGGAGATGGCGAAGTGCATCCCACTGGGCAAGCTGGGCACCCCGCTCGACATCGCCAACACCATGTTGTTCCTGGCCTCGGACGAGGCGGCCTACATCACTGGACAGACGATCGTCGTCGATGGTGGCTCAACTCTGCCGGAGAGCCCCGTCGTGCTCGACGCCTACTACAACAGCCGGCAAGCACTGAAATGAGCACACAATCCCTTCTGGAACGCCGCTTCCGCGTGCTGGGGAAGCACTCGCCGCTGTTCTACGACAAACCCCTCCAACTCGTCCGTGGCGAAGGGGTATGGGTTTACGACGCCGACGGGAAGCGCTACCTGGATGCCTACAACAATGTCCCCCACGTAGGCCACTGTCATCCGCGCGTCGTCGAAGCCTTGTCGAAGCAAGCCGCAACGCTCAACACGCACACGCGTTACCTGGACGACACCGTCGTCACCTATGCCGAGCGCCTGCTGGCCACCTTCGATCGATCGCTGACGAACGTTTTCTTCTGCTGCACCGGTACCGAGTCGAACGAGCTCGCCCTGCGCATCGCCCGGGAGACCACCGGGGGCCAGGGAATCATCTGTACCGCGTGGGCTTACCACGGAAATTCCGCGGCGGTCTCGCAAATCAGCTCGCTCTTCACGCCACCCGAGAAGCGCGGGCCGTTTGTTCGGACCATTCCCGTCCTGGACCCCTACCGCGAGCGCCACGGGCGAGACGACGCAACTCTTGCCACCACGTACGCGCAGGAGGTCCAGAAGGCCATCGACGACTTCAAACGCAGCGGGGTGAAGTTCGCCGGGCTCCTGGTCTGCACGGCATTCTCCAGCGAGGGGCTGCCCACGGTCCCGCAGGGCTATCTGTCCAAGGTGGTCGACATCGTCCACGGAGCCGGTGGCCTCTTCATCGCGGATGAAGTCCAGGCGGGATTCGGCCGCTTCGGCTCCCACATGTGGGGTCACCAGATGCTCGGAGGCCAGGCGGACCTCGTCACGATGGGCAAACCCATGGGAAATGGCCACCCCCTCGCCGGCGTCGTCGCGCGGGCGGACCTGGTGGAGGAGTTCACGAGCCAGAACATGTATTTCAACACGTTCGGCGGCAATCCCGTGTCGGCGGCCGTCGGCTTGGCCGTGTTGAATGTGCTGGAGGAAGAGCGTCTGTTGGAGAATGCCCGCCGCGTGGGGGACTATGTGATTGCCGGCTTGAAGCGGTTGCAAAACAAGCATGCGCTCATAGGCGATGTGCGCGGCCGAGGGCTGTTTTTCGCGGTCGAGATGGTGAGAGACCGTAAGACGCGGGAACCCGCGGGCCCGGAAACCAAGCGAATCGTGAACGGCATGCGCGAGCGCGGCGTGTTGATCAGCCGCATCGGACCTCACGACAACATCCTGAAAATCCGGCCACCCATGCCGTTCAACACAGAAAACGCCGACCTGTTACTGCAGACGCTCGACGACGTCATGACGGGGCTTTAAGAGCGTGACTACTTTTGCCGAGCTCCCGCCCGCCGAGCAGGGCGCCCGCCTCCACCAGTTGGCACTCAATGCGATCCCCCACTGGGCACTCGAATGCATACGGGTCGAACCGATCAAAGTGCGCGAGAACGCCGTCTTCGCCGTGCACACTGCTGATCAACGACGAGTCGTCCTTCGCGTGCACCGTCTCGGCTACCACTCCGACGCATCGCTACGCTCGGAGCTGGCGTGGATGCGAGCGCTCGCGGCCAGCGGGATCGAAGTGCCGCAGGTGGTCCCCTCCCGCTCCGGCAACGCCTTCGAGCACATCGAGTGTGACGGCGTGCCGGGCCCGCGCCAGGTCGACGTGTTCGAGTGGATCGAAGGCGCGCAGTTGGGAGCGGTGGAGCAAGGCCTCGCCGACGATCCCCGGTGGGTCGAGCGCACCTACGCCATCGTGGGCGAGCTCGCCGCACGGATGCACAACCAGTCCTGCGCCTGGCGAGCGCCGGCAGCCTTTCAACGACATTCCTGGTGCGAGGAGGGACTTGCCGGGGAGACGCCCCTCTGGGGTCGATTCTGGGAGTTGGCCGCGCTCCAACCTGGACAGCGCGCGCTCTTCGAGCAACTGCGGGCACGACTGAAGCAAGACCTGGTGCATTTCGGCAAGACCACCGACCGCTTCGGCCTCATTCACGCGGACCTGGTTCCCGAGAACATTCTCATTGACGGCGACCGACTGCGGATCATCGACTTCGACGACGCCGGTTTCGGTTGGCACATGTTCGAGATCGCCACGTCGTTATATTTCATCAGGCGTGACCGCCTTTACGAGACGGCGCGCGACGCGCTGGTCACCGGGTACCGCCGCCATCGTGCCCTGCCCGATGAGCACTTACGGCTCCTGCCGATGTTCCTGGCGGCACGCGGGACGACGTATCTGGGATGGGTGCATACGCGCAAAGGTGAAGCCACCGCACTCGAGTTGCTGCCGCAGCTCGTCGAGCTCGCCGAGGCGGCGGCGGCCGACTACTTTGCGTTATAGTCCCCTGCATGCGCGCTATCGCCGTCGATCAGCTCAAAGGCGAGCCTCGGTTGCTCGAGGTCGCCGAACCCGTCGCCAAAGCTGACCAGTTGCTGGTGAAAATCGCGGCAACGGCCATCAATCCGTTCGACTGGAAGGTGGCTGATGGAATCATGGGTACAGCGCCCTCGGTCTTCCCGTTGATCCTCGGACAGGACGCGGCCGGCACGGTCACCGCGACGGGAGAATCCGTCACACGGTTCAAAACCGGCGATCGGATCTTTGGCCAATTCTTCCATATGCCGATCGGTGAAGGGACCTTCGCGGAATACGCGGTGGTACCGCAGACGGCACCCCTCGTTCTACTGCCACCGGAGATCGATTTCGCCACTGCGGCTGCCCTGCCGACGGCAGGCATGACCGCACTCTCCATGGTCGAAGCGCTCGAGCTCGGGGAACAGGCTAGTGTGCTCATCGTGGGCGCGACGGGTGGTGTTGGATCGTTCGCCACGCAGCTTGCGGCCAGCAGGGGCCTGCACGTGTTGGCCACGGCCGGCACTCCGGCTGACGCCGAGCGTCTGCGACGACTGGGCGCCCGCGAGATCTACGGCTCGAGAGACGAGGCGTTGATCTCTGACGTGCGGCGAGATCATCCCCGGGGTATCGACGGCGTCATCGACCTGGTGAGCAACAGTGCCGCGCTGACAGCGCTCTCAGGGTTAGTCCGGCAAGGTGGATGCGTGCTGACCACAGTGTTCTCGGCCGATGAGAAAGCGCTGCAGGGCCGCGGACTGCGCGGTGGCAATTTCGAAGTGAAAGCGACTTCCGCCCTGTTACAACGCCTGGCGGACATCGTCGCGGCAGGCAAGCTCACCGTGCCGATCGAGAGCACGATCCTCCTGGCCGAGGCACAGGCCGCGATCGCCCGCAGCCGTGCCGGCCATTCAAAGGGCAAGACGGTCATCGTCCCCTGACTAATCCGACATTGCTGCCGTAGCCGCTCCGTGGTCCCGATAGACCACCCCGCCCTTCATGACAAAGCTGACATGCTCGAGCTGGTCCACGTCCCGCAGTGGATCGCCCGGTACGGCCACGATGTCGGCAAAGCGCCCGGGTTGGATCGAGCCCACCTTGTCCGCCACGCCCAGCAGATCGGCCGCATTGCGTGTGGCCGCGAGCACCGCCTGCATCGGGCTCATCCCGTTGTGGACCAACAGCCCGAACTCCATCGCGTGATCGCCTTCCCCGATGTCGGTACCGTAGGCGATCTTGACACCGGAGCGGACCGCGAGCGGCAGGTTGCGCTTCGGTAGCGGATCGTTGTGCAACTCCTTCTCCGCCGTGCCGGGCGTCAGCAACTCGGGGTGATCCCGCGCGGTGTCATAAAATAACTCGTACACGGTCAGGGTGGGCACGAGATAGGTACCGTGCGCCTTCATCAGCGCGAAGGTCTGTGCGGTAGCAAAGGAGCCATGCTCCACGGAATCGACACCCGCCAACACGGCGTTCTCGATAGCCGGCGCCGGATAGATGTGCGCGGCCACCTTCATACCCAGGTTGTGTGCCGTCTCGACGGCAACCCGCATTTCCTCGTTGGTCATCAACTGCTGCCGCGGATCGTCGCCCGTGGACGCGATCCCGCCGGAAGGCATGAGCTTGATGAGATCCGCACCTCGCCGCTTGTGCTCACGGACGCGCTGCCGGGCTTCATCGGGAGTATCGACCCGACCGTTGTCCCAATCCGGCCGCCCCAACTGGCCATCGAGGCCGTTGCGGGGGTCCGCGTGTCCGGAGGTGGGGCCGAGGGGCTCGAGGGCCACGTACAGTCGCGGGCCGGGGATTTTCCCCGCATCGATCGCATTACGCAGTGCAACCGTCTCATCACCGCCGCCCGCATCGCGGGCAGTGGTAAATCCCTGGCCCAACATCTTGCGGGCAAACAGGGCGCCATCGAAAGCGCGGTCGATGTCGTTGTGCGTCAGACGGTCCTCGGTCGCATTCAACCGGCTGGGGAGCTTCGCGGACACGTGCACGTGGCAGTCGATGAATCCCGGCAGGACCGTCTGTCCCGACAAGTCGATCACTGTGGCTCCGGAGGGATTGCGATAGCCGGATTCCACGCCAACGATCTTGTCATCTCGAACAGTGATGGAAACCTGGTGACGGGGTGTCTCCGCGATGCCGTCGATGAGCGTGCCGGCGTGGATGACAAAATCTTTAGACCACGCCGCTTGGCACGCCACCACAACCGCCAGTCCAATCGCTCCTCGAGCCCATCCGGATCGCCTCACGCTGCACACTCATCAATCAGCATTTCGGGGGCGTGAGTGTAGCGTGCCCGCTGCTGCCGCAGGAATGCCGTGAACACTTTCAACGGCACCGGTAACTGCCGGCGCCCGGGGTAGTACAAATAGTAACTGTGATGGCCGGGGGACCAGTCGACCAGCAGCGCAACGAGCCGGCCCGCGCAAAGGTGACCGGCCACATAAGACTCGATCGTGTAGCCGATGGCGACTCCATCCAACGCCGCGCGCACCACCAGGTCCATGTTGTTGACTGTCAGAGTACCGGTCGGAGAGATCTCGAACTTGCTCTTGCCCTTGGCGAACTCCCAGGGCATGTACTGGTTGTCCTTGCGGAAGGCGATGCAATTGTGATTCTGCAGATCCTGCGGAATCTTCGGTGCGGCGTTACGCTGCAGGTATTCCGGCGAGGCGATCGCAATCAGCCGTGACGGCTCGGTGACGCGCACCATCTGCATATCGCGCGCGACGCGGCGTCCGACACGGATACCGGCGTCGAAACGACCACTCACGATGTCAGCATCGGTATCGTCCACCGTGATGTCGAGCGCGATCGCGGGGTATGCAGCCAGAAACTCCTTGATCGCGGGCGCCATCACGATCCGGGCGGCCACGCTCGTGACACTGAGCCGCAAGGTCCCCGTGGGCGTGTCACGAAACTCATTCAGATCCTCCACCGCGGCGCCCAACTCGGTGATGGCCGGGCGGATCCGCTGCAGCAGCTTCTCGCCTGCATCGGTGAGGGAAACGCTGCGCGTGGTGCGGTTCAGGAGCCGCATGCCGAGCCGCTCCTCCAGCGAGCGGATCGTCTGGCTGATGGTCGAGGCGGCAATCCCCAGATGGGCCGCCGCCCGCGCGAAATTCGTTCGCTCGGCAACGGCTAAAAATGCATTCAATTCAGCAAATTGGGTACGATTCATAAGGCTCGCCATTATGTGGCTGGCTCGAGTAATCTATTCACATTGTCCGGTATTCTAAAAGGCCGGGCAAACCGCTATACCTGCCGTTCGCAAACTTCCCCGCTTGGGATGAGTCTTCATGGCGCAATCGGCTGAGGCGGCCGCCTCTTCCGTGCCCGACAACTGGATGACCCGGCACCGCCGCCTGATGCTGATAGGCGGCCCGGTCGTCGTGCTGGTGGCCGGAATCACTTTCTACCTCCTTGGTGGACGCTACGTGGCCACGGACGATGCCTATCTGCAGGCGGCCCGTGTCCAGGTCAGTTGCAACGTGTCAGGGCGCGTGATCGAGGTCGACGTCCACGACAACCAGGACGTGCATGCCGGAGATATCCTGTTCAGGATCGATCCGCGCCCCTACCAGATCGCGATCCAGGACGCGGAGGCACAACTCGCGGGCGCGAAGCTCACAGTGCAGGCCCAGGAGGCCGCGTATCGGCAGCGCCAGGCGGACGAGAGCGCAGCGCGCAACACCATCGCGTACCGGCAGGACGATTACAACCGCAAGAAAAAGCTCGCCGCCGACGGAATCACCTCGCAGGCGCAACTCGACCAGGCCGCTCACGAGCTGGACGTGGCCCGCCAGAGCCTGGTTGCAGCGACTCAGCAAACCGCCAGCGCGCTCGCCGAGTTGGGTGGAGATACGGCCGCGACCATCGAGAGCCGTCCGGCGGTGCGCGAGGCGCAAGCCGCGCTCGACCGCGCGAAACTCAGCTTTTCCTATACGACCGTCCATGCCCCGATGGACGGCATCGTTACGAAGGTCGAGCAGCTCCAGGTCGGTGACTACATCAACGCGGTCGTGCCGTTGTTCGCGCTCGTCTCGCAACAGGACATGTGGGTCGAGGCCAACTTCAAGGAAACCGACCTGTCCTACATGCGCCCCGGGCAGAAAGCGACCTTCGCCATCGATGCCTTTCCGGGGGTGCAGTTCACCGGCAAAGTGCAGAGCACCAGCCCGGGTACCGGCGCGAGCTTCTCACTGCTGCCGCCCGAGAATTCCTCCGGCAACTGGGTCAAGGTCGTGCAGCGGCTGCCCGTGCGGCTCTCGATCGACCGCCGACCGACCAACCTGCCGCTCGCCGCCGGCATGAGTGTCATTGCCGAGGTTGACACGCAGCATCATCGGTCGCTCGCGGCCTGGAAGTAGCGATGTCCGAGACGCCGCACTGGGTACCGGTACCCAACAAGGGCTTGATCACCGTCTCGGTCATGCTGGCAACGATCATGCAGGCGCTCGATACGACGATCGCGAACGTGGCACTCCCACGCGTGCAAGGCACGCTTTCGGCGACGCAGGACGAGATGGGTTGGGTCCTGACTTCCTACATCGTCGCCGCAGCCATCACGATCCCACTCACCGGCTGGCTCGCGAGCGAGTTCGGCAGGCGCAAAGTCTTCCTGGTCTCGATCGTGCTCTTCACCATCGCCTCGGTGTTGTGCGGACTCGCCACCACCTTGCCGCAGATCGTGTTTTTCCGGCTCCTGCAGGGCATTGGCGGAGCCGCCCTGGTCCCGCTGTCGCAGGCCGTGTTGTTCGACATCAATCCGCCCAAGGAATTCGGCCGCGCCATGTCGATCTGGGGCATCGGGGTCACGCTGGGGCCGATTCTCGGGCCGGCGCTGGGGGGCTGGCTCACGGAGAACTATAGCTGGCGCTGGGTGTTCTTCATCAACCTGCCGGTCGGCGTACTCGCGTATTTCGGCCTGTTGGCTACCATGCCAGAGAGTCGCAACGCGAAATCCTCGCGGTTCGATTTCTTCGGCTTCACCACGCTCAGTATCGGCATCGGCTGCGTGCAGACCCTCCTCGACCGCGGCCAGACACTCGATTGGTTCGCCTCCCCCGAGATCATGGCCGAGGCCGTCATCGGGGGCGTCGCCTTCTACCTCTTCGTCGTCCACATGTTCAGCAGCGCGCAGCCCTTCCTGAATCCGGCGCTGTTCAAGGATCGCAATTTCGTCGCCTCGAACGTCTTCATTCTCATGATCGGCGTGGTGCTGTTCGCGACGTTGGCGCTGCTGCCGCCGATGTTGCAGAACCTGTTGCGGTACCCTGTCGTGCTGACCGGCCTCGTCACCATGCCTCGCGGCATTGGAACGTTGGTCGGCATGGTCCTGGTCGGCAAGCTCATCAAGCGCTTCGACCCCCGGGCGGTGATGTCTTTCGGGCTGCTGTGCACCGCCTACTCGCTGTGGGAAATGACGCACTTCTCCCTTGGCATGGGCTCCGGGCTCGTCATCGTCTCCGGCATCATCCAGGGCGCCGGCGTGGGCCTGGTTTACGTCCCCCTGTCGATGGTGGCCTTCACCACTCTGCCGAGCCGGCTGCGCAACGAGGGCACTTCGTTCTTCAATCTGCTGCGTAACGTCGGCAGCTCGGTGGGAATCTCGGTCGTGACCTTCCTGCTGACGCAGAACACGCAGCGGCTGCACGCCACGCTCGGCGAGCACATCACCCCATACAACATCGTCTCCAACCCCGCGCTCGGACACATCGATGTCGGCAGCACGACCGGGCTGCTGACGTTGAACGGCCTGGTCACCCGGCAGAGCGCGATGATCGGTTATATCGACGATTTCAAGTTGATGATGGTGCTCACCATTGTCACGATTCCGTTCCTGTTCATGATCCGTAATGTCAAGCCCGCGGCCGGCAGCGCGCCCGTGGTGGCGGAATGAAGCCTGTTGCGTGGACCTGCTGTTGGGCTCTCGCGCTGGCGGGTTGCACTGTCGGCCCCAACTTCAAGGAGCCGCAGCCGCCCGCGACTGCGGGTTACGCAGCGCCAGGCGATGCGCCGCCGCCCCCCGACCAGCGGCTGGCCCTCGGTGCCCGTATCGAAGGTGACTGGTGGAAGCAGTTCCACTCGACATCCCTCGACGCCCTCATCAAAGAGGCCCTGGAGGGCAACCAGGATATCGCCGCCGCGCGGGCCCGGGTGGCACAGGCGCAGGAGGAAGTCGCCGCGGCACGCGCCGCGCTCCTGCCGTCACTGACTTTCGGCACCACCGTCGGCCGGCAGAAATACGGCAAGGCGCTGTTCGGCCCGCTCGACTTCGTGATCCCACCGTTCACCTACTACACCGTGGGCCCGAGTATCAGTGCGCCGCTCGACCTTTTCGGCGGCAACAAGCGGGCGCTCGAGGAGCGCGCGGCCTACCGCGATTATCAGAAGGAACAGCTGAACGCAGCCTATCTCGCGCTGACGGCCAACATCGCCACCCAGGCCCTCACGGTTGCGGCGGCCCGGGCCCAACTCGACGTGGTCAACGACATCATCGCCAACGACCAGCGCAATGTGGACCTGGTCCAAACCGCGCTCGATGACGGCCTCGCCACTCGCACGCAGTTGTTGACCGCACAAACTCAACTGGCCACGGACAGGACGCTGTTACCTCAACTGCGCCAGGAGGAAAGCTCGGCGCGCCACGCCTTGGCCATCCTGGTGGGCCAGGAGCCGGCGCGCTGGACACCGCCGGAGCTCGCTCTGAGCGACTTCACGCTGCCGATCGAGATTCCGACGGGACTGCCCTCGGAGCTCGTGCATCGCCGGCCCGACATCCTGGCCGCGGAGGCGCAGTTGCACGCTGCCAGTGCAGCGATCGGCGTTGCCACCGCGAACCTCTATCCCAACGTGACGCTGGCGGGCAGCCTCACGCAACAGGCGTTGACTCCCGGCAAGCTCTTTGAAGGTGCGGCCGCCGCCTGGGGCATCGCGGCTAATCTCACAGCACCGCTCTACGATGCCGGTAGACTTCACGCCGAGCAGCGCGCCGCGGCTGACGGCTATCAAGCCTCGCTTGCCGCTTATCGGCAAGTGATCCTCCGCTCGTTCGGCGAAGTCGCCGATGGGATGCAGGCAGTTTCCAACGACGCCGAGCAATTCAACTCCCAGGCTGACGCCGCACGCACGGCGCAGGCCGCGCGCGATCTCGTCCGACGCAGCTATACCGTCGGAAACTCCGGAATTCTCGACGTGCTCGATGCCGAGCGCTCTACGGCCCAGGCGCAATTGGGACTGGCGCGCGCCAGGGCCCAGCGATTGATGGATACAGCCCGGTTGTACATATCCCTCGGCGGCACGCCTATCCCCGCCGAGCCGGCAAGCCCTAACTTTTCGCCTCGCTACGACGGTACCCTATAACCGGAGCCGTGACAGCCACCCGGAGATGTGGTGGCGGGCACCGAAAGTGTGCCGTCCCGTGCAATCCCCGGCCGGCAAAATTGCAGCCGGTTGTGCCCCCATGTTATTTAGTCTCGGCCCCGCGACTTCAGTACGTGTGGGCGCAAAAGAGGGGGGGTTTACCACGTGAAGAAGCAGGTCTTGGCGTGTCTGATCACGCTTGCCGCGGCCGGCAGTGCATTGGGGCAATCGCAGATCGACACGGTGAAGGTTACCGGGGGCAGCGTCCAGGGCGTGGCCAACGGCAACATCGTCTCTTTCAAGGGCATTCCGTTCGCGGCTCCGCCGACCGGTGAAAACCGCTGGCGCGCGCCGCAGCCCGTAAAGAACTGGCCGGGAGTCAAGCACGCGGACAGCTTCGCGCCGGGCTGCATGCAGGATTCCTCGATGGCCGTCATGTTCGGCGCACCCGCCGCCGTCAGCGAGGACTGCCTCTACCTGAATGTGTGGACGCCGGCACGCACCTCAAATGAAAGGCTGCCTGTCATGGTTTGGATCTACGGTGGCGCCTTCGCCGCCGGCATGACCAGCATTCCGCTCTACGACGGCACCCGTTTCGCGCAGCGAGGCGTCGTGCTGGTCAGCATCGCCTACCGGGTCGGCCCGTTCGGTTTCCTCGCCACGCCGCAACTGGGGCGCGAGGGCAAAGGATCGGGCAATTACGGCCTTCTGGACATGATCGCCGCCCTGCAATGGGTCAAAAAGAACATCGACGCATTTGGCGGTGATGCGAGCCGCGTGACGATTTTCGGCGAATCCGCGGGCGGCATTGCCGTCAGCATGTTGTGCGCCTCGCCCCAGGCCAAGGGCCTGTTTCAGCGGGCTATATCCGAGAGCGGGGGCAACTTCCAGCCGCCCAAGTACGCCAATGAGGGTGGCCAGAACGGCATGCCCCTGAAACTGGCGGAAAAACAGGGCGAGCAGTTCCTGAGCAGCCTGGGCACCAACGACATCAAGGCGGCGCGCACACTGAGCGGCGAGTTGATCCAACGGGAGACCGGCCCTTCCCTGTCCGCCCGGTTCTGGCCCGTATACGACAACTACGTGCTGCCGGGTGACCAGTACGATCTCTACCAGCTCAATCGCTTCAACGACACCCCCATCCTGATCGGCACGAATTCCGACGAGGGAGCCCTGTTCGCGCGCCCGGGAGTGACGACCGCCTCGTTCGGCACCCAGGTGCACGACGGGTATGACCAGAAAGCGAGCGTCATCCTGGCCGCCTATCCGAGCAGCAGCGACGCGGAAGCCGCCGTGAGCAGCAAAAATCTCTTCCGGGATACGGCATTTGCCTGGCCAACGTGGGCGTGGGCACGACTACAATCACGCGTCGGCAAGAACCCAGCTTATGTTTACTACTTCGACCATCGCACGCCCGCCATGCCCGACGGGGCGACCCACGGCGCCGAAATACCCTACGTGTTCGGCAACCTGGATCCCCGCGGGGGCCCGCCGTCGGCGGCGGACGCGACCCTGTCCGACCGCATCATGAATTACTGGGTGAACTTCGCGAAGAGCGGCGACCCCAACGCCGCCGGATTGCCCAACTGGCCGGTCTTCACCGAGAACACCCAGCAGGTGATGTACTTCGACGGCACGGTGGGACCGAAGCCGGTGCCGAACCTCCCGCAACTCCAGGCGCTGAATGACTACTACTCCTGGCGGCGCTCCGAGGCGCAGAAGAGGTAGGGAAAAACGCCACTTCTAACACTCAAGACACACGAGCGGATGCGCGCGGCGTTGCGCGCCGGCGCATCCTCCCTCGAGTGCTCACTGGACCTCGATCGCTCCACGACGACGGTCGCGGTCACCCCAAGCGGATGGAGCAGCGCCGCGGGATCCTTTCCCTGGCTGGCGAACTGCAAGGACCGGACGATCTACTACTGGGCTGGCGCTGCGTTCGAGCCGATCTCCCGCTTCAGCGGGTCGCTCATCAAACTCGTGCCCACCGAGTGGGGGCCACCGACTTTCGAGATCGACGGCATCAAAATGCTGCCGACGGCGCAAGTCTCGCCGTATACCGATGCGCAGCACAAAGTCGATTGGATCCAACCGTGCGGCAAACGGGTGTTGGATACCTGCGGGGGCCTGGGTTATTTCGCAGCCTGGTGTCTGCAGGGAGGGGCCGCGGAGGTCCTCTCCTTCGAGAAGAATCCCGACGTCCTGTGGCTGCGCAGCCTCAATCCCTGGTCACCTGCACCGGGGAAGGTGCTGCGTTTGACTCCGGGGGATGTCTCCACGGAAATCACGAGCCTGCCTGAGGGCTCGATGGATGCCATTCTCCATGACCCGCCCCGCTTTGGCATCGCGGGCGAGTTGTATTCCCAGGAGTTCTACGACCAACTCAGCCGCGTGTTGCGACGCAAAGGCCGGCTGTTCCACTACACCGGGACGCCCAACAAGCTGACGAGTGGCCGCGACGTGCCCCGCGAGGTCGCGCTGCGACTCGAGCGCGCCGGGTTCAGGACCGAGTTGCACGGCGACGGCGTGCGCGCCACCCGCAAGTGACGCGACGACGGA
>Ga0070665_100001163_pt1 | contig 32337 bp, 36 predicted proteins | sample KBSS13metaG_FD_65862 | JGI IMG/M metagenome (GOLD analysis project Ga0070665, IMG submission 65862) | Switchgrass rhizosphere microbial communities from Kellogg Biological Station, Michigan, USA - KBS S1-3 metaG | ecosystem: Host-associated > Plants > Roots > Rhizosphere > Soil ... | reverse complement strand
GCAGCTCGGTGAGATTGGCCTCGGTGACCACGGTGCCCTTGGGCGAGGAGACGGGCGAGCCATTGGCCGCATAGGTGGAGAAGTCCGAGGTGTTGCCGCCGATGCGGATCACCCCGCGGGGGCCGAGCGCCTTGACCAGCCCGACATAGGGTGTGTTTTTGGCCGACAGCAGCCCCGGTATGGCGACTGACGAAATCTCATATCCCAGCCCCATATAGTCGGGCGCGATGGAGCCGATGGTCCGCGACGCATCCACCGAGATTGTGGCCTGGCCGGCGGCGCGGGCGGGATTCAAACCTAACGCCGTGCCGCCGGCCAGCATTATACGTCGGGTAAGATTCATGGTTGGCCTCCAGTTATCGTAGGCTAGCCGACAGCAGCACCTTTCAAACTTCCCAGCTTTACGCCTAAGGTACGCTTGATCGATTGGTCGATGTGCCATCGGGGAAGGACGGCGGCGGTCAATGCCTCTTCGCTCCACAATTTCTCAAGTTCGCTCAGGCTCCACTTTCCTGTTCGCCGCAATCCCTGGGCGCTCATCACTGTTTCAACTAATTGTTGCTCGAACCACTCTTCGACCACGCTTTTGACGGTCGCTCGAGCGCCCGCTACATGAGAATAAGTGTGTGTCCAGCGGTCGACCATGTCTGTGAACACGCGAAAATCGCCGTTGATCAGCAATTCATTGGACTGAAGCATAAATCTCGCGGCTCGGTCATCGAGATTTGGCGGGACGCGCGTTCCGGATTCAACGCTCATCCAATGCACCTTAGGGTCAGAGAGAGAATCTATTGGGTTGGCGGCGGTTGTTCCCGCTTCAGCAAACAACGCGTAAATGTCGCCTGCCATACCCCCCTTCTTGCCAGAATCGTTTCTTCCACCACCTGTTATGCTGTTGCCGGTCCCTTCAGGGCTTTGGCCGGACAAGTTTGGATCAACTATCGTACTTCCATCTTTAGCAGGGCGAAACCGAGAGAACCTCAATAAGTCCCGTATCTGCTTCAAACGTTCGCGAATGGCCTGTTTGTGGTCATGATTACCGCTTTTTGATCCAATCTCATCCTGAAGCTCTTCGATCTCATCTGGCAGCTTCGATCTAAATTCTGCGGCCCAGCCGGCCCAATCAAGAGCTTCGCCGTTTAGTAGCAATTGGGTACGCGCAGTATTGGCGGATAATACCTGTGTACTATCGGCCTCGGGTTCGACGTAAATAACTACGCGATTTGGCCCGAAAATAACGCCAAAGCCTTGGAGCCGAGCGATGCCGGTGCGCCCCGACACAAGTTCATACAATTCGTTTTGGAAAAGCGCCGCAACATGTCCGCCTCCGGCATTATGGCCGGAGTCCATGTCGATTTCTTCTTTTACTATCCACCAGTGCGCCTTTGCGCCAGTGAGTTCGACGACGCCTCGCGCCGAACAAACTTTGTCTAGCCATCCGCCTTGGCCTTCAACATTGCGAAGGAAGTTGTGTTTGGTATTGGTTTTAGGATGCTCCCAGCCTTCCCTGGCTTTGACAGTGACGCCTTCGGGGAATTTGAAATACCGAGTGTTCAAATAACGAAGCATCCACCGGCTTTTCATCGGTGTTCCCGGTGGTGGCGACATTGTATTGTCGCTATCGGACAGGCCGAGAAGTACGACCTGCGTCCCATGACTTCCGATTTGGGCAGGCTTCAAATCGTCGGATACCTTGCACCAGAACTCGCTGTTGTTCTGGGGCCAGCGCTTCAGACCATATACTTTTTCTACTGGATCAAACCACAGATGAACCATGTGGCCCACGCCGTTCTTCCAGCTCATGTAAACTAGGCCAGCAGGATTGCGTGGCGCCGCCGCAATTTTTGCACCTACGCCGAAATTGCCTGTGCTTGATTGCTCATGGATGGAGGAAGAAAGTTCGTTTATGTACTTGACCATCTCTGGGCCGGTCATTCCGGCACCGTTGTCTACGCATGACAACTTGTAGACGCCTTCCGACAGATCAAAGTAGTGCCAATCGACATCCCACACTACTTCGCCCTGACCGGCATGCGTCTGAGCAATGCCGTCCAACGCGTTTTGCGTAAGTTCGCGAATGAATTGGAGTGGGGCGCAGTCTTCGCCAAGCTTATTGACCAAAAAGGTCATGTTGGCGACGGACATAGGAAGGGTATCGCGAGCAACGTTGCTCATCGGGATCTCCACATCAGTGCCGAGAGCGGGATTGCGGCCGTCGGCGGGTTGCGTGTTAGGGCAGAACGACCTGCAGTAGGGCGGTTTTGCCGCGCGACGTTCGGAAGGACTGGCCTATAACAATGAAGAGCGAGTTCAGGCTTCCCAGTCAAGGGAAATAACGGCCTGCTACCCTTCCAGCGGCTCCCAGCCGTTCTGGGTCAGCGCCTCCAGCGGCGAGAAGCGGGTCTTGTAGTCCATCTTCTCGGACCCGCGCACCCAATAGCCCAGATAGACATAAGGCAGCTTCGACGCCGCCGCCGTGCGCACATGATCCAGGATCATGTAGCTGCCCAGGCTCCGCGCCTCCTCGCCGGAATGAAAGAAGCTGTAGACCATCGACAGCCCGTCCTTCAGCCGGTCGGTGAGGGCGCAGGCCACCAGCGCGCCGTCGGGCTTCCTGTATTCCACGATGTGCGTGTCCACCGGCGTCTCTTCCACCATGGCGACATAGTCGAACAGGCCCATGTCGCTCATCCCGCCGCCGGGATGGCGCGCATCCAGATAGGTGCGCAACAACGCGAACTGCTCGCGCGTCGCTTCCGCCGCCACTTCGGCGCGGCTCAGATCCTGGCTGCGGCGCACGATGCGCTTCTGGCTCTTGCTGGGCGCGAAATCGCCCACCCTTATGCGCACCGACACGCAGGCCGAACAGCCGTCACAGGCCGGGCGATAGGCGATGGATTGGCTGCGGCGAAAGCCGGAATGGGTCAGCGCTTCGCTTAAGGGTTGCGCCAGGTTCCCGCCCAGCCGCGCGAACACTTTGCGCTCGGTCTTGCCCGGCAGATACGGGCACGGCCCGCCCGGCGTCAGGAAGAATTGCGGTATGCGTGTGCTGCGCTGGTCCGTCACGTCTCAAAAACCACTGGCCCCTTGGGCGGGAGTATGAACCCGCTTTGGCCGGAGGGAAGTGGATTATTCCCCGGAAAAGATGATTTTTCGCTTGTGGTTAGCGCGGTGAGTCGCGCGCGCCCGTTCGCGGCGTTGTCAGAGCCCGGTTTTTGTCGGCACCGGCGGGGCTTCTCGCATCAGCAAAATGGAAAGCCGCCGGTTGGCGCTGGCGTTGGGGTCTTCGGGCAACAGCGGTTCCGATCCGGCCTTGCCCGCCACCTCATAGATACGGTCGCTGGAAAGACCGCCCGCCTGCAACAGGGCGCGGGCCCCATTGGCGCGGTTGGCCGAAAGGTCCCAGGTGCCGGCGCCGCCCGCCGCGTCATTGCCGGTGGTGTGGCCGGCGATGGAAACCCGGTTGGACAGGGTGGCGACGATGCCGCCGATCGCGGTCAGCAGCTTCTTTGTATACGGCAGGGGTTCGGCCGAGCCCTGCGCGAACATCGGCCGCCCGTCCTGGTCCACGATCTGGATGCGCAGGCCCTGGGGCGTGTTTTCAGTGATCACTTGATGGGAAAGATTCGCCAGGTCGGGATTGTCCTGCACCGCCTGGTGGATCGCCTCGGCGGCATGATTGAACTCGCCATCCTGGGCATTGGTGGCATCGGCGTTGCTGGTGGAATTGGCATTGGCGCCGCCGGTCGACTGGCCGCTGGCCAGCGCCTGGGTCTTGGAGGACGGCGAGGGCGGGGACTGTTTCTGCATCACCGACTGGGCGCCGCCGGCATGGGCGCTGTCTTCGCCCATCACCTTGCCGCCCAACACGCCGCCCGAACCCGAAACCGTCTGGGCAATGGACTGGGGCGCGAAATAGTCGGCGATGCCGCGCTTCTGTTCCGGCGTGGTGGTGTTGATCAGCCACATCAAAAGGAAGAAGGCCATCATCGCCGTCACGAAGTCGGCATAGGCCACTTTCCAGGCGCCACCGTGATGGCCGCCGTGCCCGCCCTTCTTGATACGTTTGATGATGACGGCGTTGTCGCCGGCCATGACGCCCACCTTGCTGCTTCTGCAGTCCAATACCGATGGCTGGTCTTGCGGTCTTTTTGCCGCTGCGCCTAACCTTCGGAAGGATCATGCATAACCCCCCTTAACCGAGTATGAAGTCGGGGGCATTTAGGATGGGCCATGAACGCCCCAAAAACCTTCGATACCAAGGCCTTCCGGGACGCCCTTGGGTGCTTCCCGACCGGCATCGCCGTAATGACGGTGGCCCCGGTGGCGACAGCCACCAATTCAAGGGAAGTTGCCGAAGCGTCCCATATGGGGATCACGGTCAACAGCTTTGCCTCGGTCTCGCTGGAGCCGCCTTTGGTGCTCTGGTGCATCGACCGGCGCTCGCGGCGCTACCCGGCCTTTGCCGGGGCGCCGGGTTTCACCGTTTCCATTTTAGCGAGCGGACACAAGGCCGTATCGGCAAGACTTGCGGGCCAGGGTGAACATAGTCTGGACGGCATTGCCCTGGTCCCGACCGAGCTCGGGCCCCCTGCGCTGGCCGAATCCCTGGCGGTATTCGAATGCGCCCGCGAGAGCGTGCAGGACGCCGGCGACCACGCCATCCTGATCGGGCGGGTGCTGCGCTTCTGGCACAATGATGCGGCCGGGGCGCCGCTGGTCTATTTCCGCGGCCGCTATGGCGCGCTGGCGCAAGGTCAGCCGCCGGAGGGCGTTCCGGGCCGGCGCGCCACTGATGTCGAATAAGGCTTAAAGCCGCACGCCGAACCGCGCCGCCGCCAGCACCGTCACACCGTAGAGCAGCACCGTGAGCAGGCAGCCTGCCAGCAGCGCCGGCCAGAAGCCGATGCCGTGGCGCAGCAGGTAAGGGAAGGCCAGGAACATCGGCAGGGACGGCAGCACATACCAGAAGGTGGCTTCGGCATGGGCGGCGATGCGCGTGGTATCGCCGGTATCGCGCCACAACCAAAGGATGCCCAGCAGCGACACAAGCGGCAGCGACACCACCAGGGCGCCGAAGGTGGGGCTGCGCCGCGCGATCTCCGACACCGCCATGACGATGACGCCCGAGACCAGCGCCTTGATCACCAGATAGAGCATGTCATCTCTCCGCGTGGGGAACTCGTCTCACAACAAATGGTATTGGGATTTATCAATCTCGCCAGCGCGATAAGCCGGGTGACGATGTTGACATGTCAGGGTGCCAACTCAAAACTCCGCGCACTGCTTCGCGAAAGGCCAGAACATGACGATGCAGGACAATCCCCGCCCACCGCGCCGTGGCTGGCGCACCATCATGGTCATTCTTCTTGTCGCGATGGTGGTGCTGGCGGGCGGTTTCTATTTCACCGTGCTGCCCGGCCTGTCGGTGGCGCGGCAGGAGCCTTCCAGGCTGGAAGTCCGCATTGCCACTTTCCTGCTGAAGCACAGCGTGCCAGCGGATCAGGCGGCCAAGACGAATCCGCTCGCCGCCCATCCCGATGCGGCGGACATCACCGCGGGCCGCGCGCTCTACACCGCCAAGTGCGAGGCCTGCCACGCCTATGACGGCGGCGGGAAGACCGAAATCGGCAGCGGTGCGTTTCCGCGTCCGCCGGTGCTGAAGGTCGCGCTCACCTCCATGTCGGACGGCGAGATTTTCTATCACGTCAGGAACGGCATCCGGAACACGGCCATGCCTGCCTGGAATTTCCCCGACCGCAAACTGTGGCAGCTTGTAACCTATCTGCGCCACCTGCCCATCGTGGTGGCGAAGGAGCCGCAGGATGTGTCCGCCCAGCAGGCGGCGGCGGTGAATGGCGCCCATTATGTCGGCTCCAAGGCCTGCCAGAGCTGTCATCAGGAGACCTATGCGCGCTGGTCCAAGACGGCCATGGCCAATGTGTTGCGCGACCCGAAGGTTCATCCCGACGCCATTGCCGCCGACCCGGCCACCGCGCCCGATGACCTGAAGTTCAGCCGGGACGATGTCGCCTTCGTCTATGGCAGCAAGTGGAAGCAGCGCTATTGGAAGAAGTCGGGCGACACCTATGTGCCGCTGCTGGCGCAATGGAATTTCGAGACCAAGAAATGGTCGAAATATCATGTGCCCGACACCGGCGACTGGTGGGCGGTGCACTATCCGGATCCGGCGGGCGATAATTCGGCCCGTCCGACCGCGCCGCTGTGCGACGGCTGCCATTCGGTGAACTTCAACATCGACACCAAGCAGCCCCTGGAATGGAATGTCGGCTGCGAACAGTGCCACGGCGCCGGCTCTGCCCATGTCGCCAGCCCCACCAAACTCAACATCCTCAATCCGGCGCGGCAGAATTTCGTGCAGGCCAACGACACCTGCATCCAGTGCCACAGTCAGGGCCAGCCGCTGACCAATCCCATCAAGGGCCAGTATTACGATTGGGCGGTGGGCTATCACGCCGGGCTGCTCTTGTCGGATTTCTGGAAGCTGGAGCCGCACAAGCTGGGCGAGACCAGCTTCACCCATTTCCCCGACGGCACCGCGCACAAGAACCGCATGCAGGGCAACGATTTTGTCCAGAGCCTGATGTACAACCGCGGCGTGACCTGTTTCTCCTGTCACGATCCGCATGGCACCGACAATGAGGCCATGCTGCGAAAACCGGCCAAGGAAATCTGCGCCTCCTGCCACAGTGTCGGCAGCCAGAACGGACCGCACACTGCCACCCTGGAAGAACACACCCATCATGCGGCGGGCAGCGCCGGCAGCCAGTGCGTTGCCTGTCACATGCCCAAGATCCTGCCCGAATTGCCGGGCGGGCCGTTCGTGGCGACCCACACTTTCCACTTCGTCTCGCCGCAGCAGACCGATGCAATGCAGATTCCCAATGCCTGCAACGCCTGCCACAAAGACAAAGACACCGCCTGGGCCGGCAAGCAGCTGGCAAGCTGGAAGACCACATCGGTCTGGCGGATGCAGCAATAAGGCATGAAGCGGGTCATCGCGCTGGCAGCGGGGCTGGCGTTGTGGTCATGCGAGGCGTTGGCCTACCGGCCGTTCGATTCCACCGATGCGGCCGTTGCCGACAAAGGCACGTGGGAAATAGAGTTGGAGCCTGTCGGCTGGCGGCACGACGACAACGGCACGCAATGGGTATCTCCGGCGGCGATCTTCAACTACGGCTTCGCCGAGGGTTGGGAAGCGGTTCTGGAAGGGCGCAACAACATCTTTGCGCATGGCGGCGCCGAGTTCAGTGACGCGGCGGCCTCGCTCAAGACTGTGCTCCGTGAAGGCGGTTTGCAGAAGAAGGACGGCGTCAGCATCGGGTCGGAATTTTCAGTCTTGCTGCCCGGCATCGGGACCGATGACGGCGCTGGGTTGGAATGGACGTTGCTTGCCAGTGAGCAGACGAACTGGGGCGCCTGGCATTTCAATCTCGGGCCGATGCTCACCCGCGATGGCCGGAGCGGGATAGTGATGGGCGGCATTCTGGAAGGACCGAAGGACTGGATCGTGCGCCCGGTGGCTGAGCTTCGTTACGAAAAGGTGTTCGGCGGGGAGGAGTTGTGCGCCCAACTAATCGGCCTGATCTGGCGGGTTCGTGACGGGCTGGCGCTTGATATTGGCTACCGCCACGCCCGAGAAAGTGGCCGCCCCGATGAGCAGATGCGGGCCGGCGTTACCTTTGATCTGAATTAATGCGGGCCGCCTCCATCCAGCGGATGCAGCAGTAGCGGGGTACCGGCTGGACTACCAGTTCGGATTTTCAACCGTCTGGGCGAGGCGTTCCCAGTGCTCTGCCAGCTTCAGCAGCTGGGCTTTCGCCTCTGGGCTTTGAACGGCTTGGGCCTGTGTGCGCATGACCTCGGCCCGGTCACGGTAGAATTCCGGCGTGCCCTGCAAAGCCCGCTTCTTTCCCGTCTGCGTTTCGTCCGGCAAGGCCACCCCCCTGTTACCGTACAAAACAATGCGGAAGCCCTTGAATCGTTTCGTCAAAAAAATTCAAACGCTGTCACATTATGGGGCAGGCGCAAGCGGGCGATAACGCGGCGCAACTGCACCGGCGGAACGCGTTACGCGCTCAACGGAAAGTCGGGAACAGCTTCCAGGCCGGTATAGCGATGCTGGCCATCCAGCGCCGCGCCCAGCCCGAAGCGCAAATCATAATGGGCAGCCAGGCGGGTGAGGGGGGCGGAATGCAAACCTCTCAGGAAACCGAAGGCGTGCTGTCCCAACAGCCGGTTTGGCATGCTTTTCAGGACGCTCTCGGCCTGCCATGCCGCGCAGTCGTCGGGCAGCACCGCGCCAATGCCCGCGGCGCCCATCCGGAAATCGAAGTCCGGAATCCGGTCGGTGAATTCCAGCAGGAAGCGCACATTGGGGACCGTGGCCATGTTCATGATCTCGCCCAGCCGGCCCAGATGCACGCCCTGTGGAATATCCTCGATCTTCAGCAGCAGCGGACAGACGGGAGAGGTGTGAATTTCCTTCAGGGTCGTGATGTAGCGCACCCGGCCGGAAAAGGACGACAGCGTGTCGTAACTGACGCCCGTGCCCACGGCGCAGACCTTGTGCGAGGCGTGCACCCGCTGCGCATACTCCCCCGCAGCCCGGAGCAGCCTCAGTTCGAGCTTGGCGAGAATCCCGTCCGGGCCGTGCGGCGCAGCCACGCTGCCATGGATGCTGTGGGGCTCGCATCCATTCTTGCCGGTGAGTGCCACCGGGCAGAGGATGAGAGCGCTGCTGGTATGTTTCTTCAAATCCCATAGCGGGAAAAAGCACAGCTTGCGGCCCAGCTGCCCGATAAATTCGTGGGCTTCGATTACCGCGTGCCCCGGCGTCTTCGCGTCCACTGCGATATGGGCTTGATCCGGCGTCATCTCAATCGTGCTTTTCGTCACCACATTTTCATGGCCGGTCTGTTCGAGGAATTCGGCAACCGCCTCGCAATTCTCGCCAAGCTGATCCGGGGTCACCTCGCCGACAACGCTTCTGACCGAGGCTGTTTCCACGCCTTCTCCGAACAGATGCTCGCAGACTTCGCGCGCGATGGCGGCGCAGGCGATCGCGGCTTCTTCCGGCGTGCTGCCGTGGAAGGTCACGACATAGGAAAGCTCCCCGACCTTCATGAAGTGGTCCTGCGGACCTTGGGCGTGGCGGAGCGCTTTCTCGAAAAGCGAATGAACCAGCAGCGACATGCGCGGCCACCGGTCGCCGATCTTTTCCTTGATCGGCTCCAGCTGGAGAACGTGAAGTTTCGCGGCGGGCAGGGTGGTGCTGGCCGTCGTTTGCTTGTTCAGCGATCCGACGCCGGTGCCCATGCCCCGCTCGGCCTTTCTACGCACTACCGGGGCACGCTACGGGCCTGTATTTAAAAAGTCGGTAACGGCTTTAATGGAACTTTTTCCACCATGGCCAAGGTCTTGGCGGCACCAGGCCGGTGGCCGGTCTCTCGCAGAATGAGACCCTTTCTCAAGTAGACTCTTTTCATCGGACCCGATCGCTGTATATCTCTCGTAATAGGGGATTGATAATGCGTCGCAAAATTACTCAAAGCTATGACAGTCCCATGACAAAGCTCCGCCGGGCGGCGCTGCTGGGCACCAGCCTGGTGACCCTGGCCGCGCCCGCGCTGGCGCAAGGTCTGCCGACCGAACATGTCGTCGTCAGCACGCCGCGCTTCAGTTCCGAAGACCTCTCGCTTTCCAAGTTTCCGCAACCGCTGCTGGACACGCCGCAGTCGGTCACCGTCGTCACCGCCGATCTTCTGGAGCAGCGCGGCACCAGCAATCTCGACGATGCCCTGCGCAACATGCCCGACATCTCGCTGGGCGCCGGCGAATTCTCCTGGCAGGGCAACAACCCCACCATCCGCGGCTTCCTGGCTCGCAATGACATGTACATCGATGGCATCCGCGACTTCGGCAGCTATCACCGCGACACATTCTATTATCAGCAGGTCGAAGAACTGTCGGGCCCGTCCTCGGTCTATTTCGGCCGCGGCTCGACCGGTGGCGTCATCAACCAGGTCAGCAAGTCGCCGTTCCTCACCCGCGATGTCGAAGCGCAGGTGACCGGCGGCACGCAAGGCCTGGGCCGCGCCACCATCGACTACAATACCCCCCTGGAAGATCTGGGGCCCGGCGCGGCGGTGCGCATCAACGCCATGGCGCATTATTCCAATGTCGCCGGCCGCGATGAAATCGCCGAGCGCCGCTGGGGTCTGGCGCCGTCGCTGGCGTTGGGGCTGGGCACGCCGACGCGCCTGACGCTGACTTATCTGCACGAGGACGCCGACGACATTCCAGACTATGGCATCCCCTGGTATTTCGGCCGCCCCGCGCCGGTCGATCATTCGAACTTCTATGGCTATGACAGCGATTATCTGCGCACCCAGGTCAATGTGCTGACCGCCAAGGTGGAGCACGACCTCGAACCCGACGTCACGCTGCGCAATACCTTCCGCCTGGGCCAGTACCGGCGGCAATTCCGCGTCTCCGAAGGCGTGCTGGCGCCCGGTACCACGGCCTCGACGCCGATCGCTCAGGTACAGGTCGCCCGCAACATCTGGCAGGGCACCAGCGTGGAATCCATCGCCGACAATCAGACCGAAGTATCAGGCAAGTGGAACACATTCGGTCTTCAGCATGCCGTCGTTGGCGGTGTCGAGCTGGGCTGGGAGAATTCCACGCCTCTGTTCGACAACACCACCGGCGTTCCCACCGTCAATCTGCTCGATCCGGCGCAGCACCAGCCTTTCCCCGGCAACGTCTTTGCGCGGCTTTATTCCGAGACGCCGGCCCAGACCATGGCGGTCTATGGCGTCGATACCATCACCCTGGATCCGCAATGGGAACTGACGGTCGGTCTGCGCTGGGATCAGTTCTCCACCAACTTTCATTCCACCACCTATGCCAGCGTGCCGAGTGTGCCGCAGGCCGCGCCCACATTCCTGGCGCCGCCGCCCTCGGCCACCATCAAGAATGTGGATGCGATGGCGACCTATCGCGTCGGTCTGGTCTACAAGCCGGCCAGCAACGGCAGCATCTATTTTGCCCACGGCACGTCCTTCAATCCTTCGGCGGAATCCTTGTCGCAGCTCACCTCGGGCCGGGCTCTGCTGACACAGAATGCGCTGCTGCCGCCGGAGAAGAACCGCTCTTTCGAGGCCGGCACCAAATGGCAATTCTGGAACGCGCGGCTGGAAACCAGCGCGGCGCTGTTCCGGCTGGAAAAGGAAAATGCGCGCATTGCCTCGACCGTGCCGGGGGTCAATATCCTGGGCGGGTCGCAACAAGTGAACGGCTTCGAGCTGTCGCTCAACGGCGCCATCACCGAGGATTGGCGGGCGCGGATTGGCTATACCTATCTCGACAGCCACACCACCGCGACCGCGCCGGGCGGATCCTTGCTGGGCGCTCCCCTGGTCAACACGCCCAAGGACGCATTCACTTTCTGGACCGAATATTTCCCGATGCCGGAATGGAGCGTCGGGCTTGGCGGACAATATGTCTCCAAGCGCCTGGGGCAGAACACCGCCGCGTCGTTCCTGACCGCGCCGCCCTATATGACCCTGGATGCCGAAAGCGAATACCGCTTCAGCCCCGTCTATGCCGTCAGGCTGAATGTCTACAATCTCGCCGACCGGCATTACATTGACCAGATTCATCCCTTCCGGGCGGTGCCTGGGGCAGGGCTCAGCGCCTCGCTGACCCTGGAGATGAAGCTCTAGAGCGCGACCGCCGCGCCGGTAAAATCCGTGTACTGATGTTCACCGGCGGCGCGGGTCGGCGATCGCAACTCCCGGTCGAAACTTGCCCGCATCGGGCGCGGCTTTCCGGCAACAAACTTAAGATTCTGTAAGGCCGGTAATCGCGGAATTCCGCGGAATCTCTCGCAGCCGCGAAGGCTGTCACGCATCTGTCACGGAACCTTCATGCAGCCGTCGCTCCCCCCGGCGACTAAGCGGCCGCGCGATGTGCGCACGATTCACAAGAAGGGACTGAAGGGAATGAAATTGGGGACACTGGCGTTGATGACAGGGGCGGCTGTCATCGCCATCACGGCCGGCGCCAAAGCTAATGATAAGTTGGCCGCCGACAAGACCGATACGGTCCAGCCGCCTCTGGTCCTGGCCCAGAATGTCAGCAACGCAGCCGGCGCTGGCGGCATGTCCAATGCCGAACTGGCCGCTCGCGTGCAGGCGCTGGAAGACGCGCTCTCCTCGCAAAACGATCGCGCCATGGCCGACCGCACCCGCCTCTCCACTCTGGAGCAGGGCTATAATTCCGCGGTCTGGAATTTCGACAATGGCCGCGCGTCTTTCGCCTCCGGCGACGGACGCTTCACCCTGGCCATCCGCGCCCGCATGCAGGCCGACTTCGGCGGCTTCATGCAGGACAGCACCCATCCCGCCGGGTTTGCCGGCCCCTCCGATCTGTCGAGCGGCGCGGTGATGCGCCGCGCCTATTTCGGCATCGAGGGCAAGGCCTATAACGACTTCCAGTATGAGCTGCGTTTGAACGCGGGCGGCAGCGATGGCGGCCTCAATCCCACCTGCACCGCGGCCACCACCATCACCGGCGCGCCGGGCGCCGCCGCCACTTCGACCTGCTCCACCGCGGCGATCGGCCCGGGCGGCGAGGGCGATCCGCTGCTCAACAAGATGGCGATCACCTATGTCGGTATTCCCAACTGGCACTTCAACGTCGGCATTCTCGAGCCGTCCTTCATGATGGAAGGCACCACCTCGTCGGCGAACCTGACCTGGCTGGAGCGTCCCGAGATCGAAAACATCGCCGCCGACAGCTTCGGCGCCGGTGACAGCCGCCGCGGCATCGAAATCGGCTACAACAAGATCGACGCCTTTTGGCCGGGCGACAACGTCGCCTTCGACGTCGCCTTTACCGGCGGCAAGACCGGCTCGGCTGCCGGCCATGGCAATGGCGGCGACGAGCAGAGCCAGATCCTGGGCCGCGTCGTGGACCGCTTCTGGTCCGACGGCATCTCCAACTTCCAGGTCGGCATGAGCATCGCCTCGATCCTCTACAGCGGCAATGCGGCCGGCGGCGGCTCGCAGACGGTCCGCTTCCGCGAGCGTCCCGAGATCCGCATCGACGGCACCCGTCTGGTCGACACCGGCGCCATCAATGCCAAGACCGGCGACATGATCGCCTTCGACCTCGAAGGCAACTGGCAGAACCTCTACCTGGAAGGTGAGTGGGCGCAGTTCAAGATGGACCGCATGTGCGGCGCCATCACCGCCACGGGCAACGCCGCCTGCACCAGCACCACCGCCGTGATCGATCACCCGACCTTCTCGGGCTTCACCATCGGCGCGGCCTGGCTGATCACCGGCGAGACCAAGACCTATACGCCGGCCGGTGTCGCCGAAACGCAAGCCGGATTCGGCGCGCCCGTGCCCTCGCGGCCCTTCTCGCTGCAAGGCGACAGCTGGGGCGCCTGGGAACTGGTGGCCCGCTACAGCGACACCGACCTCAACTGGAACACCACGCAAACCGCGACCACCGGTCAGCTCGCCGGCATCGTCGGCGGCGACCAGCGAGTCATTGCGCTGGGCATCAACTGGTACCTCAACCGCAACGTCCGCGTGATGCTCGACGACAATATCGTCAAGGTCAAAAAGGGCGTGATCGGCAATCTCAACCGCGACAGCCAGGACCTGAACATCATCGGGCTGCGCGTGCAGTACGCCAACTAATTCCAACACTGGAGACAAACATGAAAAAACTTTTCAAGACCCTGATGGGCGTGGGTGTCGGCCTTTCCATCGCGACGTCCGCAATGGCTGCCGATATCACCGGCGCGGGCTCCAGCTTCGTCTTCCCGATCGTTGCCAAATGGGCCTCGGTCTACAAAGGCAGCTCGGGCGTGGGCCTGAACTATCAGTCGATCGGCTCGGGCGGCGGCATTGCCCAGATCAAGGCCAAGACCGTGACCTTCGGCGCCACCGACAAGCCGCTCACCGCCAAGGAAATGCAGCCCTTCGGCCTGACCCAGTTCCCGGTCGTGATCGGCGGCATCGTGCCGGTGGTCAATATTCCGGGCGTGGGCCCCGGCCAGCTCACCCTGGACGGACCGACCCTGGCGGCGATCTTCCAGGGCCGCATCTCGCGTTGGGATGACCCGGCGATCAAGAAGCTCAATCCGAGCGTTGCCTTGCCGGGCCGCGCCATCACCGTGGTGCATCGTTCCGACGGTTCGGGCACCACCTTCCAGTTCGCCAGCTATCTGGCGCGCGTCAGCAATGACTGGAAGAACAATATCGGCGCCGATACCGCCATCGACTGGCCCACGGGCGTTGGCGCCAAGGGCAATGAAGGCGTTGCCGGCAATGTGGCGCAGCTCGCGGGCGCCATCGGCTATGTCGAATATGCCTATGCCAAGCAGAACCATCTGGCGCACGCCAAGATGGTCAACAAGGCCGGCCAGACCGTGCAGCCCACGGTCGAGACCTTCAAGGCCGCGGCCGCCAGCGTGGATTGGTCCGCCGCCGAGAAGAATGCTTACTACGTTCTCTTCGTGGACTCGCCGGGCGCCCAGTCCTGGCCGATCACCGCCACCACCTTCGCGCTGATGTACAAGAGCCCACCGGACCCGAAGGCGACGCAGGACGCGCTGAAGTTCTTCCAGTGGGGCTTTGAGAAGGGCGACCAGCTCGCGCTGGGCCTGGACTATGTCCCGCTGCCCGAGAATGCCGTGAAGGCCATCGAAGCCAGCTGGAAGGGCATCCAGGGCTCGGGAATGTAGTTTCCCCGAAGTCTCTCGACTTCGCCTTGAAGGGCGGCTCCTCCCCCGGAGCCGCCCTTTTTTCTGGGAGGGGGCCGCTGGTGACAAGGTTCGACGCGCGAGGATTCGTCTGGCTCTTGCTGGGGCTGGCGGTGTTCGCCTTGGCCTATTACGCGCTGGCTTATTATCTGATCACGCGCTGAAACCGGGCCCGGTCGGGGCTTCTCCTTCCAGCCCTGCGCATGGCCGGTCCCCTGTAAACAGCATGGCTTACATCATTGTGCGTTAACATAAGCCAGCTTATGTTCTCGCGCATGAAACCGGAACTTCTCGTAGAACTTTATGACGTGGCCCGCCTGATGCGGACCCGTTTCGACCGCTGGGCCCGCGATTACGGCCTGACGCGCGCGCAGGGCATCATCCTGGCGCGGCTCGCCCGCCAGCCCGGCATGACTCAGAATGAGATGGCCGGCCTTTGCGAGGTCGAGCCCATCACCATCGGCCGCCTGGTGGACCGGCTGGAAGCGCGCGGTCTTCTGGAGCGGCGCCTGGACCCCGCCGACCGGCGCATCCGCCGCCTGCATCTGCTGCCCGCTGCCGAGCCGATCCTGAAGGCGATCCAAAGCTACAAGGCGGAGCTCTTCCAGGAACTCGCCCAGGATCTGGACGAAGCCACGGTCGAACTCGTTACCAACGCTTTGCTCAAGATGAAAATCCGGCTCACCACCGAACCGCCCGCGCGCATCGCGGCGGCAGGAGAATAGAATGTCATCGGCTTCCAACGTCGTCGCCTATTCCGCAACCGGGAAAAGCGCCGGACTGGACAGGGCAAAGCTGCGCAAGATCCTGATGATCGGCGGCGTCGCTGTCGTCCTGGCGGTCGCCGCTGTGGTCTATCTGGCGGGCGGCCGCTATGTCGGTTCCGACGACTCTTATGTCCGCGCCAACAAGCTGATGGTCGCCACCGATGTTTCCGGCCTGGTCCAGACGGTCAATGTCCATCAGGGCCAGCAAGTGAAGAAGGGCGATGTGCTCTTCACCCTCGATCCCAAGCCTTTCCAGATCGCGCTGGAGAATGCCCAGGCGGCGCTGGGCCAGACGGTGCAGGATGTGGAATCCACACGGGCCATGTATCGCGCCGCGGTCGGCCAGATCGCCGCCCAGAAGGCGCAGCTTGTGGCCAACCAGCAGACTTATGCGCGTTATCTGGCGCTCTCCAAACAGAACGCCATTGCCGCCATGCAGGTGGACACCCAGCACGCCGCGGTGCTGAGCGCGCAGGCGACGCTCGCCTCGCTGCAGCAAAACGCCGCCACCCAGCTTGCCAAGCTGAATGGCAATCCCGACGAGCCGGCCGAAAAGACACCGGAATATCAGAAGGCCAAGTCCACGGTGGACGAGGCCCAGCGCCAGCTCGATCACGCGGTGGTCCGCGCGCCTTTTGACGGCACCGTCAGTGAAGTGGATTCGCTCCAGCCCGGCACCCTGGTGGTTTCGGCCCTGTCGGCCTTCACCACCACCAGCGCGGTCGGCCTGATCGGCAAGGATGTCTGGGTCGAATCCGACATGAAGGAAACCGATCTCACCCATGTTCGCCTGGGCGCGCCGGTGGGCATCACGGTCGACACTTATCCCGGCTGCAAATGGACCGGCCATATCGACAGCGTGAATGCGGGCAGCGACTCCAGCTTCTCGGCCCTGCCGGCGGAAAATGCCAGCGGCAACTGGGTCAAGGTCGTGCAACGCATTCCCGTGCGCATCGCCATCGACCATGGCAGCTGCGCCAGTTCCTTGCGCGCCGGCATGAGCGCGGTGACGTCCATCGATACCGGCAAGCGCCGCATCACCCGCCTGCGCGACGAATTCGGGATATGACCGACGCGCCGCACGCAGCCCACGCCTATGACAGCAAGGTCGCGGAATGGGCCGTGCTGCTGGGCTCCATGGCGGGCGTGCTCATGCAGGCGCTGGACACCACCATCGCCAATGTCGCCTTGCCCTACATGATGGGCGAATTGTCGGCGACCTATGAGCAGATCACCTGGGTGCTGACCAGCTACATCATCGCCGCCGCCATCATGACCGCGCCGGTCGGCTGGCTGGCGGCGCGCTTCGGCAAGAAGAACTTCCTGATTACCTCCATCGCCGGCTTCACCATCGCCTCCATGTTGTGCGGCGCCGCCACCAGCCTGTCGCAGATGGTGCTGTTCCGCCTGATCCAGGGCGTGTTCGGCGCGGCGCTCGGCCCGCTCTCCCAGGCGGTGATGCTGGACATGTATCCGCCCGCCCAGCGCGGCAAGGTCATGGCGATCTGGGGGATGGGCGTGATGCTGGGCCCCATTCTGGGGCCGACTTTGGGCGGCGTGCTGACCGATGCCTATAGCTGGCGCTGGGTCTTCTACATCAACGTGCCGTTCGGCCTGGCGGCCTGCGTCGCGCTGTGGATTTTCTTCAAGGACACCGCCAAGGACCGCAGCCTGAAATTCGACTGGTTCGGCTTCGGCGCGCTGTCGGTGGGCCTGGCGGCGCTGCAGCTGGTGCTGGACCGCGGCACCACCAAGGACTGGTTCTCCTCTTCCGAGATCGTGATCGAAGCTTTGGTCGCGGGCATCGCCATCTATCTCTTCCTGGTCCATATGTGGACCGAGAAGAAGCCATTCATCCCGAAGGAGATATTCAGGGACCGCAATTTCATCTCCGGCCTGGTGCTGATGTTCGTGATGGGCATCATCCTTCTGGCCTCCTCGGCGCTGATCTCGCCCTATCTGCAGAACCTGTCAGGACGCAGCGTCACCCAGACGGGTTTCCTGATGGTGCCGCGGGGTCTCGGCGTGATGTTCGCCATGATGTTTGCCGGCCGCCTGACCATGAAGGTGGATCCGCGCCTGCTTATGACAGCCGGTGCAGGCCTGCTGATCTGGTCGCTCTGGGCCATGACCGGCTGGACCCCCAGCGCCTCCGTGGCCAACATTTCACTGGTGACATTTATTCAGGGCGTCGGCATGGGGCTGGTCTTTGTCCCCATGAACATGGTGGCTTTTGCCACTCTGACCCCACAATTGCGCACCGATGGGGCCGGACTCACCAATCTTATGCGCAATATCGGCTCGGCGATCGGGGTGTCGGTCACTTCTACCATTTTAGCCAGCTCGGTGCAGACCATTCACGCCCAGCTTTCGGGCTATGCCTCGCCCTTCAACCGGGCTCTGGGGGTCAATGGACCCTCCATGATGATGAATCCCCAGATTCCTTTTGGGTTGGCAAATCTGAATTCTCTCATAGAATACCGTGCGCAAGTGCAGGCCTATGCTAATGATTTCCTTTTTATGTTCTTCGTCTCTCTGCCTGTATTTGTCGTTATTTGGCTGATGAAGCGACCGTCCTTCACGGCCGGACAAACCCCTAAGATTGAAGTGGTGGATTGAAAATGAAAGTCGCATTCCTCGGCCTGGGCGTGATGGGCTATCCGATGGCGGGTCACCTGCAGAAGGGTGGCCACGAGGTTACGGTCTATAACCGCAACGGCGCCAAGGCCCAGCAGTGGGTGGCTGAATATGGCGGCAAGTCCGCCCCCACGCCGGCCGAGGCGGCCAAGGGCCAGGAAATCGTCTTCTGCTGCGTCGGCCGTGATTCGGACCTGCGCGAAGTCACCTTGGGCGCCAACGGCGCCTACAGCACCATTTCCAAAGGCGCGCTGTTCGTGGACCACACCACGGCGTCTGCCTCCATCGCCCGCGAACTGGCGGCGGAAGCACAAAAGCGCGGTTTCGATTTCGTGGACGCGCCGGTTTCCGGCGGCCAGGCCGGCGCCGTCAATGGCAAGCTGGGCATCATGTGCGGCGGTTCCGAAGCCGCTTACGCCAAGGCCGAACCGGTGATGGCGGTGTATACAAAGATGGCGAAACGTCTCGGCCCGGCCGGTTCGGGACAGCTCACGAAGATGGCGAATCAAATTTGCATCGCCGGGATCGTGCAGGGCATGGCCGAAGCCTATAGCCTGATGCGGGCTGCCGGACTCGATATCGAGGCGGTGACGGACGTGATCTCCAAGGGCGCGGCGCAGAGCTGGCAGATGGAGAACCGCTACAAGACGATGAATGCGGGGGAGTATAATCACGGCTTTGCCGTGGAATGGATGCGCAAGGATCTGGGCATCGCGCTGGAGGAGGCACGCAAGCAAGGCGTCAGCCTGCCGATCACCGCGCTGGTGGATCAGTTCTATGCGGAAGTGGAGAATTTGGGGGGCAAACGCTGGGATACATCCAGCCTTTTCGTGCGCCAGGAGCACGCGCGTAAGGGCCATAAGTCATAGAGGTTTTGTAGTTATGAACAATGAGCAGGATGCTCGCACCAACGCTCCTGGCGTGGTGGAGGCGGGCAGAAGCGGGCGTGGCTATCATCACGGCGATTTGCGCAACGGCCTTCTGGAGGCGGCGCGCGGCATCCTCGAGGAAGAATCCCTTGCGGCCCTGACGCTCAGGGCCGTGGCCCGGCGGGCAGGGGTCAGTCATGCCGCGCCCTACCGACATTTTCCCAATCATGAAGCATTGCTGGTGGAACTGTCGGTCGAAGGCTTCGACGAATTGCGCGAAGCCATCACCGAAGCCGCCAAGGCGCACGGGAACGAATCCGACAAGATCGCAAATATCGGCGCCGCCTATATGCGCTTTGTGGCGCAGCGGCCCGCTTTGGCGCGGCTGATGTTCGGCGGCCAGTTGCCCAATCGCGACCAGTTTCCCACCCTGGGACTCAAGGCCGACGCCATCGGCCAGGAGATCGGGAGCGCGCTGCACGACGAAGCGCTGGGCCTGGCGGTGTGGAGCGCGGTGCATGGCCTGGCCATGCTGGTGCTGGAGAATGTGATCGATCTGGGTCAGCGCCGTTCCGGCCTGCATGTGCTGCCGGCGCGGTCCGAGATCATCCTGCGCAGCCTCTTCGCCACCGAGCGCGAACAATAGCGGGCTAACAAAAGTTTCCGGGCGTGCGGGATACCGTTCCGCGCGTTCGGAAAATCCGCGCGCACACCGCAAAAAAAATGAAAGCCGCGCCTTTGTTAAGCAACGAGGCTTAACGGCGGCGCGTTGAGAGGCCGCACCTGAAATCCCGACGGTCCTGATCCTTTTGCGAGGATTTTTTCTTCCCTACGCCAACTAGCGCCCGGCTACCCTGCCGGGCGCATTTTTGCGAGCGGTCAGAGAAGGCGGGCGACCAGAAATCCGGCCACGAAGGCGCCGATCAGGGCGCCGACGGGGCTTTCGCGCACGAACTCGGAAACCGTCATCGGCTCAGGTGCGGGGTCCGGCAGGTCTTCATCCGGCTTGAATTCGTCATCCTCGGGAATGGCGGGCATGTCAGTGATCTTTCCGGTTGGTTGAACCTTGCTGGCCTTCAGGGTCGTGGGGACGACCGGGTGACGATCCCTTGACGGCTCCTGTCGGTACGCCGCCCGGTTTCTGGGTCTGGTTTTCGGGATTTTTGACGCTGGCTTTCTGGCCATCGGCGCGGGCGAGTTCGTGGTCGATGACTTCGCGCGAACCCTCCGCGGGGTCGCTATTGGCGGGATGGGGCATGACATTCTCCTGGCCGATTCCAACTGTGAGGTCATGGTGTTGTGCCGATGACCTCAACCTGAACTTCAACCACGGGCCCCTTGGCCCGTTCCCCGGCAATGGGAATATTCCGTTAGTCCCGGCGCCTCATGCAGCGTTCCAGCGCGTCATGGGTCTCAAGGTGACTGATTTCCTCCGCGATCTGGTTCCAGACCGCCGCGCTGTCCAGCTCCCCCGCCTCGGTCAGGGTTCGCGCATGTGCCAGCGCGGTGACAAAGGAATCGGCGCCGTGAAAAGTGCGGAAATAGCCGGCGATGGCCCGCACTTCGGGCTTCTCCATCAAAAGGTGATCCATGGGCGCCAGCTTGAGCGTTTCGTCCAGGTTCCAGCACTCACCCATGTTATGCTCTCGAAACAAAATCAGTTGGCTGGTAGCCGGGACGCCGTGTCCAGAATTTCCGCATGTTCCGGCCGCGAAATTTCGCGACAGATACGGGCACATTCGTTGCAGGCCTGCACGCAATCCTCCATATCGCCCAGCGCGGCGCAATCGGCCGCACAGGTCTCACATATGTCTGCGCACAGCGCGGCGAAGCGTGTATGGAACTGGCTCTTGCGGCCCAGTGCGTCAGCGGTGAAAGCGCAAATCTCCGCGCAATCTTGCATCAGCCGCAGATGCTGTGGCCTTGCATGCTCGCCGCCCATCTCCAGGCAATGGGTCATGGCCATGGAGTGACAGGTGGCATGACAATGCTGCAGCGCTTCGATCGCGTTGCGGGTCAGCTGACTGAGCTGGTTCATGGCGCCTCAGCTGGAGGCGCGCTGTTCCAGCGGCGGCGCCTTCATGGTCAGGGTGACGGGGGCGGGCAGGCCCTTCTGCTCGAACTGGGCCATCAGTTCCTCCTTGCGGGCGGCCATCTTCTCGCCCAATGCGACCAGATCGAGCCCGGCCTGGCGCGCTTCGGTGAATACCCCGCCGCGCTTTTCCTCTTCCTTGACGTGATGCTTGATCTCTTCCGACAGGACCTTGACCTTGGCATCGTAGAATTCATCGTCCGGCGAGCCGTTTTCGAGTTCCGCGATCAGGACCTTGGCCCCGTCATGCTCGACATTGGCTTCATTCATGATGTCGCTGTCGGCGCCGGCTTCCCGGCAGGCCGGATAGAAGATTTCTTCCTCGATCAGGGTGTGGATCGTCAATTCCATGCAGATCTGCTTGGCAATGTCCGCCTTCTTGGAGCGTGCGCTTTCATACTTTTCAAACAGCGCTTCCACCTTGCGATGATCGGCGGTCAGCAGGGCGATGGCGTCCTGGGTCTTCTTGGCGGGCATGGAGTTCTCCTTGCGAATTTGTTGCAGCGGCAACGCCGCGCACGGTTCGCGGGTTCCGTCCTCGCGCGGTTTTCGTGTGGCGGCGCGTTGGAAAGGGCATGGCAGAGATTCGCATCGGCATCTCCGGCTGGCGCTATGCGCCCTGGCGTGGAAAATTCTATCCGGAAGGCCTGCGGCAGAAGGATGAACTGGCTTACGCCGCCAGCAGATTCTCCAGCATCGAGGTCAATGGAACCTTCTATTCTCTTCAGAGGCCGGAAAGCTTCGCCGCCTGGCATGACGCCACGCCGGACGATTTCGTCTTTGCGGTAAAGGGCGCCCGCTACATCACCCACATGCTCAAGCTGAAGAACGTGGAACGGCCGCTGGCCAATTTCTTCGCTCAGGGGCTGCTGGCGCTGAAGGCCAAGCTGGGGCCGATGCTGTGGCAGCTTCCGCCCAATTTCGTCTTCCATCCGGAAAAGCTGGCAGCCTTCTTCGATCTTCTGCCCCGCACCGGCAAACAGGCGCTGGCCCTGGCCAGGCGCCATGACGAGAAGGTGAGGGGGCGCGCCTATCTCAAGCTGGATGTGAACCGGCCCATTCGCCACGCGCTGGAAATCCGCCATGACAGCTTCCGCTCGCCGGAGTTCATCCGGTTGCTGCGCCGGCACGAAATTGCCCTGGTGGTTGCCGACACGGTGGAATGGCCGCTACTGATGGATGCGACCTGTGACTTTGTCTATGTGCGCCTGCACGGTTCCCGCCAGCTTTACGCCAGCGGCTATGGGCCCAAAGCGCTGGACCGCTGGGCGGGCCGCGTCCGGAATTGGACCGCGGGGCGGGAGGCGGAAGGCGAGCATGCGAGTACGCCTGCGCGCCGACAGAGACGCGACGTCTATGTGTACTTTGATAATGACGCCAAGGTGCGGGCGCCGTTCGATGCCCTTGATTTGATCAGGAAGCTATCCTGACGTCTTCCAGCCGAACAAAGGCGAAGTGGTCGCGGATGTTGGCATTGAAGAACTCCCCCTTGGAGAAGGCCTCGCACATGGTGGCATAGGTTCTCTCCGGAACTTCCAGGTAGAGATAGCGCCGACCGCTCACGAACACGATCTCCAACTGCCGTTCGCGCGGCATGTAACGGAAACTGCGGATGACGCTGGATGGCATGACGAAACCTGAACGCAACCTTTCGGCGAACGCCCCGTTGCCAAGACAGTTCCGAGAACAAGGAGGAAACACATGGCCAAATCCACACCGCGCCAGCGGCGCACCGAGGGCCGCGTGATGCACGAGTTCAAGCATGGAGAACTGAAAAGCGGCCGTGGCGGCAAGGGCGGCAAGGTGAAAAGCCGCAAACAGGCCATTGCCATTGCCCTCAGCGAAGCGGGCGCGTCCAAATATGACAGCAAGCGCAAGCAGCGCCACAACCGCGCTCGTTCGTCGCGCAAGGAAGCGCGCGGCGCCACCGGCCAGCAGGAACGGGAAGGCAAGCGTCATATCGGTGCGCGCGGTAAACGGGAGAGCACCCGGGCCGAAGGCGGCAAGAATGCCCGCCGCCGCACCGCGTCCGGCAGGCGCGCCGCCCGCAGCCGCGTGCGAGGTGGTCCCACCAAGGCGGAGCTTTATAAAAAGGCGAAGAAGCGGGATATCCCCAACCGCTCCAAGATGACCAAGACCCAGCTTGCGAACGCGCTGAAGCGAGGCAGCTAGAACTGTTCAATCGTCCGATGTGATCAGCTTGACGAAGCGCACCGCGCCCAGATCGTCCTGACGGAATGTGTCTTCGCCGGTGCGGGTCAGCCGGATCAGGCGCTGTTCCTCCGCCGGTCCAACCGGGATCACCAGCCGGCCGCCGATGGCCAGCTGCTGCTTCAGTGCCTGTGGCACCGCGGGGCCGCCGGCCGAGACGATGATGGCATCGAACGGTGCTTCCTCCGGCCAGCCCCGGCTGCCATCGCCGGTTTTGAGCGTCACATTGGTATAGCCAAGCGTGGCAAGCCGCTGGGTTGCCGCTTCGGTCAGCGCCGCATGCCGCTCGATCGCCAGCACCCCTTTGACGATGCGGCTGGCGACGGCGGCCGCATAGCCGGAACCGGCGCCCACTTCCAGCAGCCTGTCGCCGGGCTCGAGTTCCGCGCCAGCCAGCATGGCGCCGACGATATAGGGTTGGGAAATGGTCTGGCCCTCAGCGATGGGGAGAGCGCGGTCCTCATAGGCGGCATTCTCAAAGCCGGGCGCGGTGAAATTTTCCCGCGGCACCGTGCGCATGGCCGCCAGGACGCGCGCATCCTTGATGCCGCGCCTGGCAATCTGCGCGTCCACCATGCTGTTGCGGGCGTCCTCGGTCGTCATCCCGGTTTCCGGCAGGGAAGGTCATGAAATCGCGCAGGACCTGACGGTCAGCTCCAGATGAACTGCGCAATCACCAGGAGAAACACGGTACCCGCCAGCCCGCCCAGGAAGATGATCTTTTCCCAGCGCTGGCGCAGGATGATTTCGCTGCCGCGGGCCTCATCGGCCGAATAGGTTTTGAGTGTCATCAGGGCACCGTGCGACGAGCAGGAAACATCGAGCCTGGCAGCGCGGTTCCACCTCTGACGCAAATATCGTGCCGCAAACCGGCTTCGGCTAGCGAATGATGGTCCGTCAGGTCTCGCGGCGCAGCAGCCTGGCCGCTTCCACCGCGAAATAGGTGAGGATGCCGCTGGCGCCGGCGCGCTTGAAGCCGGTCAGCACCTCCAGGATGGCGCGGTCCCGGTCCAGCCAGCCCTTTTCGAAGGCGGCCGACAGCATCGCGTACTCGCCCGACACCTGATAGGCGAAGGTCGGCACCGCAAAACGCTCCTTCACCCGCCGCACCAGGTCCAGATAGGGCATGCCCGGCTTGACCATCACCATGTCGGCGCCCTCGGCCAGGTCCAGCGCCACTTCGCGCAGGGCCTCCTCGCCATTGGCCGGATCCATCTGGTAGCTGCGCTTGTCGCCCGTCAGCGACTTGGCCGAGCCCACCGCATCGCGGAACGGGCCGTAAAAGGCGGACGCATATTTGGCGGCATAGGCCATCAGAAGAATATTGTGATGGCCGGCCTTTTCCAGCGCGGCGCGGATGGCGCCGATGCGCCCGTCCATCATGTCGGACGGCGCGATGATATCGCAACCGGCCTCGACCTGCACCAGGCTCTGGCGCACCAGCATGTCGATGGTGGCATCGTTGTGCACGTCGCCATCGCGGAGCAGGCCGTCATGGCCGTGGCTGGTATAGGGGTCGAGCGCCACATCGCACATCACGCCGATCTGGGGCACGGCCTGTTTGATGGCACGCACCGCACGGCAGACAAGGTTGTTGCTGTTGAGCGCCTCGCGGCCGTCGTCGGTTTTGAGCGATGACGGCGTCTGCGGGAAAAGCGCAATCACGGGAATGCCGAGAGCCGCAGCTTCTTTGGCGGCATCCACCACTAGGTCGACCGACAGCCGTTCCACACCCGGCATGGAAGAAACCGGCTCGCGCTTGTTCTCGCCCTCGATCACAAAGACAGGCCAGATGAAGTCGGCCGGCGACAGCGTGTTTTCCGCCACTAAGCGGCGCGTCCAGTCGTGCCGACGAAGGCGGCGCATACGGGTCTGGGGATAAGCACTCATACGGACTCTTTTTTTGGTCGCTCCGGCTCTCGCCGACGCTCCGTCTTGCCAATTCGGGGCAGGGCACGCAAGTCTCGCTTCTTATGAGCGTTACCGACCCCCATATAAAGAGTGAGAAACAGGGCGCCCTGGGGCTTTTGACCCTGGACCGGCCCAAGGCCCTCAATGCCCTGACCCACGGCATGATCGCCGCGATTGCCGACAGCCTGAAGACATGGGCGGCGGACGACAGCGTAAAGGCCGTGGCGATCCGGGGCGAGGGGGATCGCGCCTTCTGTTCCGGCGGCGACATTCGCGCCGTGCAGCAGGCGATCGTGGCGGGCACGAATGAGGGGGCGAGCCTGCTGCGGGAAGAGTACCGCATGAACGCGCTGATTGGGGCTTATCCGAAGCCTTATGTCGCGATGGTCCATGGCATCACCATGGGCGGCGGCGGCGGCATCTCGATCCATGGCAGCCACCGGCTGGCCGATAATTCCCTGATGTTTGCGATGCCGGAAACCGGCATCGGCTTCATTCCCGATATCGGCAGCAGCTATTTCCTCTCGCGTCTGCCGGATCGGTTGGGGCTCTATCTTGGCCTGACCGCAAACAGCATCGGGCTTGGCGATGCGATGGCGGCGGGGCTTGTCACCCACGCCGTGGCGCGCAGCGATTTCGATGCCGTCATTGCCGCGCTTGCGGGCGGGCAAAGTGCCGATAAAGCCATCACGCCGTTCGCGCGCAAGCCTGAACCTGCGTCCTTGGCGGCGCATCGCCGCCGCCTCGCCACGATTTTCTCGGGCTCATCCGTCGAAGTGGTGCTGGAGCGGCTGGACCGCGACGGCAGCGCATTCGCGGTCCAGACGGCGCAGGTCATTCGTTCGCGCTCTCCCACCTCGCTCAAGCTGGTGTTTCGCCAACTGCACGAAGCCGAAAAGCTTTCGCTCAAACAGTGCCTGGCCATGGAGTTCCGGCTGGCGTTGCGCGTGTTGCCGGGCCACGATTTCCGCGAAGGCGTGCGCGCGGCGCTGGTGGACAAGGACCGCCGGCCGAAATGGGAGCCTTCCTCGCTGGCGGGCGTTGGTGATCTTGGAGATTTCTTCGCGCCGCTGGGCGATGACGAGCTCTTCTGATCCTCCCACGCTTGCGCGAAGCGCTTTGCGAGGGAGGTGCCCGAAGCAACGCTTGCGTTGCGAAGGGCGGAGGGGGTGCTAAAAGCTTTCGGAAAAATTTTAAGATTCCATTTGCCTTGACCTGTAACAGTCAGGCCTCTTGCCGAAGTGTTGCCACGGGACGCGCGCATTTTACGCGTCCTTAAGAGATGGGCCCCTAATGTGACGGCAACAACAGGTGGGTCCCGCAAAAGCGGGCAAAAGGCGAAAATGACGGCTTTAGCCAAACCGCAAGCGGCGGCGGCGCTGGGTAGCGCTGCTTCGCTCCGAAAGAATTATCTCGAGACGCTCAATCTCGTGGAGCGGCTGCATCGCCAGCTGCTGGACGTGATCAAGGACGAGCTGGATCGGCGCGACGAGCGCGAGATCAACTCGGTCCAGGCGCTTCTGCTTTTCAATGTTGGCGACCAGGAACTGACTGCCGGCGAGCTGCGCACCCGCGGCCATTATCTGGGCTCCAACGTCTCCTACAATCTCAAGAAGCTGGTGGAAGGCGGTTACATCCATCACGAGCGCTCCGAAGTGGATCGCCGCTCGGTGCTGGTGCGTCTGACCCGCAAGGGCGAGGCGGTGCGCGACATGCTGCGCGAGCTGTTCGACCGCCATCTGGTTTCGCTGGAAGCGGTGGGCAATGTCGCCTCGGACAATCTTGAAGTCCTGAATGTCACCCTCAAGCGCATGGAGCGCTTCTGGATCGACCAGGTACGTTTCCGCCTCTGAGAACATACCCCTGAGAGTTGGGATGGCCGCCCGGTGGGCGGCCATTCTTTTTTGGGCCCCGACTCAAGCTAGTCTGGCCCCATGAAGGGGCTGATCGGCATTCTCTCACGGCACGGTCGTTTCTACATCGCGCTTGGCTTGGGTGTGACGACGGCGCTCGTTGCGTGGGCAGCCGGGTTCGACGCGCCGCTACTGGCTGGCGGCGATGTCTTTTCTCTGGTGTTCCTGGTCCTTTGCTTTGTGATGATCGCCGGCCAGAAGCCGGACGACCTCAAACGCCGGGCCAAGACCCAAGACGAGGGCATCATCATCGTCCTGCTGATCATCCTGGCCACCCTGGCCTTCTTCACCTACGGAGTCTTCGTGGCCCTGAGCAAGAAGCACGGGCTCGATGTGCCGGCGCTGGTGCTGGCCGGGATCGGTGCTCCCCTGGGCTGGGCGGTGTTGCACACCGTGATGGCCTTCCACTATGCCGATATCCATTATTTCGATGACCCAGACGTGCAGGGCGACGAAAAGGATCTCGGCTTTCCCGGCAAAGGCGATCCGGGGCCGTGGGACTTTCTCTATTATTCGTTCGTCGTCGGCATGACCGCCCAGGTCTCGGATGTGCAGGTCCTGACCACCGAGATGCGCAAGCTGACCCTCTTTCACGGTGTGGTGTCTTTCTTTTTCAACACCGTCTTTATCGCCATGGCGGTGAACGCCGCAGTGGCGCTGGCCGCCTGACTTAAGGTTTCGGCCGCCACGGAGTGAGACGCGACCGGCATAGCCGGTCAAATCGGTGTCGCACGACGCTGTCGCTAGCGACGGACCGGTTTGAGCCTTGAACGGTCCATGGCGCCAGCGTATGGACGGCTATGGCGAGCGGCCTGTCTGCCTTTTGGGTGGCCATGGAACGAATATACTCACCCTGCGCCGGTAATCGGCATAGCCGGGACGGCGGCTGCCGATGCCTTCTTCCATCAGGCTGACGCCGGAGACTTTCAGCAGCAGCCACGTAACCAGCACCGGCGACAGCAGCAGCCAGGTTTGATGACTGGCGGCATAGCCGATCAGGAAGCAGCCCCACCACATCACGCACTCGCCGAAATAGTTGGGATGGCGCGACCAGGCCCACAGGCCCCGGTCCATGACCATGTTCCGGCTGGCCGGATCAGTGCGGAAGGCGGTGAGCTGGCTATCGGCCAGGGTCTCGAAAATCAGCCCCACGGCAGCGAGCCCGATGCCCAGATAGTCGGCCCAGCCCATCGGCATGTGGCTGTAGAGCAGGGCAGCCACAAGCGGGGCGGGAATGAACCAGATGAGAATCGCTTGCAGAAGAAACACCTGGACCAGGCTCAGCCACCACCAGTTCCGGCCGAAATGTTGACGCATGACCGCATAACGGCGGTCTTCACCCTTATGACGGGCCCAGATGTGGGCAGCCAACCGGACGGCCCAGAGATTGACCAGCAGCAGCACCGCGGAAGCTCGCGTCCCGCTCGCCCCGCCCAGCCAGGCGGTGATATCGACCACCCCCGCCATCCCCGGACCCCAGAAAATATCGGCGATGCTGGCGTCTTTCAGGCGCAGTGACAGAAGCCACAGCAGCAGCGACGTGGAAAGAACGAAGATCAGACCCCATATCGGGGGTGGCAGATGCGGAACTGTCATGTGACAAATTGCGTGGAATCAAACACTTCTTCTGGGTTATCTTTCAGATGGTAGCCGCTGGGTGATCCAAGGGCGAGTTTCATGGCGTTTGACTACAAATCCCATTTTCAGGATGCCCTCCAGGCGGTTCGCCAGGAAGGGCGCTATCGCGTCTTTGCCGATCTGAAACGCATCCGCGGCCGCTTCCCGCAGGCCCTGTGGACCGGTCCCGAAGGGGAGCGCGAAGTCACCGTCTGGTGCTCCAACGATTATCTTGGCCAGGGCCAGAATCCGGTCGTGCTGGAGGCCATGCACAAGGCGCTGGATGAAGCCGGCGCCGGCTCGGGCGGCACCCGCAATATCTCCGGTACCACGCACTATCACGTCGAGCTGGAGGCCGAGCTGGCCGACTTGCACGGCAAGGAAGCCGCGCTGCTCTTCACCTCCGGCTATGTCTCCAACGAGGCGACGCTGGAGACCCTGCAGATGATCCTGCCTGGGCTGGTCATCTTCTCCGACGCCCTCAATCACGCCTCCATGATCGCGGGCATTCGCCATGGCAAGTGCAAGAAACATATCTTCCGCCACAATGACCTGGCCCATTTGGAAGAGCTGCTGAAGACCGCCGATCCGGCCGCGCCCAAGCTGATCGCCTTTGAGAGCGTTTATTCCATGGACGGCGATATCGCCGACCTCAAGGGTCTGGTGGCGCTGGCCAAACGGTACAATTGCATGACCTATCTCGACGAAGTCCATGCCGTTGGCATGTACGGCAAGCGCGGCGGTGGTGTCGCCGAGCGCGACGGCGTGATGGATCAGATCGACATCATCGAAGGTACCCTGGGCAAGGCCTTTGGCGTGATGGGCGGCTATATCACCGGCAGCACCGTGTTGATCGATGCCATCCGCTCTTATGCCCATGGCTTCATCTTCACCACCTCGCTACCGCCAGTGTTGACGGCCGGCGCGCTGGCCAGCGTGCGCTGGCTGAAACAGCATGACGAAGTGCGCCAGGCCCATCAGGAACGCGCCGCCACCTTGAAGAAGCGGTTTGCCAATGTCGGCCTGCCGGTGATGCCGTCGGTCAGCCATATCGTGCCGGTGTTGGTGGGCGATCCCGTCCACACCAAGCTGGTTTCCGACATGCTGCTGCGCGACTTCGGCGTCTATGTGCAGCCGATCAATTATCCCACGGTCCCCAAGGGCACCGAACGGCTGCGCTTCACGCCCACGCCGTTCCATGACGACCGCATGTTCGATCATCTGGTGCGGACCATGGATAAGCTCTGGACCCACTGCAACGTCAAGCGCATGGGCGGCGTCGCGGCTTAGAGCGTGTTATCCTAACCCTGGGCCTGTCGAAGGGTGAGGGTGGGTGGCCAAAGAAATCTACGTCGAGTTCATCGTTCTGGGGAACACGGTCAAGGCGACCGCGATCGATCCTGAGACTGGCGAAGAAGCCAGTGTGATCGGCCCTGCCACTGCGGCGCAGTCCACCATGGCGCAAGCCGCGCGCCGGAAGCTGGAATACGTGCAGCGGAAAAAGTCCTAGCTTTTCTTCTTCTTCCCGCCGCGCTCGCCGCCCTTGCCCAGGCCGATCTTCTTGGCGAAGTCGCTGCGCCGCTGCGCATAGTTCGGCGCCACCATCGGATAGTCGGGCGGCAGGTTCCAGCGCTGGCGATATTCGTCCGGGCTCATCTTGTAACGCGCCCGCAAATAGCGCTTCAGCATCTTCAGCTTTTTGCCGTCCTCCAGGCAGACGATGTAGTCGTCCTGCACCGACTTCTTCACCGGCACCGCCGGCGAGCGGGGCAGGGCGCGGTCATCGCCGCCGATGCCGCCCAGGGTCGCGTGAACATTCCTGATGATGCCGGGCAGTTCGCTGGCCGGAACCGGGTTCTTGCTCACATAGGCCGAGACGATCTCCGTCACCATCTTGAGGATGTCGTCTTCGCTGTCCTTGCCCATAGATCGCAATCCAATGTTGTCGCCCGCCACAATAAGCACAGAGGGCCCATAGGGGAATCCCAACTTTTCCGGGGACTTGCAAGAAGCTCTTCACATCTTGTGGGAAACGCTAGATTTGGTGCCGCCGAAGGGCTAAACCCGCCATCGCGGGGGCTGGCTGCCGCCCTCCTTTCCCGTTCTGGTTGTAAGCGAGGCTTTTCATGTCGGCTGTACCTGTTGCATCCCCACCCGGCTTCTTCACCAAGGGCCTCGAAGCCGCCGATCCGGAAGTCTTCAGTGCGGTTCAGGACGAACTGAACCGCCAGCGCGACAAGATCGAACTGATTGCATCCGAGAACATCGTCTCCAAGGCGGTGCTGGAAGCCCAGGGTTCGGTTCTCACCAACAAGTATGCCGAGGGCTATCCAGGCAAGCGCTATTACGGCGGCTGCGAATATGTCGACGTGGCCGAACAGTTGGCCATCGACCGGGCTTGCCGCCTGTTCGACTGCTCCTACGCCAATGTGCAGCCCCATTCCGGCGCCAACGCCAACCAGGCGGTGTTCTATGCCCTGCTGCAGCCGGGCGACACCTTCATGGGTCTGGATCTGGCCGCGGGCGGCCATCTCACCCACGGCCATCCCGCCAACTATTCCGGCAAATGGTTCAAGCCGGTGCCCTACACGGTGCGCCGCGAAGACCAGCGCATCGACATGGACCAGATGGCGGCCCTGGCGCGCGAGCACAAGCCCAAGCTGATCCTGGCGGGCGGTTCGGCCTATGCCCGCATCATCGATTTTGCCGCCTTCCGCAAGATCGCCGATGAAGTCGGCGCCATCTTCATGGTGGACATGGCCCATTTCGCCGGCCTGGTGGCGGGCGGGGTGCATCCCAATCCGCTGGAGCATGCCCATGTGGTGACCACCACCACCCACAAGACCCTGCGTGGTCCGCGCGGCGGCATGATCCTGTCGCGCGATGCCGATATCGGAAAGAAGATCAACTCCGCCGTCTTCCCCGGCCTGCAGGGCGGCCCCTTGATGCATGTGATCGCCGCCAAGGCGGTGGCCTTCGGCGAGGCGTTGAAGCCCGAATTCAAGACCTATGCCCGCAATGTGGTGGAGAACGCCAAGGCGCTGGCCGAAGTGCTCAAGTCTTCGGGTCTGGATATCGTCACCGGCGGCACCGACACCCATCTGATGCTGGTGGACCTGCGTCCCAAGGGTGCCAAGGGCCGTCCCACCGAGCATGCGCTCGATCGCGCCGCCATCACCTGCAACAAGAACGCCGTGCCCTTCGACACCGAAAAGGCCGTGATCACCTCCGGCATTCGCCTCGGTTCGCCGGCCGGCACCACCCGCGGCTTCGGCACCGCCGAATTCCGCGAGATCGGCAAGCTGATCGTGGAAGTGGTCGACGCCGTGGCCAAGAACGAAGCCGGCGATGCCCAGGTCGAACAAAGTGTGGCCCGCCGCGTCGGCGAACTCTGCCGCCGCTTTCCCGTCTATCCGTAAGGAGACACCATGCGCTGCCCTTTTTGCGGACACGATGACAGCCAGGTGAAGGACAGCCGGCCGTCCGAGGACAATTCCGCCATCCGCCGCCGCCG
>Ga0070665_100001161_pt1 | contig 32366 bp, 30 predicted proteins | sample KBSS13metaG_FD_65862 | JGI IMG/M metagenome (GOLD analysis project Ga0070665, IMG submission 65862) | Switchgrass rhizosphere microbial communities from Kellogg Biological Station, Michigan, USA - KBS S1-3 metaG | ecosystem: Host-associated > Plants > Roots > Rhizosphere > Soil ... | reverse complement strand
CATTATATACAAGTCGATTAAGCGTTCTGCCGAGACCCGCATTTTTTTCGTTTTTTAAAATTTTTATCCTGCTGTCATCAAATGATCTTACTATTTCTTCCGATCTGTCATTCGTGCCATCTATACATACCAGCAACTCAAAATCACTATATGTTTGTTGCAGCAAACTCTTTACCGTATCAGCTATGGTTTCTTCACCATTATATACCGGTAGCAGAATGCTTATCTCAGGCATTACAAAGTTCTTTGTAAAGGTTTCCGTAGTTCTGTGCAAATGCATTTATCGAATACTCTCTGCATACCTTGTCTCTTATCTTCAGTTCCAGCTGTTGCTTTTCTTCTGCAGGCATTGCCCTTACTTGTTTTATCTTTTCAGCAATAGCTGCAGGGTCATTGGGTGGAACTAATAAAGTTTCGAAACCCTTCAATATGTAATTAACACCCGTAGTATTAGTGCCTATCACTATTCGCCCTGAAGACATAGCTTCAACAGGTGCCATTGGCATGCCTTCCCAGTTTACATTGGTAGGTATTACAAATACATCTCCTAGTGCTATATATGATCGCACATCAAGTACCTTCCCTGTCATTCTTATTCTGTCAGACAACGATTCATCAATTATCTTTTGGCAAATACCCCTTCCGTAGTCAGAATCATAATTGCCCACTATCAGCAATTTTACATGCTTATCATCTATCATCTTTATTGCATCAATCAGCACCTCAAGCCCTTTCACCTTTATGAGATTCACCACACTTATTACCACAAAATCTTCTTTGGCATAGCTAACATCTTTGTGGCTATACTTTTTTTCCTGCCTGCAATAGTAATCAGTGTCCAAGCCAAGAGGTAGCAAACGCACATTTTTATATCCTTTAAAATATGCAGGCTCCATATCAGGATTGATAGTAGTGATAAACGTTGACAGCTTAGACCTCATCTTCCAGCTACGAGGGCTTCCCCACGACATAGCCTTCTTAGTATATATCCACTTTACTCTCGCCATACGTGCTGCCAGTACTTCAGTCCAGTCTGAGCTCCAGTGCCACGAATGAATAATATCAAATTTATTCTTTCTGAAAAATTTTGCGATCCTTAGTAATCTGAATGGCAGAGAAATGAATGGCCTGTAGTCTGTGGTAGTTTTAACAATATGCACTTTTAAGCCAAGGCCTTCTATTACTTTAAAAAACTTCCCTTTGTTGTTAGCGCAGGCTATCTCTACATCAAAAATATTTTTGTCGAGTCCATATGCCAGATCATATAGCACCTTACCACTTCCTGCAGTATCAAAATTGGGTATTGTTAAAAGCACTTTTATTTTGCCCATATCCTTATTCTTTATGCAGTAACGGCATTATTCATTACATACCAATCGTAAAATTTCTTAAGCCCTGCTTCAAGTTTTGTCTGTGGGTCGTAGTCTATCACTTCTTTTGCTTTGCTGATATCTGCATAAGTAATGTCCACGTCTCCTTCCTGCATTTCTTTTATTATTACTTCAGCTTTTCTATTAGTTACCTTTTCAATAGCATTTATCAAATCGGATAGCTGTACAGGGCTGCTATTACCAAGATTTATGGTATCGTAAACACCAGTATTATTTAGTACATAAGTGCCTGCTTTCACTATACCGTTAATAGTATCATCAATAAAAGTATAGTCGCGTGCGCTAAGCCCATCTCCATACATTTCTATTGGTTCACCATTCATTATTTTTCTCATAAACTTATGTATGGCGAGATCCGGCCTTTGCCTTGGACCATATACCGTAAAGAATCTAAGGTTTAAAATATCAAGATTGTATAGGTGATGATAGTTATAATTAAGCAGCTCGCACGACTTTTTAGAAAATGCATAGGGTGATATAGGCTCATCAGTAAGCGTATTCTCTGCAAAAGGTATCACTTTACAATTACCATATACTGATGATGATGAAGCAAATACTAATTTGTTGCATTTAGCGGAACGCATATACTCCAGTATATTTAACGTGCCTGTAACATTCGTTTTCAAATATTTTTGTGGCGCCTCAATAGAAGGCCGTACACCCGCTTTAGCGGCAAGATGTATTATCAAATCGAATGTTTCTCCTTCAAGTCTGCTGAATTGGTTGTACTCAGTTATATCTATTTCAAAAAAATGAAAATTACTATTGGCTTTGAGTGGTTGAATATTTTTCAGTTTAATAGCAAGCGGATAAAAATCATCAAAGTTATCAATACCATATACTTCATTACCTGTACTTAAATAGTATTCAGCTAAGTGCGATCCTATAAAGCCTGCAACACCTGTTATTAATATCTTCATTTTCTATTGCTTAATAAATTATAGATTATGCATTGAGCCTTACCCTTATAAAATTTAAACGTGGAAACAGCTTAAATATCAATAGGTAGTCCTTTAGTATATTTTTCTTATAGAGTTTGTACGATATAAAATAACTGCATGGAATATAAAATAATATCATCAGATATTTTACATTCAGGTTATGAATAAATTGCAGAATACTCACATAGAGTATCGATAAAAGTATATTAGGTACTATTATATGCCTTATCTCTTTAATAAAGTCTGCTAAAGATAAATTTACCAGCTTACCTGCTCTTATTATATGGTAACTGGAACTAATTATTTTCATTACTGTAATAGTGATACAAGCCACTACTAACCCTTCAAAAGAAAATAGCCATACAAAAAACAAGAAAAGAGGTGTAAAGATCAAAGTAAAATAAAATTCAATCTTAGGCTTTCCTAAAGCATTATATAATGTAGTAGTAGGGTAACTAATACTTCTTACAAGGGAAAATACACAAAGTATCTGCAATGGTAGTACCGCATCATTCCATTTAGTACCATATAGTGATGTAATAATAACAGGAGCAAATAAAATAAGTATAAAATATACGGGTGTCAGAAATAAGGAAATAAGTCTTGTTATATATACGTACTGTTTACGCAGCACTGCCAGCTGTGTATTATATTTTGAGAATACCGGAAGGCTTACATCTTCCAGTATCGGCATTAAATTCTGATTGAACAGGTTAGACAAGTTACCTGATATGTTATAAACGCCTACAGCAGTAATACCTAATGTTTTCCCCATTATAAGACTATCCCCATCCATAGATATGCGCGTAAGCAACTTACTGCCTACCAGGTAGCGTATATACGTTAATATCTCTTTCCAGTAAAATGTACCCAGATTAAGCTTTATGCGCGGTTTTACTTTTATAAAAAGATAAACACCAATAATGGTTTGAAATATTGCATAAGGTATAGCCAGGCTATATACCCCCAGTCCTATTATTGCCAGGGCCAACTGAGACATTTGAGATAATGTTCCGGTTATGGTTTGTATTATGATGATTGGCTTATAATCTAATCTTGTCTTAAGTATAGCAGTTGGTATTATCTCAAATATTTTACCTACTAAACCAATAGCAAGTATATAGATCAGGTACTTAATAGTAATGCTATTATAGTATGTGGCCCAAAAGGGTGCCAACAGTACGACTATCGTTCCTATTAAGACTATTAAAAACAGATTGAGCCAAAAAGCACTATTTATTATTTCTTCCCCCCCAGCTTTTTTCTTGTATACAAGAAAATCTCCAATGCTGCTGGGTCCTAAATTATCTATTATCAGAATCAATGACCAGGATATAGATATTAACCCGAAGTCAGCTTTATTTAAAATCCTCGCCAGGTAGGATATTACAAAGAGATTAAGCACACCTGCCCATATTTTTCTTATAGTCAGTAATGCACTCGCTTTGCCCGTTATTCTAGCTATATCCATTGGTAGAAATACCAGCTATAAATTTAAAAGCGCTTTAAATTTTGCCGTTAGCACTTCAGGGCTAAAATTTCGGTTATAAAATCTATACGCATTTTCCTGTATTGCTTCTTTTACCTCGGTATTCGTAGCAGCAAATTCTATTTTCGCTTTTAGCTCTTTTACATTTTTAAATTCAAAGAGTAGGCCGTTCTCTTTATCAACAACTATTTCCCGGGTACCGGTTACATCACTGCAAATGTTTATTACACCTTTGCTCATACATTCTATTACAGCAATGGGCTGTCCTTCATACGCCGATGGCAAAACATTAATATCAAATGCATTGAGCCAGTAATCAGGGTTTGTGACTTTACCTATAAACTGGATTTTATTTGAATCATTAATTTTTGCAGCAAACTTTTCCAACTCTTCCTTTTTATCACCCCCTCCTATTATCAGCAGTCTGTATGTAGACGCATCAAGCTCCTTAAATGCTTGTATTAATGTTTCCACATGCTTCATATCTATCAGCCGTCCCATATAGCCGATTACTATATCATTGTTCTCAATTCCAAGTTTTGCACGTATTTCTTTATTTATTGCATTATCCCGTTTCCCCAAATCATTTATGAAGTAGTATATGACCTGCACATTATTTTTCATTGCCTTTGCCAGTGGGGCATAGTTTTCTTTTAAGCTATTACTGCCAAAAAGCACAACATCATTCTTCTTATATAGCAGCTTTAAAACCCTCAGATAAGCTTTATTGTTTAATGGTTTGCTGCCATTAGAGTGCACCTGCATGATGAATTTAATATTCAATAAACGGCATACAAGTGCTGCGGAAATAGCTTGGCCCCAATGGTCGTGAGAATACACAACATCAGGCTTAATCTTCTTTAGCTTAAAAAACAAAGAAAAAGGGTAAACAAACATTGTAAGTGTCCTTAACAGTTTGCTTATTTTATAAGAAGTTTTATAGTTTTTATTACCATGCCGCAGGCATGACTGTATTTCTACACCTAACGCAGCAAATTTATCGGCGGCATCTCCTCTGCCCAGAGTATATAGAAACGTTATGTTCGGTTTGCTGTCTTTAATATTATCTAAAAGATTCAGAAGGAAATTATTTATTCCTCCCGCATTCAGTGTAGTAACAATAAAAACGATTTTCTTCACTAATCAACAGCCCTTGAAAAAATACAAAACGATTTATTAAAAATCGTTAGCATGAAATATTTATGATCGAGCTTAAATCCATTCTTCTTCAGCACAGCCTGCATGCTATAATTATCACTTCTTGTATAGCAATGTATTCTTTTAGTATTTGTGCATCCAAGTGTATCTATCGTTTCTTTAAATAACTTAGTACTTAAGCCTTTATTCCTATATTTTTCGCTGGTATGTACATGGTATATCCATGCTTCATTTTTCTTTACTAGTATATTTTTCCCTATTTCTCTTACTTTCAAAATACTGCCGGCCATAGCAACCCACAAAAAGGCAAAGGACTGTTTGTCCTTCAGGTATGCGTATCCATTGTCTTTCGTAGTATGGAATCGTTGTAAAAACGTAGTTTGAATATGTGCAGGTAATGACTCGATGTTATTTTCAGATAAAGTGGTATAACTTGTTGTACTAACTATATCTTTTTCAACCTCATTTTGCAATATCAACACATAAAAGTATTCACTTTCAAGCCTTGGCAGTAATTTAATAACCTTTCTATAAATTTTATATAAAGACTCCTTTAACATCACTCAGGCCAATCGATTCGGCATTATATGTTCCCTTTAAATATTGAAAGTATTCTGCCATGCTGTTTCTATAAGCATTTACATCTTCCCATGTTTGTGTATAAGGGCTTGCATTGGGATAAATTTCATTGCTATGAAACATCATGTTTAAGATAACAACTTTGTTATTTCTGAATTTGTTAACCACGAAATCAGAAAGGCGCTTCAAATCTGCTAGCGGTTGTTTATAAGGTGTTAGATAATGATGCGTACTATCTTTTAGATTCAGCCTGGTTAATATTTTATTTTTAAAAGTTGAATCATGAGGGTTCATAAGCTTTAAAAGTGATTGAGGGTATTTATATACTATAGGTGTGACACTTGTCAAGGGCACCTCAAGTATTGACATTTTTCCTTTCTTTAATGCATTCCCCTTAGCGGGATAATATGGCTGTAAATATGCATTCCAGTAATCAACATACTTGTTATTTGAGAAAGTATACTTTCTATACGGCATTACACTACTATCCACCCGGTATCCAAGAGATTCTAATATTTCTAATGTCGATTCGCTCATACCATATCTACCCGCCCTAAAGCTGTATGGAGCACTGCCGGTTTTTTCTCTAAATAACTCTGTAAGGTTATATAGCTTTTGCGTTTCTACTTCTTTTTCAAGTTCTACTTGTGTCAAAAATGTAGAGGTAGGTCTTTCAATAATTTCAGGTGTTATAAATTCTGCATGTAGATGTGTTCCCAACTCTACATTCTTTTCTTTTATGAGAATTTGCATGCTCTTATCATCATACAATATCTCAGGGCTAAGAAGATATGTTGGCTTTACATTATACTCATCAAACAAAGGGCTAAGTATCCTGGGCACACCTTCATAAATATTATTGAAAGATATTGGGTATTTTATATGCCATTTAGCACCCTTATCACATTCTGTATCTATTGTTACTAAAAAGAAAACCTTCGGTGTCATTAATTAATCTGTAATCTTAGAATATACTCTTTGCCAAAATTTTCTTTTCCAGAATTCTATATACTTCAAACCGGGCTCTGAAGCCTTTTTATAAATCTCTTTACTATCCAGGTATATCTTCTCTTTAAAGTTGCCATATAAGCCACTCACTCCAGAATCAAAAGACTTATAATTATTATCGCAACAATATTTTACCATTTCTGTACACAGCCATAAGCCGTAGCCATACTTCGACCTTTCAGTTGCCATATTTGCATAACACATTGCTCGCTTGTCATCTACTAGCAGCATTATCGCTCTAAGCTCTTGTTCATGATATAAACATCCTAATTTCACCCATGTTAAAGGAAGATCTTTCACATCACCAATGGTAATCTTAAAAATTTCTTCGGCTGTCATATGTCCGGCTTGTTTCAGTCTATCGAAATGATATGTATAAAAATCCATATCAAATTCATTTACCTCAAGTCTTAAATCACCTAATGCAGCTCTCTTTTTGCTATAAGTTTGTAAGCTCGGGAAGTTCTTTTGAGGTTGTTCCGAAGCATCTGAGCGCCTTTGAAGAAAGGTCTCAAAATTTGTAGTGTTTAGATACCAAAATATCTTTCGATAGTCTTTGTTCTCTTTATTAAATGAGAATTTTGTAACAAAATTCTGTTCATTTATTATTGTATCCTGAGTTCGAGAATAAACTAATAATGGAGCCCATTGATTAACGGGTTTACTGAACACTACTTTATTTGCCTTATCATAAATATATTCTCTATCACTGAATTGCTCATTAAATGTAAAATGCCAAACATTTTTTTGAAGTTCAAGCCCTTCATTTAAAATAATTTCCTGAGCCTTTGTATTATTTATAGCTTTGAAACCCATTTATCGCAATCTTAATACTCTCTTCAATCTAGCTTTTTTGCACCTTGAAAGCAATGCAGTTGCTTGCGAATTTTTAGAATCTATTGATAATGCTGTTTTGCATAAATTTATCGCCTCATCAAAATTATTTTTACTTAAGTAATAGCTTGCAGCAAGGAAATAACCTTTCGATTTAATTACTTGGTACAAATTGTACTTTTCCAAAAACTCCTTGTGTTTAATGGATATATAATTTGTGGTTTCGTAAATAGTACCCATTAAATTAGAGACCATTGTATCCCCTTGTCTCCTATATAAATAGGTTGTCTCCGGTACATAACAACCCCTAAATTCATGCTTTAAAACATTAATCCAAAATTCATAATCTTCATTCCCTTGCCTTAAAATATCTGACTCATCATACAGCACCTTACTAAATACACTTTTATGTATTAAAGCACCAGCACCTCCTGGGCACTTTATTTTCAATAAATTGTACACATCAAAGGGGAGAAAATAATTAACCCCTTTTTCCTTTCCAAATAAATAAGAGTTACCATAGAAAAATGAATATACTGTATTATGTATTAGACCATAGTAAAATTGTAAGACATTTATTGGTAGTAAATCATCTGCATCCAAACATATAATCCATTCGCCTTTCGCCCCTATTATACCAGTATTTCTCGCAGCAGCCAAACCTCTATTATTATCATGTTCAACAATAGTAATTCGATTGTCATGTAATAGCTTTATATAATTATGTGGTAGCTCTTCCTGTGCATGAGGTCCATCTATTACTACAATAATTTCAAACTCTTGAAATGTCTGATTTACAATAGAATCTAAGCACGCCTTAAAATATTCTTGTGCTTTGTAATAAGGTATAATTATTGAAAATTGCAAATAACTTTTATTTAGTAGCTGATACAATTTGATATACGTCGCCATAATTAACCTTTAGCATTAGCGACAATTTTTTAATGAAATATCTTTGTTTAGGTTTAAATTTTGAGAATGAATAATGACTTTTAATTGAAAAACCATGTTTTAACAATTTAGTCTCTACATCTTTTTCTGTTAACCAATTTTCAATTGTTTGAAATTCCTTTCTGTTTTTTTTCCACTTATTAAATATTTCTTGTCTAGGAGTAGTTAATATTAACGTGCCACAATCAATTAGTAATGTCGACAAATTTTTTATAAAAATATCTTGTTCATTATAAGGGACATGCTCAATTACTTCTGAACATACAATAATATCATATTTTGTGTTGGGGTTATTCTTTGTAAATTCATTTAACCCAGCATTAAAAAATCTAATTTGGGGGAATATTTTTTGAGAGTATTCCGAAACTTCTTTTTCTGGCTCAATGCCAGTCACATCAGAATATAAATTCAATATATTTGAAAGCCACCCTCTTCCACTACCTACCTCTAATAATTTCGGTTTGGCAACTTTATTATTCGATAATGGAGAAAATAATGCTAACAGAATATGATATAAACGTTGTGCCTCATCAGAATTAGGAAATTGAGTATTCCAATTTTCTATAAAAAAAGTACTGTACGAAAAATTGTTGTCCATTGCGTTATTTATTGAAATTTCCAATTACATTTAGGTTTTATATTACCTACTAGATGCGCAGGCATACTATTTGAAGAACCTTTATTAATTACTTCAAATGTTAGACAATTAGAATAGTAGAAAATATCTTCTTTACTATCTCCTAACCATAAGGATATCCAATAGTTACCATTAAGAAGATTTGGAGTTTCAATTTCAACTTCAATATTGCCATTATAATATTTTTTATTATCAAAAATGATATTATCCAACTTTGGATTTGAAGCAAACAAAGGGATATTCAATTCATTACTTATCAAAAACCCAAGATTGGGTATGTCTAAACCTGATTCAACTGCATATGTTACCTTTAATTGAATCTTTCCATTAAGTTGTGTTACCGAAGCTTCTTTAATAGGCTTATTTTCAAAATGTATTTCGTTATTTATTGAAGCATTTAAGTATTTAGATATTATTTCAGTGGTGTCTCCTTTCTTTTTTACTTCTCCATTTTCTAATAACAAACAGTTACTACATAATTCGGCAATTGCCCCCATATTATGACTAACAAACAAAACCGTTCTTCCTTCATTTTCTGTTACATCTTTCATCTTTCCCAGGCACTTTTTTTGAAACTCGGCATCGCCTACTGCTAATACTTCGTCCACCACTAGTATTTCCGGTTCCAAGTGAGCAGCTACGGCGAAGGCAAGCCTTACATACATACCGCTGCTATAACGTTTCACAGGTGTATCTACATATCTTGCTACGCCGCTGAAATCTACTATTGCATCAAATTTCTTCTTCACTTCAGCTTTGCGCATACCCATTATAGCACCGTTAAGATAAATATTTTCCCTTCCCGTAAGATCAGGATGAAAACCCGTACCAACTTCCAGCAAACTGGCTATTCTGCCCCGGGTCTTTATTGAACCTGTCGTTGGCGCAGTAATGCGTGAAAGGATTTTTAGTAGTGTAGACTTACCTGCACCGTTCTTTCCTATGATACCCAATACCTCTCCCTGATGCACATCAAAATTTATATCCTTTAGGCTCCATACAAACTCAGAATTACCGATAGCACTTCTATCATTCCGCTCGCCAATTTTTTTATACGGATCTTCCTTACCGCGCACCTGTGCCCACCATCTATTAATATCACGGCTAATAGTACCTGTACCTATTTCACCAAGCCTGTATAATTTACTAATGTCTCTTGCCTCAATAACTTTTGTCATACATCATTTATTAAACACTATCCATAAATGTTTTTTCTACCTTATTAAAGGTTAAAACTCCTAGTATAAATATAACCGCAGACACTATACAGCTTGTAATAAGCGATGAAAGAGAAAAAGTACCTGCACCTAAAAAACCATATTTAAATGTTTCTATAATAGAGGTCATCGGATTAAGTTCTACCAGCCATCTATATTTTAATGATATTGCCGATAGAGGGTATATCACTGTGGTAGCATACATCAGCAACTGCACGCCAAAAGTGACCAGGAAGCGCAGGTCGCGATATTTGGTGGTAAGAGCACTTATTATCATACCAGCGCCTAAGCCAATAAGTGCCATATCTATCACCAGTACGGGTAGTAATGTCAATACCATGTTTGCATGTATTGGTGTACCCTTAATTATATAGTAAAAATAGAAAAATAGAAATAAAGAGATTTGTACTCCAAACTTAAATAGGTTTGATATGACAATAGAAATAGGGGTAGTTAATCTTGGAAAATATACTTTACCGAATATGGCAGCATTCTTAATAAAAGTATCTGAAGTGCCCTGCAGGCAATCAGAAAAATAATTCCATATGGTAATGCCGGCCAGATAAAATAATGTTGGTGGAATCCCATCGGTAGGAATTTTAGCAATGTTACCAAATAAAATAGTAAATGTAATTGTAGTAAGTAGTGGCTGAATAAAAAACCATAGCGGCCCAAGTACTGTCTGTTTGTACACTGATGTGAAATCTCTCCTTACAAACATTAATATCAAGTCTCTATGATGCCATACGTCACGCAGGTTTAGCTCAAAGAGTGAACTCTTTGGCTTTATCTCATAATCCCAATTTTCGTGTTTTAGCTCATTCATAAATTACCAAGAACTATTTTATAGGTTTTTGCCTTCCCAGAGAAGCAGGTAATTTCCTGAATTAGGTTCCTGCTTTATCCACTCTTCATTTTTATAAGTAATAAACCGAACTTTGCGAGATATAAGCGTCTCTGCTTTTATTACCAGGTTCAGCAAGTACTTTTTATCTATAGCGCCCACAAATACCAGATCTATAATACCAGTATCTTTTCCTATTGCGTAATCACCTACCAGGTACACTTTTTCCAGATGCCCCATCCTACTGATGATTAACTCTATCACCTGATCAATGCCTATGTACTTCAGTATTATTTTTTGCAGGTCATGAAACAATGGGTGGCTGTTATTTGCCTTATACACTTTTTTGTTTCCCTGGCTTTCTGTTACCAGCATTCCTGCTCCTTCAAATCTATTCAATTCCACCCTTATAGCATTTGTGCTTTCATTAAATTCATCTGCCAGCCCACGCAGATAAGCAGTGCTCCTTGGGTTTAAGAAGAATTTAAGCAGCAGCTTTAGTCGGGTTCTGGAAGAGATTAATGTTTCAAGCATGAAACTTGGGTAATTAGAGTGACAATTTTACATGGCTTCGCCACTGTGAGTCACATTCCCTACACAATATTGAGTAATTTAATTACTCAATGTTAAAACAAAAATATACTTAGAATATTTAATTACAAATTATTTTTTGAAGAAAATTGCCTTTCGCAGCAATACATTGAACATGAGTTGTTAACTCATATTGATAAGATAATTATAGACATATTACAGTCGGGCATGCACCTCACTTTTCTCAAGGCAGCCTTTAATATCATATATTATGCCCCCTTTCGTTAGCCATTTTTTCCAGTCTGCAGTTATAAATTCCTTATGGGCTACTGCCAGCACTACAGCTTCATATTCTTGCGTGTCAGGCTCTTTATTTAATGTCTTTATTCCATATTCGTGCTCCACTTCAGCAGGGTTTGCCCAAGGGTCATATACTGTTACATTTATCTCGTAAGATTGTAGTTCTTTTATTATATCAATAACCTTTGTATTACGCACATCAGGACAATTTTCCTTAAAGGTTATTCCTAATAGCAACACATTAGCATTCTTCACCTTCACACTATTGCGTATCATTAATTTCACTACCTCATTCGCTACATATGCCCCCATACCATCATTTAGCCTTCTTCCTGCCAATATTATTTCCGGATGATAGCCTGCCTCCTGTGCTTTCTGCGCCAGGTAGTAAGGATCCACACCTATACAATGCCCACCTACAAGGCCTGGCTTAAAAGGAAGAAAGTTCCATTTTGTAGCAGAGGCAGCCAGTACCTCATGTGTATCTATATTCAGCCTGTTAAATATCTTGGCTAGTTCATTTACAAAGGCAATATTTATATCTCTTTGTGCATTTTCTATCACCTTTGCCGCTTCCGCTACTTTTATACTGCTGGCTTTGTGCGTACCGGCAACTATTACGGTACGGTATAGTTCATCTACCTTATCAGCCGCTTCAGGTGTAGAGCCAGATGTTACTTTCTTTATTTTGGTAACTGTATGTTGCTTATCCCCCGGGTTAATTCGCTCTGGCGAATAACCACAATAAAAATCTTTATTAAATATTAAACCTGAAATTTTCTCCAGCACAGGCACACACTCATCTTCCGTCACGCCAGGATAAACTGTAGATTCATAAATAACTATATCACCTTCTTTTAATACTTTCCCAACTGTTTCACTTGCTTTGTAAAGTGGTGTCAGGTCTGGGCGATTATTTTTATCAACTGGTGTTGGTACTGTGACAATAAAATAATTACAGCTTTTTAAATCATCTAATTTATTGGAACAATACAGTCCTATTTTCCCTGTAGCAGGTACTGCGTCGTTTATTACTTGTTTTAAATTATCACTATCTACTTCCAGTGTATGATCATGGCCACTATTCAGCTCAGCTATGCGTTTTTCATTGATATCAAAACCTATAACGGCAAAATGTTTTGCAAACTCCACAGCTAGTGGCAAGCCTACATACCCTAAACCGATAACAGCAATACGCTGAGTTTTTTCCATAGTAGATTACTCTTTATTTCTGTTTTGAAAGCGATTGAAAAATTTCTGCAAGAAATTCGCATTCTTATTTTTATCTTCAAAGTAGCCTCCATAAGCCCCGTAGCCGTAGCCGTAACCATAGCTATAATAACCATAGCCATAACCATAACCGCGTGTCACCTGCACATCGTTTACTATCAGGCTCATTTTTGGCATCTTGCGTGTGCGATGTAATTCATCGGCAAGTTGTATTTGTTGCTTATAGGTATAGCCCTGGCGCACAAGGTACAATACAGTATCTGCATATCGACCTAATAATTGGGCATCGGTTACAAAGCCAATAGGGGCAGTATCTATCACTACATAATCAAAATCTTTTCTCAACAAAGAAAACAACTCTGCTATCTTAGGCAATATTATTAGTTCTGACGGGTTTGGAGGTATTGGCCCTGAGGGGATAATAAAGAAATTATCCTGTACACCAGACGGAACAATAATTTTGTCATATTCTGTTTGCCCAATAGCATAGTTAGAAAACCCTATACTGTTATCTAGTCCTAGATACTTCGATATTTTTGGTTTGCGTAAATCGAGCTCCATCAGCACTACGCGCTTACCCGACAAGGCCAAAGTGCTGGCCACGTTTAATGAAACAAACGATTTACCCTCGCCGCTCATGCTCGATGTAAGCATTATTACTTTTTCATCTTCCCCCGTAAGCAGGAATTCTATATTAGTACGCAATGCACGGAATTGTTCTGCAATTACGCTTCTTGAACCCGGCATTACTACAAGTGTTTCCTGGTTATCACTATGTCCTATTTCTCCGGCTATAGATAGCTTTGTTAGCGCATTTATATCTGCCCTGCTATTAATACGTGTATTTAATAAATTACGCAGGTATATTACTACTGCAGGAGCTAAAATACCTACCAAAAAAGCAGTTAAAAATATCATTGAACGCTTAGGCGAGAATGGAGCGCCGGAGTTTCTTGCAGGCTCTATTATTCGTGAGTTTGCGATGGTGGTTGATTTACCTATAGCTGTTTCTTCGCGCTTTTTTAGTAGAAATAAATACAATTCCTGTTTTATGGCTTGCTGACGTGAGTATTCAAGAAACACACGTTCTTTCGTAGGTATTTCTTTTATTTCCCCTGTTACAGAGCCTTCTTTTTTGTGCAGCTCTGCTATACGCAGGTTTATATCTTTCTTTACTGCTTGCAGGCTATTTATCAGGTCTTGTTTTAAAGAAGCTAATTGTTCATTAATGTTTACTACTACAGGGTTGCTTTCAGTGCTGGTTAATAGCAATTGCTCCCTGCGCATTAATAAACTATTATAGCTTGTTATGACATTTGAAAAGGTTCCTCCCTGGCTTACAAGGCTTGCAGGCACAGTTCTTGGGTCTTTGCTGTTTTTTATGTAGTCTTCAAGCGCATCCATTATGCTTAGCTGCACTTGTTGCTGTGTTATCGCCTGCTCTATATCATTTGTATTTTGCAGCAACATGATAGATTGTTTGGCTATATCTATCCCTTCAGTCGTTTTTTTATAGCTTTCTATTGTTTTTTCTACATTAGAAAGTTCATCAGTTACTATTTTCAAACGATAATCAATAAAGTTCATCGTATTATTGGCTATAGTATTCTTATCGTCGATATTAGCCTGCTGGTAAACGGTTATTAATTTATTAAGTGCTACTACACCCCTATCCGGTAGCTGATCTTTTATAGTGAGCAGCAGAACAGTAGAGTTTTTATTTGGCAAGGTTACTGTCACAGACTTCACATATTTGTTCACCGCTTTTTCTATAGGATCGATAGTTACCGTGTATTCTGCATTTTTTTCGATAAACGGATATTTTGTTTTTTCCAATAATGCTTTACCTATTGGCAGGTCTATCGAATCTCCCCACTTGCCAGTATACTCATTCTTACCTATTATCAACACATAACCGTCTGCATTGCGAGGTTTAAGCTTTAATACACGTGTTTTTTTAACAGAATCATTTTCTGCTTCATTAAGGCTAAAAATAAACGGTCGCTCTCTATATACTTCTGTAGTAGTAAGCCTGCCCGGAATAGTATAATGCACATTTAACTCCAGGTCTTTTACTACATCTGTCATTATCCGCCGACTATTGAGTATTATCATTTCATTAGCCAGATTTTTCAGATTCGTTTGCATGCCAAGATCTTGCAGCAATGCTTCATTCGACAAACCTTCCTCTTTGTCATCCTTTATCAATACCTGAGCGGTAATCTGGTACACAGGTGGTGTATAGCGCAGATACAGAAATGCAATGATAAGTGATACAATTAAACAGCCCACAAACCATGGTAGGCTAGCTAATACAGCACCTACTATTTTATTTATATTTATATTATTTTCCTTCTCTTGCCATTCAGTATCGCTGAAAGAAGCTTGATTGTGTTCCTGCATGAAATTGTCTATAAATTCGGGAATTTTGTTGAGATTGCTAAAAGCAAAGTGATTATAGATACAAAATATGTAAAATATACGCCTGTTGTCTGATCTACTGTAGATGCCCTGGCCCTTGCTCTGTTTTGCTCTACATATACTATATCATTCTGGCGTAAAAAGTAATATGGAGAATGAAAGATTTCTGTCGAGTTTAGATTATAACGAGAAAATACTTTTTTGCCATTTTCTTCTCTTATTAGCATCACATTATATCTTTTACCATAGTTCGTTAGGTCACCACCCATACCTATGGCATCCATCAGGCTAATTTTTTCATTATTCACAGTATATCTACCCGGGCGATTTACTTCTCCAAGCAATGTAAATGTGAAATTGGCAAACCTTACATTTACTACAGGGTCTTTATAATATATTATTGCTTTCTGTTCTATTAGGTCCCTGGCCTGGGTTGTAGTTAAGCCGCTGATTTTCATTTTTCCTACAAGCGGCATATTAATATATCCTTGCTGATCTACAAGATAGCCTGGTGTTCCTGCTCCAGAGCTGCTAGAAGCGCTGCCGCCACTGCTACTTGCCTGCGACGATGTATTTGTAGTTGTTGGGGCTCCATTTAGGCCACCTCCTATCTGAAATACTTCAGTAGCACGGGGATCAATGGTTTGTATAGATACACTTATTATATCATTGGGCTGTATCTGCGGTTCAGTGTATGGAGTTAGATCTACACTATATGTATTCCTTGATAAGCTGTCAGGTACATCTTTGAAATATGGTACTTTTTTAATGTTGGCGCAGGAACTTGAAACTATAATACTGGAAATTACAATCAACCAAAGACAACAGCTTCTTAAGCTCAGTCTATTTCTTTGATACATTAAGTATAAATTTTTTCAAAAGTAGCATAAAATGTGCTGCTTTCAAATTATGCATATAGATTTAAGGTGGATTTAAATAAGCCTGAATTGCTTGTTTATTAAAGCTTTCCCATTTCTGCTGAAAGCCTTTATAATATATATTTTATGGATTTGAATTATAAAAAATACCTATATCTGTCTTTTTTTGGGTCTTTTTGTTTTTACGCTATATTGAATAATTTTTAAACCTATTATCATACAAACAGCAAGCACTATTCCATATACAAATGATTTTACTATAAGTGGTTTAAAAGGAATATTTTCATCCTTATATAAATTATATAGAATTGCGATCCCAATAGAAAACACAACATAGATTAATATAAAACTAGTTGTCAGGTACTTATCAAAAAATTTACTTTTAGAATTACTACGAGATTTTCGACGTCTACTCATATTGTTTTTTATTGCTAATTAAATATTAAATAATAAAGTCATGCTTATTACTACAGTAAATTATGCCATTGTTTAAATATATAATATTTATTTTAGTCTTATAGTTATCAAATTATTTTTTAGGGAAAATAGAGTGCATTGGCACTTGCGCAGTGATATTCCAGCCAAGTGTTTTCAGATGCAGAGTCGCTTTATTGCCATTTATCCTTAATACAACACCGGAATTTTCTTTTAAAGGGCCTTCTATTATCGAAACCTCTTGCCCTTCTACAATGTTTACATTTATTTCAGCGTCCTTATATTTATTGAGGAAATTTTTTATTTGTTTTATTTCTTCTTCCCTAACGGTACCAGGTTTGCCTACCCACCAAAGAAACCTTACTGTACCTGCAGTTCTTAATACCTTTATACTTTCAACCTCATAGTCATCCATTTTTACAAAGACATAAGACTTGAAAATAGGCTCCTGTATCTTCTTTTTACGATCGCTCCATTGCCTTATGCTTTCCTGCAAGGGGCAATAAACCTCTATACCCTTTTCTTCCAATAGCTGGGATACTTTCTTTTCGTTCCTTGGCTTAGTATATAATACGTACCAGGCCATTAGATATTACCATTTATCTGCTCCAGCAAAAAATCTATTGCTCTTGGATAATAAAAATGCTCCAGTGCATGGATGCGTGTGGCAAGCGTATCAGCAGTATCCATTTCTTTCACCTCACATCTTGCCTGCAATATTACATTACCGCTATCATATACTTCATTTACATAATGCACAGTGATGCCGGACTCTGCGTCTTTAGCACCAAGCACAGCATTATGTACATGATGTCCATACATACCTCTACCACCATATAGCGGCAGCAATGCCGGATGTATATTTATAATCTTATCAGGAAATGCCTCAATAAAATGGTCCGGCATCTTCCAAAGGAAGCCGGCTAATACTATTAATGATGGTTTATAATCCTGTATCTGCTCTATTATCAGGGTGTCTTTAAATGTATTTCTGTCTATTATCAGAAAAGGTATTTGTTCTGCGCGGGCTATATCCAGCACACCTGCATCGGCTTTATTGCTTACTATCAGGGATACTTTTGCCTTTCCATTCGTTTTAAAATAATCAATAATTGCTGCAGCATTAGTTCCTTTCCCCGAGGCAAATATGACAAGTGAGTGCATATACTTAATGTAAAATAAGGCTGTAAAAATAGTAAATGTCTTTCTCGCTCTGCATTATTGTATAACTATTTATCTTTAGTAGCCGGTAACTGCTGAAATCTCAGACAATGGAAAACGAAAAACTAAGACTGGATAAATATCTCTGGGCAATACGCATATTTAAAACCCGCACCCTGGCCACTAAAGCCTGCGAAGAAGGTAAGGTGAAATGGAACGGCAATAATGTAAAACCTGCGAAAACCGTGAGTATGGGGGACCGCTACGATATAAAAACGCCTGAACGTCGCTGGACTATTGAAGTGACCGGCTTATTGCACAATAGGGCTGCATACCCGGATGCAATAAAAAATTATATAGATCTCACTTCGGAAGAAGATAAACAACTAAATAAGATAATTAGTTCCAGCTTCTATACAGGAAAGCGCCTTAGTAAAACAGGTCGCCCCACTAAGAAACAGCGGCGCGACCTGAATGATCTTTTAGGTAACGAAGAGTGAACAATAGCCTCCTACCAGATAGTATAGAAATTACCCGGTAACACCTGCACCCAGTTTTGACCTAAGTCCTGGCTGCGATATATGCCCTGGTTAGTAGCTATATATACGTATTCTTTAGCTACTCCGTTTTCGTAAATATTTTCTTTAGCTGTTATACCACGTATGCTTGAATTGATGCCCAGACCACTGCCCGAATAAACAAAGTTTGTACTGGTACCCTGTAGTGCATACAAGCCAAGGGAGTCTGTACCTACCAACAGCACGCCATCAAAAGGAGATGCTACAGATAGCAATGGTCTGCCTGTTGGCAAGCCTGTATACTGATTCCAGCTTACACCTTTATCGTTACTATACCATGCTCCACCTATACCCAAGTAATCTATTGCCACCACGGTATTATTGTAATGTCCTAATGAAAATGCACGGCCTGCAGGCAAAAACTTAGCTGGTGCAGGTAGTGGCTTAGATTCCACCCAGGGAGCGGTTTTATTTGCTTTAGTGAATATTCTATTCCTTACATAGTCATACACTACTACTGTATTATCCTTTAACTGGGTAAAGGAAGTTGCAAGGAACGAGCCCGCAGCAATTGCCTTATTAAAAGCAGTGTCAGATTGCCATGTTTTTACTTGCCCTTTCTGGTCGCTGTATTCTATACCTCTTTGCTCAGAGCTTGCCATGTATACCCTGTCCTCATCTTTTGCATACAATAAGAGTGACTGGTTGAAAGCAATTGGGTTTACAAACGTATATGTAGGGTTAAAATTCACCCCATTATTTGTACTAATATGTGCATTACCTTTTACCCATAGTAAATTATCTCCTGCTATGCATATTGCTCTTGAAGGGTAACCGTCTGAGGGAAATATAGATGGTTTAAAAATATTACCATCGTTAGTATTTATCAGGCTGCCTGATGAATCACTGAAATAAAGGCTATATGGTGCCACTATAACAGTATCTGTATTAACATCATTAAATTTTTTACAGCCCTGGAATGCGATAGCCATCAGTGCCACTACAGCAAGTCTATAGATCGGGTAATTTTTTCGCATTGATGAAATTTTTAACAATTTATAAAAAAAGTTAGGAAATCAAAAATATACAAATAATAAGACAGCACATAGCATTATAAAGGTTTGCCCTGATATTTCTGCTATTTTACCTCTCCCGCTCTATTGATTGTTCATTTTGGTTGCAAAGTCTATTAGCTGCAGCAGGCTGTTTTCATCTTTATTCATAAAGTTTACAGCTATCTTATACTCAAAAGCATCATTTTTATAGGCGCCTCCGTTTACAGAGATATCAGATAATAATTTTTTCCCTTCATTTATTACGGCTACATCATTAGCGGAGTGGCTTATTGATGGGTCCACCGCCTTTGCCATCTGCTGTACGTCCATAAACATTGCAAACGGATGTCCGTACACGTCTGCAGCCGCAGGCATTTTCTGACCTTTATAGCTACCCTGCAGGTAAGCCATGGCATTGGTACTTTTGTTAGATAGTACGGCATAGTTACCATCTGTTAGCAGTACTACAGAATCTGTAAACCCTATAGGAAGGGCATAACTGTTAACCCCGGTCTGCACAAGACCATTATTCTTTGCCAAGCCCAGCAACTTATTAAAATTTTCTTTTTTATTGATTTTCAATACATACAACCCATTGAACACAGGCTTATAAGAGCTATAAGATGTGCTCATACTGCTATCGCTAACAGATTGAGCCTGCAGGCTAAAATCATTTAATATAAGGGCCATATCCCCGGTAAAAGCGTCCAGCACATAGTCGGCATCCATATTTTGCTGGGCAAGGGCTATGTTTACCAGGCCAAGTACCCCCGCTTTTTCCAATACGCTCTTAGTGCCTTTAGGCGAGAGATGGTAGGACATCAGCATGTCCATATTATCTTTCGGGAGCATCTCCAGCATACTCTTATCTGCATCGCTGCTGCCGAGGTCCTTGCCAAGGTCTTTCATGTCGGCTGATGTATAGTAATGCATCAGGCCATTTATCTTTCCTTTATCAAAATCGAAGCCTGCTGTCAATGCAGCATCCTTCCAGAAGGTATTAGCAAGTGTTAGTCCACTCATCATGCCATACATACCTTGCTGCATTACCTGGTCGTAGTTTAGCCAGAAGCTAATATCATGTCCCTCGGTCTGTAGTTTTCTGAAATGCTCATTCTGTATCAGGGAGTTGTCCTTTGTAGTTGTAAAGGCATTTTCCATTTCTGCCTGCAGCATAGGCAGGTCGTTTTGTGCAGCAGGTTGCTGTGCAACTGCCCCATTACTATCTGCAGCATAGGTAGCCTGGTAATTATTACCGGCGGATATTATATTCATTATTACCAGAAGGTCAGGACTCCAACCCACATATACGCCTTTGGCTAAATATGCTTCCTTGCGAATGCCGTGCTGGGTAATGGTAGCATTTGGAAATGTATTCTTTACGTAGGCTTCCCATTTGTCCGCATCGGCCAGCGGTATCAGTGCGGTTACCCTGCTGCGCTGGTTAGCGCCTGTCTTCACGTACATGTACATGGTATTCATCATGTCCACGCCTATTTGTGAAGGGTCTTTCACAGGTGCGCTGCTACCTGCCATACGTTGCTGCATTTGCTCAAAAAGCTTGCTGCCGGTTATTGCTGTCCAGGCTACTTTTTTAGTAAGTGCTTTCACATCCACACTAGCCACCACTATGGCGTCTTTGGGTATGTACTGGGCACTGTCTGGTGCGCTATGACATGCGCTCAATATTACCGGCGCTATGCAAACAACTATAAATCGCAGGTAGCGACGCATAAAAAGCTGTGTTTAGATTAATATGAACTATGCAAGACCTTAAAACGGCAGATCATCTACATTTTCAGGAGATGGGTTGTAATAACTCCCCGTATTAGCCTGTGCCGGATATTGATTTGTGTTATTGCCGTAAGATGGTGCAGCATTACCACCCATGCCTGCCGGTGCAGCGCTTCCTGCTTCTACACGCCATGCATCCAGGTTGGTTATATAGTTTACCTTGCCGTCTTTTTCCCACTTGTTGCCTTTTATGTTAAAGCTCACCTTTACAGTATCACCTACATTAAAGCGATCTACTATTTCACACTTATTCTGCACCAATTGCATTTTTGCATAGTTGGTATACACATTTCCGTTTATTTCTTCAGCTATTTCTATTACAAATTCACGTTTCTTAAAGCGATCATTTACCTGCTGTGTGTCATACTTTACAACCAGTTTGCCTGTAACTTCTAAACTCATTTTTACAATTTTTATAAATTAATAAACTATTTACTAAATCCGTCTGCAAAGATATTGAATATAAAAGAGTAAGATAAGAAAAAACAAGGAGTTTTTAACCCATAGGCATTATTATTCATTTTATATACTGTAGGTTAATAAATGAAGGGGTTCACTAAATTACTAAGGTGTTGAATAACTCAAACCCATAGGTACTCATAGAACCAATACTTTGGTAAAAAATATCTGATATTCTTTACAATAAGTTGAGCCGTAATAATAAAACAGCCACTCTTTTCAGCAGAAATTCATCAGATTTATTTGCTGATACCAATGCAAGCTCATCTTTATTATCGCCGATCTTCAGGTATGCCTGCACGCGTGTGTCGGCTATCCATAGGCTTGCAACGTACTTTGATTGAGTATTGTATATAGTAAAATAGCGTCCTGTTTTTCGTATTTCCTGCGTTGGTTTAAAGGTGCCAATCAGTGTGTCGCTTTTATAGAAAGCATTGTTTTCAATCTTTATTCTGCCTGTCTCTGTTTCTGTGGCTTCGTTCTCTTGTTTATTATAAAAGGTGCTGACGCTATTTGCTAAAACAGCAGCCGGTATGACACCCATTTTATGCTGCCAATTGACATAGAGCTGCAGGGCTGCGGCCTCATTATAAATACCCTCACTAAAAACATGATACTTAATGACATCCTTCAGGAAATTTTCCCGAAAATAGGGCTGACTTTGGATGTCAATTTCTTTATCAAGGAAGGGAAACCTGACGGCGTAGTAAAACGAGAGGTATGCCTTATCAATCGCGGCAAGGGTCATGGCCTTGATAACAATGCAAGGCAGCGAGTCAACAGTACTTAAAGTAAAATCATAGAACTCGTCTGTCTGCCAAACAGCAAAGTTGCGCTTTTGCGGACCGGGGAATTGTTTGTTGGCTACATTGCTGTTTTCCTCATAGCGGCAATAGAAGCTATCATTTGCCATGAGCCAGCCATCCTGCACTTTAGTTTTCTGTGCATAGGACGCCGATAGGCAGCAACAGCATATAATAGTGAGCAGAAATCTCATAAATAAATAGGTTCATCAACTAAGACGAGTAACAATGTAAAAAAACTTGTATATACCATGGGCGGTAAAAAAGTTTTTTGGGACATTTTAGGTAGCATATTTAGGCTCAACCCTTGTCCGGCAATCTTATAAAGTTTTTTACTATCTACCAGAAATGTCGCAAAATGTCTCATTTATGGCACATGGGAGATTTTGAAAGTGTCTTTCGCTTTTACCGGAAATTTCCGGTTTTTTCCGTTAAGGGAATTATTAATATGGTTGACCAGGAAGCATTTAACCATGAAATTTCCGGTGGGCAGGAAATTTCCGGTACCGGAAATTTGGCAGAGGTATATAGGGTTTACAGTATGTCAAAGAACTCTTCAGCTATAGCTGTTTACTTAGCAGCTTAGCAGATGCAAAGTTACGCAAGAGGCAGGGATTAAGGTTGTTTTGTGGATAAGATGACCGGCAATTTTGGCAAGCCGTTGGAGCACGATTTAGCATAAGCATTTAATTGAACAGCAGCACCTCAATGCCTGAGGGTCGGGAAGGAGGACCCTGAGGGAATGAAAACTTATATTCACCTTTGTACGTAATCATTTTTTTGTCTGTGGTGGCAATACCCTTATAAAAACCGCCAATACCTTAGCCCTTCTTATTTCTGTATTTTACAGTATGAATTTGCGAAGACCTGTGCAGCAGCCTCAGACGGCAGACCTTACTTTTAAAGAGCGCATTAAGGCGCTGGGCAACCTGCCGGCCTTGTTCCGCATGGTGTGGGAAACCAGCCCATCTATGACGCTGCTCACTTCCCTGCTGCGCATATTGCGCTCTGCCATGCCATTAGCCATATTGTATGTTGGGAAGCTCATTATAGACCAGGTGGTGATGCTAAACCGTGCGCATGACAGCCTTCCCCACAAGCATCTTTGGACTTTGGTAGCTATTGAGTTCGCATTGGCCATCCTTTCTGATGTGCTGAACAGGGCCATAATATTAACAGACAGCCTGCTTGGCGATCTGTTTTCCAATCATACTTCCATAAAAATAATGACCCATGCCGCTACACTCGACCTCGACCAGTTTGAAGATTCTGCATTCTATGATAAACTGGAGCGAGCGCGTCAGCAAACTACCGGCCGGACTGTGTTGTTGTCGCAGGTTATGAGCCAGGTACAGGATATTATTACCATTGGCTTTCTTGCTGCCGGCCTTATGGCTTTTAATCCCTGGCTTATCTTATTGCTATTGCTTGCAGTAGTACCTGCTTTTCTTAGCGAATCTTACTTCAATGACCGAGGTTATGCCCTTACCCGTGGCCAGACACCCAAACGCCGGGAACTCGACTATGTGCGCTACCTGGGTGCCAGTGATGAAACAGCTAAGGAAATAAAGATCTTCGACCTATCCGGCTTCATTATCAATCGTTTTCGCAGCTTATCCACGCTCTTTTATACTGAAAATAAACAGCTCTCTGTCAGGCGCTCTGTATGGGGTACCATATTCGCTTTTTTAGGTAGCGCAGGATATTACGCTGCTTATGTCATCATTATTTTGCAAACAGTGGAAGGTAAGGTTTCCATAGGTCAACTCACTTTCCTTGCGGGCTCGTTCCGACAACTCAGGAGCTTGCTGGAGGGTATTTTGTCACGTTTCACCAGTGTGTCTCAGGGCGCCATCTACCTGCGCGATTTCTTTGAGTTTTTCGAGATAAAGCCAAGAATAAAATTGGCCGCTCAGCCACTTCCATTTCCTAATCCCATACTGCAGGGCTTTACATTTGAAGATGTTGGATTTAAATATGCCAATGCAGAACGCTGGGCCAGCAGGCACCTTAGCTTCACCTTACATCCCGGCGAAAAGCTGGCGCTAGTGGGCGAGAATGGCGCCGGAAAAACCACGCTGGTAAAATTACTTGCACGCCTTTACGACCCCAGCGAGGGACGTATACTGCTAGATGGACATGACCTAAAAGACTACGATCTGAAAGACCTACGCATGAATATTGGCATTATCTTCCAAGATTATTTGCGTTACCAAATGTCCTTTGCACAAAACATAGCCGTAGGCAATATAGCAGAATCGGAAAATCGCCCTTTAATAGAAACAGCAGCACAACAAAGCCTGGCAGATGCGCTTGCAGAAAAGCTGCCGCTGAAATATGACCAGGCCTTAGGGAGGCGCTTTAATAATGGTGTGGAACTATCAGGCGGGGAGTGGCAGAAAATAGCGCTTGCCCGTGCCTATATGCGCGATGCGCAATTGCTGATACTTGATGAGCCAACCGCTGCGCTGGATGCCAGAGCAGAATATACAGTGTTCGAGCGCTTTGCAGAACTAACCAAGGGCAAAACTGCAGTGCTCATTTCGCATCGTTTCTCCACCGTGAGAATGGCAGACAGGATACTGGTACTGGATAAAGGGGAACTGATAGAAATAGGCAGCCACGAAGAGCTGCTAAAGAAAGAAGGACGCTATGCAGAATTATTTCACCTGCAGGCACAGGGGTATAGATAGTTTAATCTTCACGATAATTAAATTTTCTTCTGCATATATAGTATTTATTGTTCGCCTTCTTTAGTTCTGCAACACCATAAAGTTGCAGGGACTCGTCATATAGATGTACCGTATAAGAGCTATCGTTTGTTGTAATGTTTACAAGTACCAATTGTGAGCCAGTTTTATCGCCGCCATATTTATCATCCACCTCTACCACATCTATAGTCAATTTCCTGGTGTGTAAAGCCTGGCAATTAGCTAGAAAATGGTGCTCATCTAATATACTTACAGGTGTCTGCACCCGTTTATCTATCACAAATTTTTGATTGATTGACGAATCCCGCAATACGCAATTCAGCATATCACAACCATAAAGATTTTGTTCCTGCCCAAAGCATGCAGAAAAAGAAAAAAGCAGTATACTGCATAATAAGAGGCGCATCTTGTAGGCTTAATGTTAGCGAGAACATTAAATATATAAAACTATTTATTGCTTTTATAATTTGTTTATTAATTCTGCTTTACCTCATTTATTAATACCGCAATCTCAGCAGCATCTGTTTTTATCTCCTCGTTATACTTATCGGTATTTTCATCTATTGATTTATAAATGAGATTGTACATTTTAATTCTGATATTGCAGTATTCTATCAGCTTGTTATCTCTATCATAAAATTGCTCAGGTAGCTTCAATTTATTTAAGTCATGAAGTAGTTTAATGTTCTCATTCCAATAATACAATCCTCTTTTTACCCGGGAAAGCTTCTCTTCTTTTGGGTCATCTGCCCTTAAAGTATAAATTTCCAAGGCCATTGATTCCATTGATACAAATGATTTCATGTTGCTTTCATATATACCTACAAAATTTGGAACATTATCGTATACTGCAAACGAAGTACCCACAATGACAAAAAAGGAAATAGCTATAGTAAGGTATTTCATATTAGACATGCCGGGACTTCTTAAACTCATCAGATATACGTATCCTATAAACACCCCACTTATCAGCCCTCCAATGTGTGCAGCGTTATCAATATTTCCTTTCACTCCACTTAGCAGATTATAACCTACAAATATGCCTATACTCGCCAGCAATGCTTTACGAGCAGACTTCTCAATATAGCTTGTCGTTAGCATTGCGAGAAAGACACCGTACATCCCAAATATTGCACCGGAAGCCCCTACACTTAATGTGTATTCATGCCACCATAAACTTGCAATACTTGCGGCAATACCACTAAGTAAATATGCGGATAAGAAGCGTGTTCTCCCCAAATGTGGCTCAAGTAAAATACCGATATATAATAACGCATACATATTCATCAACAAATGAAATATGCCCGCATGCAGAAAAATATTTGTTAGTAAGCGCCACCATTGTCCATCTAAAGTTAATGGCCGGAAGTTGGCGCCCCAGTTTAGCAGGCTCTCGTTATTTGGCATAACTATTCCTACACCAGATATTGCCATCAGAATAAAAATGATAATATTCAGATCAATAAGTAGAGGAGTGATAAAGAAGCCTTTTACAGGAACAAATATTGCAGCAACACCTTTAACTTTTACTTTTTTAATTTCGGACTGGTCTTCAGATTTTGTCAATTCATTCATGCTCAAGACACCTTTCAGTTCCTTATACTTTTCTGCCAGTTCCTCATCAGTAAAATTTACTTTAATCTCATTAAATCTGGAAACAAACTCATCTATGTTTCTTTTATTTTCGCCCCAGTCTACCACCTGGGCTCCTGTACATTTACTGATAAGCACCGCCGTATCGCGGTCGATATTTATATTTATTTCATTCCATGAACTGACGGAAAACTGAGAATACGCAGTAAATCCTTTATTTGTTATTTCCCCGAGGTTCCATCCAAGATTTTTTGAAACTTCAATACTAATTACTAAAAATTGTTCTGCTGAGACATTATCAAGTGGAAGATTCTGAGAATACTGAGGGTATAATCCTATAGACATAAGGCAATAAATATTTGAGGTTATAGAACGGTATATAATTCCGTTTACAACATACTAAAAAATTGAAAACTAATACTCCTCCAATCTGTAAAAGCAACTTAATTTATCATATTACCATGTGTTCTTTCTTTAATCGCTATAAATTAAAATGGAATACCTTATCAAGGGCACTTTTTCCGTAACTTTGCAGCCGCATGAATTTGCAGGTGTTGCTGGATTTGTATCATAATGATATCCGCTTAAAACAATTAGCGGCCGGAGTCTCATTGCCTGATCCCAAAATTCGTGTCTATCTCGACAATCTTCGGGGCTCTGCTATCAATTTTGTAGCCACTGCCATATGGCAAATGAGCGATGTGAACCATGTGTTTATTCTTAATGATGCCGAAGAAGCCGCTTATTTTCATAATGACCTTGAACACCTTACCAAAGCTTTAGATATCTGTTATTTCCCGGATTCGTTTAAGCGTGCCGGCAATTTTACAGAGCTTAACAGCAGCCACATAATGCTGCGTACCGAGGCGCTAACCAAATTCAGCGGGGAGCGGGTGCATAAGAAAGTGCTGGTAACTTATCCTGAAGCACTATTTGAAAAAGTAGTGAACCCGAAGACGCTTACCCGCAATATGATAAGCATAAAGGTGAGCGAAAACCTGCAGGTGGACGCTTTGCTGGAAAAGCTTGTGGGCCTGGGCTTTAAGCGGGAAGACTTTGTGTATGAACCGGGGCAGTTTGCCATGCGCGGAGGTATATTAGATATTTACTCCTTTGGCAATGAACATCCGTACCGTATAGAGTTGTTCGGCAATGAGGTGGACAGCATACGCATATTCAATCCTGAAACACAATTGTCCGAAAGGAAATTGCTGCAGGTGTCTATACTCCCTAATATTGAAACGAAATTTGAAGCGCAGGAAAAAATATCGCTGCTAGATTACCTGCCGGCAAATACTATAATCTGGGCAAAAGACCTTGACTTCACCATAGGCCGTATAGGCAAGCTGGAAAATGAGCTCCCCGATACTATATCAGTAGGGCAGGTAGCTATAGACCACGAGGAAGACCTGATAAAGCAACTGACCCGCGACGACTTTGAAACACCGGAGAACTGGGCGTTGCAGGTAAAGAAAAGACATTTGATAGAATGGTACAACCATTCGCTGGAGAAGATAACAGGGGATGATATAACTGTTGCCTTACAGTTTGCCACAGAAGAGCAGCCTGTATTTAACAGGCAGTTCAATATGCTGATAAGTGACCTGCAAAAACACGGCGCCAAGCATTATGAGCCTTTCATCTTTGCAGAGAATGCCAAGCAACTGGAGCGCTTACGCAGCATTTTTGAAGACCTGAAGGCTGAGATAAACTTTGTACCGATACCTACAGCTATCAGTAAAGGCTTCATAGACCACGACAAAAAAATACTCTGCTATACCGATCACCAGATATTTCAGCGCTACCACAAATACAAAGTAAAACAGGCCTATACAAGAGGTAAGGCTATAACCCTGCGTGCCCTGCGGGAATTGCAACCGGGGGATTTTGTTACCCATATAGACCATGGAGTGGGCGTATATAGCGGCTTGCAGAAGATAGAAGTGAATGGCAACATGCAGGAAGCCATACGCATACTGTACCGTGACAATGATGTGCTGTATGTGAACATTAACTCCCTGCATAAGATAAGTAAGTACACAGGCAAAGAAGGCACTACCCCGCGTGTGAATAAGCTGGGCAGTGATGCATGGGAGAAGCTGAAGAACAAGACCAAGAAGCATGTAAAAGATATAGCCGCAGACCTGATAAAGCTGTATGCAAAACGCAAAGCCTCCGAAGGTTTTCCGCATTCGCCTGACAGCTATTTGCAGACTGAGCTGGAAGCATCCTTCTTTTACGAGGATACACCAGACCAGGGTAAAGCCACCGCGGATGTGAAGCGTGATATGGAAGCCCCATCGCCTATGGACAGGCTGGTGTGTGGTGATGTGGGTTTTGGCAAAACAGAAATAGCAGTGCGCGCGGCATTTAAAACAGTAGGCGACAGCAAGCAGGCCGCCATACTGGTGCCTACCACTATACTTGCTTATCAACACTACCAGACTTTTAAAGAGCGATTGAAAGATTTCCCTTGTACTGTAGATTATGTGAACAGGTTTAAATCATCGAAAGAGAAGAAAGAGACCTTAAAGAAACTGGAGGAAGGGAAAATAGATATAATAATAGGCACACATTCCATACTGGGTAAAGATGTGAAGTTCAAAGACCTCGGTCTTTTAATAATAGATGAGGAGCAGAAGTTTGGTGTGGCCGCCAAGGAAAAGCTGCGTGAGCTAAAAGCTAATGTAGATACGCTAACGCTTACAGCCACGCCCATACCGCGCACCCTGCAGTTCTCCCTCATGAATGCCCGTGACCTGAGCATCATAAATACACCGCCGCCAAATCGCCAGCCGGTGAATACAGAGGTAATGGTGTTTGATGAATATGCCATCAGGGATGCCATATATTATGAGGCAGAGCGTGGCGGACAGGTTTACTTTATACACAACAGGGTGCAGAGCCTGCCGGAAATGGTGACGCTATTACGTACCCTTTGCCCGGATTTGGAGATAGGTATGGCCCATGGCCAAATGGAAGGACACCAATTGGAAGAGGCACTCTTCAAGTTCATAGCAAAAGACTATGACGTGCTTTGCTGTACCAATATAGTAGAGAGCGGTGTGGACATTGCCAATGCGAACACAATTATCATCAATAATGCGCATCAGTTTGGCCTTAGTGACTTACACCAGTTGCGCGGGCGTGTGGGGCGCAGTAATAAAAAAGCTTTCTGCTACCTGGTAGCGCCGCCAATGAGTACGCTGGCCAATGATAGCCGTAAGCGCCTGCAGACACTGGAGCAGTTTAATGAACTGGGCAGTGGCTTCCAGATAGCTATGCGCGACCTGGATATACGTGGCGCCGGGAACCTGCTGGGTGGTGAGCAGAGTGGTTTTATAGCAGAGATAGGCTTCGAGATGTACCAGAAAATACTGGCCGAGGCCATGCGCGAACTGAAGACTACCGACTTTAAAGATGTATTTGCAGCGGAACTGGAGCGCAAGAAAGACTATGTAAGCGACTGCGCTATAGACACAGACCTGGAAATACTGATACCGGATACCTATGTGGAAAATATAGGCGAACGCCTTTCCCTATACACACAACTGGATGATATAGAGACGGATGAAGAGATGAAAGCCTTCGCCAAGGACCTGCAGGACCGATTTGGCCCAATACCAAGGCAAGTAGAGGAACTCTTTACTACACTTCGTTGTCGCAGGCTTGCCTGCCAGCTAGGTTTTGAAAAACTGATACTGAAGAACGAGCAAATGCGCTTGTATTTTGTAAGCAACCCTGATTCCCCCTATTTCGAGTCAGAAATGTTCAACCATATCCTGTCTTACATACAGACAAGGGCTAAGAATGCACGCCTGAAACAGGTGGGTAAAAACTTTATGCTGGTAGTGGGCGGCATAAAAGGCATGGGCGATGTGCAATGGTTCCTGGAAGGTATTACCAGTTCATTACCTGCTGCATCCTAAAAGAAATTTTTCAAATACTTATTATTCATTGCTCATAGTACTACCTACAAGAGCAAAAAATACTTAGATTTGACTCTATATTTAAAAAAAATAGGTTAAATATGAAATCTCTTTTACTTGCCGCTATCGCATTGGTTACCGCAGGGGGTGTACAAGCCCAGATGTTTGAAGGCTCAATTGGTGGAGGCATATCTACAGTAGGCAAACCAAAAGGATTACCAAGTGTGTACCAGGGAAGTAAGAGTGTGGTGAATCCATGTGTTACTGCACAGTTCCATTATAATTTAAGTGACTACTGGCAAATTGGTGGTTCTATTAGCAGCCAGGAAATGACAAGAACCGGCAACTGGAGCAATACTAGTCCCTTTGGCCAGCCGAGTGTAAATAAGAATGTAACTTTTGTTATTGCCAATCCCGCAATCAGCTTTAATGTACGTGTAAACAGGATGATACCTTTTTACTCATCTTATAATCCTGAGCTAGTACAGTCTGCAATATATTTTGGCGCTTCTGCAGGTGCTATATTCACTTCAAATGACGGCAAGACCATAACATCATCTGACGGGTATGTAAAGGACTTTGACCTTGAAAATGGTAAAGGCTATACTATAGGCATACATGGTGGCTACACTTATTACTATAAACGCCACATTGCCGTATTTGGTGAGCTGGAGCCAATGTTTGCGCAGGTATATACAAGTGATGCGCGCGATGCACACAACCTGGAGCAATACCATATGATATATTTAAACGTAAATATTGGTCTTCGCTATCGCTGGGGCTATTATTAGCAGATAAACTAATACTGTAGCAAAAGCATCTCCTTCTTATGAAAGAGATGCTTTTGTTTTTTTATAGTCTATAATACGTTCCAGTGCTTCTGCCAGGTGGTCTTCCGTATCAGCAAGAATATCCTGCTCTCCTGAAAAAACAAACAGTAAATGTATGGGAGGGTAATGCTCCGGCAAATCAAATTCGCTGAAGTAAGTACTATATTCTTTCTCTGTGTCAAAGGGTTCTTCCACCAGCACTTTCAGATGGTGTTTTTCTATCGCAGCGGCTGTATAGCTGGGGTCGACATCAGGGAATAGAATGCATATTGCAAGTCTATTGAGGCTCATAACGGGCAAATTTAGGTTAGGGTGTAATCTAATTCCATACAAATATTATATAAAATATACATTTTACATAATATTATTTTCTCTATTGATTAATTTTTTTGACTCGTAAAAAACTATTTCGTTTAGCGGCTTATAAAATTTTATCCCGGAGGTACGCTTTTGGTATGCTTTATAGCATCCGACAGTATGCGTGACAATATGAAGAAGGTTTCAACAGAATATCAATGCTAAATTTTAGTGTATGAAGCTATCCTTTTCAGGATAGCTTTTATAGCATAAATCCCTCCGTATGGAGGGATTTATTATTTACCTTATTACGACGAAAAAATTCTAAAGCTGAGTGGCAGTATATACTACACTGGTAGTGTAAGTACCTGC
>Ga0070665_100001160_pt1 | contig 32371 bp, 33 predicted proteins | sample KBSS13metaG_FD_65862 | JGI IMG/M metagenome (GOLD analysis project Ga0070665, IMG submission 65862) | Switchgrass rhizosphere microbial communities from Kellogg Biological Station, Michigan, USA - KBS S1-3 metaG | ecosystem: Host-associated > Plants > Roots > Rhizosphere > Soil ... | reverse complement strand
GGGATTCCCTGCTCGCAGCAAGACGTTGGGCACAGCACGATGCTGCCACCGGGGAACCCGGAATCGAGTCATCGATGTGAGCGCTCGTTGCACTCGCCGCTCGAGTGCGTCCTCGCTACGCGACGAGGCTACGACGTGTACGAGTGAGAGATCCGCGTCGAGCCCCCGAGCGATCATCGCGGCCCGATCGACGGCTGCATCGCTTTTTGGTAACAAATCGGTGGCACACAGAATTCTCATCTCATCCCTCTCCTTCTCGCCTTTCGCGAGCGACTTTCGGGTGTTGCGATCGGCCTCCACCTTCCACTGAAACCCTTTTTTAGCGCCGTCCAAGACTACGAACAATTGGAAATATCCGGTTCGACCTTTCGTTTTGGCCTAACGAAAGATCGGAGATACAGATACCTCCCGGCCCAACTAACGTAAGTCATGACTCGCCCATACTGTCGACGCTGCACCGCGCGGCACAGCGCGTCCAAGGGCATGTCACGGGCTTCGAAGACTATGCTCGCTAGACCACTCAGCACGATCTTGATTCGGCACACACCGTCGACCCCGCCGCGAGACCCGTTCACATCTTCGGTACGAACGCTGACACGTTGTATGGAGCCTGCGAACTTGCCGAGATGTCGGCCGAGCGTCCGGTAGCATCGCTCGTCGGTTCGGATGGATACCCGCGCGACCGTGACGTTTATGCGGCATCACCGCCAGGGGGCGGCTCGATTAGCGGAGCATAGTGACTAAGCCATGTGACTTCCTGTGCCGTCCCGGATGTTAAGTTCGCGAGTATCGCGGCATAGCCGCTCAGCTGGGCAAGCGGTGCGGCCGCCTGAATGACCGCCACCGCACCGTGACCCTCGAAGCCAATGATGGTTGCATGACGCAGTGCGCGACGGGCACAGTCCGGATGTCGAGACGTGGCGGCGACGGGGGTGTAACCCGGTCCGGACATCCGGCACGATCTTCCTTTCACCGCGCGCACGCCTCGCCAACCGCGATTGAGTCCGCTGCGGCGCTTCAGGCTGACACAGCACCGCCTCGATCCGCACTCGCCGCAGCCCCCTCCGCGACTCCCACTGCAGCTCATCGCCTTCGCGCGCGCCGAGTAAAGTTGCACCAGACCAGGAGAACGGTGAACCCGCCGTCACCGCCACTTCATCATCGGTCGGCAATACCACTGTCCAGACAAAGGCACACCCGGAATCAAGGTCGCGCACACGGACCTGTGTGTTCATCGTCACAACTGTCGGCGGCACCTCACGCGCGGGCGCTGCGACGGCGGCACGCAGCCGAGCGCGCAATCTGGCGATTTGCTTCCGATCGCGTGTTAGTCTCGCTTCCCAGGCCTCTATGAACCGGCACAGCCGTACACGATCACGACAGTCGATCAACTTAGGTTTTTCGCTCACCTCAAAACACCTCTCGCAAACCTGGAACAAATAGGAGTCCGCACGTGATCTATAACCCGACGATCTCGGGGCGTTGAGTATCTTTGTACAATGGCGTCCGCTTCAGGACAATTAGAAATAATGGAGGGCAACGTTATAGCGAACCTAACTGACTGGACTCGAAGATTCTCCGCTGACACCGCGGCCCGATGCGTCTTGTTTCATTTCCATTTTTCCAAGGAGGCCTCCCGAACAGGAGGATCCGTACGCCGAGTGTCGGCTGAGGCCCACTTGGCAGACGAGGCGATCTTTGCGAGATTCCCCTCTTCCCGTGCGCCGATCACGACGAGATTCGCACGGAGGGATTCGGTGACTTGATGAAAACTTCCTGGGCTTGCCCGCGAAGCGGCTCGCAGGAGCCAGTCATCCGAACTGTGTGTTAGTGCGGGTCGCGTCAGATTGCTTGTACTGGTGTGTAGGAACCAGCTGCCGGAGCACCTTCCCGCAGCGGCAGGCCCGCTCGCGGTCGCGACGACGCGTGCGGGAATCGGCGGAGTCGCCTAGTCGTGTTGCTTTGCGAGCGCCGAGCCTTTGTGCAGGGCAATGTGATCGGTCTTGCTGCTCTTGATTTCGTACTGCGGATCCTCCTCGCTCGCGTGGTGCGTATAGCCCTTGTAGTTCACATCCTGGGTGTGCACTTTGATGATCGTGCCGCTGACGTGGCCCGCCTCGGAGTTCCAGGTCACGCGATCTCCAACCTTGAATTTTTCCGCCATGAACGCTCCTGTTGGAAACAGATGTAGAATCCGGTCTCACGTCCTAAGCGATGATCTCGCTGTTGTGCGCGTCGTCTGCCGCGGACGAGCCCGACTTCTCCCGATCAGATAGTCCCGTAGCACGACGGCGCCATTGTGCTCAACATCATGAGCGCTATAGAGTAGTGTCACGGTGCCGCGTTTGCTGGCCTCGAGAACGGGCGCCCAGGCATCGGGCTTGGCATTCAGCTCCCGGTGATATCGGCGGCGAAATTCATCCCAGCGCGCCACCTCATGGCCGAACCACTGACGTAGCTCTGTGCTGGGTGCCACGTCCTTCATCCAGGCATCCGCATGCAGATCCTCCTTCTTCATCCCGCGCGGCCACAGTCGTTCCACCAGAATGCGCCGCCCATCTCCGCGGGATTGAGGTTCATAGGTGCGTTTGATGCGTATCATGACGTTCACTCCTGTCAAGCGCTTCTAAAGTGGGCTTTCCGCGAGCAACTGCTCGAGGACATACGGGAGGATGCCGCCCGCTGAGAAGTACGCCGCCTCGATGGGTGTGTCGATCCGCAGACGGAGGCTGACGGAATCAACTCGGCCGTCCGGGTGGTGAATGCGCAGCGTCGCCGGCTGGCGTGGCTGCACGCTCGCGTTTAGCTCGAGGTCGAAGCGCTCGGTACCCTCGAGCCCCAGCGTAGACGTGCTCACGCCATCGGGAAGCTGGCACGGTAAAACACCCATGCCGATGAGGTTCGATCGGTGGATCCGCTCGAAGCTGCGCGCGATGACCGCGTGGACCCCGAGCAGGCGGGTGCCCTTGGCGGCCCAGTCCCGGGAACTGCCCGCTCCATAGTCCTCTCCTGCCATCACGATCAGCGGTACGCGCTCGGTGCGGTAACGCTCCGCGGCATCGTAAATGCTCATGATTTCCCCTGAAGGCAGATGGCGGGTCATGCCGCCCTCAACGCCCGGCACCATGAGGTTGCGGAGGCGCACGTTCGCAAAGGTACCTCGCACCATGACCTCATGGTTGCCACGACGCGCCCCGTAGCTGTTGAGATCCTCCACCGCCACACCGCGATCGCGCAGGTAGCGGCCCGCCGGTGAGGTGGGCTTAATGGCGCCCGCCGGACTGATGTGGTCCGTCGTGATCGAATCGCCAAACAAGGCAAGCGAGCGGGCACCCGAAATCGGCCCCGCGCCGAGCCCTCCCATCGTTGCATCGAAATAGGGTGGCTCGCGAATGTACCGCGAGGACGCATCCCATTCATACACCTGGCTCATGGCGGCTGAGATCTGATTCCATAAGGGGTTTTGATCGGCAAAATGGCCATACACACGCCGATACTCCGCAGGATCGAACGCGCTGCTCAGCAGCGCCTCGATCTCATGCGCAGCGGGCCACACCTCGCGCAGGTAGACGTCTCGCCCCTCTACGACCGCCAGCGGCTCGCGCGTCAGATCGATATCGATGCGTCCGGTAATGGCGAAGGCGACCACCAGTGGCGGGCTCATGAGAAAGTTCGCCTTCAGGCTCTGGTGAACGCGCGCCTCGAAGTTGCGATTGCCCGAGAGCACGCTGACGCCGATGATGTCGCGTTGCGTGAGCGTTTCTTCGATTTTGCGCGCCAGAGGACCTGAGTTGCCGATGCAGGTCGTACAGCCGAAGCCAACGAGGTTGAAACCGAGTCGGTCCAGAAACGGCTGCAGCCCGGTTCGGCTCAGGTACTCGCTCACCACGCGCGAACCCGGAGCCAGTGAGGTCTTCACCCAGGGCTTGACTCGCAGCCCGCGTTCGACGGCCTTCTTGGCCAACAGGCCCGCTGCGAGCATCACCGCCGGGTTCGAGGTGTTGGTGCAGGAGGTGATGGCCGCGATGAGGACATCTCCATGCGACAGAGCCTCCGCACCGGTTCGCACGTGCGGGGGTTGATCCCAACCCGCCCGATCCGGGGTCGGCCGGTTGTTGATCATCTCGATCTCGGTGCGAGTGCTGGTGTTTTGAGCACGCCCGTCGGGTAGCGCACCGGATTGTTCGCCGCCGCCCGGGAGTGGCTCACTGATGCGTGAGGGCTGAACGGTGAAGACACAGCCGACTTCGGTTTCGGGCTTGTCGTAACCCTCAGGGCTGGTGAGCAGTGAGCGGAACCGCTGCTTGAGCTCCCCGAGTGCCATGCGGTCCTGCGGTCGTCTGGGACCGGCGACTGAGGGTTCAATGGTGGTGAGATCCAGGTCCAACACGGTGGTGTAGTCGCACTGGCCGGAGCGGGGCATTCCGAACAGTCCTTGCGCCTGGAAGTAGCGGCGCACGGTCTGCACCTGCGCAGCGCTGCGACCGGTCGCCAGGAGGTAACCGCAGCTGCGCTCATCAACGGGAAAATAGCCGATCGTCGCCCCGTACTCGGGCGCCATGTTGCTGATCGTGGCGCGATCCGGCACTGACAGGCTCGCCGCACCCTCGCCATGAAATTCGACGAACTTGCCGACGACGTGCGCTTCCCTCAGCAGTTGGGTAATGCGCAGCACGAGATCGGTCGCGGTCACCCCGTCGCGCAACTCCCCGTGCAGATGCACTCCGACGACATCCGGCAACAGCAGATACACCGGCTGACCGAGCATGGCTGCCTCGGCCTCGATCCCGCCGACGCCCCAGCCGACGATCCCGAGGCCATTGATCATGGTCGTGTGGGAGTCGGTGCCGACCAGCGTGTCCGGATACAGCACGCCGTCTTGCTCCAGGACCACACGCGCCAGGAACTCCAGGTTTACCTGGTGACAGATGCCAAACCCCGGTGGGACGATGCGCAGCCCGTTAAACGCCTGCGCACCCCACTTGAGAAACTGGTAGCGCTCGGCATTGCGTCTGAACTCCCTCTCCAGGTTAAGACGAGGTGCCTCATCACTGCCGAAATAGTCCACCTGCACCGAGTGATCGATGACCAGATCGACGGGCACGTGCGGCTGCACCTGCCCGAGGTCGTGATGGCGCCGGAGCATCGCTGAGCGCATCGCGGCCAGATCGACCAGCAATGGCACGCCGGTGAAGTCCTGCAGGAGCACGCGCCCGACGACAAACGGGATTTCCGCGGTACGCTGTGCACCCGGCTCCCAGCCCGCGAGCGCCTCCACGTCCTCATCCCGGATGCGTCGACCGTCGCGATGGCGTAACACTGACTCCAGAAGAATGCGCAGACTCACAGGCAACCGTGAGAGCTTCCCGCCCCCTCTGACCTTCTCAAGCACCGGGAGGGAGTAGTAGACAGCGGAAGCTCCCGAAGGCAACTCCAACTTCTGACGCGTATCGATCACAGCATCACGCTCCGTGCGGGTGGCTTACCTCGTCGATCGTATCCAGGGCGAGGGTTGAGTGAGCGTAGGCCGCACCCGCGCGCATCTCCGCGGCGACCCAAATCGCCTCCATGATCTCCTCCGAACTCGCGCCGTGGCGCAGCGCCGCTTTGGTGTGACCGCGGATACAGTAGGGACACTGCGTGATGTGCGCCGCGGCCACCGCAATGAGTTGCTTGGTTTTTACCGGCAGTGCGCCGTCGGCGAAGACGCGCTCACTGAAACTCGTAAACGCGTCGTGTATCCCCGGGGCGAGTTTCTTACGGGTGGCCGCGAGTGCCGGTGTGGTCTGCGGGAAGATGTCTTTCGGCATGATGAATGGCTCCTCTTCAAGGGGCTGCCGCGCGCCGCGTGCCTACCTTCGTAGCCACCAAAGTGCGCGCCTATGCACTCGCCGATCAGCCCGTGAGCCGCCCCACCGCCGCCCGGCCGCATCGACTTCCAGAAGAAATTGTGATTCCAGGTTTCGGCCGCGCACTGGTAGAGGGTGCGGCGGCCCCGCGTCCGCGCGGCCACACGGACCAACTCCTCGAGAGGCAGTGCGTTGAGCTCTGTGCGCCGAATGAGCGATGCGATTCGGTCGAAGTCACCGCGTTGATGGTGAGACAGATGAAACACCAGGGTATCGGTCGACATGGCTGGCTCCAGCGCCGCGAAGTCATACGGAAGCGTTGGTAGTTCGATGGTCATGATGATGGGTGCCGGCTTGTGGAGGGCGCTTTGGGCGACGGACGATCGGGGTCGTAGGTGGGACTATCTCTGATTTCGCCACGGCGCATGTCCACGACCACGCTCCGCTCGGCCCAGTTCACGCTGCGGATCCGTTCGGGTGAGATGAGCACGTGATCGCCCGGTAGCCAGTTTCGCGTGTCCACTACCGCATAGCGTATGGCCCACGTTTCCTCATCGAAGAGGAAGTCTTCGACGTGCCCGATCGGTGCATCACTCGCCTCGATGTGATAGCCCATGACATGGCGGCTACTGCGTAAATGCACGTCGGCCGCTCGCTCCTCCTGCACCTCGATGGCCGGCCGTTGTCGAGAGGCCCAGGCCTGCTCTTCGTCGGTTGGCCGCACGACCGGCATCGCACCCCACGCCCAGTTGGTGGTGTACGGCCAATACTCCGGATAACCGTAGTAACGGTGATACTCGCTTTCGTGCTGGCGTGAGACGGGCCTGTCCGTGTCGATGCTCGGGCTGCCTTCAATCTGCCTCCGGGATAGGTCGGTGGTGATGGCCCCGGTCACCCAATCGACCGACGTCACGGCATACGGTGAGATCAGCACTGGGGGGTCATGGAGCCCGTTGCTCGTCTCCACGATGAGATAGCGCACGACCCATCGAGCGTCGTCGAAGTAGGTGTCCGAGACACTGCCTACTTCGGCATCCGTGGCCAGGATGCGGCAGTGTTCGAGCTTCTTGATGCTGTGTAGCACGGTGATACTCCTGACCGGGGTTACTTACGGGGACTGCGGGCTGACTGCGGATCGCGCTCCAACGCGCTGTGTGCTCCCGATTTCTCGGCCGCCGCCAGCGTGCGATTGGCAAAGTCCCAGTTAGCCAGGTGAGCGAGAAAGGCGGCGATGTACTCGAGGCGGCGGTGCTGATAGTCGAGGTAGTAAGCGTGCTCCCAGACATCGAGTGTCAACAGCGGGACTACGGGGGTGACTAACGGTGTATCGGCGTTGGATGTTGCCATGATCCGCAGTCGACCCGCATCGAGCACCAGCCAAACCCAGCCGCTGCCGAATTGATCGCCTGCGGCAGTGACGAACTGTTGACTGAAAGCCCTCTGATTGCCGAAGCATTCCTCGATGCGCTCCGCTATGGGGCCCTGTGCCTCACCGCCACCGCCCGGGCTCAGGCTGTTCCAGTAGAAGGCGTGGTTCCACGCTTGGGCGGCCGCATTGAATAAAGCGCTGTCCTGTGAGGCGCTGGCGTGTACGACCTCTTCGAGCGGGGCGGATTCGAGCGGCGTCCGCTGCGTGAGGACACGGGTCTTTTCGACGTACGCAGCATGGTGGTTCCCGTGATGAGCCGACAACGTCCGCCTCGAGATATACGGCTCGAGGGCATCGAGCGCATAGGGCAACGGTGGCAACGTCAGACTCATGAAGCTCTCCGAATGCAGGATGCTTCCGAGCCTAGTATCGACCTCGTATTTTACAAGCGACGAATATTGGCGCTAAATATCGACAACTCCGATGGATACAGAACTTGCTCGTACCTTTCTCGCCGTGATCGCAACGGGCAGCTTCGTCGAAGCTTCTCAGCGACTTCATATCACGCAGTCCACGGTGAGCTCTCGGATCCAGCGCCTGGAGGAGCAGCTTGGGGCCGAGCTGTTCGTTCGTAACAAGGCGGGGACCACGCTGACCCCGGCCGGACGACAGTTTCAACGTCACGCCGCACTGCTAACCCGGACCGTGGAGCAGGCACGTCAAGAGATCGGCATCGTGAGCGGATACCGCGCAACGCTCACAGTCGGTAGCCGGATCGGACTGTGGCAAGACCTGCTGCTGCGCTGGCTGCCAATCTTCGCCAAGCTCGCTCCCGACATCGCGGTGCGTGCCGTGATCGGTTGTGAAGAAGATCTGATGGAGGACTTGATCGAAGGTCGTGCACAGATCGGTGTGATGTACACGCCGCAGTCTCGTCCCGGGCTCACGGTCGAGACGTTGCTCGAAGAGCGGCTCGTGATGGCATCCACCCGAGCCAAACCGCCGAGTGAGCCCCGAGGCGACTACGTCTATGTGGACTGGGGTCCGGAATTCTTTGCTCAACACAGCCTGGCATTCCCCAATTTCACAGGCGCTGCCCTCACGGTGAATATGGGCTGGATCGGATTGCAGCGCATCCTCGCCTCCGGCGGCAGCGGTTACTTCCCACTGCGGCTGCTGCGCGAGCACGAGCTCGCCGGGCGGTTGCATCTCGTCGCGGATGCACCGGAATTCCGGCTCCCCGCCTATCTGTGTTATCCGACCAAGACGGATTCGGACGCACTCACGCTTGCTCTAGACACGATTCGACGCGTTGCCGCCGACGCCGCTTGAGCGAGCGATCGGATCACTCGCGTCTGCCGGGGCGAGGAGATATCGCACGGGCTTGGCGCGGGCCAGAGCGCGCTCCTGACAGCCCGGTATCGGCCAGAAGCAGCCACAGGAAATTGCGGCCGCCCCAGTTTGCCGGGAGCGGACACTCAACGGTTGAGCTGACTATCTGCGCGCCTCAATGCCGGGTTGGCGGCGCGCGTCCCTCGGTGGGTGGCTGCATTGGCCTCGTCCCGGCGAGTGCCTCGTCGAGCATCTTGATGAGCGCCGCGCGATTGTAGGTGTAGGGCTGGCCTTCGTGGCCCCGTCACGTTCACGGCCATCATGCTGGCAAACTCTTCGGGTGGTGTTTCCGTCAATGGCGAAGCGGAACCGATGCCGGCATTGTTGACGAGTGCGTACAGACCGCGGCCGCCCTTCGTAACCGTCTCCACGGCAGCGGTGATGTCATCGGGATGCGTCACGTCGAGCCGCACGCCTTGCACGTTCTTGATTGTCGCGAGAGCCTGCAGATCGGCATCTTTGCGAGCCGTCGCGTAGATGAAGTATCCATCGGCTGCGAGCTGCTCCGTGAGCTTGCGGCCGATACCCGTACTGGCACCCGTGACGAGAATAGCTTTCTGGCCAACGCTTGAGGAACTCTGAGCGTGACCGATATTCGGCACTGTAATTGTGATGGCAATCGCCGCGATTACACTGCGTAACATGGAGACCGCCCTTGGCGTGCATGGTGAGTTGCGCCCGTAGCTGACATCTTCCGGATGCTTCTTCTCGCTCGACACAGGCGAAGTCGAGACCTTCATGGAGCGCCCACATTATCCGCTGCTCAGGAGCCGCGCCAGCTCGAGACGCCCCGGACGGGGTTTCGCGTCCGCGAACGTTCACTTTGGATCCGAACCTGTCAAGCAGCGCTCCAGAGCTCTCGGCAGCCCTCCCTGGATGGAGGCAATACCGAAGATCCGCAACACGCTGCGCCCTGCGTTCCTGCTCACTGCGGCGCCGTCGCCTTACGGGGCCGCAGTGCTCGACGCCGGTGTTTCGGCTTGCCATTGCACGGGCGCGATGCGCCGGACGATTACGGACCAGCTGAACACGCCCAGGACCGTAATAGCGCCTGCCAGCACGAACGCGCCCGCGAACAGGTGCGTGCGCTCGACGATGAAGCCGGTGAGGATGGGTGCGAAGATGCCGGCCAGGTTGGCGACGAAGTTCTGAAATCCCACCCAGCGACCGCTCGCCAGCGGCCCGGCCATGGTCTGTGCCGAAGCGAAGACCGCCGGCGTCGAAAGGCCCATCGACAGGCCGGCGGCAAGAATGAACGCCGTCGCCGCGTGCGACGTCGTCATCGCGCATCCGACGAAACAGATGGCGGCCCCGAGGCCGCTCACGGTGAAGACGGTCTTGTAGGCGCGGTTGCTGGTGGTGCCCGCGGCGATGGCGCGGTCGACCAGCCACCCCGAGAGCAATGCGCCGCCGGCTTGCAGCACGTAAATTCCGCCCGCGAGCTGTGCCATCCCTGCCATGGAAAAGCCGCGCTCCTTCACGAGGTACAACGGCATCCACGAGATCACGAAGTACAACGCATAGTTGCTGCAGAAATGTCCGAGCGCCGCGCCCCACGCGGAGCGCTGCTGCAGGATCTGCCCGATGCTGGGAGAATCCGGATTCTGCATCGTGCCGCGCCGTGCTTCGAATGCCGGGGTCTTGAGCCAGGGCCAGAGCCACAACAGTGAAACCAGGCCGAAGGCCAGGAATACCATGCGCCAGCCGTACTCGGCCATCAGCAGTCCGCCGACGAACGTGCCGATGGCGGGCCCGAGCGACAGCCCGATCGCGATTGCGGCGTTGGCGCGGCCACGATCCTTGAGCGTGGAGTTCTGCGAGAGCACTTTGGAGCTGCACGGGAACACCACGCTCTCGCCGAGGCCGAGCAGTAATCGCAGCACGAGAATCGCCACGAAAGTGTTCACGAGGCCAGTGAATGCCGTCGCAAGCGACCACAAGCCCACACCGACAGCGAGTAGCCAGCGTACACCGTAGCGTTCCGCAGCGAAGCCGACCAGCAGCTGGCTGGGTGTATAGGTCCAATAGAATGCGGACAGCAGCAGCCCCATCTGGACTGCGTCGAAGTGCAGCTCATCGCGCAGCAACGGCGCCGCCGTGGCGAGATTGCCGCGATCCACGTAGTTGATGAAAACGACAACCGCGAACAGCGAGGCGAGGCGCGCGGTAGTGACGGCGAAGGCCGATTCCGGTCGCCCACTCAAGGGAACGGCCAGCGTGTTCTTGTCGTTATACATGCTCATCCCCCGGTCAGGCTGTCGCCCGGCCGAAGCGTAACACCGCTGTTCTTTCTCTATACAGTGATCCGGCCTATCCGAGGATTAAAATCGTGCCGGCGGGCGCGCAGTAGGATGGGCGCGCAAATTTCCTTAGGAAAATCCATGCCGCCAGGCAAATGGGAGGTTCCATGCAAGGCAAAAAAGCCCCTTTGGACGGCTCGCTTTCGCCCCGTGACTTCGCAGCGCTTTCCCTCGCGGCAGGTGTGACCGAGGCAGCGGGTCCCACCATGCGCGACATGACCAAGCGGCTGGCGAAGAACGGTTACGTCGTGCTGAGGGGAGTTGGCCTGTTCCGGCGCTATCGGTCCGGGTCCGCGTGAGGTAACAGGGTGCCAGCACAGAGGACGGACAGCGCAAGCAGTGCGTCAGCCAGCACCGCTTTTCGTCCCTTCAAGCTCCGCATTGTTCCTCACCAGCCATTCCTCCAGCGCTGTGAACTGTTCGGTCCAGACGTTGTTGTACTCGTGTTCGAGATGCCAGGAGCAGTCTGGTCGTTATTCTCATGATTCAGCTGCGTCGGTAGCCATAGCCGCCCAGTGAATGCGGCATCTACGATCAAACCATACACGGTTTTCCAGACGGTGCGTCAGGGGTGGAGCCTGGCAGCGTACTCCTGGCAGGTCGGCGGTTGAGAATTTCTGCTCCGGGCTAAGGGGCCTGCCTCCCAGCGTCTGCGTCGCCGGGTTTCCCATCTCGTATGAGCATGATTTCCGAGTCCGGCAGATGCGCCCTGCCGCCTCGCAGCTTCCCCTCCGGCATTGGCGGTGCCTGCCAACTGCTGCTATCGTCGCCTTGCAGTCCAGCTGGTGGCTTCGTTCGGGAGAGACACCGTGAGCTCACGCTTTCTAGCCTTGGTCTTCGGGGCCATTTTCGGACTAGCGCTGTCGGTAGCACATTCGACAGACCGCGACGATCCGGTCCTGGGGACCTGGAAGCTGAATGTGGAGAAATCGAAGTTCATTCCTGGCCCCGGCTGGCGGAGTCAGATCCGCGTATACCAGAGCATGCCAGCCGGAATTGCAGTCACCTGGACGGGCATTGATGCCAATGGCGAGAAAATGCAGGTGAGCTACACCTACAAATATGACGGGAATGACTATCCGATGCCCGGCTCGGGAAGCTACGACACGTTGAATGCCGTGCGTATCGATGCTCGGACCGTCAGGTCGGAGGAAAAACGAAACGGCAAGACTGTGGGCATTGCCGTGCGCACCGTCTCGCCAGATGGCAAAGTCCTGACCATCACCGACGAGGGTGCAAACAGAAAAGGTCAGACGTTCTCGCAGGTACTCGTGTTCGACAGACAGTGACGATAAACGCCGGCGCATGACGTCCGTTGCAACAGATTCGCGTCGCCGGTTCTCACGCGTCATCAGCGTGAGCCATGTCATTTCCTCCACCGGCTTGCTTGCGTATGCCCATCGCTGAGATCAGCGCGTTGGCGCGCGAACGCGACATTCTCTGTGTCGTCGACGGCGCTCAAGCGGCCTCGGCCACTGCGATCGTCGCCTGCGTTCTGCCGGACGACATCGACAGCATCGTATTGCGCGACACGTTACTAACCAAACACGGCATCATCGTGAAGATGAGCGAGAAGCGACACTTCAACGGCTTCCGACTTTCGCCGCATATACTAAACAGCGAAGCGCATGTCGATGCCGCGCTGAAAGCACTGCGGGCGGAGGTCGGCTAAGGCGGGCACCGCCAGTCGATCACGAAACGAGGACTCATATGCGTTGTAGCGTCATTGCGTTGCTGCTCCTTGTCGTGGCACCCACGGTGTTTGGCGCAGAGAGCGCGGATCCAAAACGGTCCAAATCCGTTCTGGTCACGGGTGCGAGTACCGGCATTGGGCGCAAGATCACCGAGCGGCTCGCGGCCGACGGCTACTTCGTCTATGCCGGTGCGCGCAAAGAGGCAGATCTGAAGGCCCTTGCCGCTATCAAGAACGTTCAGGCGGTGCGCCTCGACGTAACGAACCCTCAGGATGTCAACGCCGCCGTCGACACGATCACGAATGCGGGTCGCGGCCTGTACGGGCTGGTGAACAACGCCGGAGTCGCGGCGATCGGTTCCTTCGCAGACACCACGATGGAGGAGTTCGATCTGGTGATGCAGGCGAACGTCTACGGCCCTTACCGCGTTACCAAGGCCTTCATGCCGCTGCTCGTTGCACAGAAGGGACGCATCGTGAACATCGGCTCTCTTTCGGGAATTCTCGCAGCCCGCGACCTGAGTGCTTATTCCATGAGCAAGCATGCCATCGAGGCGTTTACCGATTCGCTTGCGCAGGACCTCGCACCCCGCGGCGTCGCCGTCAGCGTCATCGAACCCGGCAACTATCGATCCGATATCGGCAAGAACGCGACCGAGCGAACAGGCGTTGCAACGCGATTTACGGATAGGAGCAAGTACAAGGAGCCCGGCGAGGTCGCTGCGGCAACCGAGCGGGCACTTTTCGAGGACAGCCCGAAGCGCCGCTACCTGGTGGTGCCCGACGAGCGTGAGGCAGAGATAACGATCCGCAAGCAGATCGAGCAGTTGATCCAGCTGAACGAAGGCCAACCCTATACTTACGAGCGTACGGCGCTGATCAAGATGCTTGACGATGCGCTCGCCCAAGCTCGGCCCCGAACGCCGTGATCGACGTGCCGCGTGCAGACTGGCGTCACCAACAACTACGTTTCGTGTCCGGCGCTGTGCTCTCCAACCATGTAGTCGCGTTGCGCCCGATAGTCATGCAGCAGAAGACCCGGCGCCCGGTGCATTCGAGATCACCGAAAGACTGAAGTGTAGCGGGTTCCAGCGATTCGGCCGGTCGGGGGCACGCCGAACAGCACCGGAATCGACGCCTCCGTGATGTAAGAACCGCTTGATGTGTCGCGTCCAGCGGGGCACGCTGAACCAAACTGTGCGCCACGCACAGGGGAGGGGCCGTGAGCGTAGATCGACGCAGATTCTTGAATGGCGCGGCGGGGGCGATCGTCGGCTGCACGTTGGGCCGTCTCGGCATCGCGGAGGCTGATGAAGCGCGCAGCGGGCGCACACCGATCACTCGCAAAGAATGGGATACAATCGTGCGGAACGCTGGCAACGCCACTCTGACCTGCGTGCGAACGCCGCAAGTCGTCGAGGGGCCGTTCTACTACGAATCTTCTCTCGAGAGACGTGCAATCGCGGAGAAGCATGCCGGCGAGCCCTTGCGTCTCTGTATCACGCTCGCTGGCCTTGTCCCCGGTGCGGGTAGCGGCCGATGCATGCCGTTGGCGGGCGCGGTCATGGACGTGTGGCACACGGATGCCACCGGGCTCTACTCGAACGTCGGTACGGACCTGCAACCGGTCGATACCGTCGGCCAGACCTTTTTACGCGGCCATCAGATCACCGACGACAGGGGTTACGTCGAGTTCGACACGATCGTGCCAGGCTGGGAGATCGTGGCGGCGGCGGGTCCGGTCATCGCAGCCCTGCGCACCACGCACATCCACGTGAAGGCGTTTCATGGTCGCGAGGTGCTCACGGCACAACTGTATCTACCGGACGAGCTGATCGATAGCCTCTACGCGAATTCGGAGCCATACAGGTCCCATCGTCTGCTGACGGCGCCCGGGCTCACGCGATCCTATGAACGCATTCGCAACAAAGACGACATGTTCTATTTGGCCAGCAAGTCGCAGCCGATGATGGTGACGCGGAAGAAGGGGGTTCTGGTGGCGAAGGCGGTTCTCGGCATCGCAAGTCAGGGGAACCGCGGGTTCAAGAATCTCTTTCGTTAGGTTCTGCTCAGGTTCACCGTGCTTTTGTGCGCGTCCATCGCTGTCAGTTCGCACATGACCGGAAACTCAAGCTGAGGACTTTCCAGGTGGCGTCCTTCTCGATCGATCCGTGCTGAGCGCCGGGGCATGGTGAAGAGCCGGTGATTGGGGCATTAAGATCAAGATAGCAAAGTTCGTGAATTGGTACTCCATCGCTGGATCAATGGGCGGCACCTTCAAACCTGACGTCGGAGCATGTGGGTCGCTGTCCAATGACTGGCGAAGCGCGTCCAAGTCCGCAGCGGAAACGCGCACCAACGTATCGACGTAGCGCTTTGCGGCGTGTGGCGCACCGGAAAGTTGTTCGGTGCCGCGCACCATCTCCGGTATCGATGATAGAGTTGCGCCACACACCGTCTGAACCCAGTGAGCCGCGCGCGAGGTAGAGAGCCTGAGAGCATCCGGCGAGCAAGCAGCCAAGGCCATCGCAATGAGCGAAAGGGTGGCCGTTGCGGCAGCATTCAGCATGCGTTGGCGCCTACCCCGAGCGCACGTGGCGCGCAAGTGCCCACAGATGGCAATCCGCATGGTGTTCGTCCGGGTGTTTGGTGCGAAGCTCGGATTGCACCCGAATGGCACGAGTGTATGAAGTCAACAGGCCCTTGGGAGAAAGCTCGCGGCTATCAAATACATCTGGGAATTTCCAAAACCCGGTCGATCATGCGCGCTGGGTAGATTTCCGGTTAGCAGACATTGGCAAAGAGCGAGGGATCCGAGAGAGGCACCTCGCGGTCACTCCGCCCGACTTAGTTTGGAAATTTCAGGGCCCGCTCAATCGCCAGGAAGCGCGGCTCCTTGCGCAGGGGATCGAAGGCGACGCTTGTCCTCACGTGCACCAAATAGGCGTCCCTGTGGCGCATTGCGGTTTCAAGCCAATCGAGTGCGCGGCCGGTATCGCCCCACTGTGCGTAGATCATCGCGTAGTACAATGGCGCAGCATCACCTAGCCGAGTTCGCAATTTCGCCAGCATGGCCTCTGCATCAGCGTGGCGTCCGAGTTTCTCGTAGGTAATCGCCAAGCACGGGAGCTTATTAGCTTCATCGGCACTGTCGCAGGCCGCACGGGCGCTGTCGAAGTTACCGCTCGCGTAATAAGCGTATCCGCGCCACGTGTTGATGATTCCGCTGTTAGGAGCCTCCCTGAGCGCGAGTATCGCCTCGCCGTAACGCCGCGCGAGGACTAGAGCCTCACCGAGAAAAGCGCGGCCGACATCGTTCATCGGGTCCAACGCCACGGAACGCCGCACCGCCGCAAGGCCCGCCTCAGTTTGCCCCATCTCCACTGCGAAAAGACCGTAGTCTCGCAACAATCTTGCATCGCCGGGTGCGAGCGCCAATGCACGCGCGTATTCCTGACTTGCTCGTGCGAAATCCAGAGATCCCTCAAAGATCATGGCCAACGCCATGTGCCCTTCGCTGAGATCAGGCGCTAGGGCGATTGCTTTGCGTGCATCTGCCTGCGCTTTGTCTAACGTAGGTGCGAGTGGCCACAGTCCCTCGGCGTCTAATCCGGCGAAAGCGGCGAGCGCGATTGAGCGGCCGCCATAGGCAAGGGCGTATTGGGGATCCAGGCGAATGGCCTCTGTGTAAACCGCGATGGCAGCTTGCTGTTCCGTTACGGACAGAGACCAACTCGATGCGAAATAAGCCTTCATTGCCCGCAGATACGCGTCAAATGCGGCAGGATCGTGTGTCCCACCCACCTCGATCTTCGCGGCAGGGTTCCCCAGCAGAGTCACCTTCAGTGCGCTTGCAACTGCGGTCGCGATCTCAGCCTGCAGCTTCAGCACGTCTTTCAGGTCCCGATCGTAGGTTTCAGACCACAAGTGAAAGCCCGTCTCCGCGCTGATGAGCTCCGCATTGATGCGGACGGTGTTTCCAGAGCGCCGCACGCTCCCCTCGAGAACCGAGACCACATTCAGTTTGTGCGCGATGGCGGGAAGGTCCGCACGTTCACCCTTGAAGTAGAACGATGACGTCCTTGCTGCAACCTGCAGCTCGTTGATTCGCGCCAGGGAGTTGAGCAACTCCTCGGACAGCCCGTCGGAGAAATACTCTTGCTCCTTGTCACCGCTCATGTTCACAAACGGCAGCACGGCAATGGAGTGCGGCGGCGGATTGAAGGCGGCAGCAGAAGCAGCGGACTTGCCGGCACTGTTCTCAGCCGCCGGCGTGGATGGGTGCTCCTGAGTCTGGCGCGAGACCCACCACAGAACGCTGCCTGCAACCACAAGCAACGCAATCAGAATCGACAACTCCGGGCCGCTGACCCGGTGCCGTGCCCTGTGACCGTGATACCACGCAAGCGTCACCGCTATGGGGGCGCCGAGCACCAGACCGAAGACGGTGAGACGCGGGACGAGGAACGGCCAATCGAATGTCTCGCGCAGCATTTGGACGCCATGCAAGAGTGCGTACGCAAACGCTATGTACGCCAGTGTCCACTCAACGACCTTGTGGCGCTTGATCCTGACCCAGAAGGACTCGGGTCGCTGTGCGTAAGGAGTCACCGCGTGCGCAGCCGCGGTCGGGGCCTGCGCCTCGTGCGGCGGGTCCTGATGCGGCACACTCTCTTCAGGACTGCCCATTCTGAGCCGCGCTCATCTATGTGATGGAAAGGATGCGCTGAGCGACGCAGCTTCGCAATGCGTTGCGAGGGCATCCAGGGAGCCCGAGGACCCTTATGAGGTTGCCGAGGGCCGCGCATACCGCGGAGAGTTCGAAGAGGCATTGAGGTGGCTTGCGTGCAGGGGCTCAGAAAAACATAGACGTAACCGTAGCAGGCCTCAAGGGCGATCCCGCGTTCGCGCAGTACACTCGGGATCCACGTTATCGCGTATGGCTGCGCAGGATGAATTTGGCGGACTAACAGCGTACGTATCCACAACAAACTGAGACGACGTCTGGTGCAGTTTGAGATTACGGAGCAAACTCGCGAATCCCTAAGGACCTGGTTCCTCTACGCGAGATCGGACTAGTGTTGGGCGTCCTGGGGGTCGCCTATGACCACAAAACCAGACCGAGTACCCCTGTCGAGCGAGGTCAAACGCCTCGAGGGCGAAGTGGGCACGCACGCGCATCACCCACTACTGCATCTGCCGTTTTTCGAGCAGCTCAAGCAGCGTAACGTCTTCCGCGTTGCAACACTGTATCTGGTCGTCTGCTGGCTGATTCTCGATCCTGTGCACGTGGTGTTCCACATGCTGGAGGTTCCGGCTTGGGCCAATCGCCTTGTCGTGATGCTCATGGGTGTTGGCTTCCCGGCCGTAGTGATCTTCGCCTGGGTGTATGAGATCACTCCCGAGGGATTAAAGCCCACAGTTGAAGTCTCGCACCACGAGTCGATCCGCAAGCTCACCGGGCGTCGGCTAGATCGCGCGATCATCGCCGTGCTCGTCGTGGCACTCGCGTACTTTGTCGTCGACAAGTTCTGGATCTCCAAGCATGTCGCGAGACCTCAGCAGGTGACGTCCTTCGCGCAGACCGCCGCGCGCGCCAGTCCGGCTCCTGCAACCGCTGCTACCTTCGCGCCGCCGCCGCATTCCATCGCGGTCCTGCCGTTCATCAACCTGAGCGGCGATCAGGAGCAGGAGTACTTCTCGGACGGGCTCACCGAGGAGCTGCTCAATTCTCTGGCCGAGATCAACGAGCTGCAGGTCGCAGCTCGCACATCGGCTTTCTCTTTCAAGGGAAAGGACAATGACATTGGCACTATTGCCCGCAAACTCAATGTTGCGGCGGTCCTCGAAGGAAGCGTGCGCCGCTCCGCGCGAACGGTCCGCGTCACAACACAGCTCATCAACGCCGTTACGGGGTTTCACCTGTGGTCAAAGACCTATGACCGGGATGTGGGCGATGTGCTGAAATTGCAGACCGAGATCGCAACCGCAGTGGCAAGCGCACTGGAAGTCACACTGCTGGGAGATGTCTCCGCGAAGATTGAGCTGGGCGGTACGCGCAATCCCCCCGCGTTCGATGCGTATCTAAGCGGCTCCAGGGCCTACAGCACCCAACACCACGCTAGCGATCTGCTATCCGCAGCCGCGGCGTTCACCGAGGCGACTCGCCTGGATCCTGATTACGCACTCGCCTTTGCCGGCCGGTCAATGACGCTCGTTGAATACGCCAGCGAGTATTTGACCGGCCCGGCGCAGCGCGGCAGCTATGACAAGGCTCTCGCCGATGCCCAGCGGGCAATCGCGCTGGCGCCTGAGCTTGGGGAGGCTCATCTCGGCTTAGCCCGTGTTCTCGAAGACGGATTTTTGGATTTTGCCCATGCGGGCGACGAGTATTCGCGCGCCCTGTCTCTGGCGCCGGGCAATGCGAGAGTATTGCAACATTACGGCGCGTTTGCGGTGAATATGGGCCGCACCGAAGGGGGACTCGCCGCTACCCGCCGCGCGGTCAGACTCGATCCGCTGAGCACCAGCAGCTACTACAAGCTCGGTGAAGCACAGTGGGTGTTACGACGTTACAACGAGGCGGTGGCGGCGTTCCAGGAGGTCATCACTCTCGATCCTGACGCCTCGAGGGCCTACGGGTGGCGTGGGTTCGCTTACTACGGGCTGGGCGATTTGCAGAGCGCCCGCTCTTCGTGCGAAGCCGAGGGTGGGGGGCGAAGGGGGTGGACTCTCCACTGCCTCGCGCTTGTGTATGACAAATTAGGGCGACATGACGACGCCGAAGCTATGGTCACAAAGGCCCGCGCCGAGGGTGGCGACCGCGCGGCGTATCAATTTGCTGAGGTCTACGCGCAGTGGGGAAATTCCGAAAAAGCACTCGAATGGCTTCAAACAGCCGTGCGTCTACGTGATCCGGCCCTGAGTTGGCTGAAGAGGGATCCGCTCCTGGATCCACTGCGTAAAGAGCCGCGCTTCCAAGCGATCGAGCGAGCGTTGAACTTCCCGGATTGAGACGCGCTGACAACGAAGTGTCCTCTCACCATGTGCATACGTGGAACAGCTCATTCATCTCGCGGCGCAGCGAGCACGGAAGCGGACGGGACTGGCTGATGACTCACGGTGCTAAACTTCCACTACGCGGACACAACCGCTAAACGGTGGCGGCAGTGACCAGGGGTATCGGGCCTTGGATGGACGCAGAAAACCTTGGGGTGCGTGTGTGTCTCGAAAGGATTTTGATCAGCCCGCGCTCACCGGCGGGCGCAAGCCTATCGTGCGCGAGATCATGGTCTACTTGGATAAAGACTTGTCGCGGGTCTCTGCGGAGCTCCAACGCCGTGCCGGGCTCATCGACTAGAGGATGGTCTAGCCGCGCATTGCATTGAATACCACACCCGGCACCTTCGACCAGCTTGCTTTTTCCTCCAGCGCCACGATCCTGGGCGCAATCTTATGCGCGGTGCGGTGTGTCGCAAAATAACCCGGCTTGGGAAAGGCGGTCAACGGCGCGCGCATCACCACCTTCTCTACCCCCTCCAACATTGCCGTGTTATGCACGAACCCACTGCCGCTTTGGATGTTGTCCAAGCTCGCGCCCGGGTAGGCTCCCCAGGGCGGTGACGCAGATACAAACGACACGCCCGAGAAGCAGTTGATCGTAACAGTACCGTAGCGCAGGCACGTGATGGCGCGTTCCACCGCGTCGCGCACCCGCGGATCCTTGAGTGACTTCGGGTGCACAACGAGCGCGGCGGTGAGTGTGCCCCACAATCTATTGTTGGCAAACTCCACAGCCTTATCGAGAAACTCGACCGGGTCGCTGCTGCCCAGCCTGGTATTGGAGATCACCGGGCAAAACGGCTCCTGGGTGTACAAAAGATCGTCGCGGCAATCGGGATCGAGACCGCTGATGAAAGTCCACGGCAGCGTCCCGGCGCCGGCGTCTCCAATCCGCTTCACGTTCCGGTGGCCGGTGGTCAGCGTTAGCCAACGATCCTCGGCGCCCGGATAGTAGGCTCGCCGTGGCGGCACCGCAGCGCAGATGTCCTCCATTCCCTGGAGGTAGGTTTCACTCCCCTTCCAACCCTCGGGCAGCACCAGCATCTTGGCAGCGTTGCACATAAAGGAGGCGTTCATGACGAAGTAGCTCGCAGCATCTTCCGCCTGGAAGCGCAGTTCCTTCTCACTGTAAGGCCCGGGCACGATGATCAGCGGCGTGATGTTGCCGAGCTCGGAGCTGATAGGTTTCTTCAGGAGCGGATCGTCGCGTTGGATCCGCGCTTCGCGCTCCAATCCGGGCGGTCCCCAGACGATAGCGTCGTGCGTCTTGTCGGAGCCGGTGATATGCACTTCGTCGATCTCGCGATGATAGACGAGATAGCGGCCTTCTTCGGCGCCACCGTAAACGACAGCAATGAAATTCTCTCTGATGGCCTCGGCAAATGCCTCCTCGATGTAGGGACCGACGTAGGCGTTGACGGGATTCATCTTGATGAGACACACCTTCCCTTCGTTGAACAGGAAGGTGAGCCCGTCCATTGCCGGAATGGCGGCGATGTTGCCCGCGCCGAGCACCAATACCACTCGGCCGTCGTGACCGCGCTCTTTGTAGAACCGTGCGCGCGAGGACTCCAATATCTGCTCGGTCACACCGGCTTGCATCCGCACGTCCATAGTCCAATTCTTGAAGAGCAGGCCATCGATGGTATTGCCGGGATATACACGGACCGACAAGCGGCCGTCCGGGGCGCGGCCCACCGGCCCGATCGGCGTGTTGCCGAAGCGCTGCAATGCGACAAGGGACTCCCGGATCAGGCGCAACTGACGCATCACGCCCCATGGGCCAGTGGCCCACTCTTCGGCCTCTGCCGGTGTGCCTTGGGCGATACCCTTGGCTTGGCAGCCTGCGCGCACGCTGCGCTCCGCCACGCGCAGATAACCCTGCTGCATGTTTTCTGCGAGCCGCAGGCGCTCCCCTATGGACAATCGCGCGAAGCGCGTTGCTCCCCCGCGGAGTCGCTTGATAGCGGTGTCCATGGCCGATTGACTCGATGCAGGCGGCGTCGCCGCGGATGGTTGAACGGAGTAGCTGGCAAACTCGCGAAGTTTCGTTGCGGCGTTCATCTTGATTCCCCTCGGTCGCGGAACCCCGGTTTTACCTCAGCTACTCGCGCGTGCAGTCGCTGCGCGGTTGCGACATGCGAAGTGTGGGATCCGCGCAGCCTCGAACTCCAGTCACTTACGGTAACTAACCCTCGCCGAGGGGATCCGGGCTCGCGAGCCCCTCTTCTTCCTGTCCACAGCCACGTGCCTTCCGGCGTCCGCGGGCGACCATCGCTTGAACGAGCTTTTCCGATCCCGAGCGGCTGCTACGGAGCACAAGCCCACGATCGCTTGGAGTGCCTCGCTGACGTATCCGGCCAACCGCGCATCCCCGCCAGCGCGACCATTACCAACACTCCTTACTCTAGTCACCGAGTCCGTTACTTACTTCTTGTAACCGACGTAGTAGATACCGATGACATTGCCACTCGCGTCCTTCATCGGCTCGTAGCCGGTGATGTACGGCGCACCAAGAATGGTCACCTCGCCGTAGAAGGGCTTACCTTGCTTAATTTCAGCAATGACTTTGCCGGCGGGGTCCAGCACGGTTCCAATTGCCCGTCCGCTTCCGTCAGGCTTCGGCACACTGGTGGAAACGCGAATGTACTCCTCTCCGCTCGCCACAAAGAACGTCGCTGTCATCCCTTTGCCACCTTGCTTGCTGACTGCGTCAACGACGTGGAAATTATTGTTGATTTTCGTTGAGCCGAAATACAAAGCGGGAGCCTCTTTGCCGCCAACAGGCTCTTTTCCTTCGAGCTTTGGCGCTCCTAATTTCGCTGCCATGGCTTTTAGGCTCGCCATCGACTTCGCAACTCTCGGGTCCACCTGCGCGTTTGCAGTGTTCGGCATCAGCATGGACGTTCCGATGAAGCAACTGGCCGCCAGGATACCAACAAGAAAACTCTTTCTGTTCATGTTGAGACTCCTCTCTAAGAGAAGCGGGCGTGCCGCAACGCGTTGGTGCCACGAAAGCATAACGGGATGGCGTGTGGCATGGTCCCCTTGGCCACCAATAGTCTACTCCGTCAAATTTCGAAGACCAATCGTGAAATCCCGGCAGATCAATGAGGCCCCGCAGAACCGTCGAATTGCTCGTAAGGAAATTTTCACGATTTCATTTATCGGGGCGGACAAGATTAGGCGTAAGCTGTAGGGAAGCAGCGGCCGTAGGAGATCATAGCGACGACTGACCGCTTTCCCTTTTTGGATAGCAGGTGTTGGAAACGCTGAACGTCGGGATTGGGTCCGGAACCCGACTCCAGGGTTGGGCGGTAATCCGCCCGCTCCCTTGACGCTCGGAGGGGCAGTGCCCCGAGGCAGACCGCAGCGTCGGGCCTGACTAACTCACCCTCTTTGAGGGATCGGGCCCCAGATCCGTCACGCAGCGTAATCAGAAACCCCGGGCTTCACCCTCAAAAAGAATGCTCGTGCTCAATTTTCAGGCGTGTTTACGCTCAGGCCCTAGTGTGCCGCGCGCCACCCGCTTTGTTTTGGAGCAGAATGCCACTTCGATTGACTCGAATTATTCTTTCCAATACTTCGGCGGGAGCAAACTCTCATGATGGCCGTCATTCGCAAGCTCAACTACCAGCACTTGCTCTATTTCTGGTCCGTCGTTCGTACCGGCAGCCTCACCCAGGCATGCGAGGAACTGGCGCTGTCCGCTCCCACAATCAGCGCACAGCTGCGCACGTTGGAAGCACGGCTCGGTGAGAAGTTGCTGGAGAAATCAGGCCGAACACTGGTCCCAACCGAGGTCGGACGCTTGGTCTACGGCTATGCCGAGGAGATATTCGGTTTAGGACGGGACCTCGTGGAGGCTCTCGAGCATCGTTCGACACAGCGCCCGCTGCGCTTTGTAGTGGGGGTCGATGATGTGGTCCCGAAGGAAATCGCTCTACGAGTTCTGGAGCCTGCCCTTCAGATCAAGCAGTCTGTGCGCATGATCTGCCGTGAAGGCACGCTCGAGCGCCTGGCGGCGAACCTCGCGATTCACGAAATCGACGTCGTGCTGTCTGACGCACCCATCACGCCCAGCCTCAAGATCCGCGCCTACAGCCATCATTTGGGGACCTGCACGGAAGCGTGGATGGCGCGCGCGACCCTGGCGAAAACGCTCCGCCGGGGCTTTCCGAAATCCTTGAATGGCATGCCCGTGTTGCTACCCACGGACGACACGGCGATTCGCCGCGCGCTCGATCAATGGTTCGCCCAACACGATGTACACCCGGTCGTGATCGGAGAATTCGAGGACTACGCGCTGCTGCGTGAGTTCGCGCGGGCCGGCCACGGATTCGCACCCGTTCCGGTCGTTATGGAGGAGCAATTTCGTCGCCAGTACGACTTCGGACGAATCGGTCTCGCTGACGCGGTGACCTCGGAATTCTACGCGATCTCTTTAGAACGCAAGATCAAACATCCTGCGATCGCGGCGATGGCCGAGAACGCACGTCGGATCTTCTTGCAACTGAACGCCGCCTGACCCCTCAGGCAGCTCGGCCTCGAGGAGGTGGCGATTCGACCGCTCTGTGGCCCTTGGCCACTCATCCTCGTGCCCTGACAGATTCGCGCGCGTTAAACGCGCGCAGTTTCCGCCAGGGATCGCTGCCCGCGGTCGCTCAACCAAAGGTATAATTCCATCCAGGTTCAACCGTCACCTGCCGCACGCACCTCTACGAGGGTATGACGAAGACGGTCTTCGACTCTTGTCCAATTGCGATCGTGACGACCACGACTGCTAAGCGCGACGTCAGATCCAAGGCAGCCTCGGCTGATTAGACCTCCTTGCTGGAGGTCGCGTTTGTCATACCGGGGGTCCCGATGCAATCATCCTCCGCCGTTATCCATCTGGTTTTCTATCAGAGCGCGCTCACGTCGCAGTTCCCTTTGCAGTTCTTCCTCGCTGGGCAACGTGAAACGATAGCGCGAGGCGAACAGTTGCTAGCGAGCGATCGTGGCGCCACGTTATGGTCTACAACGGCGTCGAGCCCACGTGAACAGGGCTGATGAATGTTGATTCTCGTGGAGGTCGCAAACGTCATCCGCCGGTTGGAACGGGCGACGGAGATTACCGAGCCGGAAGCCAACGCGGCGTATGACGATTTCTTGCAACTTGATTTGTTTCTACATCCGTTCGAGCCGTTTGCGGATCGAATCTGGCAGCTTCGTCACAACGTAACGAGCTACGATGCCTGGTACGTGGCGCTGGCCGAGTTGTTTGAATTGCCCCTCGCTACGCTCGACAGTCGGCTTGCCACTGCGAGAGGCCCTCAGTGCCGATTCCTCACGCCTTCATACGCACACCAGGTACAAGACCGCGCAGATTAGCCGAGTAGCCACTGATTGCGACGCGAAGGGCATCCTGCATCTTCCGGCTATCGATGATCCCGCTGAAATGCCAGACGCCTAGTGCCTCTTTTTCAGCCGCGCGGATCAATCGGAGCCGGTGGAGTTCCTCGGGCCTCGATCGCCTCACCTGCCCGCAGACACAGATCCTCGCGATACCGCCCAGCGACGATTTGTACGCCGACCGGACTGCCATTTGCGAGCCCGGAGGAAACTGTCAGAGCCGGAATGCCCATCACCGGAAGCGCTCGCATCAAAAGCTGCGCGTCCCATACGCGTTTGAAACCTGAGTCCCCCTGGAGATCCAGCCCGTCCGGAAAGGGCAACTCGCCTGACACCGGGACCAACAGCACCGCATAATTGCTGAGAAAGAGTTGCCATTGGCGGGTAACCGTCGCGCGCTGAACGAGCGCACGGCTAAGCGCGTCGGGCGGATACGTCGCGACGCGAGGTCTGGCCGCCGCCAGAATCGCCAAAGCACCTGGATCGCCATCGCGCTCGACTGCGTCCGCAAACTCATCGAAGCCGTCGCCGAACCACAGCCGCTCCTGGACCTGCCCCGCCTCGCCCAAAGGCGGCGTCTTCTCGATCTCCTCGACCGTCCAGCCGGCATCGGCAAGCCGGCGCCCCGCTTCCCGAACGGCAGTTTCAACCTCCGGCGCGACCTGCATCCCTGCAGGTCGCGGGCAGAGTGCGGCGCGTAGCGGAAGTGAGGGGCCCTTCGAGGGGCGCAGGCACCCACCAAGGATCGCGCGGATCAGCAGCCGACATCGCCAACAGGCTGATGCGCAAGTCCTCGACCGTGCGGGCCATCGGCCCGGTGATCGCCATGAGTTGGGGCCCAACGCCGACCTCCGGCAAAGAGGCGTTGTACGCAGGGACTCGCCCGAGGCTCGGCCGCAGTCCGTGCACGCCACAGGCATAAGCGGGATAGCGCACCGAGCCGCCGATGTCGGTCCCTAAGCCAATGTGTCCGATACCCGCTGCAACGGCAGCCGCTCCGCCCCCGGAGGAACCACCAGGGGTCAAGCGCGGATTACGTGGGTTTCGGGTGGCGCCGTAGAGCAGGTTGCTCGTAAACCAACGCACTGCAAAGGTAGGCGCGTTGCTGCGCCCGAGCAGCACTGCACCGGAACGTATCAGGTTGTCCAGTGCCGGACTGTTTGTTGTGGCAATGTTTTGCGCATGTAACCGACTACCATCGCTGGTTGCGAACCCGGCCTGGTCGATGTTGATTTTCACAGTGACAGTGACACCGGCCAACGGCCCCGGATCGCCGCCGCGCGCCAACACGGCGTCGACGCGATCCGCCTGCTCCTGAACTTGATCCGCGCGGTAATCGACGATCGCGTTGATCCGAGGGTTGACCGAGTCCAGTCTTTGCAGCGCTGCATCGGCCACTTCGCGGGCGGACACCTTGCGAGCGCGTACCAGGCGCGCGACTTCGCTTGCCGAAAGGCGCCAGAGCTCATTCATGTGCTGTTTCCTGTTCTGACTGCGTGGCTGGTGTGCAGTATTGCGCGGTGGCGCGGCGCGACTCTTGTGCAGTATTGCGCGGTGGCGCGGCGCGACTCTTGTGCAGGAGTCCGGTTTTTTGGATCACCCACACGAGCCTGGGCCGCTTACTGCCTCGCGGTCAGCCCTCCCTTGCTCGTGATGAACTCCGCAATCTCAGCAACCCCCGTACCGCTCTTCAGATTCGAAAAAACAAACGGACGTGACCCGCGCATTCGCTGAGCATCGGCCTGCATCACCGCAAGATCGGCACCGACAAACGCTGCCAGGTCGATCTTGTTGATTACGAGCAGATCCGAACGCGTGATACCGGGCCCACCCTTGCGGGGAATTTTCTCACCTCCGGCAACATCGATGACATAGATGGTCAGATCCGCCAGCTCTGGGCTGAAAGTGGCCGCGAGGTTATCACCGCCCGATTCTATAAAACACAACTCCGCGCGTGGGAATCGACCGCTCATATCGTCAATGGCCGCAAGATTCATGGAAGCATCCTCACGGATTGCCGTATGGGGACACCCGCCCGTCTCGACGCCCATTATGCGTTCCGCCGGCAGTGCCTGGGCGCGGGTGAGAATGAGCTGGTCCTCCTTGGTGTAGATATCGTTGGTGATCACAATAAGGTCGAAATGATCTCTGAGTCGTTTGCACAGGCACTCGACCAGCGCCGTTTTGCCTGAACCCACCGGACCCCCGATTCCCAGACGCAGTGGACCGTATGCCCGAGTGTAGGAGACCGCGCTTGCTGCCGTGCTCATGAGCGAAACAACCTCGTGTATTGGATTTCATGCGCCATTGATGCGAGATCGACCCTGAGGGATGCAGAGCCGACCTCATTTAATGTGGACTGCGCCGCGGCGCTGCCTACGGCCAGCACCGCCTCTTCCAGTCTGGCCACGGCAATTCGCCCGGCTGTCTGCCCCAGGGGAATCAGGCGCACACCCGCCGTCACCAGGCCTGCGAAGTAGCTTTGTAAGAAGGCGGGCAACGCCATCTCGAGGGGAATTCCCTCTTTTCCCATGCGAGATCCGAGCACAACGGACAGCACTGGAGAAATCTCGAGCTCCTGCAGCCGTTCGGCTAGCCAGCCGAGCAGCTCATCAGGCCAAACGCGGCCCAGTGTGGTCAGGCACGCACTGGCTTGCTGAGAAGATTCGAGAGCGAGCTCAGCGGTGCCTCGAAACGCTGCGGCCAACTCCGCGGCTCGTATCAATCCCGGACGATCCTGGATCGCTCCACACCGCCACGCTTCCGAAAAGAAGATCGCCTCATTACGCCCGGATCCATAACACAGATCCGCCTCCAGCCAATCCACGAGTGTGTCGCAGTCGTGAACCTCTCCCGCCTCGACCGCCCATTCGAGTCCGTGTGAGTAGCTGTAGGCGCCGATGGGGAACGCGGGAGAGAGCCAGGTTTGCAGCCGCAATAGACCAAGCGGTGTGATTGGAGAGCGAACCTCACTCATGCCGGTGTGAGGAAGCGGCAGAGTGACCCGGGAGATCCGTCCCATCCGTGTAAGCACCACCCTCGGGTTGAAATGCAACCTCCATCCTCGTGAGCCTTGCGCCCAGTCCGCGTAGCATGAGCTCGATCACATGATCGGGGCGGATCCGCAACGCCCTGAGACCGACCTGCGTGGGCAGGTGCCGGTTGCCAAGATGCCAGGCAATGCGCATCAGTTGGATTGGATCTTCGTGTCCCACTTCAACGACTTGCTCCAGCGCCGCGCGCACGCGGAGCCATCTGCCATCATCCAGCCGCAAGCCGTCCCCGTCGGACATCGCAATGGCCTTGGGCAAGTCGAGTAGAATCTCCTGGCCGGCATCGGTGGTCATCCGGATGCGGGGTCGATGGCGAGCATCGAAATCCAAGCTCACTGAGTCGCTCGCGACTTCACCTGGCCAATGGCCCGCCGGGCAATGAACCGTAGCGTGCGAGATCGTCATCTCAGTACATGAAATAGCGCTGCGCCAGCGGTACCACGGTGGCCGGGTCACAGGTGAGCAACCTCCCGTCCGCGCGCACAACGTAAGTTTCAGGATCTACATCGATGCGCGGTGTCGCATCGTTCAACAGCATGGAACGCTTGCCGATCTTGCGGGTATTCGCAACAGGTAACACTCTTTTCGCAAGACCCAGGGACTTGACCTTCTCCAAGGAGGGCTGGCTCACGAAGGTCACGGAACTCTCAGCCATCGAGCGGCCGAATGCCCCGAACATAGGGCGGTAATACTCCGGCTGTGGGGTCGGAATGGAAGCGTTCGGGTCCCCCATGACCGCGGCGGCAATGGTCCCGGATTTCAGCACCATGTCCGGCTTGACGCCGAAGAACGCCGGGCTCCAGACACACAGATCGGCCAGCTTACCCGGCTCGATGGAGCCCACGTAACTGGAGATTCCATGGGCGATAGCCGGATTGATGGTGTACTTCGCGATGAAGCGGCGCACCCGAAAGTTGTCGTTGGTTCCAGTCTCCTGCGACAGGCGCCCGAACTGCCGCTTCATCTTGTCAGCCGACTGCCACGTACGAAGAATGACTTCGGCAACCCGGCCCATCGCCTGGCTGTCGGAAGTGATGATCGAGCACGCACCCATGTCGTGCAGAATATCCTCTGCAGCGATCGTCTCCTTACGGATACGGCTTTCGGCGAACGCCACGTCCTCGGGTATGCGCTTGTCGAGGTGATGCGTGACCATCACCATATCCAGCGCCTCATCCAACGTGTTGCTCGTGTAGGGCCGTGTCGGAGTCGTCGAGGATGGCAGCACGTTCGGCTCGCCACATACCCTGATGATATCCGGCGCGTGTCCGCCGCCGGCCCCTTCGGCGTGGTACGTATGAATGGTCCTGCCCTTGAACGCGTTGATCGTGTTCTCCACAAACCCGCCTTCGTTCAGGGAATCCGTGTGGATGGCAACCTGCACATCGAGATCGTCCGCGACCGCCAGGCAGCAATCGATCGCGGCGGGAGTTGCCCCCCAGTCCTCGTGCACCTTGAAGCCACATGCGCCGGCTTCGATTTGCTCCACGAGCGCTGCGGGAAGCGTGGCGTTGCCCTTCGCGAAAAATCCCATATTGACCGGGAATGAATCAGCCACCTCGAGCATGCGTCGAATATGCCATGGACCCGGCGTACAGGTTGTAGCCGTGGTCCCGGATGCAGGCCCCGTCCCTCCACCCAACATCGTCGTGATACCTGAATAGAGTGCCTCCTCGAGCTGTTGTGGACAGATGAAATGCACATGCAGATCGATCCCGCCGGCGGTCACGATCTTGCCCTCTCCCGCAATCACCTCCGTTCCAAAAGCGCGGGATGCTGCTGCGGAAATCGGTCGCCTCGAATGTCGTCCCGACACCAAAGCGCCCGGTCAGGAATCCCTTGCCGAGCGGACTGAAGGGGACGAAGCCGATACCGAGCTCTTCGAGCACTGGAAATATTTCGGCCTCGGGCTCCCGCCACCATAGCGAATATTCGCTTTGCAGCGCGGTGACTGGCTGAACGGCATGAGCCCGGCGGATTACGCTCACCCCCGCCTCCGACAGGCCGAAGTGGCGCACCTTCCCTGCTTTGATCAACTCCTTGACCGCGCCTGCAACCTCTTCGATCGGCACGCCCGGGTCCACGCGATGTTGATAGAAGAGGTCGATGGCGTCGATCCCGAGGCGCTTGAGAGACGCATCAGCCACTTCCTTGATGTGTTCCGGCCTGCTGTCCAGCGCGCTCCACCTCTTCTCGCCGCTCGAGGCCGGCTTCCAGCCGAATTTGGTGGCGATGACCACCTGCCCCGTGAACGGCCCAAGAGCCTCGCCAATGATCTGCTCGTTGACGAGCGGTCCGTAGACCTCCGCGGTATCGAAGAACGTCACTCCCTGTTCGACGGCCGCCCGTATGACCGGAATAGCCTCCTCCTTGCTCTTGGGCGGACCATAACTCTGACTGAATCCCATGGCTCCAAAACCGATGGCGGAAACCTCGAGGCCACTTCTTCCTAACATTCGCTTCTTCATTGCTTCAGCTCCAGTTGTTCGATGGGCACGTTGTGGTGGAACCGCGGGAGCAGCGTTAGGAAATCCCGTGCCGTCGGGCCATCGGGCTTGACACCGTTATCAAGCTGAGGTCGTTTCCAAAGCTCGCCCAGCAGGGAGCCCCGCGTATACCGATCGAGCGCGGGGGCGACCGATTGGACATCACCAGGTGTCAGCATGAGTGGTTCCGATGTAAGTCTCGTCTGGATGACAGGTTAGCAGTGGCGGCAAGCGGCATTAAGGGGCAGGATTTGCATGGACTTGTGAGAGCTATTCAGTAATGCCACGTGACAGCTTCCACGACCTGCGTGCCTTAGTCCCGGCGGATTTCGTAGACGTCCTTGCGCAGACCGTCGATCGCATGCTGCACCAGGGTCGCGACTTGCGGTCCGGAGGCGACATTGACAATGGCCGGGGGGGGGCTTGCTGTTTCAAGTGAGGCAGGAACTGTTTGACCATGCGGATCGGGCTCGCGAGGTTGGCGTTGTGGCGCGAACGCACGAGGATGTTCGGGGCGTAGAGCCCGCCTGTTGACCGGTGAATCGATCCTTGAAGGCGTCGGCGCGCATTGCGTACCGCTCTTACCGGTCGAGAGACTCTCGCGCGATTGCGCCTGAAGGCTCGAGCGTACGGGTTCGTGAAAACCTCACGTCGGACGCCAGGACGTGTTATCGTCTGTTTTGCTCGTGATCCTTTCGCCTTGTCTCCTTGGCCTGCTGCCGTTCCGGTGCATCTGACACAGGCCAGCGCGTCATCTCAAAAGCCTCCCGAACCGTTGCAGCGCCACGTTTGCGCGCTGGCGCCTTCCCTGTCCTTTTTTGCGAGATTCTCATGACCAAGTTATATGTCGGCAATCTTCCCTTCACAGCGACCGAAGAAGCGGTCCGCAGCCTGTTCGCTCCGCACGGTACCGTGGAGAAACTCTCCCTGATCAGCGATCGTGATACGGGCAGGCCCCGTGGCTTCGGGTTCGTCGAAATGTCGAACGCGGATGCCTCTCGGGCGATGCAGGCACTGAACGGCGCAGATTTCGACGGCCGCCCTCTCAGGATCAATGAGGCGCAGGACAAGCCGCGCTCGGGCGGCGGCGCCAGGTCTCGGTATTGACCCAGTGGTCATCCCGGCGTTGCGCGCCGGGATGACCCTCCTCCAGGGAAATCCCCCTATGAATGCGACGATGACTTTGCTGGTACCGAAAAAGCAGCACTCCAACTTCGATGAGGCTGAAGTGCTTTCGGATTACCGTCAGCGTCGCGCGCTCGCCGAGTACGAGCGCGCGCAACTCAAGCGTGCGCAGATAGCGGAACAACATTCGGCTTTGAATTGCGCTGACCTTCGCATTCGGGCGTGGGAGAAGGTGCACGGGCTGCGGATGCCCTCAGCCCCCAGGCATCCGGTACTGGCGGCGATCGCGGCTGCCACGCAACTCACACTGGCAGAAGTTCAGAACGAACAACGGCTGCGTCGTGCGCCACGCGTATCGGCCAAGGTCTGACTTCCGCGGCAGCTCCCAGGCAGGCACTGGATCTTTGATCACACTCATGTTTGTTCCGAAGCGGACCGACGCCGCGGTGCTCATACGGGCGGCGTATTTCAGAATCCATGCGGACGGAACGCTTCGCGGTCCTGACAACGGGCTGGCCGCGACTTATGCCGATGACGGTTTCTGGGAACTCGGCCAGCGCAGATATTCGTCATTCGAGTGTACGAGACCGGTCTACCTGCGCGTCACTGACTCGGACGGCAGTCGCGAGTGCCTCGGACCTTACGACC
>Ga0070665_100001159_pt1 | contig 32372 bp, 35 predicted proteins | sample KBSS13metaG_FD_65862 | JGI IMG/M metagenome (GOLD analysis project Ga0070665, IMG submission 65862) | Switchgrass rhizosphere microbial communities from Kellogg Biological Station, Michigan, USA - KBS S1-3 metaG | ecosystem: Host-associated > Plants > Roots > Rhizosphere > Soil ... | reverse complement strand
CGTCGAGGACGATCACGTCGTAGCGCGACGCGCTCGCCATCCACAGCGCGTCCTCGCCCTTCAGCGCGACATCGGCAGGGATGCCGTCGGCGCGCAGGCCGCGCCGGATGAGCCCGGCCATCTTCAGCTCCTCCTCGACGATGAGCACCTTCATGGGCCCACGAGCCGGTAGCCCTTGCCGCGGACCGTCTCGATCGTGTGCGTGCCGAAGGGCCGATCGACCTTCTCGCGCAGCCTGCCGAGGTACACCTCGACGACGTTGGAGCTGTTCGCGTAGTCATAGCTCCAGCCGTACTCCAGCAGGCGCGCCCGGTCGACGACCTCGCCGGCGTGCCGGGCGAGCAGCTCGAGCAGGACGAACTCGATCGGCGAGAGACGGACCTCCGTCCCGGCCTTCGTGACCGTCCGCCGCCCTGGATGGAGCACCAGGCCGGCCGCGGACACGTCGTCGGTGTCACCGTCGAGGTCGAGCAGCGCGGTGATCAGCTGCGCGCCCGAGAAGGGCTTGCGCAGGTAGCCGTCGGCGCCGCTCTCCCGAGCCTGCTCGATCGTGTCACCCGGCTCGATGAGCAGCAGCGCCGTGGTCCAGATCCCCTCCTCGCGCATCCGGCGGCAGGCGTCGTGGCCGGCGAGCACCACGCCGTCGTAGGAGCGACCGGCCCGCAGCTCCTCCAACGCCCGGGCGGGATCCCCCAGCACCGCGACGTGGGCGCCCCGGAACCGCAGAACGCGGCGGGCGAAGGCGGCGACCGGGGGGTCGGGCTCGACGAGCAGGACGTCCACGCCCAGCAGCGTGCACTCCGCAACATGACGGCTGCCTGAACGAAAAGGCAGCGAGGCCGCGACGCGGCTCGAACGCATGGTTAGGTACGCCTAACCATGTTCGCGAACTACCTCATCGGACTGCGCGAGGGACTGGAGGCTGCCCTCGTCGTCAGCATCCTCGTCGCCTACCTCGTGCGGACCGACCGGCGGGACCGCCTGGCCCCCGTCGGGCTCGGCGTCGCGACCGCCGTCGCGGTCAGCGTCGCGTTCGGCGCGCTGCTGACCTACACGTCCGCGGACATCCTGCAGACGGGGCAGTCGCGCGAGACGTTCGGTGGGGCGTTGTCGATCGTCGCGGTGGGCTTCGTGACATGGATGATCTTCTGGATGCGCCGCACGGCGCAGAACATGCGCGCCGACCTGTCCGGCTCGCTGGAGGTGGCGCTCGACCTCGGCGCCATCGCCGTCGCCACGACGGCGTTCATGGCCGTGGCGCGCGAGGGCCTGGAGACGGCGCTCTTCTTCTGGAGCGCGGTCCAGGCCGCGGGGTCCACCCTCTCCCCCGTCGTCGGGTTCGCCCTCGGCGTCGCGACGGCGATCGTCCTCGCCTGGCTGCTCTACCGCCGCTCGGTGACGCTCGACCTGGCGCGCTTCTTCACGTGGACCGGCGCCGCACTCGTCGTCGTCGCGGCCGGGGTGCTCGCCTACGGGGTGCACGACCTGCAGGAGGGCGGCGTGCTGGGCGGCCTCGACTCGCTCGCGTTCGACATCTCCGCGCAGATGCCGCCGGACAGCTGGTACGGCACGCTCCTCAAGGGCACGATCAACCTGTCGCCGCAGACGACGGTCCTGCAGGCGGTCGTCTGGGTCGCCTACATCGTGCCGGTCATGCTCCTGTTCCTGCGCCGCGTACGCGTCCCCGCCGCGGTCGTCGCGACCGCCGCGGCGGCGGTACTGCTCCTGCTCGCGGGATGTGGCGGCTCCGGTGGGTCGCCGAAGGCGAAGGCCGGCGCGGTCGGCGTGACCGCGAGCGACACCGCCTGTGAGACCACCCACGCGTCGGTCGACTCCGGGAACCGGACGTTCTCCGTGAAGAACGCCGGCTCCCAGGTCACCGAGGTGTACGTCTACGGCAGCGGCGATCGCGTCATGGGCGAGATCGAGAACATCGGGCCCGCGACGAGCCGCGACCTCGTCGTCCAGCTGCCTCCGGGCACGTACGAGGTCGCGTGCAAGCCCGGCATGACCGGGGACGGGATCCGCACGCGCCTCACGGTGTCCGGCGCCGCCGCCGGCGCGCCGGCCGACCGGTAGCCGCAGGACGAGCGGTCTCCACGCGAGGCGCCTGTTCCTCTGAGGTTCAGGATCCGTTCAGGCCGCGGCGCACATCATCGTCCGCGTGCCCCGAGCGGTCATCCTGACGGCCGAGGACGGCCTCGCACCGCTCGGGCGCCTCGCGCAACTCATGTTCCGTGACGGCTACCGCCTCCAACCTGCAGCGCCAGCCCACGTTGTCGAGGAGCGACGCCGAGCACGCCAGGACGGCGCCGACGATCACAGCCCCAGGGCGAACGCGGCGCTCAGGCCGACCCCGACGACGATGCAGTAGATCCCGAACGGCGTGAGGCGGTTGGTCTCGAAGAACCGCAGCAGGAACTTCACCGCGATGTAGGTCGTGCCCGCAGCGCAGATCGCTCCCACGAGCGCAGGGCCACGCACGCCGTCGCCATCCGGTCCCAGCAGGTCCGGCACCTTGAGCAGTGCCGCGGCGCCGATGATCGGCGTCGCCAGCAGGAACGCGAAGCGCGCGGAGTCCTCGTTGCTGAGCCCGGCCAGCAGCCCCGAGCTCATCGTCGCGCCCGAGCGCGAGAACCCGGGCAGGAGCCCGATGGCCTGCGACGTCCCGATGACGGCGGCCTTGCCCCAGCCGAGGCGCGCGAGGCGCTCGTCGGACCCGACCTCGGTGTCGAACGTCACGCGCTTGCGCAGCCGCTCGGCCCCGAGGAGCATCACGCCGTTGAGTGTGAGGAAGATCGCCGCGGTCTCCGGCGACGCGAACGCCGCGCGCAGGGGCTTCTCGGCCAGCAGCCCGATGAGCCCGACGGGGATCGTCCCCGCGACGAGCAGCCAGCCCAGCCGGGCGTCGGCGTCGTCGGCGCGGATCTCCCGCTCGCGCAACGAGCGCAGCAGCCCGCCGACGATCCGCTTCCAGTCCGACCAGAAGAAGCCTACGAGCACGAGCGCGGTCGCGAGGTGCGTCGCGACGAGGAACGAGAGGAAGAAGGGGTCGTCCTGGTGGATGTCCCAGCCGAGGATGCGCGGCAGCAGGACGCCGTGCCCGAGCGACGAGATCGGGAACGGCTCCGCGAAGCCCTGGAGCAGCCCGAGGATCGCTGCCTGCAGGTAGCTGATCACGACGGCTGCGACCGCGCGGCGCCGGAGCGCCCGGCGGGACCGGTCGCGAACCAGGCGTACGCGAAGGCGGCAAGTCCGAGTGCGAACGCGGCGATCGCGTGCTTGATGTGATGGTGGGCGGCCTCGGGATCGGTCGCGCTCACGTGCCCGGGGAAGAAGGCCGGCAACGAGGCGGCCGGCTCGACCGCGTAGATGACGGCGATGACGATGAGCACGCCGCCGGCGAGGAGGCTCAGGATCGGGAGGAGGCGGTTCATGGCGGCCACGATGCCGCGCGCTTCCTGACAGCGACATGAACGGCAGGGGCGTCTGGACGACTGGACGAACCGCGCCGAGCAGTCAGGAACGTGCAAGGTTGCGGACCGCATCGTTGCGCCGCATGACCGCCACACACGCCGCCACCCGAGGCAAGCTCGGGCGGACGATGCTCAACAAGGTCCCCGAGATCACCATCTGGTTCTGGGTGATCAAGATCATGTGCACCACCGTCGGCGAGACCGCCGCCGACTACCTGAACATCAACCTCGGGTTCGGGCTCAACAACACGACGTACGTCACCGGAGCCCTGCTCGCGGTGCTCCTGCTCGTCCAGATTCGTCTTCGCCGCTACGTGCCGGTCGCGTACTGGGCCGTCGTCGTGGTCATCAGCGTGTTCGGCACGCTCATCACCGACAACATGACGGACGCGCACAACGTGCCGCTCGCGACGAGCACGGCCGTCTTCGCGGTCATCCTCGCGCTCGTGTTCGCCGTCTGGTACGCCATCGAGCGCACGCTCTCGATCCACACGATCGTGACGACGCGTCGCGAGGCCTTCTACTGGCTGGCGATCCTCTTCACGTTCGCGCTGGGGACCGCTGCGGGCGACCTCGTCGCCGAGAAGTTCGGTCTCGGCTACGCGGTGTCGATCCTCATCTTCGGCGCGGTCATCGGGGCGATCGCCTTCGCCCACTACGTCCTGAAGATCAACGCGGTCCTGACCTTCTGGCTCGCGTACATCATGACCCGGCCGCTGGGCGCATCCATCGGCGACTTCATGTCGCAGAACAGCCACAAGTACGGTGGTCTGGGACTCGGCACGACCGGGACGAGCTACATCTTCCTCGGCTGCATCCTCATCCTCGTCATCTACCTCAGCATCACGAAGCGCGATCAGACGCCACCCGAGCGCGTCATGAGCGAGTCGGCGCCCGCCTGAGCATCGGTACGTGTTCGCCTCCATCACCCAGACCATCACCGACGGCGTCGTCGCGCACGGCGTCGCCGGTGTCTTCGTGCTCATGGCGATCGACGCGCTGCTGCCCATCGGCGGCGAGCTCATCATGGTCGTCGCCGGCGCGATCGCGGCCGGGACGTTCGCCGCCGGGACGCCGACCCTGTTCGGCAGCACGCTGTCGGCCGGCCTGGAGACCTACGTCGTGCTGGCGGTGGCCGGCCTCCTCGGCTCGCTCCTCGGCGCCATCGTCGGCTGGGCCATCGGCGATCGGGTCGGCAGGGACACGCTCGAGCGTCACGGGCATCTCGTGCACCTCGGCTCGGGGCGGATCGACCGCGCAGAGCGGTGGTTCGAGAGGTACGGGGCGTGGGCGGTGTTCCTCGGCCGTCTCACGCCGCTGGTGCGGTCGTTCATCTCCATCCCGGCGGGCCTGTTCGGCGAGCCGTTCGGCCGCTACGTCGTCCTCACCGCGATCGCCTCGGCGATCTGGTGCTTCGGCTTCGCCGGACTGGGCTGGGCACTCGGTGCGAGCTACGACTCGGTCGACCAGGCGACGCATGTCGTCGAGGGGGCGATCCTGCTGGCGCTCGTCATCTTCGGGTTCGTGCTGCTGCGGCGCAGGATCGCTGCGAAGGTTGACGCCTAGCGATCCTATGCCTAGCATCACTAGGTATGAATCCGGAGCGACTCAAGGGCCACCTCGACGGCCTGCTGCTCGCCGTCGTCGCTGACGGCCCCGCGCACGGCTACGCGGTCATCACGGAGCTGGCACGGCGCAGCGCCGGGGCGTTCGACCTCCCGGAGGGGACGGTCTACCCGGCGCTGCACCGCCTGGAGAAGGCGGGGCTGCTCGCCAGCAGCTGGTGCAGCGACGCCGGCCGGCGCCGCCGCGTGTACGAGATCACCCGAGCCGGTCGGCGCGCGCTGCGCGAGCGCAAGGACGAGTGGCGCGGCTTCACGGCCGCGGTCGACGCGGTGCTGACGGGGGCGGCATGAGCCCTCACCAGCTCGTGGATGCCTACCTCGCCGAGCTCGACGCCGCACTCGATCTCCCCATCGCCCGGCGGCGCCGGGTACTCGCCGAGGCTTCCGACCACCTGCTGTGCGCGACGGAGCGGCGCGTGGAGGCCGGTGAGGCGGCGGACGCGGCGCAGCGCGCAGCGATCGATGCGTTCGGCGCCGCGCCGGTCGTCGCCCTTGCGCACGAGCGCGCCGCGGCGCTCGACGCCGTCCGGCCGCTCGGGGCCGGCGTCGCCGTCCTGCTCGGTGTGTTCGCCGCGCTCGTCGCGGTCGCTCAGGGACAGGCATCCCTGGCCTCCGGTCTCGCCGGCGCGATCGCGGTGCTCGCCGTGCAGGTCGCCGCGGTGTGCGGCGTGCTGACGATCGTCCGGCTGTGGCGCCACCGGCGCGACGCCGGCGTCGCGAGCGGGAAGCTGCGGCTCATCGGGCGCGGCGCCCTGATCGCCGTCGCGAGCATCGGCGCGGCCGTCGTCGCGATCGCGGTCGCGCTGATCGTGGGCGGCGACGGCGCCGGCGCGCCGCTCGTGCTTCTGCTCGTCGCGTCCGCGGCGGCCACGATCGCCGTCGGCGCTTTCGCCGTCGAGGCGATGCGCCGCACGGCCGTGGTCGCCCGCCGTGCGGACGAGCCCGCCCCGGGCGACGCGTGGGACGACCTCGCGGCGCTCGCGGGACGGCTGCCGGTGACCGGCCTGCAGCGCCATCCGTGGCGCGTCGCGTGCGTCACGGCGCTGGCGGCCGGGCTGGCCGCCGCGCTCGGTCACCTGGTGGCGGAGGGGCCGCCGGCCGACGGCGCCGGCGACCTGGTCGCGGTCACCGCGATCCTCGTCGGACTGGAGGGCGCCGCGGTGCTCGGCTGCTTCGTGCTGCTGGGCCGGTTCCTGGGTCTCCGACGGGCCTAGGTGTGGTTGGGGCCGTCGTCGGTGCCACGGCCCCGGCGACGGTCGTCGCCCTGGCGGTGGTCGTCGCCCTTGCGGTGGTGATCGCCGGCCTTGTGCACCCGGTGGTGGACGTGGTGGACGCCCCGGTCGTGGCCGACCGGATCGTCGGCGCCGTGGCGGGCCAGGGCCGGCGAGGCGACGCCGCCGAGGGCGATCGCGGCGACTGCGGCTGCTGCGGGGGCGGTGCGGCGGAAGGACATGGACATCGGGACCTCCTGGGTCGTGGTGCGCTTGCCGAGGAGCAGACTGCGGCCGACGCGGTCCCGGTTTCCATGGGACTTAGGTCGCAGTCCGCGCACCGGATCCCCGGGGCAGGTCACCATGCAGGCGATGCCGGCTCGCCACGGAGGGGAACCCCCCAGCGTCACCTCTGCCGTGCTGCGGTTCACGATCGCCTCGTTCCTGGCGATCGCCGTGGTCGTCGTCGGCGGGTTCTTCGCCCTGCGCGGGGTCACCGTGCGCGAGGCCGAGCGCGACACGAGCGACCGCGTCGAACTGCAGGGCGGCCTCGTGGAGTCGGCCGGCCTGACCGACGGGCTCCTGCGCGGCAACCCCGAGGCCATCGCCCGGGTGGACGACGTCGTCGCCGCCCGGCTGCTGAGCGACTCCGTCGTCCGCGTGAAGATCTGGTCGCGCGACGGCCGCATCCTGTACTCCGACGAGCCGGCGCTCATCGGGAAGCGCTTCGGGCTCGGGGCGGACGAGCGCAAGCTCTTCACCACCGGCGGCGCGGAGGCCGAGCTCAGCGACCTCTCCAAGCCCGAGAACCGCTATGAGCGCCAGGAGGGCAAGCTGCTGGAGGCGCACACGCCGATCCGCACGCCGAACGGCACGCCCGTCCTCTTCGAGACCTACGGGCGCTTCGAGTCGACGAGCGCCAACGGGCGCCGCCTGCTCCGCGCCCTCGCGCCGACGCTGATCGCGGCGCTCGTGGTGCTCCTGCTCAGCCAGGTCCCGCTCGCCTGGTCGCTCGCCCGCCGCCTGCAGCGCGGCTACCGCGAGCGCGAGGTCCTGCTCGAACGGGCCATCGAGGCGTCCGACCACGAACGCCGACGCATCGCCGCCGACCTGCACGACGGCGTGGTGCAGGACCTCGCGGGCGTCGCCTTCGGTCTCGCGCCGCTCGCCGACAGCGCGGAGCGCCGGGGCGCCGACGCCGACGCGGCCGCCCTGCGCGACAGCACGACCCGGCTGCGCCACGGCATGCGCGCGCTGCGCACGCTCCTCGTGGAGATCCACCCGCCGAGCCTCGAGTCCGCGGGGCTGGAGGCCACGCTGCACGACCTCCTCAGCTCGCTGCAGGCGCGGGACATCACGACGGAGCTGCATGTCGACGATCGCGCCGTCGCCGGCTCGCCCGCCGACCCGCTCGTCTACCGCGTCGCACGCGAGGCGCTGCGCAACGTCGCCGCCCACGCCGAGGCGTCGACGGTGCGCGTCGACGTCACGCGGGAGGATCCGAGCATCATCCGGTTGACCGTGACCGACGACGGCAGGGGATTCGACGCTGCAAGGCGTGCCGAGCGCGCCCAGGAGGGGCACGTCGGGCTGACGCTGCTCGAGGACCTCGTGGCCCAGCGTGGCGGCACGCTCGTCGTGCGGTCCCAGCCCGGCGACGGGACGACCGTCGAGCTGGAGGTGCCGGCCACGTGATCCGCGTCCTGCTCGCAGACGATCACGGCGTCATCCGTGACGGCCTCGGACGGCTCATCGCCGGGCTCGACGACATCGAGCTCGTGGGGATGGCGGTCGACGGCGAGGACGCCGTGCGACGGAGCGCCGAGCTCGCTCCGGACGTCGTGCTCATGGACCTCGAGATGCCCGAGCTCGACGGCATCGAGGCGACCCGGCGAGTGCTCGCCGACCGTCCCGGGACGGCGGTGCTCGTCCTGACGTCGTTCTCGGATCGCCCGCGGATCCTGGGTGCGATCGAGGCCGGGGCGTGCGGGTACCTGCTCAAGGACGTCACGGCGGACGAGGTCGCCGACGGCATCCGCGCCGCCGCCAGGGGCGAGTCCCCCGTCGACCCACGGGCGGCGCGCACGATCCTCACCGCGCAGTCGGAGCCCGATCCCGCCGAGATACTCTCGACGCGGGAGTCGGAGGTCCTGGCGCTGCTCGTGGAGGGGCTGCCCAACAAGCTCATCGCCCGCCGGCTGGAGATCAGCGAGAAGACGGTCAAGACGCACCTGACGAGCATCTTCCGCGCGCTCGGCGTGACGGACCGGACGCAGGCGGCGCTGTGGGCCGAGCGCCACGGCTTCACCGCACGCCGCGGGCGCTGACTGCGACGGAAGTCCCATTGCGGCGCCGCTCCGGGGGCTTCACGCTCCCCGGACATGCTCCGCAAGCCCACGATCGTCGCCCTGCTCCTCGCCTGCCTGCTGCTCGCGCTTCCCGCGTCGTCGCAGGCGCGCGGCGGCGACGACGAGGTCCGGACGTCGGGGAGCTGCGGCGGCGGGGCGAGCTCCGAGCTGCGCATCCGGGCGGAGGACGGCACGATCGAGCTGCGCTTCGAGGTCCGTGGCGCACGCCGGGGCTCGTGGCGGGTCGTCGTCGTCCAGGAGCGCCGCGTCGCGTGGCGCGGGACCGTCGGCGCGAGCGGCGGCTCGCGGTCGTTCCGCGTGGAGCGCGAGCTCGACGACCTCCCCGGCGCGGACGCGATCATGGTCCGCGCCTCCGGCCCGCGGGGCGTCACGTGCAACGCGTCGGGCACGCTGTCCGGCATCTGAGCGGCGTTCAGGAAGCCGTCATGCGGCGAGGGAGATGCTCCCGGCGATGCCTCGTGCAGTGGCCGTCGTCTCCCGTCTCGTCTGCGCGCTGTGCGTTCTCGTGCTGTGCGGCTTCGCGGTGTTCGACGCACAGGCAGAGCGCATCACGGCGGGCCGTACGCCGCGGGAGTTCGCGCGCCGGCTCGATCCCGGCCTCGGCCACCGCTACGCCTCGGCGATCGGCGTGGCCCACAACGCCGGCGACGACCTGGGCACGGCGACCGAGGCGGCGGCGTACGGCGCGGGCGCGATCGAGATCGACGTCCGCTCGGACGGCAGCGAGCTCTTCGCCTCCCACGACGCGCCGCTGCCGGGCCTGGAGGACGTCGTCTTCCGCGGACCGTCGCTCCAACAGGCCTGGGACGTCGCGGCGCTGCGCGGGACGGTGCTCCTGCACCTCAAGGAGCACTCCCCCGCGTACCTGCGGCGCGTGCGCAGCTTCGTGCTCGCGCAGCCGCGGCAGCACCTGATCATCCAGACCGATGACGCCGCCAGCCTGCTCTGGCTGCAGAAGCGCATGCCGTGGACAGAGCGTCTGCTGCTCGTCCTCGGCCCGTCGCAGCTGACGGAGCTGCGCACGGACGCGCAGCTGCGCGCCGCGATCGACGGCGTCAGCGTGCGCAACCGGCTGGCCAGCCTCCCCCTGCTCGCGTGGCTGGACCAGCAGGGGCTGACGACGTTCGTATGGACCGTCAACGACGAGTCGCGCATGAACGTGCTGCTCGCGCACGGGGTCGACGGGCTCATCACCGACCGCCTCGACATCGTCCGGCTGCTCGGCTCATGACCTGGGGCCGCGCCGTCCGCTCCCTGGCCGCCGCCGTCGTGCTCGTCCTCGCGGTCGTCGTCGTCGCGGGCAACTTCGTGCTCGTGCAGGTCCGGATCCTCGGGATCGGCATCGAGACGCGGCTCGCCTGGGCCGTCGTCGTGCCCGCTGCGGTCGCGTTCTGGGCGGGAACCGTCTGGTCGCGGACGGGGCGCCCCGTACCATCGACGACCATGCCGGGCACCCCGACCGCGGGCATCTGCGAGGACGACCACGAGCTGCGACAGGTGATCCGGCGCGCGCTGGAGCTCGAGGGCTTCGAGGTCCACGCGACCGCGACCGGGACCGAGGCGCTGCGTCGCTACGGCGCCCATCCGCCCGACGTCCTCGTGCTGGACATCGGCCTGCCCGACGCCGACGGGCGCGACGTCTGCCAGGCCCTGCGCGCCCAGGGCGTCGGCTGCCCCGTGCTGTTCCTCACGGCGAAGTCCGATCTGACCGACCGGCTCAGCGGGTTCCACGCCGGCGGCGACGACTACCTGGGCAAGCCGTTCGCGCTCTCGGAGCTGCTCGTGCGCGTGCACGCCCTGCACCGGAGGGCGCCGAGCGCCGCGGCCGAGCGCAACCACGGGTTCGTCCTGGATGCCGCGGCCCACGCGATCGTCCACGGGGAGCGCCGCGTGCGCCTGACCCCGACCGAGTTCCGGCTGCTCGCGGTGCTCGCCGCGAAGCCGGGCGAGGTCGTCCGGCGCGCGGCGCTCGTGGCGGCCGGATGGCCGGACGGCGCCGTCGTGCACGACAACACGCTCGACGCCTACCTGGCCAGGATCCGCCGCAAGCTCCGCGACGCGGAGGCGTCGGTCGGCGTCACGACCGCGCGGGGGATCGGCTACACGCTGCAGTGACCTTCCGCACCCGTCTGCTGCTCGCCGCGATGACGACCCTCGCCGTCGGCCTGGGCGCGCTGCTGGTGCTCGGCAATGTCCTGCTCGCGCAGCGGACGCGCGCGGAGGTGACGAGCGTGATGCGCGCCAACGCGGACGCCCAGATCTCCGCGCTCATCGTGACGCCCACGAGCGTCCACGTGCGCGAGACCGCCAACGACGGCGCGCTCGACCGGCGCTCGTGGGTGTTCGACGGCGACCGGGTCATCGAGCGGCCGCCGGAGGCCACCGCCCAGCTGGACCGGATCGCCACGCGCCTCGGGCGCGCCCGCCGGGCCGCGGAGGCGGAGGGGCCCGGCGACGTCCGGCTGCGCGCGGAGCCGGTCCGGGCGGAGGGCGTCCCTGAGCCGGTGGGCGCCGTCGTCGTCTCGTACTCGACCGAGTCGCTGGAGCGCCTCCAGAAGGAGGTCCTCCTCGGCTCGGTGGTGCTCGCGGCGCTCGTGATGCTCGCTGGTGCGTTCGCGATCCGCAGCGCGCTGAACGGCGCGCTGCGACCGGTCGCACAGATGACCGAGAGCGCACGAGACTGGGGCGCCCACGACCTGGACCGCCGCTTCGAGCTCGGCCCGGCACGCGACGAGCTCACGGGCCTCGCGGCGACGCTCGACGGGCTGCTGGCCAGGATCGCCGCGTCGCGACGGCACGAGCAGCGCTTCGCGAGCGAGGTCGCCCACGAGCTGCGCACGCCGCTGGCCGCGTTGCAGCTGCGCGCCGAGCTGGCGCTGAGCCACCACGACGCGGACGACGAGCGCGACGAGGCGCTGCGCGCGATCGTCGCCGACGCCGGGCGCCTGGGCGAGGCGATCGACGCGCTGCTCGCGATGGCCCGCCACGAGATCGACCCGTCGACCGGCAGCGTCGACCTCGCCGAGCTGGCACGCGAGCTCGAGGACGTCGAGGTCACCGCACCCACCGATCTCCCGATGGCCGAGGGTGACCCGGACATCGTGCGCCGCGCGCTCATGCCGCTCGTCGACAACGCCCGCCGGTACGCGCGGACCGCCGTGCGGGTCGAGCTCGTCGCCGACGAGCGGCGCGTGCGGCTCGCCGTGCGCGACGACGGCCCGGGCGTCGACCCCGACCTCGGCGATCGCGTGTTCGATCCGGGCGTGCGCGGCGAGGACGACCATCCCGGCGCAGGCCTGGGGCTGCCGCTCGCCCGCCGCCTGGCCCGCTCCTGCGGCGGCGACGTCCGCCTGGCGCCAGGCCCGCACGGTGCGTTCGTCCTCGAGCTCCCGGCGCTCAGCGGCCCGGCACCGCGCGCGCCGACGGAGGCGCTGGCGCCGCCGGCCGGAGGCTGACCGCGAGGACCGGGAGCGGCCGCGTCGAAGGTCGGAGGGCGTGCGCGATCTCGCTCCCCCAGCGCAACTTCGATGGCGGCCGGCGTTTTCCGGCCCCTGATGCCGCGCGTCGCCTGCGCCCTCCTCACGCTTGCCCTCGTCGTCGCGCTGCTGGCCGACGCGACGCGCGCCGACGCCCGCTCGCGGGCCCCTCAGCTCACCGGCGTGCGGTGCGTGCCCGCGTCGGCCGTGGGCTGCCGTGGCGGCGTGAAGGTGAAGATCGGTGCCCAGGTGCAGCTGCGCGGCGCTCACCTGGTCACGGGCATGCGCGTCACGTTCCGCTGGCCGCGCGGCGCGCTGGCGACGCGGCTGAAGCGATCGAAGGTCGGCTGGGTCGCGCGCGTTCCCGCGGGGACCGGGCTGGGCCACGTGAACGTGACCGTCCGCGACCGCGCCGGCCGGCGCTCGCGGGCCGTGAAGGTCGCTGTCCTCCCCGCGCCCGTGCCGCGCAACCGGGCGCTGCTCTCTCGCGGCCCGCTGCCCGCAGCCTTCTCGGGGACGGGCATGTGGATCTGGTACATGACGCGCAGCGAGGCCGGCGACCCGTTCGCCATCGCGGCCCGCGCGCGTGCCGCCGGCGTGTCCACCGTCTTCGTCAAGAGCTCCGACGGCGCCGACGACTGGGACCAGTTCGAGCCCGGGCTCGTCTCGCTCCTGCACGCGCAGGGTCTTCGCGTCTGCGCGTGGCAGTTCGTGTACGGCAACGACCCCGAGGGCGAGGCGCGCCTCGGCGCCGCCGCGGCGGCCGACGGCGCCGACTGCCTCGTCATCGACGCCGAGACCCGCTACGAGGGCAAGTACGCGCAGGCGCAGCGCTACATCACCACGCTGCGCTCGATCGTCGGAGCGGGATACCCCATCGGCCTGACGTCGTTCCCCTACGTCGACTACCACGGGCGCTTCCCGTACTCGGTGTTCCTCGGCCCCGGTGGCGCGCAGGCGAACCTCCCGCAGATCTACTGGAAGGACATCGGCGGGACCGTCGACGCGGTGAGCGCCCACACGCTCGCGGTGAACCGCGTCTACGGCGTGCCGATCGCGCCACTGGGGCAGACGTCCGGCGGCGTGCCTCCGGCCGACATCCAGCGATTCCGGGCGGTCTGGTCCGGCTACGGCGCCGGCGGGCTGTCGTGGTGGAGCTGGCAGGCGACGCCCGCGGCGATGTGGAGCACGCTGGCGACCGATCCCGGCCCGCCCGTCGCGGTGACCGATCCCGGCTGGCCGACGCTCGGCAAGGGCGCGAAGGGCGACCTGGTCGTCTGGCTGCAGCAGCACCTCGTGTCGGCGGATCCGAGCGTCCCCGTGGATGGGTCGCTCGGCACGCTGACCGTCACGGCGCTGCGCAACTTCCAGCTCGCGAGGGGCATCCCGCCGAGCGCCACGACCGACGCCGCGACGTGGGCGGCGGTCCTGGCCCTCCCGCTGGCCGCGAAGGACTGGACGCTGGTGCCGTGAAACCCGCGCTGGAGTTCTTCCCCACCGCGGATGTCGACCCGAGCCCCGTTAGCCGCCGGCGACGTCGCGCCGTAGGAAGGACAGGTACGCCGCGACCAGACAGGGGATCGCGTACGCCGCGCTCACCCATGACGCGCGGAGGATCGGTGCGAAGTCGGCCGGCGTCCGCAGGAGGCCCTGCCAGGCGTTGAACTGCGTCGGCAGCAGGTAGGGCTGCAGCCCGCCGAGCCCCGGGATGATCGTGATGAGCTGCAGGAGCAGGCTGATCATCAGCGCGCCGACGACCGCCGCGGCCGAGTTGTGGGTCACGGTGGACAGCAGCAACGCGATCGCCGCGACGGCCAGCAGCGGCCACAGGTAGACGACGAGGCCTGCCGCGATGAGGACGAGCGCCTTACCGGGACCCACCGTCGTGCCCGACAACGTCGTCAGCGGATGGAGTCCGGATTTCAGGATCCCGCCGACGACCGCGGTGACGCCCATGACCACGAGCGCGGCGAGCGCGTAGGTGAACGAGGCGAGGACCTTGGCGGTGAAGATGCGCCCGCGCCCGACCGAGCGGGTGAGGATCGTCTTCAGCGTGCCGTTGTGGTCCTCTGCGGCCACGATGTCCCCGGCGACGAGCGCCGTGATGAGCGGGAAGAGCCAGATCGAGCCGAAGATGAGGATGACCGGCAGGATCGCGAGCCCGGACTGCCGCACGTAGCGCCCGAACGCGACGTCGTTGGGCTGCCCGGACTGCAGGGCGAGCGCGACGACGAAGACCACGGGCACGAGCGCCGCCGCGGCGAGCCCGAGGTACGTGCGCTTCTGCGCGCCGAGCTTGCGCAGTTCCCAGCCGTAGACGGTCCGTAGCGGGGGCATCAGGCGACCTGCACCTCCTCCGGCGCGGTCGTCGTCTCCGGCTCCCCCTCGGTGAGGTGGAAGAACAGGTCCTCGAGCGTCGCGGTGTGCGGGGCGAGCGCGCGGATGCCCAGCCCGGACTGGACGAGGGCGATCGACAGCTCGGCCGCCGCCTCCTCGGTCGCCTCGAAGCGCAGGTCCAACGGGTCGCGCCGGACGCCCTCGATGCCGCGCCGCGACGCGAGGACCTGCAGTGCGCGCTCGTCATCGGTCGTGCGCAGCCGCCACTCCGAGCCGGCCGTGCGCTTGAGGTCGTCGAGCGCGCCCTCGAACACGATCCGGCCGGTCCGGACGATCGCGACCCGGTTGCAGAGCTCCTCGACCTCGGTCAGCAGGTGGCTGGACAGCAGGACCGTCGTGCCGCTCAGCGCGAGGCGCGCGACGAGCGCACGCATGTCGCGCATGCCGGCCGGATCGAGCCCGGTCGCCGGCTCGTCGAGCAGCAGCAGCCGTGGATCGCGGATCAGCGCGGCGGCGACGCCGAGGCGCTGGCGCATGCCGTGCGAGTAGCCGCCGACGCGGTGGCGCTGGCGGTCGGTCAACTCGACGACGTCGAGCGCCCCGTCGATCCGCGATGCGGCGTCTCCCCCGTCCAGGGCGGCGAGCATCTCGAGGTTCTTGCGGCCCGTGAGGTACGGGTAGAAGCGCGGCGCCTCGACGAACCCCGCGACGCCGTCCAGCGCCCGGGCGCCGTCGACGAGCGGGTCGGACCCGAAGAGCCGCACCTCGCCGGCCGTGGGCACGATGAGCCCGAGCAGCATCCGCAGCACGGTCGTCTTGCCCGCGCCGTTGGGTCCCAGGTAGCCGTAGACGTCGCCGGGCTCGACGGTGAGGTCGACGCCGTCCACGGCGACGACCTCCCCGTAGCGCTTGACGAGACCGCGAGCCTCGACCGGGGGTGCGGTCACGTCAGAGCCCACGTGCCGCCGCCTCGGCCGCGGCAGGCGGGACGGAGCCGATGATCGTGTAGGTCACGCCGCCGCGCTCGAAGCGGACGACCGTGCCGAGCGCCGTCGCGAGCTCCTGTCCGTCGACGCCGCCGATGGACACCTTCGGCAGCGGGAGGCTGCCGTTCGCCCCGCCGGTCGTGGCCGGCTGCTCGAGGACCGCGATGCCGCCCAGCCCCTTGCCGTAGGTCACGACGGCGCCCTTGCTGCCGTCGAAGTCGACGAGGCGGACCTCGTGGCGCGGCAGGCCCACGAGCGTCCCCGGCGCGGCGAGGCGGAACGGGATCGCCTTCGAGACCGGTCCGGCGCCCGTGACCTCCGGGCCCGACGAGACCGGGCCGTGACCGCCGAGGTCGACGTTGCTGACCTTCACGCCGGACGGGAGCGGCGCCTGGAGGTCGGACGCGGCAACCGGGCCGAACGAGATGTCGGTGGCCTCGAGCTGGAGGACCGGCTTGGCGTCGCCGGAGGCGTACACCGCGGCCCGCAGGGGCGTCCCGGTGGCGGCATCCCACGCGAGCTCCGCCGCGTTCGTCAGGCCGCCGTCGTGCTTGGGCGAGATGCGGACCGTGTACGCGGGCCGCCCGGCGACGTTCGAGGGCACCGCGCTGCCGATGTCCGCGCTGCTCGCGATGTCGCCGAGCGTGCGCTGGATGTCGGCCACGCTCGGCGTGCTCCCCTGCTCGGGCTTCGCGGTGTTGCGATGCGGCAGGGTGATCCGGTACGCCTGGTTCGTGGAGCTGTCGAGAATCGTGACCGTCGTGCCGTCGCTCGTGATCTGCGCGTCGCCGCGGTCGGACTGCAGCTCGAGCCGGATCCGCCCGTCGGCCGTCGCCCAGAGGCGCCCGCTCGCTCCGGACAGCAGGGGCGTCGATCCCTGCGGGAGGCTGCCCGTGTCCACGAGGTGGTTCGTGAACGAGATCCGCGCGGTGACGCCCTGCACGGGCGGAGCCGCGAGCGCATCGTGGACCGCCTGCGCGAGCGGCTTGGGCGGGGGCGTGGCGCCCGACCCGCCGATCGCCGCGACGGCGATCGCAGCGCCGCCGCAGAGGACGACGAGCGCGGTGGCGATGATGGCGAGCAGTCGAGTGGTGGAGGTTCGGCGGAGCATGGCGTGCCTCGTCAAGGGGAGATGGGGACGTCGGGGACGCTACGCCCGGTCTCTGATCGTTCTCTGACGATCTCGGGCGCAGCCGGCAGGACGAGGGTGAACGTCGCGCCGTCGACCTCCACCCGCCCGCCGTGGGCCTCGGCGATCGCCCTGACGATGGCGAGGCCGAGGCCCGTCCCGGGCCGGGACCGCGAGGCGGGCGCGCGCCAGAAGCGCCCGAACGCCGCGTCGGCCTCACCAGGCTCCAGGCCCGTGCCCGCATCGGCGACGGCGAGCCGCGCGACGCCGGCCTCGCCGGTGACGAGGATCCGCACGGGCGGGCGGCCGTGGAGGAGCGCGTTGGCGAGCAGGTTGTCGAGCGCCCGCCGTAGCGAGGACGGCTCCCCCTCCACGGCGGCCGGCGACCTGACCTCGACGCCGACGGCCTCGTGGCCCTCGGCCGCCGTCCGCGCCAGGTCGCCGAGCTCCACGAGCTCCCGCGCGGGAACGCCCTGGCCCTGGCGTTCGAGCACGAGGAGATCGTCGACGAGGCGCGCCAGCCGCTCCGCGTCCGCCTGCAGATCGGCCATCGTCTCGGGGTCGGCGCCGTGGCGCGCGACGTACTCCACGTTGCCCCGCAGCGCCGTGACCGGCGTGCGCAGCTCGTGCGACGCGTCCGCGAGGAACCGCCGCTCCGAACGCTGGGCGGACTCGAGCGCGGCGAGCATGCGGTTCAGCGTGTCGGTGAGCGCGGCGACCTCCCCCTCGCGGGGGGCCGACGGCAACCGCCGCGACGCATCGCCCACGCGCTCGATCTCCCCGGCTGCCGCGGTGAGCCGCCGCAGCGGCGCGAGGCCGCGGCCCGTGAGGATCGCGGCGGCCAGCGCGCCCACCGCCGCGGCCAGGACGCCGAAGAGCAGCAGGAGCGTCCGGACGTCGTCGGCCGTGTTCTCGATGTCGCGCTGCGAGGAGGCGACGACGACCGCGCCGCCGCCCGCGAGCTGCGCGGCGTCGGTCAGGGGAGCGACGAAGACACGCAGAGGATCGCCGGCCAGCGTCGTCCGCCCGTAGCTCGACCGGCCGTCGTCGATCGCGCGGCGCAATGGCTCCCCCGCGCCCAGCAGGCGTCCGCCGAGGGTCGACGAGCGCGCCACGATCCGCTCCTTCCGGTCGACGACCTGGACGAGCAGGTCCTGCCCGCCGTAGGGCGCGTCGAGCGCCCCCGGGCTCGTGAGCAGCGCCGGCGCGGAGACGCTGAGGCGCGCGATGTCGACGGCCCGCCCGCGGAGCCCGCGGTCCTGCGACGCGCGCAGCTCGTGGCGCACGACGAGCTCGGCCGCGGTCCCCAGCGCGGCGACGGCGAGGAACACGCCGAGCGCCGAAGCGAGCGCGATGCGCAGCCGCAACGAGCGCACGGTTCAGGGCTCCAGGACGAACCCGACGCCGCGCACGGTCCGGATGAGCTCGGCGTCGCCGAGCTTGCGCCGGAGGCTCGAGACGCATCGGTCGACGACGTTCTCCACCGCCGACGCGCCCCAGAGCTCGTCGAGGGCGCGTTCGCGCGTCACGACGGTCCGCGCGTGGCGCATGAGCAGCTCGAGCAGCGCGCTCTCGCGGTCCGTGAGCTCCGTGTCGCGCCCGTCGCGGGTCACGGTGCGCCGCACCGGATCGAGTCGCAACGATCCGGCGGCGAGCGCGCCGCCGGTTCCCCGGCCGCGCCGCGCGATGGCCGCGAGCCGCGCGAGTAGCTCCTCGACCGCGAACGGCTTGACGAGGTAGTCGTCGGCGCCCGCCTCGAGCCCCGCGACGCGGTCGGCCACCGCGTCGCGCGCGGTGAGCAGCAGCACCGGCGCGGTGAGCCCCCGCTCGCGCAACCGCCGGCACACAGCGAGCCCGTCCATGCCGGGCATCGCGACGTCGAGGACGACGGCATCGGGGGCCCGCCGCTCGACGGCGACGAGCGCCGTGCCACCGTCGGCGGCCGACTCGACCTCGTTGCCCTCCGCCCCGAGCGTCCGCACCAGCATGCGCCGGACGGAGGGGTCGTCGTCGACGACGAGGATGTGAGCCGCCATGCCGATCAGCGTACGTCCGCGCGCATCGACTGCACGCGCGGGACGTGCCGCCGGCGGTGGTTCTACGGCGAGGGGACGACCCGCATCCAGGGCTTCGGCGTCTCCCAGCCGTCGGGGTAGCGCTCCTTGGCCTGCTCGTCGCTGACCGCGGCGGTGAGGATCACGTCCTCCCCGGGCTGCCACTGCGCGGGCGTCGCGACCTGGTGCGAGGCGGTGAGCTGCAGCGAGTCGATGACGCGCAGCACCTCATCGAAGTTGCGCCCCGTCGTCATGGGGTAGATCAGGACGAGCTTGACCTTCTTGTCCGGGCCGACGACGAAGACGTTGCGCAGCGTCGCGTTCTGGGCCGGCGTGCGCTCGGTCGGATCGCCCTCGACGTCGGCGGGCAGCATCCCGTAGAGCTTGGACACGTTGAAGTCGGTGTCCGCGATCAGCGGGTAGTTGGGCCGGGTGCCCTGGACCTCCTCGATGTCACCGGCCCACGTCTGGGCGCCCTCCAGCGGGTCGACCGAGAGGCCGATGATCTTCACGCCGCGCTTGTCGAACTCCGGCTTGATGCTCGCCATGTAGCCGAGCTCGGTGGTGCAGACGGGGGTGAAGGCGCGCGGGTGCGAGAACAGCACGGCCCAGTCGTCGCCGATCCAGTCGTGGAAGGAGATCCTTCCCTCCGTCGTGTCCGCCTCGAAGTCCGGCGCGGTGTCGCCGATGGTCAAGCTCATGTCGTCTCCTAGGTCTGGCCGTGGGGAAGGCTCGTGTCAACCCAATACGTCAATTCTTATCCACAATTGTAGTTAACGCTTCTCTGGTCGAGAGTGGCTGGCGCCCGGAACGCGGCATCGGGGAGACTTCCGGCTCCCCCTGCGATTGAGAGGACTCCCCACATGCAGCTCGGAATGGTCGGCCTCGGACGGATGGGTGCCAACATGGTGCGCCGGCTGCAGCGCGGGGGGCACGACTGCGTCGCGTTCGATCGCCACCCGGAGAACGTCCAGGCCGTCGTCGCGGAGGGTGCGACCGGGGCCGCCTCGCTCGAGGAGCTCGTCGCGAAGATGGACAAGCCGCGGGCGGTGTGGCTCATGATCCCGGCGGCCTACGTCGACGCCACGCTGGACGACCTCCTCCCGCTGCTGGACACCGACGACGTCGTCATCGACGGTGGCAACTCCTTCTACCAGGACGACCTCACGCGCTCGGCGCGCCTCGGCAGGCGTGGCATGCACTACGTCGACTGCGGCACGAGCGGCGGCGTCTGGGGGCTCGAGCGCGGCTACTCGCTCATGATCGGCGGCGACGGCGCCGCCGTCGGCCGCCTCCAGCCGATCTTCGAGACGCTGGCGCCCGGCGTCGAGGCGGCGCCGCGCACGCCCGGCCGCGAGGGCGACCTCGCCCCCGGCGAGGCGGGCTGGCTGCACTGCGGACCTCCCGGTGCGGGCCACTTCGTGAAGATGGTCCACAACGGCATCGAGTACGGGATCATGGCGGCCTACGCGGAGGGCCTGAACATCCTCAAGAACGCTGATGCCGGCGCCCGGTCGGCGGAGATCGACGCCGAGACGGCGCCGCTCGCGCATCCGGAGCACTACCGCTACGAGATCGACGTCGCGGCCGCGACCGAGGTCTGGCGGCGCGGCAGCGTCATCGCGTCGTGGCTCCTGGACCTCACCGCCCAGGCGCTCGCACAGTCGCCCGACCTCGACGGCTACGCCGGCCGGGTCTCGGACTCCGGCGAGGGCCGCTGGACGGCGATCGCGGCGATCGAGGAGGGCGTGCCCGCGCCGGTGCTGACGACGGCGTTGTACTCGCGCTTCGCCTCCCGCGACCTCGACTCGTTCGCCAACAAGGCGATGTCGGCCATGCGGTCGGAGTTCGGCGGCCACGACGAGAAGGCCAAGACTCAGGGATGACGGCCACTGCCGACGTCCTCGTCATCTTCGGGATCACCGGCGACCTGGCGAAGGTCATGACGTTCCGATCGCTGTACCGGCTGGAGCGCCGCGGGCTGCTGCACTGCCCGATCGTCGGCGTCGCCAGCAGCGACTGGTCCGTCGACCATCTCCGCGAGCACGCGAAGGCGTGCATCACGGGGACCGGCGAGAAGATCGACGACGAGGTGTTCGCCCGGTTCGCCAAGCGCCTCTCCTACGTCTCGGGCGACTTCAAGGACCCGGCCACGTACGAGCGCGTCCGCGACGCGATCGGCGGCGCGACCACGCCGGTGTTCTACCTCGAGATCCCGCCCTCCCTGTTCGGCTCGGTCATCGGCAGCCTCGCGGAGGCGGGGCTGACGAAGAACGCGCGCGTCGTCGTGGAGAAGCCGTTCGGCCACGACCTCGCCTCCGCCCGCGCGCTCAACGCCGAGGTGCACCGCCACCTCGACGAGTCCCAGCTCCTGCGCATCGACCACTTCCTGGGCAAGATGGGCCTGGACGAGGTGCTCTACCTGCGCTTCGCCAACACGGTGCTCGAGCCGGTCTGGAACCGGCTGTACGTCGCGAGCGTCCAGATCACGATGGCCGAGAACTTCGGCGTCGAGACCCGCGGCGGCTTCTACGACCCCGTCGGGGCGCTGCGCGACGTCGTGGTCAACCACATCATGCAGGTCATCGGGGCGACGGCGATGGAGCCGCCGTCCGGCGGTGATCCGCAGACGCTGAAGGACGGGATGACGACGGTGTTCCGCGCCATGCCCGCCGCGGACCCCAAGCACTACGTCCGTGGCCAGTACACGGGCTACCTCGGGACGCCCGGCGTGCGGGAGGCGTCGACCACGGAGACCTACGTCGCGCTGCAGCTGAGGATCGACAACTGGCGCTGGCACGGCGTCCCGTTCTTCATCCGCGCCGGCAAGCACCTGCCGGTCCACGAGACGGAGGTCCGGCTCGTGTTCAAGCACCCGCCGCGGCTCGGGTTCTTCCCGGCCAGCCACGTGCCCGCGCCGAACCAGCTCGTCATGCGCTTCGACCCCGCGACCGGCGTGCGGCTGATCCTCGACGCCCGGCGTGCCGACCACCCTGAGCCGGAGGAGATCACGCTGGACATGGAGTTCGCGGAGGAGGGCGGCGAGGGCGCGACGCCGTACGAGGTCCTCATCGAGGCCGCGATGGCGGGCAACACGCTGCGGTTCGCGCGCCAGGACAACGTCGAGGAGTCCTGGCGGATCATGCAGCCGCTGCTCGACGCGCCGCCGCCCGTCCACGCCTACGCCCAGGGGACGTGGGGGCCCAAGGAGGCCGAGGCGCTCGTCGCCGGCCACGGCGCGTGGTACGGCCCGTGGACGAAGTAACCGGGTCGACCGCCCCGGCGGGCTCGCCGTTCCCGCCGATCGCGGACTACGCGTTCCTCTCGGACTGCCACACCGGGGCGCTCGTCGCCCCCGACGGGTCGATCGACTGGCTCTGCGCGCCGCGCTTCGACTCGCCCAGCGTGTTCGGCAGCCTGCTCGACCGAGAGGCAGGCAGCTTCCGCTTCGCGCCGTTCGGGCAGCAGGTGCCGGTCTCGCGCCACTACGAGCCGGGCACGAACACCGTCGTCACGACGTGGAACACGTCGACCGGCTGGGCGGTCGTCCGCGACGCCCTCGTCCTCGGCCCGCGCCGGCACGACGACACCGTCACCCCGCACACCCGGCCGCCGACCGACGAGGATGCCGAGCACCTCCTCGTGCGCACCGTCCGATGCATCGACGGCCGCGTGGAGATCGAGCTCGTCTGCGAGCCCGTGTTCGACTACGGGCGCTCAGCCGCCGACTGGGAGTTCGCAGACGAGGAGCGCCACACCGTGGACGCGACCGGGGCCGGCGTGACGCTGCGCCTGCGGACCGATCTCGTCGCCGGCATCGAGGGTGGTCGCGTCCGCGCCAGGCACGTCCTCGAGGAGGGCGACGCGTGCTTCTGCGCGCTGAGCTGGAGCGAGGGCCTCGCGGTGCCCGACGACCACGACGACGCCGTCCGGCGGCTGGAGGCGACGACGCAGTTCTGGCGCCGCTGGCTGGCGAGCACCCGCTTCCCCGACCACCCGTGGAGCCAGGCGATCCAGCGCTCGGCGCTCACGATCAAGGGCCTGACGTACATGCCCACCGGCGCGACGGTGGCGGCGTTGACCACCTCGCTGCCGGAGACGCCGGGCGGCGAGCGCAACTGGGACTACCGCTACACGTGGATGCGCGACACGAGCTTCACGCTGCGTACGTTGCACCTCCTCGGCCTGGACTGGGAGGCGGAGGAGTTCATCCAGTTCGTCGCCGACCTCGAGCCCAACGAGGACGGAGGCCTCCAGATCATGTACGGCATCGACGGCCGCCGCGACCTGACCGAGGAGATCCACCCCGAGCTCTCCGGCTACGGCGGCGCGCAGCCCGTCCGCACCGGAAACGGCGCCTTCCAGCAGCGCCAGAACGACGTCTACGGCGCCGTCCTCGATGCGATCCTGCTGCACACCCGGCACAGCGAGCGCCTCCCTCGCCGCCTGTGGCCGATCGTGCTCTCGCAGGCCGAGTGCGCGACGGCGGTGTGGCGCGAGCCCGACCAGGGGATCTGGGAGGCGCGCGGGGCGCCGCAGCACTACGTGTCGTCGAAGCTCATGTGCTGGGTGGCGCTCGATCGCGCGTCGCAGCTCGCCGGCATCCGCGGCGACCACGCGCACGAGCAGACGTGGCAGGCGACGGCCGCGGAGATCCGGGCGGACATCCTGGCCCACGGCGTGAGCGACCGGCAGGTGCTGCGCCAGCACTACGACACCGACGCGCTCGACGCGTCGAACCTGCTCGCGGCGATCTTCGGCTTCCTTCCGGGCGATGATCCCGTCCTGCGGGCGAGCGTCCTGGCGATCGCCGACGAGCTCACCGACGACGGCTTCGTCCTGCGCTACCGGACCGAGGAGACCGACGACGGGCTCTCGGGCAAGGAGGGGACGTTCCTCATCTGCTCGTTCTGGCTCGTATCGGCCTTGACGCGGATCGGCGACCTGCAGCGCGCGCGTGACCTCATGGAGCGGCTCCTGCGCATCGGATCGTCGCTGGGGCTGTTCGCGGAGGAGTTCGACGCCGGCACCGCACGGCATCTGGGGAACTTCCCGCAGGCGTTCTCGCACCTCGCGCTCGTCGACGCCGCGATGCGCCTCATCCTCCGGGAGCGTCTGGGTGAGCTCAGCGGGGAGGCCATCGACTGATGGACATCACGCTCTTCACGGATCCCGCATGCCCGTTCGCGTTCTCCGCCGAGCCGGTCCGCCAGCGACTGCGCTGGCACTACGGCGACGGACTCACGTGGGGTCTGCACATGATCGTGCTCACCCACGAGCCCGGCGAAGCGGAGAAGCTGGCCGCCGGCGCGCCGACGCTGCAGCGCAGGCACGGGATGCCGATCCACCCCGAGCCCTATCCGCGACCGGCCTCGTCGGAGCCGGCCTGCCGCGCGGTCGTCGCCGCCCGGCTGCACCGGCCCGACGCCGAGGCCGCGCTGCTGCGGCGGCTGCGGATCCGCACGATGGCCGGCGGTCTGCTCGACGATCCCGAGCTCATCGCGGCGGCGGCCTCCGACGTCGGGATCGCGCCGGACGAGCTCGCCGCCTGGTGCTCGGGGGACGAGGTCGAGGCGACGCTGCAGGCGGACATCCGCGCCGCCCGCTCCCCCTCCCCCGCCGCCCGCTCGCTGGACCACAAGCTCGGCGGCCCGCGGGGGGAGCGCCGCTACACGGCACCGAGCTACGAGCTGCGGCGTGCCGACGACGTGACCTTCGCGATCCCCGGTTTCAACCCGATCGAGGCGTACGAGGCGGCGATCGCGAACCTCGAGCCGGACCTGCCACGCCGCCCCGCTCCGGGGTCCGTGTCCGAGGTGCTCGCATGGGCCGGCGAGCCGCTGGCGACGGCCGAGATCGCGCTCATCGCCGGCCTGGACATCGAGAAGGCCCGCGCGGAGCTGAGCGCGGTCGCCGAGCCGCAGCCCGCCGGCGCGGACTGCTACTGGGCGCCGGTTTAGCCGGTCAGGCGGCCTGCGCGAGCAGGACCGCGATCGCGCGCCGTCGCTCCTCGGGGGTCGCGCGGTCGAGCGTCAGCAGGCCGTCGAGGTGATCGATCTCGTGCTGCAGCAGCGATGCGGCGAACCCCTCCACGTCGAGCGCACGCGCGCGACCCTCGAGGTCCTCGCCGACCACGCGCACGGCCGTCGATCGCTCGACCGCGACGACGATCGCGTCGAAGCTCAGGCAGCCCTCGTGGAACGTCGCACGTTCGGCGGACCGCTCGACGACCCGCGGGTTCACGAGGACGTCGACCTCCTGGTCCGGGTCGGTGCGGAACACGAAGAGCCGCCGCAGGAGCCCGACCTGCGTCGCGGCGAGCCCCGCGCCCGCCGCGTCCTCGAGGCTGCGTCGCATCCGCGCGACCTGGGCGCGCAGGATGTCGTCGACCTCCGTCACCGGAAGGGCGACCTGGCGCAGCGCCGGGTCGCCCCACTGCCGGATCCAGGCGTCCGGCACGTCTACGGACCGTGCACGCCGGCGTGGAGGTCGTCGGCGTAGGTCGTGTAGTCGTAGATCGCGTTCGCCGTCGTCTTCACGGCCGGCCCCATCTCACGCACGATCGGCAGCCCGCCGAGCGCCCGGTCGAGCTCCTCGGGCGCCGGGACCTCGATGACGCAGAGCACCGAGCGCTCGCCGGCGATCTTCCAGATGCCCTTGATCGCCCCGGCCTCGATCGCTCCGACGGCGGCGGTCGCCTCGCGACGCCAGGTGTCGATGAGATCCGCGTTCGTGACGTTCGCGGGCTGGGTGATGTCGAAGCGGACGAAGAACAGCACGCCATTTTCCTCCCTCGTGGACGGCGGAAGACTAACGACGCGCCTTGCGTGCACTTGCGCAAGTGGATACACATGTCGTGTGACTCTCATCGCAACGAACCCCGCGACCGGCGACGAGCTCGGCCGCTATGACACCGCGACTCCGGCACAGGTCGAGGCGGCCGTCGGCCGGGCCCACGACGCGTTCCTCGCCTGGCGCGAGCGCCCGCTCGCCGAGCGCGCCGACCTCGTGCGCGGCCTCGCCTCCACCCTGCGCGCGAACAAGGACGAGCTGGCCGCCCTGGCCACGGCGGAGATGGGCAAGATCCTCGGCGAGTCCGCCGGGGAGGTCGAGAAGTCCGCGTGGTTCTGCGAGTACTACGCCGACCAGGCCGCGGAGCTGCTCGCGCCGCGCCGCATCGACGGGGACCAGCTCGAGAACTGGGTCGAGCAGGTGCCGCTCGGCCCGATCGTCGCGGTCATGCCCTGGAACTTCCCGTACGTGCAGGTCTTCCGCTTCGCGCCCGCGATGCTCGTCGCCGGCAACGTCGTGCTCCTCAAGCACGCGCCCAACGTGCCGGGCTGCGCGGTGCGCATCGCCGAGCTGTTCACGGAGGCGGGTTTCCCGGAGGGCACGTTCGGGACGGTGCTCAGCGACGTCGACGCCGTCGAGCAGATGCTGGCCGACCCGCGCGTGCGCGGCGTGACGCTGACCGGCTCGGAGCGGGCGGGATCCAGCGTGGCCGCGATCGCGGGTCGCGAGCTCAAGACGTCGGTCCTCGAGCTCGGCGGCTCGGACCCGTTCGTCGTGCTCGAGGATGCCGACATCGAGCAGGCGGCGGCCGGGGCGGTCGCGTCGCGCTTCACGAACGCCGGCCAGGCCTGCATCAACGCCAAGCGCCTCATCGTCGTCGAGGAGGTCGCCGATGCCTTCGAGCAGGCGGTGATCGAGAAGACGGCCGCGCTGCGCGTCGGCGACCCCACCGACCCGTCCACGCAGATCGGGCCGCTCGCGCAGCCGCGCTTCGCCGAGGCGCTGCGGGCGCAGATCGAGGAGTCCGTCGCGGCCGGGGCCGAGCAGCACACGGGTGGTTTCCGGGAGGGCTCCTGGGTCGACCCGATCGTCCTCACCGGCGTGGACCGCTCGATGCGCGTGTTCCGCGAGGAGACGTTCGGCCCGGTCGCGGCCATCGCGCGCGTGCCCGACGAGGAGGCCGCGATCGCGCTGGCCAACGACACCGACTACGGGCTCGGGGCGTCCGTCTGGACCGCCGACCACGAGCGTGGCCGCTCGGTCGCGTCCAGGATCGAGGCCGGCATGGTCTTCGTGAACGCGGTCGTCGTCTCCGACGCGCGCCTGCCGTTCGGCGGGATGAAGCGCAGTGGCTACGGACGCGAGCTCGGGCCCTGGGGACTGCTGGAGTTCACCGACGTCCGTTCGATCGCGGTCGCGTAGCACCGCGTCGCGTTTGACGTCACTTTGCCAAGTGGATACAGTCGGCACAGCCTTTGAGAGGAGAGACCGCCGTGCCCGATCGGCTCATCGCCCACCTCGCACACGTCGAGGTGCTCAGCCCGAAGCCCGAGGAGTCCCTGCGCTTCTACCACGACGTCCTCGGCCTGGAGGAGTCGGGCCGCGAGGGCGGCTCCGTCTACCTTCGCGCCTGGGGCGAGTGGGACCACCACAGCCTCAAGCTCACCGAGTCCGACGAGCCCGGCCTCGTCCACATCGGCTGGCGCATGCTGAGCCCCCAGCACCTCGAGCGCGCGGTCGCGCAGGTCGAGGCGGCCGGCGCCGGCGTCGGGTGGAAGGACGACTCCACCGGGCACGGCCCCGCGTACGAGTACCGCGGCCCGGGCGGCCAGATCCACGAGCTCTTCTACGAGGTCGAGCGATGGCAGGCGCCGCCGGAGATGGCCTCCTCCTATCCCAACCGCCCGCAGGCCTACGTGCCCCGCGGCATCGCGCCCCGGCAGATCGACCACGTGACGGTCATGACGACGAACCCGCTGGACGACGCCGGCTGGTACCGCGACGTCCTCGGCTACCGCTTCACGGAGTACACGGTTCTCGACGACGCCGAGGTCCCGGTGTTCGCGATGGTCACGAACTGCGAGAAGTCGCATGACCTCGGGCTCGTCATCGAGCAGGCGGGCGTCCCCGGGCGGCTGCACCACGTCTCGTATTGGGTCGACTCGCGCGACGAGCTCCTGCGCGCCGCGGACATCCTCCTCGGCGCGGGCATCCCGATCGAGTTCGGGCCCGGCCGCCACGGGATGGGCGAGCAGGACTACCTCTACGCGCGCGAGCCGGGCGGCGTACGCATCGAGGTCAACACGGGCGGTTATCGGCTGTACATGCCCGACTGGGAGACGCTGCGCTGGACGCCGTCGCAGGGCTCGAACGTCTTCTACCGCAACGTCGCGATGCCCGAGTCCATGCTCGAGGCCGCCCCGCCGCTGGAGACGGACCGCGGCGACCTGAACCCCTGGGCCGCGTCGAGCGTCCACTGATGGCGGCGGTCGAGCGGGCACTCGTCGTCGGCGGCGGGATCGGCGGGCTGGGCGCCGCGACGGCGCTCGCCCAACGCGGCATCGACGTCGAGATCGTCGAGGTCAAGCCCGACGCCGAGGTCTACGGCGTGGGCATCAACCAGCCGGGCAACTCGCTGCGGGCGCTCGACGCGCTGGGCGTGCTCGACGACGTGCTGGCGGTCGGCTACCAGTTCGACGGCTGGGACTTCCGCGACGCCGACGGGAACCTCGTCGTCGGCGTCGACACGAGCCTGGGCGACGAGCGCATCCCGCACAACAACGGCCTCGCCCGCCGACAGCTCCACGAGATCCTGCTCGGCGCCGCCGACCGGGCGGGGGTGCGGATCTCCTACGGGACGACGTTCACCGAGCTGCGCAACGCCGGCGACGTCGCGGAGGTGGACCTGAGCGACGGGCGCGAGGGCACCTACGACCTCGTCGCCGGCTTCGACGGCATCCGCTCCCCCACGCGCGAGATGCTCTTCGGCGAGGGGGCGCGCTCGCAGTACGCGGGCTACGTCATCTGGCGCGTCACGATCCCGCGCCCACCCGAGGTCACGCGTGGCGCGATCTACCAGTCGGTCGGCGTGAAGGCGGGCTACATCCCGCTCTCGGACGACTCCATGTACCTCTTCAACGTCACGCCCGAGCCCACGGCCGTGCGGGTCCAGGGCGACGCGGCGGTCGAGGCGCTGCGCGAGCGGCTGACGGACTTCGGCGGCATCGTGGGCGACATCCGCGACGGGCTGAAGCCCGGCGACGACGTCGTCTACAGCCCTCTCCACGAGGTCATGCTGCCGCTGCCGTGGTTCTCGGGCCGCATCGTCCTGGGCGGCGATGCCGTGCACGCCTGCGCCCCGCACCTCACGCAGGGCGCGGCGATGGCGCTGGAGGACGGCGTCGTGCTCGCAGACGAGCTCGACGGCGCCGACGACGTCGAGGCGGCGCTGCAGCGCTACGGCGAGCGCCGCTTCCCGCGGGCGAAGCTCGTCCAGGACGCCTCGCACGGGATCCTCGAGCAGGAGATGTCGATCACGGCGGAGACGCTGCCGTTCGCCCTGCAGGGCATGCGCGAGCACCTGCCGGAGAACATGGCCGGGATCGAGGGCGTCCTCGCCCAGCCCGCCTAGGTCAGGACGGACTCCGACCCCGGGGCGACGGACGCCAGCGTCGTGCGCAGGCGGTGCAGGTCGGCGCCGGCGCCCAGCGCGGCCAGGATGAGCTGCGCCGTGTGCCCGTAGTGCTCGGCCAGGCGGCGGGCGGCGAGATCGGCGTCGCCCGCCTTGGCAGCCTCCACGAGCCCGCGGTGCTCCTCGGCGCGCAGCGCCCACTCACGGGTGTTCAGCGTGCTCTGGGCGAGGCGGTAGCGCTCGGCGTGGTCGAAGCCCTGCGCGACGAGCCCGACGACGCGGTCGCCCGCCGCGGAGCCGAGCTTCGTGTGGAACGCGCGGTGCGGCGCGCGCAGCCCGCGCCAGTCACGCTCGCCCATGTAGTGCTCCATCTGGGCCATGAGGCCCTCGAGCTCGGCGAAGTCCGGCGACCGCAGGGCGGGGACGGTGATCCGCAGCGCCGCGACCTCGAGCGCGATCCGGCTGACGTAGAGCGACTCCGCGTCGTCGGCCGACAGGTCGGCGACGCGCACCCGCCGGTTGGGCTCGGCGATCACGAGGCCCTCGCGCTGCAGGAGCCGCAGCGCCTCGCGGATCGGCGTGCGCCCGGCGCCGAGCGACTCGCCGAGCGCGACCTGCGTCGTGACCTCGCCGGCGGCCATGTCACCGCTGAGGATCGCCTCGCGCAGGCGCGCGTGGATGTTCGCGACGTTCTGGCCGTCCCGGGAGACCACCCGATTGCGTGCGGCGGGCATCGCGGAGCAGGCTAGCTCTTGCATCGGATCGGTCGAGTGGATCCACATGCGCAGGTGATATGACTGTCCGACGATGCCGAAGGTCACGTATGTCGATCCCGACGGGACGCAGCGCGAGCTCGAGGCGGAGGCCGGGACGAGCGTGATGGTGGCGGCCGTCAACGCCGACATCGACGGGATCGTCGCGGAGTGCGGCGGGTCGCTCATGTGCGCGACCTGCCACGTCTACGTGGACGACGCGTTCGCCGGCCGGCTGCCCGAGATGTCCTCCGACGAGGACGAGATGCTCGACGCGGCCGCGTCCGAGCGGCTTCCCACGAGCCGCCTCAGCTGCCAGATCGAGCTGAGCGACGAGCTCGACGGGCTCGTCGTCCGGCTGCCCGACACACAGCTCTAGTCCGCGACGAGCAGCGCAGCGCCGACGGCGCCGCCGAGGTCGCCGAGCGCCGCGAGGCGCACGGTCGGCGGCTTGCCGTCGAGGAAGAGATGCGGTTGCATCGCCGCGGCGATCCGCGCGACGTACGGGTCGCCGAGGCGGATGCCCAGGCCGCCGCCGATGATGACGGCCTCGACGTCGAGCAGGTTCTGCGCGGAGGCGACGCCGGCGCCGAGCGCTGCGACCGCCCTGGCCATGAGCTTCACCGCCATCGCGTCCTCCGCGCGCAGCGCGCGGGCCCAGACGCCGCTGGTCAGCCGTTCGCGACCGCGCTTCTCCATGATCTCGAAGAGCGTGGTGTGCTCACCGTCGTGCTGCAGCTTCCTCGCACGGGCCTCCATCGCAGCGCGCCCCGCGTAGGCCTCCATGCAGCCGCGGCGTCCGCAGGGACACCGGGCGCCGTCTTGGCGCACGACGACATGCCCGATCTCGCCCGCGGACCCGCGACCGAGCCAGGGCTTGCCGCCGAGCACGAGGCCGCCGCCGACGCCGGTGCCCCAGAAGACGCCGAGGACGGAGTCGAACTCGCGGGCGGCGCCGAGCTGGAACTCCGCGTCGGTCGCCACCTGCACGTCGTTGCCGAGCTTCACGGGCGCGCCGATGCGGCCGCCGAGATCCTTGCCCAGCGCGAAGGTTCCTTCCCAGCCGGGCAGGTTGCGCGCGCTGGAGACGGTCCCGTCGTCCTCGTCGACCGCCCCGGGCGAGCCGACCCCGACCCCGGTCAGCTCGGAGGTCTCCACGCCGGCGGCCTGTGCGGCCTCGCGCAATGCGCCGGCCATCGCCTCCGACACGTCGGCCGGGCCGCCCTCGGTCGGGGTGGCCTCGCGGTGCTCGCCGAGCACCTTGCTGTCGTCGTCGACGACGACTGCCTGGATCTTCGTGCCGCCGAGGTCGATGCCGCCGCGCACGCTCAGGCCTTCGGCGCGCAGGCGTACTCGGGGCGTGCGACGAACTGCGGCCCCGCCACGGCCCTGCGGTACGCCGCGGTGGCGGCGGCGTCGGAGTCGATGCGGACGTCGCTGACGCGATCGTCCTCGTTCGTCCAGCGCTCGTGCCACCAGATGGCGGCCTTCAGGCGGGGATAGCGGTCCATACGCAGGGCATCGTACGCCGCCCGGATCCACGCCGCCTTGTCCTTGTCGCGCTCCTCGATCACGCCGGTCTCCAGTAGCGCGATCGGCTTCGTCGGCGAGAGCGCCGCGAGCTTGGGGTAGGCCTCGTCGAGCGCGCGCCGCAGCGGCTCCCAGTCGTAGCCGGGGAACACGCCCCCGTATGCGGACAGACCGATCCAGTCGATGTAGTCGTCACCGGGGTAGTACTTCGCCATGTCGTTCCAGGGCTCGTCCGGCGCGGACCGCACGTTGACGTGGAACGCGAAGCCGACGTTCTCGGCGCCCTGCTCGCGGAAGAGGTCGACGACATGGCGGTAGGCGGCCTTGTAGGTCTCTGGCCCGTTCTCCTGGCCGCCGTTGAAGACACCGCTCCAGGGGAACCAGTTGCCGTTCATCTCCGGCGCGAAGTCGACGAGCAGCGGGACGCGCGAGTCGCGCGCGGCCTTCGCCCAGGCGCGCAGATCGGCGTCGAAGTCGCCCTTCGCGATCCGGTTCAGGGGGTACTTCGGGTCGACCTGCCCGTCCTTCCACTGCGATCGCGGCATGAGCCGGATGAACGGCAGCGCGCCAGTCTCGTGCACCGACTCGACAGCTTCGGCCGGGAAGCGGATGCCCTGGAACCAGTTGTCGGAGAAGTAGACCCAGGCGAGCTTGCGGTCCGCGAGACGCTCGAAACTGCGCACCCGCGCGCCGCTGCGCGGGCCGCTGAGCGAGTCGTCGTGCAGCAGAGACGGCATCGCGCCGTGCAGTATCCCCGCCGCCGGAGGGGCGACGACGGTGCGCTGACCCGGGCCGCACTGCGGGCCGGCGAGCAGCCGCCCGGTCGCCTCCGCGCGGGGGGCGGGTCGTGCTGCATCCCCGCCCGTGCTCGTCTTTCGGCCGTCCGACCCGCATGCTCCCATGAGCCCCGCGACGGCGAGTGCGAGCAGCGCGACTGGTGCGAACCTCCTGTTCGACACGGCGTCCATGCAGAACGAAGGCTAGCGAGCGGGAACACGTGTGAC